>Ga0208627_1000284_pt1 | contig 16014 bp, 11 predicted proteins | sample LakWasMet13_LOW5_2_FD_183861 | JGI IMG/M metagenome (GOLD analysis project Ga0208627, IMG submission 183861) | Freshwater sediment methanotrophic microbial communities from Lake Washington under simulated oxygen tension - Sediment Metagenome... | ecosystem: Environmental > Aquatic > Freshwater >... | reverse complement strand
GCGCCAAATTTGGCGGCCTTGAGAACATAGGCGCCGATGCGGACCTGCGCACCCAGCGGCAAGCGCACTTCCTGACCCGAGCGCACTTCCAGCCCATCGACCCATACCGCGCGCCGCTCGCACAGATTCGCAATGTAGGCGTGCTCCGAATCCAGCCTCACCATGGCGTGCACCCTGGCCACGTCGGCATCCACGTCCGGCAACACCAGCTTGTTTTGGCCGCCGCGCCCAATGGTTCCACCCGCCACGCCGAAAATCGCATGCCAGGGCTGGCCCAGAACCGCGCCGGCGTGCTGATCCACGTGTAACTCAATCTTGTCCATCGCTGTTCCGATCCCGCCCGCTCACGAGCTCTTTGACGCCGCGCGTTTGGCACGCGCGGCCGCGCGGGCACTGTTGAACTCCCGCCCCCAGACGGGATGCCCCTTCTCGGCCTCTGTGAGCTGAAACGTGGGATCCAATTCCAGCGCCTGCTCGAAGTGCTGGCGGCATGGCTTGGGTCGGCCCATGGCGCAATGGCTGAAGGCTATGAACTTCAGAACCTTGACCTGCGAGCTAAGGGGCAACTCAGCCGCCCCCACCAAGGGAACGAGCTGCGCCGTGGCGTCGTCATAGCGCCCGTCCGCGTAGACGGCGAGCGCGTTGCTCAGCGCCTGCTCCTTCTCCGCCGCCGGATCGACAGGCTTGACCGGCTCCACGGGCACGACCACCGGTTCAGGTGTCGGAGGAGGGGGCGTTTGGCAAGCGCCCAGGCCCACGCACAGAATCACAGCCAACCCGTATCGCCAAAGCGTCCACTTCATTCGCTACCTCGCTTCAAAATCATGGGATATCAACACCGGCTCGTCCTGCGGCAAGCGAACCGCCTTGCGAACCAGCTCGAAGCCCGGATTGCGCAGTTCGATCGTGTGTGCGCCGGGACTCAACTTGAATTCGGTGAGGGCGGGGGTCACGCCAACACGCTTTCCGTCGACCTGCACATAGGCCCACGGACTGACTCGCAACCGCACGTTGTTGCCAGCGCGCGGCATTGTCGACTCGAACGGCTGCGCCACGGACGCCGATCTGGCAACCGGCAGCGCCGAGACCGGCAGCGCCGAGACCGGCAGCAGGGGCACGATGCCAACGATGACGGCGCTATGCAGCGCGAACGCATAGGGCTGATCCTGGGTGGCACGCACGACGCCGACACTGGAACCTGCGCCAGCACCCGGCTGGCCACAACGCGGAGCCGCCTTCGCCATCGAGCGCAGGTAGACATCGCGCCAGGGTGCACCTTCCAGCTCCCGCGCCTCCAGGGAGAGCGTGGGCCGCAGCGCCAACGCGGCATCGAACGCGGTTTCACAACGCTGCCACTCACCGTTGCTGCAGAAGACAAACGCCAGGTACTTGTGTGCCGTGGCCTGCTCCTGGCTGTCAGCCAAACCCAGAAACAAGGCGCTTTGCAGCGCGCGCTCGGCCAATTTCAGCTTGCGCGCATCAAACAGCGCCACGCCATCGCCCAGAGACGGGCGCCCCGCCGACACGCCACTTGCCTGCCGCAGCTCGGGCGCCGGACGCTCACAATCCGTCGCAGCCTGCGTCAGGCCTGCGGCCGACAACAGGCCACACACCGCGAGGCTGCGCAACATCAAAGCGGGGTTCATCGTCAATCAAGCCACCGAGCTACTCAAAACGATGATCCAGCACCACGGGCTCACCCTTCTTCACCCAGATCACGCGGGTCACCGGCACCTTGGATGATGGATTGCTGATGTCGACGCGGTGCTGCCCTTCCGGCAGGTCGAGCCGAGACAGGGGTGGCGAGGCGCCCACCGGCGCATGATCCACCGACACCCGGCCCCACGGTGAAATCCGCAGCACCAACTGTCCCTGGTTGGCGGCATCGGCCGCCTTGAGCGAAGCCTTGGCGGCCGCGCCCGCGGTGACCGTGTCGCCGCCGGAGAGATCGCCGGGCGCTCCCACCGTCTTGCTGGCGGGCGTCTGCGGTGGCGCCGCCACGCCCCCGGTAGCAAGGGGCGGGGTCGACCTGCCAGCCTCCGCTACCGGTGCGGTTTGCGCAGGCGCAGGGACAGTCGACGCGGCGGCGCCAGCGCCAGGCCGCGCAACATCGCTCACCAGTTCATTGCGCGTGGCTGGCGCGGCCACAGATGCTGCCTCCAAAGGAGGTTTAGCCGACTGCGATGTAGCGTCAGTGGCCGCATCGCCTGCAATTTGCTCGGACGGAGCCAGGCCCAACACCAGTCGCTGCGCCTGTTCGCGATGCTTGCCGTCCGGGAAAGCGGCACGGTAGGCCGCCAGGTTTTCAGGGCTCGGCTGCTCCACCACCGCCTGCCAGCGCCGCGCCTCTTCCAACTCGGCCCTTTGCGCGGACGACAGCAGCACGCCAGAACGCGAGCCCCACCACACCGCGGCAGCTACGGCCAGCACAAGGCCCGCCGCCAGCAACAGCCTCTTCTGCCGTATCGGGTTGGCGGTGACGTCTGCCAACACAGCACGAGCGCTGGCCTCCGGCCGGGGCGCAGCATCTTGACCGGCACTCCGATCACGCCGGGACGACGGCGCCGCAGGTGTCGGGCTCGGCGGCGTGACGGTTTCACCAACACGTGGCACTGTCTTCATTGCCGACAGCGGTGTCGTGTTCTGCGGCACCTGCCTGTTGCCGGACGAAACCGCCGGTACCGGCGCCGCCGATGGCATCAAGGGGGCAAACCCCGACCCGACTCGCGGCTCGATCGCCGGCGAGGCAAAGCTTGCGATACCGAGTTGCGCTTTCAGCTCGGCAATGGACTGGACTCGGTCCTGTGGCTTCACCGCCAGGGCACGTTGAACGCCTGCATAGAAGGATGGGGTATAGCCCGGGAAGTTTTGCTCCCCAAGCGTCGGCATGGGATCGTTGATCATGCGCGCCACGGAAGTGGCCGGCGGCTTGCCCGTGATGGCCAGGTAGACCACCGCGCCAATCTGATAGACATCGGTCCATGCGCCTTGGGGCATCGCACCATCTTCGACATACTGTTCGATCGGCGCGAATCCCGGCTTGAGCACCATCGTCAAAGCCTGGGTCATGTCACCAATGATGCGTCGTGCGGCCCCGAAGTCCAGCAGCACGGGAACCCCCGAGTCCTGCAGGAAGATGTTGTCAGGCGCGATGTCTCGGTGGTAGCAGTCGGCGGCGTGCAGCATCTCCAGCACATCCAGAATGGGAGTGAGCATCGCCTCCAACCACGGCTGGCTGACGCTGCCGTCGTGCGACTCCAGAAACTCCCTGAGGGTCTGCCCCTCGTAGTAGCGCATCACCATGTAGGCGGTGCCGTTTTCCTCGAAGAAGCGGTACACGTGCACCAGCGCGGGATGGGAGAACTTGGCCAACAGGCGCGCCTCATTGATGAAGCTGCGCAGCCCCGCGTCAAAGGCGCCGCGGTGCTGGGAACGCACATGGATCTGGTTGGACGTCTTGCGCCCCGCCAGCGTCGACGGCATGTACTCCTTGATGGCAACGACACGATCGAGCGTCAAGTCGAGTGCGCGGTAGACAATGCCAAAGCCGCCCTCACCGATTGCGCCCAGCAATCGGTACTCCCCCACCGTTACACCCGGCGCCAGGCAGTTCGCCGAACCGTTTACATCGCCATCCATGCTGTCATGTTCAACACAATTTGTTACCACTGATGGGCTCGTCATCGACATGCCATCGAGCGATGCGCGGCAGTGACATCCATCGCGCATCGGTCATCAGTGTGAAATACATCGCCGCGCACTCTTCGTGGATTCCCTGCTGGTCTCACGCCGGCTCAGGAGCGATCGCGATGAATCGAAACTCACAGTCAGCGCAAGCCCACTCCCCAGACTTCCAGCCATCCTGCAAGCAGCGGCGAGTCTACTCCGAGACACGTTACAAATTGGGGCAATTCCGACCGAGTAACACTTTGTTGCACCGCTTACGGATGCAGCACAAATGACTCATCCAAGTTCGTCTCCTGACCATGAAAGCACACTTATGATTCCGGCCCAGACAAGCTTGCGGGAAGGGCGTCAGGCCACGGTTTGACGAAAGCAGGCGGCGGGTTCATCCCGGGGATTTCCCTGCGCGATGAACTTCTTTGGCATGCCCACCATTTCCCATTCGCATTGTCGATGTCCCTGTAGCGACGGCGTTGCCGCGGGGGAATTAGCGTAACAGTCGTCGCAAACCGTAGACGTCCGAACGCATGTGGTTCACATCAAGGAGAGATAGGTAATGGCAATAGACATGTTCATGAAGGTCGAGGGCGCTGGCGGCGAATCGCAAGATTCCAACCACAAGGGCTGGACCGACATTGACTCATTCACCTGGGGCGCGACCCAACCCAATAGCATGGCCTCGGGCGGCGGCGCTGGCGCTGGCAAGGTCAGCTTTCACGACCTCAACGTGGTGGCCAAAGTCGACAAGTGCTACCCTGCTGTGCTCAAGCACTGCGCAACCGGCAAGCACCTCGGACAAGTGGACATTTCCATGTGCAAGGCGGGCGGCACGCAGATCGAATACACCAAGATCACCTTGACCGACGTGTTGGTCACCAACGTTACCGTCAGTGGTACCAATGGCGGTGACGCGGTGACCATCAACTACGCTTTCCAGGCCGCCAAGGTAAAGACCCAGTACTGGGAACAGACCGCCCAGGGCGGCAAGGGCTCGGAGAGCCAAATGGGCTTCAGCATCAAGGAAAACAAGGAAGTCTGATCGAAGCGCATGCGTCCCTCGCGACGCATCCCCGTCACTCGGCGCACGGCGCGTCCTGCGCCATGCGCCGAGTTCTTGCTGACCATGCTGTCCACGCCTACGACACCGCCCTGGCAGCAATCCACACCCACCGGCGACCCCACATGAGCACTTCACTCACTGACCTGCAAGGCTACGTTGGCAAGTCCATCTCGGACATCTGCAGCAACGGATTTACCTCGAACGCGCAGAACCACTGCGCCCACTTCGTCAGCCACGCGCACGGCATCGATCTGGGCCTGCGGTGTGGCGACATGACTTTCAAGACCAAGCACACTGGCGCGTCGATTCGCTGCGACGAAATCTACAACCGGCTGACTCTCAAGGGAGTATGGGAAGACCGGCCCGCGATCTCCGATGGGCTGCTGATCTTCGTCATCTCGGCCGGCAACATCATGAACAACCGCATGAACGGCGTACCTCAGAAGCACGTCGGCATCCACTTCGGCGGCATGGTGTACAACTTCTCCAACGGCCAGCACAAGGTGGTTGTAGACCCCTCTGTCGAGGCCTTTCACCACAAGTTCAAGCACCAGTACGCCGGCGGTGACATCGCCCTGTACTACGGCGTTGCGCCATGAAGCACATCGCACAGGGTCGTGTTGCGCTGGTGGCCGCCTTGGCGCTGCTGACCGGCGGGCACCTGTATGCCAACGATGCGCCGGCCGATCCCCGGGCGACAAGCCAGGCCTTGAATGCACTGCTGGCGCAGTCCAACGCCGTGATCACCAAGTCTTCCACTTGCCACGCTGACTATGGCCAAAAGGGACCGGCTCGCGTCCAGCACCTGTTGGCCATGCGCATGGCCTACCTTTACAACGGGGAAAACGTCATCCAGGGCCAGTGCGACGCCCGGCGCTGCGCGCTAACCATCAGCCACGTCGCTGGTGAAGATGTTGCTTCCGCCACCATCCGCTTCGACCTGGTACGGGGCCGCGCCAGCGTCCCCAGCCTGCACTGCGCCAGCACGCCCTGATTGCGCCCAGCGCCGACCTTGCGACCGACTTCTGCCCATCAACCCCTAACCGCCACCACCCACCATGACCCGCCGCGTCCGCATAGAAACGCCCTTGGGCGAGCAGTTACAGTTTCGCCAGCTCAAGGGCGTGGAAGAACTCAGCGGGCTGTTTGAATTCCAGATTGACCTGCTCTCGCAGAGCAAGAGCATCGATCCCAAGGCCCTGCTGGGCAAGACCAGCACGGTGGTGGTAGAGACCCAGGGCCAGGGCAAGCGCTACCTGGACGGCATCGTCAGCGGCTTTGGCATGCACGGCCAGGACACCGCGGCCAACATCTCCTACCGGCTCACCCTGCGGCCCTGGCTGTGGCTGGCCACGCGGCGCAGCGACTTCAAAATCTTCCAGGACATGACGGTCCCCGACATCGTGCAGGACGTGCTGGGCAAGTACGGCCACCCCTTGAGCAAAAAGCTCACCCGCGCCTACCGCAACCGGCCCTACACCGTCCAATACAACGAAAGCGACTACCTGTTCATCGCCCGGCTGTGTGAATCCGAGGGCATCTACTGGTACTTCGAACACGCCGCGGGCAGCCACACGCTGGTGTTTGCCGACGACGTGGTGGGCTCGCACAGCCCGCTGCCCGGCGGCCACGTCATCCCCTTCCACCCGCTGGACAAAACCGCGCTGGCCGACAAAGAACACATCTTCAGCTGGCACATTGGCCAGGAAGTGCGCCCCGGCCAAGCCTGGCTGGACGACTACGACTTCAAGAAACCCCGCGCCGACCTGGCCACCATGCGCAAGAACCCGCCCGGCCACAGCCACGACCATTACGAACAATACCTCTGGCCCGGCAACTACACCGAATTCGGCGACGGCGAGACCTACACCCGGCTGCACATGGAGACCGGTCTGGCCAAGCAGCAGCGCGTGCAAGCCCAGCTCACGCAACGCAGCATCGCCCCGGGCTACACCTTCCTGTTGGAGAACTACCCGCGCGCGGACCAGAACCGCCAGTACCTGGTGGTCTCGGTCTCCTACCACCTGGAAGAAAACCCCCAATCCTCCAGGGGTGCCGCCGGCAAGGCTGACATCGAGAGCGGCTCCATCCAGCGCTTCTCCATGCAGGTGCACCCCACCAGCATTCCCTACCGGCCGGAGCTGCTCACCCCCAAGCCGCGCACCATGGGGCCGCAAACCGCGGTGGTGGTCGGCCCGCCCGGCGAAGAGATCTGGACCGACCAGTACGGCCGCGTCAAGGTGCAGTTCCACTGGGACCGCCTTGGCGCCATGGACCAGAACTCCAGCTGCTGGGTGCGGGTATCGACCAGCTGGGCCGGACCGCAGTTTGGCGCCGTGTTTATCCCGCGCATCGGCATGGAAGTCATCATCGACCACTTGAACGGCGACCCCGACTACCCCATTCTGACCGGCTGCGTCTACAACGCCGTCAACATGCCACCCTGGGGCCTGCCGGGCAACGCCACCCAGTCGGGCATCCTGACGCGATCGAGCAAGGGTGGCGCCGGCGGCGCCGGTCTGGGAGCCGGTGGGGGCGATGCCAACGCGCTGCGCTTTGAGGACAAGAAGGGCGCCGAGCAGTTGTGGCTGCACGCCCAGAAGGACCAGCTCACCGAGGTCGAGAACGACGAGGACAAATGGGTCGGGCAAGACCGGCGCAAGACGGTGGACCGCGACGAGACCAACCACATCGGGCGCGACCGCACCGAAACCGTGGACCATGACGAGACCATCACGGTGCACAACAACCGCACCGAGCGGGTGGACCACAACGAGAAGATATCCATTGGCGACAACCGCGCCGAGGACGTCGGGCTCAATGAGACCATTGCCATTGGCAAGAACCGCACCGAGACGGTGGGCGACAACGAGAGCATCGCCATCGGCAAGAACCGCACCGAGACGGTGGGCAACAACGAGAGCGTCAGCATTGGCGACAACCGCAGCAAGCGCATCGGCAAGAACGAAAGCGACAGCATAGGCAAGAACTGGAGCATCAGCGTTGCCAAGATGAAGACCGAGAGCATTGGCATTGGCGCCATGCAAAACATCGGCATCTTCAAAATGGTCAACATCGGTGCGGCCTACAACCTCAACGTCGGCGCGGTGATGATGACCAACACCGGGCTGCTGCGCATGGATTCGGTGGGGATGAACTGGAGCCGCAACGCCGGCGTCAACGAATCGCTGACCGTGGGCGCCAATCACACCACCAGCGCCGGCCAGAACATTGCCCACACGGCCGGGCAGAACATCGCGCTGGCCGCGGGCGCCAACAGCACCAGCACGGCCGGGGCCAACCTGAGCCTGACCGCGGGTGCGGCGCTGAGCGCGGACGGCGCCACGGTGGCCGTCACCGGCGCGAGCAACGTCACTTTGACCTGCGGCGGCAGCACCATCGTCATGACCCCCGGCTCGATCGAGATCAAGGCGCCCGTGGTGCTGATCAACCCCTAGTACTCCAACCGTTGCACCTTCACCGCAACCCAAAACCGCACATGGCCAAACCCGCAGCGCGCAAGGGCGATGATGTGGCGCACAAGAAGGGCGCTGGCGCCATTCTTGATGGCAGCGCCAACGTCCTGATCAACAGCAGACCGGCCTCGCGCCAGGGCGACCCGGTCCAGCACAACCAGGGCGTGGAGCCCATCACCCAGGGCTCCTCCACGGTATCGTTCAACAGCAAGGCGGCCTCGCGCACTACCGACAAAGTCGGCTGCGGCGGCAAGATTGCCGTGGGCAGCGCCAACGTGCTCATCGGCGACGGCGGCGTCGTGGCCTGCTCCACTTGCCCCGGCGGCGTGGCCGTTGGCAGCCCGGTCAACCCGCTCTTGGGCGCCAAAGTGCTGGCGGGTGCCGATGAGCTCGACTTCGCCCTGCCGGGCGCCATGAGCCTGGTCTGGCAGCGCCACTACAGCAGCTATGTGGGCCCTGCCGGTGCCCAGGCTGGTCTCTTGGGCCTGGGCTGGCGCTTGCCCTTTGAGATGCATCTGCAGCTCTGCAGCGACAAGACCGAACTATTCGACACCAAGAACCGCGTCATCACCTTCGAAGCGCTCTTGCCCGGTGCCCAGGCGCACTCGGTGGCCGAGGGCTTCTGGCTGCTGCGCGGCGGGCGCACTGACAGCGTGAGCCCGCCACCCGCGCTGCCCGAGGGATTGACGCTGGACGACTTGCACCCGGCCACCCGCTCGCACTACCAGCCCCAGCCCTGGCAGGACGAGCCGCGCTGGGCGCACATCCCCAGCGCGTGGCGTGAAGACCAGCACTACTGCCTGGCCGCCACCGCCGAGCGCAACGTCTGGGTGTTTGCCTGCCTGGAGCCGGCCAACGCCGCCAGCCCATGGCTGCTGGTGGCCTTGATAGACGTCTTTGGTCGCAGCCAGCGCTTCGAGCGCGCCGTCACGCCCGAAAGCAGAAACCTGCGCCAGGGCCTGTTTGGCAGCAGCGCGTCCCAGGGCGACCCCGAGCTGCCGCTGGGCCAGCTGTGCGCCATCCAGGATGGACTGGGCCGGCGCTTTGAGCTGGCGTATACCCAGATCCGCCTTGGCCGCAGCGACGCTGTCCCTGGCGACAAAGGCCTGCGCCTGGCCGGCGTCAGCGTGCAAGACCTCCAGCGCGCCGAGTTGCAACGCGCGTTGGGCGGCAAGCCCCTGGTGCGCTACCACTACAGCCCCGCGGGCGACCTCATCAAGGTGGAAGACCGCCATGGCCGCCTGCTGCGCGAATTCAGCTACTCGCACCACCGCATCAGCAGCCACCGCGTGCTTGGCGGCCCCTTGGCCAGCTACACCTACCAAAGCGAGCGCCTGGGCGCCAAGGTAGTGTGGCAGCGCAACGAAGGCGGTCTGGACTACCACTTTGACTACCAGGCCGGGCAGACCGTGGTCACCGACAGCTTGAAGCGCACCACCGTCTATGCCTTCAAGGGCGAAGGCGGCAAACAGCGCCTCTCTCAGCTTACCGACGCGCTGGGCAACGTCACGACCTACGAGCACAACCTGTACGGCCAACTGGTGCAGGAGATTGACCCGCTGGGGCGGCTGACCCAATACCAGCGCGACCAGCAGGGCCGCATCACTGCCGTGGTCTTGCCCGATGGCAGCAGCACGCGCAGCAGTTGGGACAGCGAGGCCAACACCCTGACTCGCATCACCGGACCCGACGGCGCCGGCAGCAACTTCCGCTACGACGCCTGGGGCCGGCTGCTGCGCATCGAGGCTCCTGACGGCAGTTGTACCGAGCACCGCTATAGCGACCCCACCATCAGTACAGACCGACAGTCACTACTGACCGCCGAGCAGCCGCGCCAGATCATCGACGCCAAGGGCGGCATCAAGACCCTGCACTGGAGCGAGACGGGTCAACTGCTGCGCTACACCGACTGCTCGGGCCACAGCACCGAGTACCAATACGACCTGTGGGGCGAGCTCAGCCGCATCAGCAACGCCCTGGGCCAGGCTACCCACTACCAGCGCAACGCCTTGGGCCAGATCAGCAGCGTCACCCACGCCGACCAGACGCAAACCCATTACCACTACGACGCAGTGGGTCAACTCACGCAGATTGTGGACGCCGCCGGTGGCAGCACCCGCTTCGAGCGCGACCGCCTGGGGCGCGTGGTCGCCAGCATCAGCAGCGCCACCAGCGGCGACGCGGAGCAGGTCCTGCGCTACCACTACGACCAGGCCTCCCGGCTGAGCCAGCTCACCAATGAGAACGGCGCCGTCACGCGCTTTGGCTACGACGCGCTGGACCGCCTGATCGAAGAAGTGGGCTTTGATGGGCGCACCCAGCGCTACCAGTACGACGCGGCAAGCCAGCTTGGCGCCAGGGCCGACCATGGCGGACTGGGCAACGGGCAGCTCTCGGTCCCGCTGCTCACGCGCTACCACTACGACCTGGCTGGGCGCCTGGTACGGCGCGAGGTGCCCACTACCGCGCAGCCCGAGAACGACGGCCCATTGGCGGCGCTGCTGTCGGCCAGCACCCAGCACTTCAGCTACGACAAGGCAGGCCGGCTGGTCCAGGCGCACTGTGAGCATGGCAGCGCCAAGACCACTGTGCAGTTCGGGCGCGATGCCATGGGCCGCCTGAGCGAAGAAAGCCTGCACTGCCAGGACAGCCGCTCATACCCCGGCGCCGCGCTGACTGTGGGGACGTCGAATTCTGCGGCCAATCTGTCAACCCGCTTCAGCCACACCCTCAGACACCGCTACGACGAGTTGGGCGTGCGCAGCAGCAGCGTGCTGCCCCATGTCGGCACCATTGACTACCTGCACTACGGCAGCGGCCACCTGCACCAGGTGGCGCACAACCAGAGCGCACTGGTGGACTTCGAGCGCGATGCGCTGCACCGCGAGGTGCAACGCAGCTTGAGCGGGGTGAGCGCCCAAAGTGGGGTGAGTGGAGTGAGTGGTGGGGCCGGTGGCCTGAGCTTTGCGCGCGAGCTCGACCCGATGGGGCGTCTGGCGGGCCTGCGCGCGTACCCGCTCAACACCGCCTTGAGCCGGCGCTACGCCTACGATCCGATCGGCCAGCTCATCGCCATCGGGCAAGACCGTATGGCTGGCGCAGCGCGCTTCAGCGCGCAGTCAGCGCTGACGCGCTTCCGCTACGACGCGGCGCACCGCCTGGTGGGCGCACACTACCCCGACGGGGCCAGCCAGGCTTGGCGCTTCGACCCCGCAGGCAACCGCCTGCCCGAGCCCGTCCAGGGCGAGCTGCCCACGCAGCACATCACGCCCGGCCAGGGCAGCGCCCACGATTGGACGCGCCGCGCTGCGCCGCGCACATCGCCTGCGGCGCAGTGCTACCCCGACAACCGGGTGCAGCAGGCCAGCACGCAAGACGGCACGCAGCTCATCGAGTACGACGCCTGGGGCAACGTGCGACGCATCCTCACCACCAGCGGAGCCCAGCAGGGCCGCAGCCTGGATTTGCTGTACGACGCTCTGCACCAGTTGCGCGCCAGCCGCTTGTTTGAGCCTGGTGCGCCACCACAGGGCAGCGGTCAGTTCACGACCACCTATTACGACTACGACGCGCTGGGCCGGCGCATCAGCAAGACCAGCTTCACGCAGGTCAGCGTGCAAGCGGCCGCCACTGCCAAACGCAGCTGGTTTGGCTGGGATGGGGACCGGCTGGTGAGTACCGAGACCGACACCGCCGAAGGTCGTGAGCGCGTCTGCACGGTCTATGAGCCGCAGAGCTTTGTGCCGCTGCTGCGCTTTGCCTGGGCGCACCAGGAAGAGGGCAAGGCCAACAGCGAAGCACCACCAGACCCGCAACTGCTGTACTACCACTGCAATCATCTGGGCACGCCCGAGGCCCTGATCGACCGCCAGGGCCAACTCGTCTGGCAGGCCGAGTTCGATCCCTGGGGCAACCTGCGCAGCGAGTTCAACCCGCAGCAGCTGGATCAAGCGATTCGCATGCAGGGCCAGCAGTTGGACTTGGAGACCGGCTTGTTCTATAACCGCTATCGCTACTATGCGCCAGCTATGGGGCGCTATGTGACGCAGGATCCGATTGGGTTGGCGGGCGGCATTGATACGTATGCTTATGCGAACGGATCGCCGACAACGAGAACTGACCCGCTTGGGCTCATGACCTTTATGTGCACAAAGCCGCTGCATGGTCTTGGCGATACTTGGGGGCCGCGGATGTATCCAGAGAGTCAATGGAATCCATCTCCGGCGTATCACCAGTTTCTGTGCGTTAAGGATGCCTCGGGAAAAGCGACTTGCGGAGGCCAAGACCGAACGGGAGGCGCTTTTGTGCCGGGAAGTCCTGGTAAGCCTAGTGACGACTCGTGGCCCTCGCCTGGTCACGGTTCGTGCAAAGAACAAGATAACCGGGATTGCGTCGATCAATGCGTTATCAAGGCAGTTTCGAATCCGAGCCGCCCCTGGTATGCAATTGGTCCGCTTGGCACAGATTGCCAAGAATGGGCGGATGAGGCTCTCAAGAAATGTCAGAAGCAATGCAACGCAAAGAAATGATCAGTTTGGCACTGAAGTGGATATGGGTGCTGGGCGCGGTGCTTGTCTTGCTAATAACTCTTGTCGTGTACGACGGGGCACCCAATAGCGATGCAGACCTGTTGCTTGGCTATGGAATGCTGACGCTGGCGTTTCCGCTGGGATTGGCTCTTGCTGTCACTTTGGGTTTTCTTGGGCAAATCGTTTATGCCATGACCGGTTGTGTTCTCACGACAAGCTATGCCTCGATTATCTTGACTTGGTGTGTTTTTTTTATTACGGGCTATGTTCAGTGGTTTGTGTTGTTTCCGCGGCTGCGATCCAAGTGGGGGGCAGAGTCGTGATTTCTCACGATTGGAATCCTAATGCTTGGCTTTCGTGACACTATGGTTCTCGAAACTCACAACGTCGCAAGTTTCAAAGTTGAGGTCCGCGCGGAGAGCGGTTTGATAAAGGGCATCTTTAGCGGATTGGCACCTCACATTTCGCTGGAGATCGATCGAATTTCTCATCGGGCGCACAGCTCAAAGATAGCGGTTGCGGCAACGCAGGCGATGGCGAATGCGGAGGAATCTGGTCGATTTTCCCAGCGATGACGATACCGGTTCAGATCGAGACTATTCGATGGGGCAAAAGGCGTACGATGCTGTGGCAGCAGTCTGGGTGACTGCGGTCGGAACTGACGGCGGCGAGCATTCTTCTTCCACTGCCGAACCGCGGCACAGGTGCCTTTGGATGCTCCCCAATGCCAGTAGCACCGTGCCCCGCGCCTGATGATCGAGCCCAACGGCAGCTGCGCCGACCAAACACAAACCCGCTACCGCTACGACGCCGCGCACCGCCTGGTGGGTGCGCACTACCCCGACCGGGCCAGCCAGGCTTGGCGCTTCGACCCTGCAGGCAACCGCCTGCCCGAGCCCGTTCAGGGGGAGCTGCCCACGCAGCACATCACGCCTGGCCAGAGCATTTGAAATAGATACAAGAAACGACGTTGCTCGCAATGCGAGAACCGGTGCTGCATACCCATATGATGGCTACATCACAAGATGCGAAACTGGTTTGATAACTAAGGAATAAGGAATTTCAAAAATCCATACCACTGATCCCCGTTCTCGATGGATACATGGTGGAGGATCGGGTGCCGAACGAGGTCATACAAGACTGGAGCCCGGCAAGAGATCTCTTGCTCCAAAACAAAGATGGTATCCCACAATGGGTTGCACGCGCGGTCAGAATAAAGACGTTGAAAAATTATGTCAAAAAATCAATGAATTCAAAAAAATTATCCAGGTGCAGCAATAGAATATAGTCGATATTATTCGGAACGCCAATAATCAATTCATCAAATGTCCAAATTCAAAGTCGCGTCGATTTGTTTGATTATAACTTTGTCAACAAATTGTTCTGCCAAATGTGTTTTACCATCTCCGGATGGAAATATTGATAACGTAACAAATCGAAATATTGCTGGATATTTTATTGGCAGTAGCAAAAAAATTTTGAGAGTTTCTGAATATAAAAGTGAAAGAATAGTTGAAATTGATTTAAAGAACATTTCCAACGCCTACTCCGCCTTTGGTGGAGATTTGAGGATAGCGGAACTCACCGTCGAAGTTCCCATTCGAGTTTGGCTAAGAAACTGCAGATTTGAACGAGATGGCCGTGCGGTCGCCGCATACGTTGAGTTTTACTCCAACGACCTCAATGACAAACCTCCGAACGACTACTTTGAGGCACCCGGTCAGTAAGCAGGCGATGAATTGCCTCCGTGAAGTGGACCAGCCGCCGTTCACCAAGTCCGTAGTCCTGATGGAATGCGGCTCCTCGCGCAGTGTGGGGGTTACGAACGGCGAATCATGCAGCAGGTTCAATGTGACCAGACCTCAGCGGCTGCGCCCGGCGCGGTACTTGCCGCTGCCCGGGCCGCCAAGCCCGCTCGCCTTGGCCAGGCGTGCCAAGGCGGTGCCGGCGTGCGCGTGGGTGATGGCCAGGCCCAGGGCGTCGGCGGCGTCGGGGCCGGGCAGGCCGGGCAGGCTCAGCAGGCGGCGCACCATTTCCTGAATCTGGCTTTTTTGGGCCCGGCCGTAGCCCACCACGGCCTGCTTCATCTGCAGCGCGGTGTATTCCGCCACTGGCAGGCTCGATGACACCAGGGCGGTGATGCAGGCACCGCGCGCCTGTCCCAGCAGCAGTGTCGACTGGGGGTTGACGTTGACAAAGACGATTTCGACCGAGGCGCAATCCGGCTGGTACCGATCGACCACTTCGCGGATACCGTCGAACAAGACCTTGAGCCGCTCGGGCAATTGACCTTTTTCCAGGTGCGTGGTGCTGATGGTGCCGCTGGCCACGTAGGCCAGTGCCGAGCCTTCGACGTCGACCACGCCGAAGCCCGTCGTGCGCAAGCCGGGGTCGATGCCAAGAATTCGCATGCTATGTATTTTGTAGCAATACCGTCAAAATGGACGGCTGCTACAGGTTGAAATACCAGCGCACTGAGTGAAAGAACACCGGTGCGGCAAAGCACAGTGCATCGACCCGGTCAAGCAGCCCGCCGGCGCCGGTGACCGAGACACTGCCGCGCCCCCAGATCGGGATGCCCCGATCGCGCTTGAGGGCCTTCATCACCAGGTGCCCCAGCGAGCCGGCCGCGCAGGCGATGAAGGACATGGCGAAGGCCTGGCCCGGCACGAAGGGGGTGATGCCGGCCAGCAGGGTGCCCAGCACGCTGGCCACCAAGATGCCCGTCCACCAGCTCGGCCAGTTGAAGCTCTGGCTGATCTGCGGCGCCGCTGGTGCGCGCTTGAAACGGCGCGAGGCCAGATGCTGCACCACGGTGCTGGTTTGCACCACGATCACCAGGAAAAACACCAGAAACGCGTTGCGCCCCTCGTACTTGGGAAATTCCAGCAGCAACAGCGCCGGCACGTGGCTCATGCCGTAGATGCAGACCATGATGCCCCATTGCAGCTTGGCATTGCGCTCCAGGAACCGGTGTGGATCGTTGGCCAGGGCGCTGGCCACCGGGATGGCCAGGAACACGTAGACCGGGATGAACACCGTGAACAGGTCGAAGTGTTCGGTGCCCACCAGCCCGTACTGCACCGGCAGCACCACGAAGAAGGCCAGCACCAGGCTGCGGTGGTCGCCGCGCCGGGTCGGCGACAGCGTGAGGAATTCGCGCAGCGCGAAGAACGACACCAGGCCAAACAACGTGATCGCGATCCAGTCACCCGACAGCCAACCGATCCAGAACACCAGCACCATCAGCCAACTGGTGCGCAGG
>Ga0208627_1000283_pt1 | contig 16020 bp, 13 predicted proteins | sample LakWasMet13_LOW5_2_FD_183861 | JGI IMG/M metagenome (GOLD analysis project Ga0208627, IMG submission 183861) | Freshwater sediment methanotrophic microbial communities from Lake Washington under simulated oxygen tension - Sediment Metagenome... | ecosystem: Environmental > Aquatic > Freshwater >... | reverse complement strand
GGCCCGACGATGCAGGCCAGGCCCCCCTCGACCGCCCGCCCACCGCCACCGACCACGGCTCTCCCGCCAACGACCGTCTGGCTCCTGCGCCCGACGTCGCCCCAGGCCTCGACGCGGGCTTCGACGTTGGCGTCGCCACGCCCGACGCAGGCCCCGTTGATACCGGGCCCGCCACCGTCGCCACGCTTTGCGACCCCAGCGCCGTGACCGACCTCGACGCAGTGGGCACCCGCGTGGGCGCGACCACCAGCTACACCGGCAGCAACGCGTCGGTGGCCAGCGGAGCGCCGCTCGCTTCGGGGTGCTTCGAAACGGAGAGCGTCTCGCACGAGCGTGTGCTGCGGTACGTCCCGCGCACCGAGGCGCGGCTGCGCGTCTCGACGGACAACCCCGGAACCAACTTCAACACGGTCGTCTGGGTGCAGGACTCCTGCGCCTCGCTCCGTGTCTCGGCCCGCAACCTCGGGTGCGACAACGATTCCGGCACCGGCTCGACCTCGCTGCTTGAGCGCACCGAGGCGCTGCCGGCAGGAGTGCCGGTCTATATCGTCGTCGCGGGCTATGGCTCCCGCACCGACACGGGCATCTTCGCCCTCACCATCACCGAGCAGCCGGCCGTCGCTGCGGGCGGGGCCTGCGACCCGACCGCCAGCTCGTGCGGCGTGGGCCTGCGGTGCGTCCCCGGCGCGGACCCGACCGCGGGAACCTGCATCGCCGACGGCGCCCTGGGCGGCTTTTGCCGCTTCTTCAGCGAGCTACCCTGCAACGCCGGCCTCGGTTGCGACTACGAGCGCTACGACGAGGGCGCGCGTTGCCGCACGGCGGTGCCGACGGGCTCCGAGTGCGGCTCCGGCACCCGCGCGATCTGCCCCAGCGCCGCGCCTTGCAACACCGCCCGCGGACGCTGCCTCGCCTTCGGCGCCCTGGACGGGCGCTGCCGTGCCACGGGCGACGCCTGCGACGCCGGCCTCGGGTGCGACGGGTACGCGTCCTCCACGACTACCCACTGCCGCCCGTTGGTGGCCGTGGGCGAGGTCTGCGACCGCAACCGCTACAACAACGTCTGCGTCGCCGGGAGCTCGTGCGTCTACCGACCCGACGCCTTCACCTGCGTCGTAGACGGAACCGCCAACGGCCTCTGCCGCATCACCGGCGCCGCCTGCGACGCCGGCCTGCGCTGCTACGAGAGCGCCACCACGACGCGGTGCCGCACCGTGCTGCCGCTGGGCGCCACGTGCTCCTTCGGGCAGTACGACCCCGTCTGCGAGGAGGACGCGTCGTGCCGCGAGCTGCCGACGGGCACACGCTGCGTGCGCTTCGGAACGCAGGGCGCCCGGTGCCGCACCACCGAACCGGCCTGCGACGGCAGGCTCCAGTGCCAGGTGGGGCGCTTCGAGTCCGTCTGCCGGGCCGTGCTCACCGAAGGGCAGGCCTGCGATGCGACCGGGGAGCTGACGGATTGCGTCGGGGTGTGGGCGTGCTCGGCCGTTCCGGGCGAGGCCGAGGGCCGTTGCGCCTACCCGGGGACCGCCCCGGGCGCGGAGTGCCTGCGCGACGGTCCGCGCTGCGCCGCGGGCCTGAGCTGCTCGAGCGAGACGCCTGTTGATGGGTACTGCCGTCGCACGCTCGCCACGCCGACCGCGGCCTGCGACTGGACCGGCCGGACGACGATCTGCCCGGCCCCGAGCGGCTGCGTTCCGACGGGCTCCCACTCCGGTGTGTGCACGCCCGCGGTGGAGGAGATCGAGCCCAACAACGCGCAGAGCAACGCCACGCCCACGGCGGCGACAGGGGCGGTGGTCCACGGCACCGTCGAGGCGCGCGGCTTCGACTGCGTGTCCGTCGTCGTGACGGAGGGGGTGTCGATCTTCGCGCAGGTGCAGCTCCCCGACGACCCGACCTGCCGCTTCGATAACCCGGTGGTGCAGGTCTACAACCCGAGCTTCGACCTGGTCACCTCCGCGAGCGCCACCTCCGCCTCCACCCTCGGCCGCAGTTGCCCGAGCCTCGACCCGACGCAGATCCGGGAGATCCGCAACCGTCCCCCAGGGCGCTATGTGGTGTGCGTGCTCGAAGCGAGCCGCGCCGTGCTCCGGAACTACCTCCTCACCGTGGGCCTCGTCCCGACGCATTGAGCGCACGGGGAGGGGAGACCGATGGGTGGCGATCTGACGGTCGGGCCGACGACGTTCGGGTGCGGCTCGCCCGCGTCCTTGGCACGGCTCACTTCTGCCCGGGGATCTACGTGGCCCTGCTCGGTTGGAGCGCCGATGGGACCGTCCTGTACCTGACGAACCCCGGGCGCCGACCTTCGTCGTGCGGGGCATGGACGCGCGGAGCGGGGCCGTCATCTCGGAGCGGCAGCTCGACGCGAGCCCGGTCACCTCCGCGGTCCCGGCGGGCGTGGCCCACGCGCTCGCTGTGCCTTCGGACGGCGGAGTCGAGAGGTGCGTGCTCTGGAACCTCGATGAGGGCGCCCGCGTCGGCGAGATCCGTTGCGGCTACGCGAGGACGACGACCCTCGCGCTCTACCGTCACCGTGACGACCCGTACCCGATGCAGGAGTGCGTCGCGGATGTGCTCTCGTGGGCCTCGGTCGGACCAGGCGACCGGAGCGACCCCGACGCCGTGTCGGTCGATCGCACGATGTTCCTGCGCATCGTGGGGAGCGGGCCGAAGTCGCGCTTGGCCTTCGGCCTGGCGGCCCTCGCATACAACGTCCTGAACGTGATCGAGGCGGCGCTCGCGGCGGCGCACCAGGAGGAGGAGGCGGTGCCGATCTCGACGCATCAACTGGCGGGCGACGTGCGGCTGCACTTCGGCACGCTGGCCGCGATGATCGATGGGGCCACCTGGGTGCGGCTCGACGCCGAGAGCCCCGCGAGGCTGGCGAGGCGGCTGCTGCGCATCGCGGGGCGAGTGGACCTGGAGAGGCTCAGGAATTTCCGAAGCGAGCCGCGCCGAAGAAGCGTGTCGGCTACGCGCCCAGACCCGAGGTCGAGAAGCACGTTGCCACGGCACGGGTGCTCGCGGGGCGGAGGAGTGCGAAGAGACCTTGAAAGGGGCGGGCCTTGGCCCTCGCTGCACTCGCCGACCGTCAATTCAGGGGTACTGCGGGCAGGATCGCGGGCAGTTCGAACGCAGGCACGTCATGAACGCGTTGGAGTGTGTGGTCGCGGGCCAGGCGCGCGCGCAGCCGCTGCGGCAGTCCTCGGGGAAGGTGCCGGTGCAGCGGTCGAGGCAGGTGAAGCGGTAGGCGCAGTAGATGTCTGCCTGGCACGCGCTGTCGGAGTCCATGCACAAGGTCGCGCGGCACTGCGCACAGGAGATTGGTGGACCGGCATCCACCGGCACGTCCGGTCCGGTGTCGACCCGCGGGACGTCTGGGCCCGTGTCGAAGCCGACGTCGAAGCCGACGTCGAAACCCACATCGAAGCCGGCGTCGAAGCCCACGTCTGGGGCCGGTGCATCGACACCGGCGTCGACCCGAACAACGTCGGGCGCACCCGCCTCGCCAGGAGCGTCGGTGTCGCTCCCGGCGGTGTCCTTGGGCGCAGCCACCACGTCGGCCGCGAGCGCGTCGGCGCCCGCGTCGGCCGGCGGCGGGTTGTTCGACGTTTCGCAAGCGCTCAAGGAAGACGCTAGGACCCAGGTCAGGAAGGAACGAAGTTGTCGTGAGGACATGGAATCCATTCGTTGGAAGGTGAATGAGTGCCGTACGGGCGCCGGAATGGCCCCGTGCGCAACGATCCCGCTGTGGTGACCTCTATCACCTTGCGGGTTGGTTGTACTGCGCGTACCCGCGCTTTGACGATCGGGTCTGCCTCTCATGCTGATCGCGCCGCGATCTGCACGTCCCGCCGCCGGTGGTCGAGAGTGAGATTGAAGGCGGCGGTCTCTGGTTCCACAGCCGCGGACCGTAGGGCGGTATGACAGGCCTACCGGCCGCCAAGGGAAGTGTCTTGCGCACGGAATCGAAGCCTGAAAGAACGGTCGTCCAGGGTCTCGATCCCCTCCGGGATTCTTCCGCCACCGCGCCGATGAGGACCGCCGCCCCGTGACCGCCGGATCCCACGCACTCGGCCCGGTGCACCGCCGGCTCCGTCACGGCTGCCAGCTCTGGGGCCTGCTCGGCGCCGTGCTCACCGGCTGCATCGCCCCCTCGACCTTCCTCCTGGACGACGCCGGCGCCGTCCCGGAGCAGGCGGATCGCGTGGTTCCCAGCGACCTCGGGGACGATCGCGTCGACGCGGGCGACGGGGCCGCGCCGGATGCGACGGCGGACGTTCCGTCCGACCTCGGTACGGACGGGACCGACACCGCGACCGACGGGTCGTCGGCCGACGGCGCGGTCGATGTTCCGGAGGAGGGCCTCGACGTCGTGTGCCCCGCGAGCTTCACCCGCTGCAGGGACTCGTGCGCTGACCTCGCCAACGACCCGGCCCATTGCGGCGAGTGTTACAACCGGTGCGGCCCGGTCGGGACGTGCTTCGTCGGAGGGTGCGTCGCCGACGCGAGCGTCTGCCCGGCTGGCCGGGCGCTCTGCGGCGGGGCGTGCGTCGACACCCGGACCGACCCCCTGAACTGCGGCGAGTGCGCGAACGCCTGCGCCGAAGGAAGCGGACGTTGCGTGGCGGGCGGGTGCGATACGCCGGACGCCGGCTGCCCGCGCGGCCGGAGTCTTTGCGGAGAGACCTGCGTCGACACCGAGACCGACCCCCTGAACTGCGGGGAGTGCGGCAATGCTTGCGGCGAGGGCCTCGGGACCTGCATGCGGGGAGGCTGCCTTGCGACCGCAGAGCTGTGCCCGCGCGGCCAGTCGCTCTGCATCGAGCGGTGCGTCGACACGAACACGGACCCCATGAACTGTGGCGAGTGCAGCAACCAGTGCGGGAATGCCCGCTGCGTGAGGGGCGGCTGCCAGTGAGTGCCGGAGAGAGGGCTCCATGATCCGAAGACTCGACGGGATGGTGGTCCTCCTCGGGCTCTCGCTCTCCCAGCCCGCGCTCGCGTGGGCGCAGACGGCGCCGACGACCATCTCCGCGGAGGCACACTTCACCGAGGGCAGCCGCTTGTTCGCAGCGCGCGCTTTCGCGGCGGCGGCCCGGGAGTTCGAGCGGGCCTACGAGGCCTCCCACGAAGCTGAACTTCTCTTCAACCTCGGTCGCGCCCTCGAAGAGAGCGGCGAGCTTCGGGGCGCTCTCGACGCGTACCAGCGCTTCGACCAGGGGATGCCGGCCACCTTCGATCGGCGGCCGGTCCAGACGCGGATGGCGGTGCTTGGGCGTCGCCTCGCTGTGGAGATGGCGCGGACGGCCCCTCGCCCTTCCGTCCCGACGAATACATCTCTCGTCGCGCCCCCGCTCGTCTCCCCCCGGCCCCACCCCGGTCAGGACCGAGGCCTCGAACGAGGCGGTTTCCCCCGTCCTTCGGCGGGTGCGCTCGCGCTCCTCGTCGGGGGAGGCGCGGTGCTCGCGACCGGCGTGGTCCTGGGGTCGCTCGAACGCGCGGCCCTCGATGGGTGTCGGGTCGAGAGTGACGTCGCCCGCTGCGCGACCCCGGCGGCTCTCGACCGGGCGAGCCAGACCCCGGACCTTGCGCTCGCGGCCAACGTCTCCTTCGCACTCGGCGCCGCGGCGCTCGCGGTCGGAGCCACCTGGTGGCTTCTCGCGCCGACCCGACGTATGAGCGTCGGTGCCGGTCCGGGCTCCGTTGCACTCGCGATGCGGTGGTAGGCGAAGGGAAGGTCCTGCGGCGCGCGTCTCCTGAAGACGAGGAGGCTGGCGTCCTCGAGCGCTCGGACATCATGACTTCCTCCCGCAGACGCAGAGCGTGTTTTGGGGAGGTTGGAGGGTCTTCCTCAATCTCGACGACAACCTGCGAGCGCCTGCGCGGCCACGACCTCGGTCGGCTGGAGCTCGTCTCGGTGGTCGGCGAGCCGCTCGACCCGGACACCTGACACTGGACCCGCGACTGCCTGGGCGCGGACGCGCTGTTCGTCAACAACACCTACGGGCAGAACGTTCGGATGCCGAAGGGTCGGGCGTCGTCACAGCGCCACCTTTTGCAGTTCGTCGCATGCCTTTGCTGCGCGCGTGAGGGGCACCTCGTTCACGCGGGTGATAACGAGGAACGCACTCGCCCCCACCAGAACGGTCCCAGCGATGATCAACAACACGGTAAGCGACAAGCCATCAGTGACCGTCTTTGTGAATATGGTCACCATAACCGATGCGAGCGCCGTCACGACCGTCGCCAGCGCTTGGGAAGCGGTGTTGCGACGCGCGAGTCGTGCGTGCGCGCGCTCCGCCGCCGTCACGATCGGAGCCATCTCTGCCCGCTTGTTCCCCTTGAAGTCTTCACACGCGACCGCCTCTCGGAGCTTCGCCGCGTACACGCCGAGTAAATGGCATTCAAGGAAGTTTTCGAGCCGTTCAAGCCCCCTGGCCCGGTCGATGAAGTCCTGCGGTCGAATCATGGTTGCACGCGAGGATACAGGAGATGCTCGCCGCGTCTACATCCAGGGCCTCGGCGGGGAGGTCGAGGTGGCGTGCGAAGCCCTCGGATTGGGTGATTCAGACGTCGTCGGACACGAACACGAGCGGGCGGAGGGTCAGCGGAACATCCTCCAGCGCGCCATGGCGTCGGGCCAGGACGTGTCGAATGCCTCGAGCACGACCGCGGTGTGGCTGTGCCAGCGGTCGCCCACCATGTACGCCGCGCCGAGGGTCAGCGCCGCCGAGCCCTTCACCCAGTCCACCGGCCGGCACCGGGCGCGGCGATGCTTCGAGCGCCGCTCGACGCCCGGGCCGAGCGCTGCGTTCAGCGCGGCGCGCAACGCGGCGAGTAGTGCGTCGGCCGCGGCGACCCCGCCGACCGCGCCGGCCAGCGCAAAGTCCGACTGCCCCACGACGAAGCGCGCGACGATGATCCGGTCGGTGCGCTGGTCGGCCGCCCACTCGAGCCAGGCGAGGCGCCCGTTCGGGAGGTCGTCGTTGAACAGGTGGTGCGCGACGGTGCCGGTCGCGGACCCGACCTCGGCCCGGTGCTCGTCGCCGAACATGAGACCGCGGCCGCGCTCGTTCTTCGGGCCGTGCTCGATCGCGGAGAGCAGCTCGCTCGCTGGCATCCCCAGCGCGATCGGACCGATCGCGATATCGGGTCGCACGACCGCCCGCACGATCGCGTCGTCGCGGAGTGCGTCGTCGTTCTGCCAGAGAAGGGCGAGGAGGTCGTGCATGCCGGGACGATGGTACCTGTGCGTCGCTCGGCGCGCGCAACGGTCAGAAGGCGGCCGCCGTGGTTGAGCGAACGGTGCGCGCGGGTCTCGAGCGGAAGGCGTGCTCGGACTGAAGCTGCGGCTCTGCCAACCTCGCGGAAACTCGCGGAAACTGAAGACTCCTCATGCGCTCGCCCTGCGGCTCAAACGAACGAAGCGGCGAGCTTGACACCAAACGAGCGTGGAATGCTAGGGTCCGCGCCGGTCTGAAAAGGGACCCTAGCAATGACGCTACGACGGATCTTCCTCGCGGTTGCAATGGTGTCGGCGGGAGCGTGTTCCGACAACGCCCCGGCCGGACCTGGTTCGTCCGATGCTGACATTTCCAAGGCCGACGCCGCCTCCGTCATGGACGCCGAGAAGGGCGACGCCTCCGAACCGATCGATGTTCCGATCGACACTGGTCGCGACGTGCGGGACGTTGTCAGGACGGACGTTGGATTCGACGTCGCACGCGCCGACGTTGGCGCAGATTCCGATTCTGCCATGGCTGCCGACGCCGGACCTGGCACACAGGACGCTCGGGTGGACGTCGTTGATGCCGGTGGCGTCGATGCTGGAATGGACGTCGGCGGGGACGCTGGGACCGCGGTAGACGTTATCGATGTCGGGGTGAGTGCACCCGACGTCGGCAGCACCGTCGCCGATGTCGGGGTTCCCGATGTTCCGCGCGACGCAGGCGTCGATGCTACCGACTGGGTGCAACAGGTCGGATCGGCCCGGGACGACTCCATCTCTGCTCTCGCCGCGAGCAACGTGGGTGGTGTCATCGTTGGGGGGAGTTTCAGCAGCACGGCTTTCCTGGCAGGCGTCCGCGAGACGAGCGCCGGACTCTCCGACGGGTACATCGTGGCGCTCGATCCCGACGGAACCGCGAGGTGGGGACGGCGATTCGGAGGTACTTCCTACGACAGCGTGAATGGCGTGGCGCTGGACGGGGCAGGCAACATCTACGTCGCTGGAGACGTCGAGGGGGCAGCCACCCTCGGGAGCGTCACGACGGCTGGCGGTGCGCACGGGTTCTTCGTGTCGAGTTTCACGTCGGCGGGCGACTTTCGCTGGTCGCGTCGGTATGACGGCGCCAGCGCCACCCACGTCAACGAGATCACGGTCGACGCGAGCGGGAACGTGTACGCCGTCGGGGAGTACGACTCACGCACTGACTTCGGCGGTGGGCTGCTCGATGCCCCGACGAACCCCAACGGCATCGTGGTCAGTTTGACCAGCGACGGAGGCTTCCGGTGGACGCGGGTCATCAGCGGAGGTTGGTCGCAGTTCACGAACGTCGCCTTCGATGCATCGGGAAACGGCGTCGTCGTCGGCTACTTCCAGACGTCGGCCACGGTCGACGGAACGGCGTTCACGGCGGCGGGTCGTCAGGACGCGCTGGCGATCGGAATCACGGCGACTGGAGCCGTCCGCTGGACCCGGCGGCTCGGCAGTGACGACGACGACTACCTCACTGGCGTCACCCTCGACGCGTCGGGAAACTCCTACGTTTCGGGTACGTTCTACTCATCGACGCTCACGGTGGGTACGACGGTGCTCGCCAACGCTCGGCCGGGGACCCATTCGTTCAACGCCCTCCTCGCCTCGTTCGATTCTTCCGGCTCTCCTCGGTGGGCGCACGCGTACGGCTCGAACCTCGCCCAGGCATCGACGGTCGCACTCGACGGAGCCGGAAACCTTCAGGTCGCGGGGTCGTTCCTTGGGTCGGTCGACTTTGGCGGCGTGACGCTGACGCCGGGCGGAACGTATATCGAAGCGTTCCTGGCCACGTTCGGACCGGACGGCACCGCGCGTCGCGCCAGGCGTTTCGGAAACGCCTACGTCGTTCACGGGGGCTACGTCAGGCCGCTCGGAACGGGTGTGGTCTTCACTGGTGACTTCACCCTGAGTCTAACGATCGGCCGCGCGACAGTCTCCAGCTACGGCGGCGTGGATGCGTTCGTTGCGCGCCTTGAACCGTGACCGTCTTCCTCCAGCGCCGATGAACGATCCTCCAACTGCTCGCCATTGAGGGCTCTTCAGCCGCGCACCCCAGCAGGCAGCGGCGAGTCTCGGAGCATCGTGCGCTACGAGCCTGAACCTTGCGCCCAGTGCTCGGCGATCTCCGCCGCCGGGAGCGCACGCGCGTAGACCGCGAGCTCGTCGACGAGCCCGTCGAAGAAGAAGGCGGGGGCGGATCGCTCTTCGCCCGCTCCGATCCGTGCGCTGGAAAGCGTGTTCGGCAAGAAGCCGCTCGTACGCGACCCGGCGAGCCCTCCGTTGAGATAGATCCGCATCGTGTTCGCGCTGAATGTCGCGACGACGTGGTAGGTCTGCCCGATGGTCACGGCGCCGCCGACAGGGAGGACCTGCCAGCCTGCCGCCACGCCATCACCGATGAACAGGTTCCAACGGTTTTCGATGTCGACATAGAGCGCGTAGCCCTGGCGTGACGGACCTCCCCGCGAGGTGATGGGCGAACGATACGTTCCCGCTGACCCGGTGACCCTGGCCCAGACCTCTATCGAGAACTCGGCCGGATTGAGCGCGGGCGCGTAGGGGATGTTGAGCGCCTGCGCTCCGTGGAATGCGACCGCACGTCCGGAACCGATGAGGCCCGCCTGCGCGAAGTCGACGCCCGACGTCGCGGTCGCCACGAGTCCGGCGACCTCGTCGGTCGCCGTGGGTCCAGACGTCTCCTCAAAGCGCCAGTACGCCGCCGGGCCCGATGCCATCACGACGTCGCGGTAGGAGCGACACAGGCCGGCACCCGAGCAGAGCGCACCGGCAGCGCAGCTCGTCGTCGTCAAGGCGAGACCGTTCTCGGCGCACACCCGCCGCATGAAGCGATCGGCGCAGGAGGCCGTTCCGGGCGTGCACGTCCACGGGCGGCACACGCCCACGTCGCAGCCGTGTCCTGCGGAGCAGTTCGCGTTCGTAATGCAGCCGGTTCCTACGTCACGGACGTCAACGAGGCTCGCGACGTCCACGACCTCGACTGCGTTCGGAACGTCCACGACGTCCACCACGTCGACGACGTTTGCGACGTCGATCGCTTCCCCGTCGTCGACGACGCTCCCCGCGTCGCGCGACACGGGGGTCGAATCCGTCGCGGACCCGTCCGCCGCCATGTCCGGCGACATCATGACATCGGTCGTCACGTCGGCGCCTGTCAGGGAGCCGTCGACGGGGCCTGACGAGGCGACGGCTCGCGGCGAACACGCACAGACTAACAGACCGACACCCAGGAACCACCGCAGGCCCATCACGTCAGTCCTCCGCTCAAGATTGCCCATGCGTACGTCGGAGACTCCCGAATGTCGAGGCAAGGGGACGTCTTCCACGGCGCACCGTCGAATACCCCGGTTGGATGGACCAACCGCCGCTGCCCCGACTACGCTTCGCGGCATGGACCAAGCCTCGAGCGAAGCGGCCGGCCGAGCACTGCGGCGCGCCGGGGCGCGGGCCGTGCTGTCTGTGCTGGCGTCCCGCGTCCGGTTGATCGTCGCCGAGACCTTGCCGGAGTCTGCCGCGCTGCTGGACGAATCTATAGCGCTGGAATGGCAGCATCCCGAGCGACGTCGCGCGCGCATCGACCGGATGAGCGCGCTCGTGGAGGGCTGGATGGAGAGCGGGTACATCGATGTTGCGGTCGCCGTGCAGCAGACCGCAGCGCTTTGCGACCCGGAGGTGGTATCCCCGGAGACGCTGCTGGCGGCCGCGATCGAGACCGCCGCGGTGGCCCATGCCGTCGCCACGACGGGGATCGCGGATAATGATGTAGCCGCACGCTGGGAGCGCGAGGTGCTTGAGGCGCTGCTCGCGCTCCCGCGATCTCGAGCGCGAGGTCGATCATTGCCGGATACCGGAGCTCGATGACGGGAGTCCTTCCACTTCGCTCGCCTCTGCGGTACGTCGTGCCGACGATCTGGACGCGCGAGTCACTGCGTCCAACCGATCGCCACCGCGCGGCGTGGCCTCCGCTCGCGTTCGGTCGCGCCCGCCCTGTCACTCACATCGCCCAGGAAGAGCATCTGCCATGCCCGTTTCCCTCGCCGAAGTCGTGCCCGCGCTCCTCGATGAGTACACCCAGAAGCTACTCGCCGTGCTGCACGCCGCAGTCGTCGCGGAGCTGGGCAGCCCGAGGCTCAAAGGGGACCTGGCCAGGAGCCCGGGGTCTGCACCCGCGAAGACGGCTGCGCCGATGACGTCCTCATCCGGTACGAAGCGCCCGTCAGGGACGTCTGCACGGTCACGAGCGGCGGGGCCAGGACGGCGATCCTCCCGGCAGCGGAAGCCGAGCCTCGACGCGATCGCGGCGCTCCTCCGGGAGAAGCCGGGGATCGGTAGCGAGGAGATCCAGCGGACGCTCGGTAGCTCCCGCAGCGACATCCGCGTGCCCATGGCACGCGGCCTCTCGATGGGCGTGCTCCGCAAGACGGGCGAGAAGCGGGCGACGAAGTACTTCGCCGCGTAAGGAGCCGGCGCGGCGTTGGCCCCGACCAGGCCCGGCGAGATGCGCCGCGACGTCCGCACGGCTGACGCGGCGGGCGGCCGGAGACCGGAATGAGCGTCTTGCCCTCATCGACACCCGCCGGCAAGGCAACGTCCGCTCGCGCAGTGATTGCTGCACTCCCCGCAGTGCGCGGGGTCCGTGTTCAGGTCGACGCACTGGTCGAGGCAGAGCGACCGGCCGGGCGGGCACGTCTGGACCGTCGACGAGCAGCCCCCACGCACGCAGGTCCCAGTACCCCCACCGCACGCGTTGCCGCACTCGCCGCAGTTCAGGGGATCCGTCTCGGTGTCGGCGCAGGTCTCTCCGCACAGGCTCCGGCCGCGCGGGCACCCACCGGCATCGAGCGTGATGCAGCCGCCGCCGACGCAGGTTCCGAACCCGTCGCCGCACGCGTTGCCGCACTCGCCGCAGTTCAAGGGGTCGGTCGCGGTGTCGGTGCACATCTCGCCGCAGAGCGATCGGCCCGTCGGACAGCCGCCGGCGTCCACGACGCACCCGCCCACGAAGCACTGCCCGGCCGGACCACAGGCGTTGTGGCACTCGCCGCAGTGGGACGGGTCGTTCGCAAGGTCGACGCAGGTGTCCCCACAGCGGGTGCGCCCCGTGGGGCAAACGACATCGAGCGACGGTTCGGGTACGTCGCTCCCGTCGTCCGGAGAGGCTGGGCCATCGGGCTGGTCGTCGAGCGACGGTCCATCGGCCGCGTCGCCGACCGATGTCTCCGTCCCGAGATCGCTCGGAACGTCGACGGTTGCATCGAGCGCGGCGACGTCGCCTGCATCGGCGAGATCGTCTCCGAGGTCGCCCAGAGATCCCCGATCGGCGCCACGTGGGGCGTCGACGCCCACGTCGTCCAGGACGTAGGTCGAGGGCACCGTGCAGCTCGTGAGGACGGCGCCGAGCAGGCCCAGGAGGCACGGGTACCGACGGCACCCAAGCCACGACGTGAGGGTGGGGGACCTGGCGGTCACGGCTCGAGCTTCATCTTCGCCACGACCGAAGAGTACGACGGTGGCCGAGACCTGGATGAACGTTCTTCCCGTCTCTGACCGACCCGGCCGTGCGCTCCGAGCGACTTTCCGAGGCCCCTTCGCAGCGGCCGAGAACGCCGGATCCTCTGGCTCTGCGGTCAGGGACAGACCCCGCTTGACGGTCCACGAAGGGACTGACGGGATAGTCCCGCAGACCACGAACGACGGGTGCGAAGCACGAACCTGCACCTCCAGAGCGAGGGGGCCCGTGACATGAAAGCCTCGCGATCCGAATCTTGATTCAGGGAAGCCAGGGAGCCAGCATGCGGCCATGGGGCTCGACGAAGGTGTCTGGCAGGCGCGCGGTCGGGACGCCTACGCGAGCGATCGGTCGGCGGGTTTCTCGTCAGCGCCCTCGGCGGACGCCGCCCGCAAGACCCTGGTGTTCCTGTTCTTCGACGACCTCGGAAGGCTATCCGTTCACGAGACCGAATACGCGCTCGCGCTGGCCATCGGCGCCTATCTCGAAGCTCATCGGGAGGAGATGGGAACGGCGCGGTAGCCCTGGCATCGCCGGGCATCCGTGTCGCGCTGCCCGCGCACCCACGCTGGTGGGAGGTCGAGTGCGTGGTGCGCATCAGCGGGTATTGTGGCCGGTTCGATCAGCGTCCCGACTCCGAGAAGGCGCCCTGAGCGGGCGCGGCCGGCGGACGAACGGCCCTCTGTCAAGCGACACTAAAGTTGGGTCTTCGTCACTCTCGATGACGACGGACGAGCGCCCCACCACCGGTCGGCATCAATGAGTTCGAAGTGTCGGCGGTCGCGCAGTCGCCACTCTCACCGGCTGAGGCGACGGTGCTTCCCGGCGCTCATGCCGCCGTGGCCAGCATGCGCTGACGGAGCAGCGGCAGGCCGGCGCGCCCGTACATCTGCCGCTTGAGCATCTTGAGCTTGTTGACCTGTCCCTCGGTCTGGCCGTTGCTCCACGGCTCGCGGATCGCCGCCTCGATCGAGGCCTGATCGCGTCGCAACCCCGCCGCGAAGTCCTGGAAGGAGGTCAGTCCGCTCTCCGTCGCTTCCTCCAGCCACGGCCCCAGGGCGTTCGCCTCTCCGCCCCGCAGGACGACCCCGAACGTGAGGGCGAGCTGCCGGGCGGCGCGGATCGGCGCGCACGCTTCGGTGAGGCGCTCGACGTAGCGCCGCTGGCCCTCGCTCAGTCGCTCGGCGGGCAACGTCAGCCACCACCGCACCTGCCGCGGCGACGGGGGGCGCGGGGCCGAGGAGGCCGTCGCACGCAGCACATCGGTGCGCCGACCCGTCGCTCGCCAGCGCTCGACATGGCGCTGGATGGTCCGCAGCGAGCCGCGAAACCCGATCCCCTGGACCTCGCGCCACAGCACCAGGGCGTCCTCGCAGCCCTCCTGCCAGCGGGCGCGCAGATGGGCGTCCACGCGCGTCAGGGTCCCGACCTTCGTGCGACGCGGCGCCCGGGTCGGGCACGTCGGCGCGGCGAGATACTTGCGCACCGTCGCCGGGGTCATCCCGACGCGGGTGCCGATGGCGCGGTGCGAGAGGCCCTGCGCGCGCAGCGCCTTCACCTGGTCGTAGCGGGCCTGACGGGCGGCCTGGCGCCCGGCAGCGACCGCTCGCGCCGGGGTCAGCGGCTCGGGCGATGGTCGGACTCCCTCGGGCGTCGGGAGGGTCGATGGGTTGGCTCGTGGCGCCGACGATGAGGCCGCGGGGTCGCTGTCTCGCGCCGGTGGTGTTGGAGCGGAGGCCGGTGTGGGCTCCGCGAGGGCAGCTTCGGCAAGGGCCGCGCGGTGGGCGTGCAGGAGGCGCTCGAGCAGCTCGCCGACGTTCTTGAGCAGGTGCCAGCGGTCGGCGACCTGGACGGCGGCCGGCGCCCCGTCCCGTGCGCCCTGGGCGTAGGCCTCGGCGCGGTCGCGGGCGATGACCTCGACGCCGGGGTGATCGCGGAGCCACTGGGCGAAGGTCGCGGCCTCCCGGTCGGGCAGGAGCTCGACGGGGACGCGCCGCTCCAGATCCACCAGCACCGTGCCGTAGGTGTGGCCGCGTCGGCGGGCCCAGTCGTCCACCCCGAGGACGAGCGGCGTGGGCCGGGTGGGGGATGGCGAGCGACGAACCAACCGCAGCATCGTGGAGGGACTGGCCGACGCTCCGAGGATGGGGAGCAAGCGCGCACCGGCCTCGCCACCGAGCGCCATTCCAACGCGCGTGAGGGTGCGCGTGAGTCGCGTGGTGCGCCGGGCGTAGGGGCCGGCGAGATCGTCCAAGCGCTCGGCGAACAGGGCGCGGGGACACGTCGCGTGCCCACAGCGGAAACGTCGAACGCGCACCGCGAGGCGGACCGGAAATCCCCGCCACGCGAGGTCCGCCAGGGAGCGGGAGTAGACACTGTGGACGCGGGAAGCCTCGTGCCCGCAGACCGGGCAGGAGGCGCAGTGACGGGCACATCGCAGCGCGACGTGAATGACCTCGCCCTCGACGATGCGCACCTCCTCCACCCGGACGTCGGCGTCAGGAGCGAAGAGCGCCGCCGCGGAGGGAGAGCCGGACGCAGTCAGCATCGTGGACTCCTTCCCGATCAAGCGGGACCTCAGTCTGCACCGCGAGAGCTCCCGCGCAATCGGGCGTCATCGAGAGTGACGAAGACCCAACTTTAGTGTCGCTTGACAGTCCCGGACGCCACCTGTGATGCTATCCCCCCAATCACCTGAAGTACCCGCGCTCGCTCCACCATCGCCAGGAACTCTCCGGGATGCCCTGCGTGCCGCAGCTCCCATCGGGCCCGGTACGGAGCTCGCTGGGCCGCCCAACAGGACTCGCCTCTCGACCTTGACCTTGTGAGCGCGAGCGCCGGACCCCATGCAGCCCGTCGAGAGGAGCGCACCCCATGAACAACTCAGCGCCACCCGCGAAGAGAGCACGCACCGACGCCCGCCGCGTCGAGGGAGAGGGCACCGAAGGCACCGACGCTCGCCGCGTCGAGGGAGAAGGCGGCGACAGCGCCAGCGATCGGACGGCGGCCGACCAAGACCGCGACGAATCGCACACAACGACCGACGGTGAGCCCGGCCCCGAGTAGCGCGAGTCAGGCGGTCGAGGAAGGTCGCGACGCTCCCGTCGGAGTCAGCGGCAGACGCCGGAGGTGCAGGTGTAGCCCGCGCAGCAGCCGGAAGTCGCCGTGCACGACGACCCGCTGCCCACGCACGCCGATGAGCGGCAGATGCCGCCCGAGCAGCTCA
>Ga0208627_1000276_pt1 | contig 16096 bp, 4 predicted proteins | sample LakWasMet13_LOW5_2_FD_183861 | JGI IMG/M metagenome (GOLD analysis project Ga0208627, IMG submission 183861) | Freshwater sediment methanotrophic microbial communities from Lake Washington under simulated oxygen tension - Sediment Metagenome... | ecosystem: Environmental > Aquatic > Freshwater >... | reverse complement strand
CGATCGCGCGCTGCGCCTCCGGCTCGTCGATGAGCGGGGGGCCAGCGATCTGCGATCCGTCGATGGAGAGCTGATGCTGCGCGACCTCGCCGCTGGCGACCCACTCCCCGGCCACCAGGTTGCGTGACCGGTCGACGTCGAAGGCCTCGGGCGCCACCGCGCGACAGCGCGTCCAGACGTCGTTCCATGATGTGCCGGCCTTGAGCGTATAGGTCGCCATGTCGTCTCCTTCCGAGAGGGGGCCGGCGACCCCCTCAGGCCGCGACCGACGAAGGGCTGCTTTGAGGTCGTCGCCCGACTCGTCAACCCGGGTGGAGGCCCCCCCGGGGCCCACGCTCTCCTCTCGAACGCGAGGACACCGCCGCCTGTGTCGACTTCGCGGCCCGACACGTCATCTCCCTGCCCGATGGACTGCGGATGTCCGACGTTGAGATCTGGCAGCACGCCCCTGGAAACGAAGACGGCCGGTTGACGATCTACGGATCTCCTCACGGACGGCGAGAGGAGCCACGTGTTCATGAACTTGACGAAGCCGCCGTGGCTCTTGGTCAGTACGTCGACATCGCCTTCGGTGTCGCGCAGCCGATACGCCTTGGCGATCTTCTCGCAGGTCATCTGGAGGTAGTGGAGGGCGTGGCATTGCGGGATGCCGGACGTCGCTGCAAGCAGCTCGTAGATTAGGTGGTCGGAGCGGGCTTGCCGGTGAAACGCCGACGCCCAAGTGTCACGACTCGGAGCCATCACCAAGAAGGGGGACGGGTCACTTCCTCGGCGAACGACAAGTCCCAGCCCGGTGGATGTTTCAGCGCGGCAGGGTTAGCCAGGAGCTGCTCGTACTCTTCGGGGGTGATCTCCGCGATCACCGTGCGGAACGGAACATCCACCGTCGGGGCGAACCCGTACGGTTCGACGCTGCCCGTTGCTGGAGTCGACGCGTTCACCTCAAGAAGCCGGATCGGCGCGTCCGGCGACGCATCCACGCCCGATCGGAGGATGAACACCCGCTGGAGCTCAGGCTCGACCCGGAAGTGCCACGCGATAAGCTCGCGCGCGACGGTGTCTCTGGCTCGGTCCTGCATAGTTCGACGCTAGCACGACCCCTCCCTGCCCTGGTCGACGTGCGGTCGCCCGAGGCGCAGTGGTTGGTGGCCAGTATGTGCAGCTTTCGTTTGTTGCGGTTGGTCAGGGTGAGCGGCATCCTCCGATTCATGCACAGCGCGACGGTCACCCCCACGGCGAAAGACACCGTGCTCGCCCGCGAGGCCCTGCGCGGGCTGCGGTAGAAGCCCCTGCGCAAGGGCTCAACTTCGGTGAAGCTCCAGGTCGACCTGGGGTCGCAGGTCGCCTCTGTGGCCGTGCCGCGCGAGGCGTTCGAGCTGTTTGTGGAGATCCTGGACCAGATGGCCAACAGCAACGCCGTGACCCTGGTGCCGACGCAGTCGGAGTTCACGACGCAGGAGGCGGCAGAGCTGCTCGGGGTCTCCCGCCCGCACCTGATCGGTCTGCTGGACGAGGGGAGGATCCCCCATCACGAGGTGGGAACCCACTGGCGCGTTCGGGTCGCAGACGTGGTCACGGGATACGAGCCCCTCATCGCCGCGGTCGCGGCGATCAGGGTGAGCGATCTGGAGGCGCTGGTTCGCCTGACAGAGGCAGCGGTCGAGTGGCGGGCGGGAGACGTCACGACGGCTGCTCGGCTCGCATCGAACGCTGCGGAGCTGTGGGGACGCAGCGGATGGTCGTGGCCCATCGTCGTGCCGCGCAGCCTTGAGCTCCTGATCGGCTGCGATCACGAGGACTGGCCGTGTCGGTCGTGGGCGTCGCGTGCTCTATCGTGAGTGGGTCACGCGCTCCGTCGACGACGCGGGCGCATCGAGAGGCCGACGAGCGCCACAAGGAGCCCAGCTGCGACGCCGGACCCTTCCCGTTCACCCACGCGTCGCGTCGCGCACTGCCACCCGCCACCGGTCTCACGCGCGGGCTCGGGCGTGCTATCGCCCAGATCCCCTGCGCTCTCGCCCAGGTCGCTCGAAGTGCTCACGTCGCTCGCATCGCCTGCGTCGGACAGGCGGCTCACGTCGCCCGAATCGGACAGAGCGCCCGCGTCGCCATCCCGCAGCATCTCGGCGAAGCGCGACGACACGCATGGGGTGATCGCAGTGTGGGTGCAGCCGCGCGTCGCGTCGCATGTGTCGGCCGTGCAGGCATCGTCGTCGTCACAGTCGACCGGCGTGCTCATGCAGCCGCCGCCCGGCGCGCAGCTGTCCTGCGTGCACGGGTTGTTGTCATTGCAGCTGGTGCCCGCCGTGGTGCAGCAGGTGCTCCGGCTGCACGTTCGTCCCGTCGAACAAACCACGGCCGTGCCGTTGCCGCTGGTCGGGCAACTCGCCGTGGTGCCGTTGCACGCGCTGCCCTCGGTGCAGACGTTGCCGTCGTCGCAGTACGCGCCCGCCACCGCGTAGCGGTTGGCAGAGCAGGTCTTCGACGCGCCGTCGCAGGTCTCGGCGACATCGCACGCGCCGGCCGCCGCGCGGCACACCGTCCCCGTGGCGCGCACGGCGTCGGCCGGGCACGCGGGGCTGACGCCATCGCATAGCTCGCCGACATCGCAGGCGCCCGAAGCCGCGCGACAGACGTAGTTGGTCGGACGGATCACGTCGGTCGGGCAGCTGAAGGCCAGGCCGTTGCAGGTCTCCGCCACGTCGCAGGTGTCCACCGCGGGGCGGCAGGTCGCCCCAGCGCTCGCGGGGCGATCGACGGGGCACGCGGCGGCGTTGCCGGGGCAGCGCTCCGCAGCGTCGCAGCCGTCGATCGGTACGCGACACACGACGGTGCTCGCCCCGAAGCGATCGGTCGGGCACGCGGCGCTGGTGCCGGTGCACGTCTCTGGCACGTCGCAGACGTCGACCGATGCGCGGCACACGGTGCCGGACGGGAGGCGTCCGTTGGTCGGGCAGGTCTTGGTCGTACCGTTGCAGGTCTCGGCGGCGTCACAAGCGCCCGCCGCTGCGCGACACACGGTCGTCGCCGGGAGCACGCCGTCGCTCGGGCACAGGACGCCCACGCCGTCGCAGGCCTCGGCCACGTCGCAGCCGCCGCTCGAAGCCACGCGGCACACGTAGCCCGAGGGGCGACGCGCGTCCGCGGGGCACTCGAAGGCGGTGCCGTTGCAGGTCTCAGCGACGTCGCAGCCCCCCGCCGCGGCAGCACGGCAGGACTTGCCCGCCGCCGCCGGAGCATCCGCAGGGCAGTCGATCGAGGTGCCAGTGCACCGCTCCGCCAGGTCACAGATGCCGGCCGCGGCTCGGCAGGTGTAGCTGCTCGGTCGCAGCGCGTTCGCGGGGCACGTGGCGCTGGTGCCAGTGCACGCCTCCGCCGGGTCGCAGGCACCGGTCGATGCACGGCACACGGTGCCGGACGGGAGACGTCCGTTGGTCGGGCAGGTCTTGGTCGTACCGTTGCAGGTCTCGGCGGCGTCGCAGGCGCCCGCCGATGCGCGACACACGGTGGCCGCCGGGAGCACGCCGTCGCTCGGGCACGCGATGCCCACGCCGTCGCAGGTCTCGGCCACGTCGCAGCCGCCGCTCGAAGCCACGCGGCACACGTAGCCCGAGGGGCGGCGCGCGTCCGCGGGGCACTCGAAGGCGGTGCCGTTGCAGGTCTCAGCGACGTCGCAGCCTCCCGCCGCGGCAGCACGGCAGGACTTGCCCGCCGCCGCCGGAGCATCCGCAGGGCAGGCCGCGTCAGCGCCAGTGCACCGTTCCGCCAGGTCACAGATGCCGGCCGCGGCTCGGCAGGTGTAGCTGCTCGGACGCAGCGCGTTCGCAGGGCACGCCGCGCTGGTGCCTGTACACGACTCCGCAAGGTCGCAGGCGCCCGCGATGGCGCGGCAGAGGGTCCCCGATCGGGTGAACTGATCCGCGGGGCACGCGGCGCTCGCTCCGGTGCACACCTCCACCGAGTCGCAGCCCCCGGCCGCCGTGCGGCAGATGGTGGCTGCTGGGGCGAAGTGATCCGTCGGGCAGGCGGGCGATGCGCCGTCGCAGGTCTCGGCGAGGTCACATGCGCCCGTCGCCGCGCGGCACACGATGCCCGCCGCGACGTAGCCGTCAGCCACGCATCGCGAGGCGCCGCTCACGCAGGCGACGCGGCCCGTCGCGCAGGCCGACGGTGAGCACGCACCGCCGACCGCGAGCTCGCAGCCGTCGACCGCGCTGCCGTTGCAGTCGGCGTAGCCCTCGTGACAGACGTAGCCGCACGCGCCCGCGGCGCAGGTGGGCGACGCGTGGGCGACCGCCGCGCACGATGGCGCGGCCGCAGGCCCGTCGACGACGCCGTCGCAGTCGTCGTCGAGGCTGTTGCATGTCTCGGCCGTCGGCGCGCCGGGGGAGCACCCTTGCGTGACGCCGCCGGTGCACGACGGGACAGAGCGCCGGCACCCGCCGACGCCGCAGCTGATCGTCGGGAAGCCCTCGTCGATGCTCCCGTCGCAGTCGTCGTCGAGGCCGTTGCAGAGCTCGCTCCCGGGGGTGATCTCGGAACCGCAGACGTTCGTCTCGCACGCGATCGTCGCGATAAGTCCGGTGGTGTCACCGTGGCAGTCGCCCGCGACTCCGACCACGAAGTCGACGCGCGTGCCCACGGCGACGCTCGCGGTCACGTCGAAGGACGGCGACGAGTTCGTGGAGGCGAAGGCCGCGCGGGTCGTCCCGGCCACGAGGATCGTGGCGTCGGTGTCCCCGTCGTTCGCTCGCGTGAACGACCCGGTGATGCGGCACGTCGACGCGACGGGCGAGGTCCACCGCAGCACGGCGTAGACGCTACCGATGCAGCCGGGGTGAAGGCTGAGCTGCCCCGGCGGGATGTCATAGGAGGTCACCAGCGTCTCGTTGCGCCAGATGTTTGGCGTGTCGAGCGAGGTGACCGCCGGGTCGGTCCACCGCCCCTCAGCGCTGGCGGTGAAGAGATGCAGATCGCTCCCGAGCGTCGCTGTCCAGCCGGCGCTCCACGGGCCGTTGGGGTTCGCGGTGAGCGAGTACTCGGACGTCGGGTTCCACGAGCGCGCGCCCCACACGCCGCCCGCGCAGGTCTCGGTGCCGTCGCGACAGACGCCCACGCCGGAGGTGCCCGCGGCGCCCGTGTAGCAGCTCCGCGTGAGGGCCTCGTCGACGGCGCCGTCGCAGTCGTCGTCGAGGGCATTGCACGTCTCTGCCGACGGCGCCGCAGGTGTCGCGTTGCAGGCGAGCGGCGCCGCGAAGCCCGCAACGAGCGTGGGGGAGAGACGGCTCATGGAGGTCCCGTCGCCGAGCTGGCCGACCGCGTTGCCACCCCAGCAGCGGAGCGCGTGGTCGAAGGTGCCCACGCAGGTGAAGCCGCCGCCACAGGCTACGCTGGCGACCTCGTTGGGGCTGCCTGCGCGAACCGGCACCAGGCGGCCGGTCGTAGTGCCGTCGCCGAGCTCGCCGCTGCCGTTCGCGCCCCAGCACCAGACGGAGCCGTCGCCCTTGCGGGCGCAGGAGTGCTGGCTGCTGACGGCGACGGCGACGGCGCCCGTGAGCCCGGTGACCTGCACAGGGGTGGAGCGATCGGTCGTAGTGCCGTCGCCGAGCTCGCCGTGGGTGTTCGAGCCCCAGCACCAGACGGTGCCGTCGATGCGGGTCGCGCAGGAGTGGTCGCCCGCGCTCGCCAGCTCCGCGACCCAAGTGAGGACGCCTACCCGAACGGGCGTCGCGCGATGGGCGTTGCTCCCGTCGCCGACCTGGCCGCGGGAGTTCTCGCCCCAGCACCAGACGGTGCCGTCGTTCTTGCGAGCGCAGGAGAAGTAGGCCCCTGCAGAGATCATCGCGATATCGTCGACGCCCGCGACGACCGAGGGCGTCCCGTGGCCCGCGTGGGTCCCGTCGCCGAGCTGCCCGAAGAAGTTCTCGCCCCAGCACCACATCACGCCGTCCTCGGTCGTCGCGCAGGTGTGGGCGGTGCCGAGTACGACCGAGCTGACCCACGAGAGGCCGCTCACACGAACGGGGGTCGTACGCTGCGTCGTGGTGCCGTCGCCGAGCTGGCCGTGGCCGTTCAGCCCCCAGCACCAGAGCGATTCGTCGACACGGGTCGCACAGGTGTGGCTGTCGCCCGAGCCGACCGAGGTCACGCTCGACAGGCCGATCACCGGCACGGGCGCCGTACGCTGCGTCGTGGTGCCGTCGCCGAGCTGACCGTGGGTGTTCTGCCCCCAGCACCGAACGGTGTCGCCCTGCGTCCGCGCGCACGCGCCGCTGTAGTTGCAGCTCACCTGCGCGGCCCCGTACGCGGTCCCGGCGGGGGCGCAGGTCACCGCGCCCTCGCGCGCGCAGGCCCCGACGCCCACGCGGCACACGCCGCCCGTCGGGTAGCACGCGCCATCGCAGCTCGACTCGTCGTGACCGCACGCGCACGCGCCGCCCTCGCACACGCCTCCCGCGGGGGAGGCGCAGCTGGCGCCGTTGGGGCGAGTCAGGTCGGCCGGGCACGCGCCGTCGGAGCCGTCGCAGGTCTCCTCCCGGTCGCACGGTCCCTCCGCCGGGCGGCATACCGTGCCCCCGGCGACGACGGCGTCGGGAGGACAGGTCGTCGAGGCCCCGGTGCAGGTCTCCGGCACATCGCACCCACCCGCTGCGACGCGACACAACGTCGCCGCTGGCGCGAACGTGTCGACCGGGCACAGCGCCGAAGCGCCCGTGCAGGTCTCGGCGAGGTCGCAGTCACCCGCGGCCGCGCGGCACGAGGTGCCCATCGCCGCGAAGCCGTCGTCGGGGCACAGGGCCGAAGCGCCCGTACAGGACTCCGCAGAGTCGCAGGCGCCCGCCGCCCCGCGGCAGAGGGTCGCCGCGGGGGCGAGCACGTCGGCCGGGCACTCGGTCGAGATGCCGGTGCAGGACTCCGCGACGTCGCAGACGCCCACCGCCGCGCGACAGGTCGTGCCCGCGGTGACCAGGCTGTCGGCGGGGCAGTCGACCGAGGCCCCGGTGCAGGCCTCTGGCGCGTCGCAAGGCCCCGTCGCCGCACGACACGCGGTACCCGCGGGCACGAAGGCTCCGGCCATGCACGAGGTCACTCCGCCCACGCAGACGAGCTGACCACTCGCGCACGCACCGGGGGCGCAGGCGGCGGGGGCGATGTCATCGACGACGCCGTTGCAGTCGTCGTCGAGACCGTTGCAGAGCTCGGTCGTGGGAGCGCCAGGCGTCGCGTCGCAGGTCGACGGCGGCGTGAGACCGACGACCTCCACGGGCGTCATGCGAGGGGTCTGACTCCCGTCGCCGAGCTCGCCATAGCCGTTGTAGCCCCAACACGCGATCGACCCGTCGGTGCGGAGCAGGCAGGTGTGGAAGATTCCGCAGGACACCCGCGTCCCGTTGGAAGGGCCATCCACCCGCACCGGGGTCGGGCGGTACGTGGAGCTGCCATCTCCAAGCTGGAAGTACTCGTTTCGTCCCCAGCACCAGGCCTCGCCCCCCGCGCGAACAGCGCAGGTGTAGTCGATGCCTGCGTTGATCTGCATCGCGTTTGAGATGTCCCTCACCTGCGTCGGCGCCGGATGGCTGATGAAGGTCCCATCGCCGAGCTGTCCGCGGGAGTTATCGCCCCAGCACCAGGCCGTGCCGTCGCTGCGGAGCGCGCATGTGTGCACGTTGTCCGCGGTGATCTGTGTGACGTTCGTGAGCCCGCTCACCTCGACGGGAGTAGTCCGGCTCGTGCTGGTTCCGTCGCCGAGCTGGCCCTGGTCGTTGCCACCCCAGCACCACACCGCGCCGTTGGTGCGGAGCGCACAAGCATGCTCAGCGCCGACCGCGATCTGCACGGCGTTCGTGAGTCCGCTCACCTCGACGGGAGTCGCCCGGCTCGTGACGGTCCCGTCGCCGAGCTGGCCCGTGTCGTTGCGACCCCAGCACCACGCCGTTCCGTCGCGGCGGAGCGCGCACGAGGTATAGAGGCCAGCATCGATCTCCGCGACGTCCGTGAGCCCCGAGACCGCGACCGGAGTGGACGCGTAGCTCGTGGCGCCGTGGCCGAGTTGACCGTCGCTACCCGTGCCCCAACACGCAGCGGTGCCATTGGCGAAGCGCACGCAGTCATGCTCTCTGCCGCCGACTACCTGCACGACCCCTGAGAGCCCCGTCAACGACACAGGGTTGGTGTAGATCCTAGTAAGACCCTCAGTCTGGCCGTAGGTGAGGCGGCCCCAACAGCGCACGCGGCCGTCCTCCATGAGGGCACAGCTGCGGTTCCAGGCGGTCGAGAGGGCCGTCGCGCGCAGCGTCACGCCCTCCGGCACGCACGCGACGGACCCCATCCGCGCGCACGCGCCGACGCCCACGGAGCACGCCGCGCCTGTTTCGCTGCACGTCCCACCGCAGTTCGACTGTCCGCTCGCGCAGCCGCACGCGCCGCCCAGGCATACGCCGCCCGAGGGCGATGCGCAGGTCGTCCCATCCGGCACGAATCCGTTCACAGGACACGCGGCGCTGCCACCCGTGCACGCCTCGGCGAGGTCGCACTCTCCCGTCGGCGCGCGGCACACCGCGCCCGCCGCGACGTAGCCGTCGGCCTGACACGCAGCGGCACCGTCCACGCACGCGAGGTGTCCCACCGTCGCACAGGGACCCGGCGAACACGCCGCCGCGGCGATGTCGTCGATGTAGCCGTTGCAGTCGTCGTCGAGTCCGTTGCAGGTCTCGGCGGTCGGCGTTTCCACGGTCGCGTTGCAGGTCGTCGGCGGCGAGAGGCCCACCACCGGCGCGGGCACCGTGCGCTGGCTGGTGTCGCCCACGCCGAGCTGCCCATACTGATTCGCGCCCACGCACCAGATCGAGCCGTCGCCGAGGAGCGCGCAGGTGTGCGCGTAGCCGCCCGTGACCCGAGTGACGGTCGTAAACCCGCCGAAGCGCACGGGAGCGAGGCGGTCGACGTCCGTGTCGTCTCCAAGCTGCTCGTAGAGGTTGTAGCCCCAGCACCACGCCGTCCCGTCGGACCGCACCGCGCAGGCATGGAACCCGCCGCCCGTGATCTGCGCGATGCCCGCGAGGCCCTGCACCTGCACCGGGGAGGCGCGGTCGACCCTCGACCCGTCGCCGAGCTGGCCGTGGTCGTTCTCGCCCCAGCACCAGACCGTTCCGTCGCCACTCAGGGCGCACGTGAAGTTGTTGCCCGCGGCGATCTGCACGACGCCGGCCGGCGTGCCCGCGCGCACCGGCGACAGATGGATCGAGTAGCCGCCGTCGCCCGTCTGCCCGTGGGCGCCCGCTCCCCAGCACCAGACCGCGCCGTCAGCGCGCAGAGCGCACGTGTGCAGGTCGCCTGCCACGACCTGGCGCACCTCGGACAGTCCCCCCACCGCGACCGGCGAGAGGCGTCCAGCCCACGTCCCGTCACCGATCTGGCCCGAGGCGTTGTACCCCCAGCACGAGACCGTCCCGTCACGGTGGACGGCGCACGAGTGGCTGTCGCCGGCCGTGATCGAAACCGCGTCGCTGATGCCGCTCGCGGCCACGGGCGCCGCGTTGCTGGTGAGGGTGCCGTCGCCGAGCTGTCCGCTGCCGTTGTTGCCCCAGCACCAGACGCTCCCGTCATTGCGCGCCGCGCACGCGTGGTAGAAACCCGTCGCGAGGTCTGTGATGTTCGACAGGCCGCTCACTGTCGACGGTGTTGTGCCCCAGCAGCGCACCGTGCCGTCCGTCATTCGCGCGCAGGTGTGCCAGTAGTGCGAGGCGACCGCCGCCGCGGGAATCGTCGCCCCCGCGGGTGTGCACGCGATGACGCCCGTTCGTGCGCAGGCGCCAGCTCCCACGCCGCACGCCGCACCCGTCGCGCGGCACGTGCCGCCGCAGTTCGACTGCCCGCTCGCGCAGCCGCACGCGCCGCTGGCGCAGACGCCGCCCGCTACCGACGCGCACGTCCCTCCGTCAGCAGCGAAACCGTCCGCGGGACACGCCGCGCTCGCTCCGGTGCACGCCTCGGCGACGTCGCACTCACCCGCCGCCCCGCGGCACACCGCGCCCGCTCCGACGAAGGCGTCCGCCGGGCACGCCGGCGACGCCCCGGTGCAGGCCTCGGCGACGTCGCAAAGGCCCACGACCGCGCGGCACACGGTCGTCGCCGGCGCGAACCCGTCCACCGGACACGCCCCGCTGCTCCCGGAGCAGGTCTCCGGCACATCACAGGCGCCGACCGCCACGCGGCACACGCTCGCCGCAGGAACGAAGGCATCCGCGGGGCACGTAGCCGACGCGCCCGAACAAGTCTCCGCGAGGTCGCATACGCCGGTCGACCCGCGGCACACGGTCGACGCAGGAGCCAGCGCGTCGGTCGGACACGCCGCGCTCTCGCCATCGCACGCCTCCGCCGCATCGCACGCGCCCACTGCCGCACGGCACGTCCGCCCCGTCGCTACCACGGCACAGGTTCCATTGACGGCCGCGCCCGCCGCGACGCTGCACGCCTGGCAGTCGTCGATAGCCCCGCCGCCGCACGCGGTGTCGCAGCAGTACCCATCTACGCAGTAGCCGCTCGGGCACTCCGCGCCCGATGCGCACGTCGGAGCGCCGCCGCCGCTGGCCCCGATGAAGCGCCCATAGACCCTCGGGCTCACACTCGGGCTCGCCTGGCGCGAATACACCACCAGCGACTGACCGTGTGCGTTTGATGCGACCTTCGGCGCCTGGTAGACGCCATCTGCGACGATCGAGACTCCTGCCGGTTCGACGAGGGTGCCACTCGGATTCAGCTGAGCACCGCGGACCGCCCCCGCTCCGGTGCTGTCCATCCACACGGCGAGATGGCTTGTGCTGTCGAAGGCGAGCCTCGCACCGAACTGGTCTCCAGTGCCCGTCGCGATCGCAATGCCTGCGGTGTCGAGCACGGCTCCCGCACGGGTCACCCGGCTGCCATAGATGTCGTAGGTCGTCCCGCTCCGGCGGTCGCTCCAGCCCACGAGGTAGTTGGTCCCGTCGAACGAGAGCGTTGGGCCAAGCTGGTTGCTCGTCGCATCGTTCACGACGTAGCCGTTCGGATCCAGCACGGCTCCGGCAGCGCTGACGCGCGCGCCGTAGATGTCGTACGGGTTCGTGACGCCACTGCGCCCGTCCCCCCATGCCATGAAGTAGTCGGCTCCATCCGAGGCGACCGCCACACTGTTCCGCTCGCCCGTCAGATTGCACACCGAGATGGGAGGCGAGTCGAGAGCGACGCCTGCCGCGCTCACTCGGGCTGCGAGGACGGAGGTCGTCCCAGGTCCATTGAACAACAGCCACCCGACCAGATACCCCGCCCCGTTGGAGGCAACGTGGTGATCGACCATGAGGCCCAGCCCTGGTGGCGACAGCGCCAACGGGGACGTATCGACGAGCACGCCGTCGCTCCCGACACGCGCGGCGAAGAGCCCAGAGAACGTGACATCGGTATGCCAGGTGACGAGGTAACCAGCCCCGTTCGAGGCCACCTCGGGACCGGTGTAGAGGTCGGCCACGTCGGTCGCGATGGTCGTGCCACTCGGGTCCAGCATGACCCCGGCGCTGCTCACCCGAGCCGCGCGAACGTCACGGCCCGCCGAGGCCGATTCATCGGTCCAGGCGACGAGGTAGTTGGTCCCGTCCGAGGCGACCGCAGGCCAGTACTCCGCATCGTAGGTCCCCAGGAGGACCCTGCCGGAGGGGTCGAGCACCACGCCGCTCGCATCGACCCGGGCCATGCGGATGTGCCATGGCGTCGTCGTTCCCCTCGTCCAGGACACGAGGCAGTGGCCTCCGCCACACGCGACTGCCGGATCGCGGTCGTCGTCTGCCCCGGTCGCGATCGCGATGCTTGCAGGGTCACGCACGAGGCCCGCGGTGCTCACGCGCGCGGCTCGGACGTCCGATGAATCGTCTCGCCACGCGACGAAGTAGTCGGCTCCGTTGAACCCGATCCCGCCGACACCCAGCGACGAACTCCCGCCTCCCGGCGAGATCGCGAAGCCCGTCCCGTCGAGCACAGCGCCCGCGGCGGTCACCCTCGCGCCGCGCACGACGGCGGCGGGCCCCGAGCGCACGTCGGTCCATGAGACCAGGTACCCCGCGCCGTCCGAGCCGACGGCGACGCGCCCCTGAAGCGTGTCGCCGCGGTGGATCGTGGTGCCGCTGCCGTCCAGCACCGCCCCTGCCGCGGAGACGCGAACACCGGTCACGCGGGCGCCATCCTCCACCGTGCTCCCGTGCCACGCGACAAGGAAGTCCGCTCCATTGGAGGCCACCGAGGCGCCGCTCGCCTCCTCGACGAAGCCGTCGTGGGTGAGGGGCGACGACAAGGCGATCCCCGCCGGGTCACGGACGACGCCGGCGGCGGTCACGCGGGTCCCGAGAACCTCGCCCGACCGGTCCCACACCACGAGGTAATCCGTCCCGTTGGAGGCGACGCCGGTCACCGTCTTGTCGCCCGCACCCGTGGCGATGGGGAGTGGCGAGAACGGAGAGTCCAGCTGCGAGCCCGCGGCGGTCACACGAGAGCCGTGGACGTTCATGGGTGGCGCCCCGGACTCCGACATCATCGACCATACGACGATGAAGTCCGCACCGTTCGATGCGACGGCCATCGGCCTTTGAAACGAACCGAAGTCGCGGTCTTGGGTGAAGGTCATCCCCGCCGGATCGAGCACCTCGCCGAGCGCGCTCACCCTCGCCCCTCGGACGGTGGTCCAGGGCATCCCGTCCCAGTCCTCCCAGGCGACCATCCAGACCGACCCGTTGAACGCCACCTTCGGGCGCTCCTGGGCGCCGTCCAGTGGTGTCGTCGCTGGCACGTCCACCCCGGTCTCCGGCCCCACCAGCGGGTCGAGCGTCGCCGGATACGCCGCCGCCGTCACCACCGCCGCGGGCACTCGCAACTCAATCGCAGTGCCCGTCCACCGGGCGCGCACCGCGGTCCTGGCACCATGGGCGTCGACCCACGTCGCGTGGCCATACCGCAGCCCGAGCCCGCTGGCCGCGTCGACGAAGTGCACGCCCCCATCGGTCACGCTCCTATATCGCTGCCCCGTCACCCGGACGCGCACGCTCAGGTCGCCGCTCCCCGCGGGCGCCGCCGCGAAGGCCCACGACTGCTCGATGCCCTCGTCGACATTGCGCAGGTGCTCGACCAGGGCGCCCCGATTGATCGCGAGGTGCCCGTCCCTCTCGACCTGAGCAACGCCTTCGGCGAGCGCGATGCCGCGGCTGCCTCGCTCGACGGCCAGCGTCGCCAGATAAAGGGCCGCGCCCACGCTGTGCGCAGAGGTCACGGCGCCGTGGGCTTGTGGGGCATTCGGTGCGCGCGGGCCTGCCGTGCGTGCACCGTAGGGCGTGATTGAGAACTCCCGCGCGGATGCATGCACGGCGTAGGTGCGATGGCCGCCGGACCATGCTCCGCGGTCCGGGCGAAACGCGAAGTGCACCTGACGTATCACGGCGCCAACATCGAAGGGCGCCGACATCGGAGGGCTACCGCGGGTGGCCGACGGCGGCGACGAGGCCACGTTCACCCCCACACCTGTCGCCGTATCCGCTGCATCGAGGTGCACGGTGGCATCGAGTCGCTCTTGCTCATTCAGGGCCGACGTGGAGCACCCGATCAACACCGTCGCGACGAGGCACGCGAACACAAACCCAAGCCGTCGGGAAGTCATCGGAGTCCTCCTGATGCGGCGCAGAGCGTCCCGTCGCTCCCTCCCCGGGGCGAAGCAAGACTCAGCGCTCGATCGGCGCGTAACGTGCGCTGTATACGTGTCGCAGGCGCTCAGCAAGTGGCGCGCCGTAGCCTCAGTACCCGATATGGTCTCGCGAAGTTGTGTACTTAACTCGACCGACCGACCGACGCTCTATTGGGAAGTCTGAGCACCTGCGGCGGTGGCGTGCGCGCACGTGGTGCGTCGGCGTGCCGTTCCTGCATGAGGGTGCTCCGCGTGATGCGCATCCTCGCTGTTGGCCACTGCGGACCGCCAGCGAGCGTCGTCCCAGGCATCGCCATCCGACGTGGAGGCCGCAGCGATGCGGCCGAGCTTGTTGTGATGATGGGCCTTCAACATCGAGCTGCTCCCCGCGGCAGCGGACGCCGTTCTTCGTTCGATGTCGAGAGGTGAATGACGGCGGAGGCAGCCGCAAAACTGCGCGATTCTTGAGCATTCACCAGGCCCCCGAGTACCTCTCCGGCCTGCCTGGCACCGCCGCACGGTCGCCGCGCTACCCGGGGGGGCCTCTGTCCGATGCCGATCCAGCGCCGCTTTCTAGACTGGAACCGCCGCGGCCTGCACGCCGCCGCCGATCTGCTCATCGAGCGTTGCCTCGGTGACGCGACGATCGACCTCCAGCACGTCGTCGTGGTGTTTCCCGGTGGCCGCGCCGGCCGCCGCCTGCTGGAGATCCTCTACCAGCGCGCCGAGCAGCAATCGCGGCAGCTGATTCCGCCGACGCTCTCGACCGTCGGCTCTCTCCCGGAGCTGCTCCATCAGCCCCCTCGTCCCCGGGCCACCGCGTTCGCGCGGGACCTCGCCTGGATGCGCTCCCTCGAAGGCGCCGCTCCCTCGGATCTGGCCGTCGTCCTCCCTGAGCGCCCCGCTGGGGAGGACACCCTCGGCTGGGCGACGCTTGCCGGAACGCTCGCCTCCCTCCACTCCGAGCTCTCCGGCTCTGGCCTCACCTTCGCCGACGTGGCCCTCCGCTGCGAGGCACGCTCCGACGTCAGCGAGAGCAGGCGATGGCAGGCCCTCGCTCGCATCCAGCGGGCCTACCTGGACGACCTCGCCCGGGCGGACCTCGCCGACCCCTACTGCGCCCGCATGGAGGCCGTCGCCCAGGGCGCATGCCACGCCGACCGCGACATCGTGCTCGTGGGCGTGGCCGAGGCGAACGAGGTCCTCAAGGCGATGCTCGCGCAGGTCGCGGAGCGGGTGACGGCGCTCGTGCTGGCCCCAGACGCCCTGGCCGATCGCTTCGACGCATACGGCTGCATCGACCACGGCGTCTGGCTCGCCGCCGCGATCGATGTCCCGGACTCCCGCCTCGACATGGTGGATACGCCGGCCGATCAGGCCGAGGCCGTCATGCGAACGCTCATCGCCTACCAGGGGCGTTACGCCTCCGACGAGGTCGCGATCGGCGTACCCGATGCGGAGGTCGTTCCATGCCTATCCGGTTGGCACCCCAAGGAATCTGTCGGGGCATGTAGGCGCGGGTGCGCTGGGCGCCGCGGTGCGTCACGACCGGGCGGTGCTGGCGTGACCCGCGATCATCAGAGCTCCGGTCGCATGCTCGTGCACCACGTCCGTAGGCATCGATGCGTCGCCATTTTCAAAGCAATCTCTGGCACGCGATGACAGAATATGTCCAAGACCAAAGAATTGGTGAAATTTGGAATTCATTTGGAGTTCAGGTAGTAGCCTTCTGTGGCCCGCTACACCGACCCGCCCAAACTCATCCAAGGATTGCACAACTTAGCGGGCGAAGGGCTCCTAGAGTTGCTCAGCGAGTCTCGCCCGCACGTTATGGATGGGCCCTGGCTTCCTTGGGACAAACTTCGCCATCGATCTCGTCCAAGTCGATGGAACGAAGCGCAGTGGTGGGCCGGTATCAAACTCAACCGGACCGGGTTGATGCGACCTCTGCCGCTGAAGGATTCCGATGGCCGTAACTTTCAGTTCGCCCTGCCAGACAGCGCACTACAACGCATTGAACGAATCAATCGTGAGGCAAGCGGGCAGATTGCTGTGCCCGAACTTGTCGTAAACCCTGGCAGCAGAGATGGCTATTTGATGCGTTCTCTTATGGAAGAGGCCATCACATCGAGTCAGTTGGAAGGAGCGGTCACCACGCGAGCGGTCGCCAAGGAGATGCTTCGTACGGGTCGGGCGCCACGAGATGAAAGTGAGCGCATGATCGTAAACAACTACCGCGCCATGGAGCGCATTAGATCGTTAAGAGCGGAAAAGATCGGCTCTTCCGCGAAAGCGGGGGCGCTGGTTTCGTAGGGTTCCGCGCGCCGCGCCCTTGCTGCCCGCGGTTCGCCGCGTAGGGCGTCGGCACCCCTCGGCCTTCGTTGCGTCGGACGGCAGGCGGGG
>Ga0208627_1000267_pt1 | contig 16257 bp, 17 predicted proteins | sample LakWasMet13_LOW5_2_FD_183861 | JGI IMG/M metagenome (GOLD analysis project Ga0208627, IMG submission 183861) | Freshwater sediment methanotrophic microbial communities from Lake Washington under simulated oxygen tension - Sediment Metagenome... | ecosystem: Environmental > Aquatic > Freshwater >... | reverse complement strand
CTCGACCCGCGGCTGGCCACGCTGCTTACCAACCTGAGTAATCTACGGCTGGTGGCGGGCGACCGCGCGGAGGCCGAGTCGATGTACCGCCGCGCCCGGCGACAACGGGACCACCGCCACCCGCCAGCGACGTGCTGAACGGTCAGGGCCGCGGTGGTCAGCCTGGGTCGCGTGCGAGCCACGCAGCGAGCGCCGGGGTGTCGAGGTCTACGACCTCGTCCAGCACCCGGTCGCCGTCGATGTCCAGACGCGATCGGAGGGCCTCGGTCTCGAGCGGGGTGAGCTTCCGACGGAGACGGCGTTCGACGACCCGCGCCAGCGTCGTCCATTGCCCCTGTGCAACGCCCTGTGCGACGCCCTGCGCAAGCCACTGGCGCTCCAGTTCCTCAACCAACGGCAAGCTCCGCATCAGGTCTTCCTCCTCCGGACTCAGCTCCGTCGACGACACGTCTCTTCGACGCCTCTGCGCCGCGATGAGTTGTACCACCGGCCTCAGCAGCGCGTCGCGCAGCGGCCCCGGACCCAGGCGCTCCATCTCGGTCAGGGCTCCGCGCAGCGTGCTGCCCGCGCCCATCAATCGAAGTGGCAACGTCTCGGCCGTCACCGGCAGCTCCGAGAGCACCACCATCGCCACCGGCAGCGCGTCGCACATCCCGTAGTAGCCGCGCGGCCAGTCGGGCATCGCCGTCATCGCGAACGCACCCAGCGCGGCGTCGGGACGGCCTCCGCACAACAGCCACGAGCGCTCCGCCGCGGGCCGCCCCGAGAGCTGACCGGCGTGCTGGTGGTTGAGCAGCTTCCGCGTGCACGCCTTCACCGCGGGGACGTCAGGTGCCTGATGGAACGGCTCGAAGAAGCATCGCCGAGCGGCCATTCGCTCCAGCGGTCCAGCGCGCAGCAGCGCCGCGACCTGCGCGGGGTCGGGATCGAAGAAGACGTCTGCACGCTGCGACGAGAGAGCGGGCACCTCCAGCTCCGCCTCGACGCGACCGTGCGACGAAAGCGTCGCATCGAGCACGTCCTTCGCGAACTGATCGAACGGTGACGCCACGACCCGAACACAGAGCGCGGTGCGTGCCAGCGAGACCAGCTCTTTCAAGGTGCCGATGCGCCCGTCGCCGCGTGTTGAAACACGCGGCAACGCCTGCAGCGATGAAGGCCGCAACGGCCTGTACGATGTCCATGGACCGCGACCAGCCCGCGTGCGGGCTTCACTGCTGCAGGCGTTGCCGCGTGTTTCAACACGCGGCGACGGGCGCATCGGCACCTTGAAAGGGCTGGCCAGCGAGACCCATCGCAGAACGCAGTCCGATGGGGGTGGCGGCGGGTGGCGGCGGGGTGGCGGCGGGGTGGCGGCGGGGTGGCGGTGTGCCTCGACCGAAGGCTTGAACTCCACCAGCTCCCCCGCTCACTCCCGCCCTGGCTGCTCGACTTCGAGCTGAGCTCGCTGCGGGAGGACGTGGTGCGTGCGCTGCGGCCGAAGGCCTCGAAGCGCCAGCGGGACGCCTACGCCCACTACATGGAGGGCCTGCGCCTGCTGAGCGACAACTACATCGCCCCAACGGCGACAACTACATCGCCCCATTTGGGTGACTGCGGTTCGACGGGGTAGCGCGGCGGCTTCGCATGGGGCGACAGCCGGCGCGTGAGACCCGCGACCGACAACCAGGTGAGGAAGTTGATGGAAGAGTTGAGCAAGCACGGCGCGGTCGGCCTCGCGGCGATCAAGGCCGGCATGGATCGCAAGACCGCGCGCAAGTACATCGTGGCTGCCACGCTGCCCTCGCAGATGCGAGCGCCGCGCGACTGGCGCACCCGCGAGGACCCCTTCGCCGAGCACCGCGAGGAGGTCGAGGCCCTGCTGCGGGACACCCCGGAGCTGGAGGCCAAGACCATCTTCGAGCTGCTCACCACGAGGCACCCCGACCGCTTCGTGCCGGGGCAGTTGCGCACGCTCCAGCGGATGATCCGCACGTGGCGCGCCGCCCAGGGCACCGACAAGGACGTCGTGCTCGCCCAGCGCCACCGGCCGGGCGAGGCCGCGCAGACGGACTTCACCAGCACCGGCGAGCTCGCGGTGACCATCGCGGGGGCGGCGTTCGTTCACCTGCTCTGCGTGGTCGTGCTGCCCTTCTCCAACTGGCTCTGGGCGACGGTGTGCCTCTCGGAGTCCATCGCCGCGATCCGCAAGGGCCTCCAGCGGGCGCTCTTCCAGCTGGGCCGGGTGCCTCAGTTCCACCAGACCGATCACTCCACCGCGGCCACCCACCGCCCCTCGGTGAGCGCCGTGGACGCCGAGGGTCGGCGGCGTCCGTTCAACGACGAGTACCTCGCGATCATGCGGCACTTCGGGCTCACCCCGCGCACCACCGAGGTCGGCGCCAAGGAGCAGAATGGCGACGTCGAGGCCGGCAACGGTGCCATGAAGCGACGCCTGGAGCAGGCGCTGCTGGTGCGCGGGAGCCGCGACTTCGCGAGCGTCGAGGCGTGGCAGGCCTTCGTCGATGAGGTCGCCCGCAAGGCCAACGCGGGTCGCGGTCCGCGCGTCGCCGAGGAGATCGCGGCGATGCGCGTGCTCGACGTGGGCAAGCTCCAGGAGTTCCGCGAGGAGGACGCGCGGGTCAGCGAGTGGAGCACCATCCGGGTCAAGGAGTGCGCCTACTCGGTGCCCTCACGGCTGATGGGCGAGGTGCTCCAGGTGCGCCTCTACGAGGACCGCCTGGAGGCCTTCTACCGCGGCAAGCTCGAGCTCTCGTGCGAGCGGCTGCGGGGTCGCAACCAGCGCCGCATCGACTACCACCACATCATCTGGTCGCTCGTGCGCAAGCCCGGCGGCTTCGCCCGCTACGTCTACCGCGAGGAGATGTTTCCCTCGCTGGTCTTCCGGCGGGCCTACGACGCGCTGCAGACGCCCCAGCGCGGCATCGCCGGGGACGTCGAGTACCTGCGCATCCTGCACCTGGCGGCGAGCACGATGGAGTCGGACGTGGCCGCGGCGCTGGGGCTCCTGCTCGCCGAGGGCGGCGCCCTGACGAGCGAACGGGTCAAGGCGCTGGTGCTCGGCGAGCGTCGCCCGACGGTGCCCGAGATGCCCGCGCTGACGGTCGACCTGCGCGACTACGACGCGCTGCTCGGGGAGGTGGGCACGTGAGCGCCGCCGCCGCGCCCAGCGCGCAGGACTCGCTGGCGATGATGCTGCGCGTGCTCAAGCTGCCGACGGTGAATCGTCACGCCGAGGAGGTGGCCCTCAAGGCCGAGCACGAGGGCTGGAGCTTCGGGCAGTACCTGCGGCACCTCGTGGCGCTGGAGCTGGAGGAGCGTCGTCGCGGTCGCATCGAGCGCAACCAGCGCGCCTCGGGGCTGCCGGGCGAGAAGACGCTCGGGATGCTCGATCGCAAGCGGCTGTCGCCCTCGGTGGCGAAGGTGCTCCCGACGCTGTGCGAGGGGGGCTTCGTGGAGCGCGGGGAGAACGTGCTGCTCTTCGGTCTGCCGGGTCGAGGCAAGACCCACGTGGCGTGCGCGATCGGCCACGAGCTGGTGCGGCGCGGACGACGGGTGCTCTTCACGGCGACCTACGCGCTGGTGCAGCGGCTGCTCGGGGCCAAGCGCGAGCTGCGGCTGGAGAAGGAGCTCGGCGAGCTGGACGGCTACGACGCGGTCATCCTCGATGACATCGGGTACGTGCAGCAGAGCCGCGACGAGATGGAGGTGCTCTTCACGTTTCTCGCGGAGCGGTACGAGCGCAAGAGCGTGCTGATCACCAGCAACCTGGTCTTCAGCGAGTGGAACCGGATCTTCAAGGATCCGATGACCACTGCGGCGGTGATCGACCGGCTGATCCACCACGCCGTCATCCTCGAGATGACGGGCGGGAGCCTGCGCGCGGAGAAGGCCGAGAGGACCGCCAAGGAGGCGAGGGCCACGACGACAACTACCGGGGCGACGACAACTACGGCAGCGACGACAACTACCCCCGCGGCGACGACGACGACGGCGCCCGCAGGGGTGCAGGGCGAGGCAGAAGTTGGGGAGATGTAATTGTCGTTGATGGGGAGATGTAGTTGACGTCGAGCAGGCCAGGTTGGACCTGCTGCCGCTTCCCCTCATGGGAGGCGAGCTCGACGACGTCCGGTCGAGCACCGAGCCCTATGCCAGCCCGGATCCGTACGCGCCGCTGTGGAAGCGGCTCACGGCGAAACCGCGCCCCTCCTTCGAGTTCGATCACATCGCGTGGGGTCAGTTTCCGGGAGCCGATCCCGAGGAGAACCCCACATGCGAAGCCTCGGAGCTCATCGAAGCCGGCGACCGCGAAGGAGCCCGTGAGCTCCTCATGAAGGCCCTCGGCGCCGACCTTCGGTGCCTCGATGCGCACGCACTCCTCGGCTATCTGGAGTTCGATCGGTCGCCCGAGCGCGCGATCGCCCACTACGAGCTCGGAGTGCGCATCGGCGAGCTCTCCGTCCCCGTCGGCTTCGACGGGCTCATCGTCTGGGGGAGGATCTACAACAGGCCGTTCCTGCGCTGTCTGCACGGTTACGGGCTCTGCCTCTGGCGGCTCGGCAGGGCGCTCGAAGCGTGCCGGGTCTTCCAGCGGATCCTCTCGATGAACCCGAATGACAACCAGGGCGTTCGCTTCTGTCTGAGTGACATCCAACAGGGCGGTCGCTGGCCGGAGAGGCACGAGCGCGACGAGGCGCCCCGGACCCTGCGCCCCGGAGCGAGCGCCTCGTCTCATGGAGATTCCTGATCAAATTTCCGCCGTCAGCCTGGTTTGTAACTGTTCTGCTCGCCCCGTAAGCTCGCTGCGGGAAGCGGGCTGATCCTAATCGTTCTTCCACGAGGCCCGTCGGGTACGCCGCGCTGCTGCCGCGCTTCGGGGTGCCCGATATGGGCCTCGTTCACGCCCCCCGCGTGAGCGCCGCGGGCGGATGGTCGAGCGCCACGACCGCGCGGTGGACGGGGTCCGCGCAGTGCGCGAGATGCCCGACCGGCGCGAGCGGCTGTTCATCCAGTGCGTGGTGCAGAGCAAGGGACGGCTCTCCAAGGGCAAGCGCCTGCTCTTCGCGGAGTTGCCCGATGAGGAGCTCCGCCCGGATGGAGTCGGCCGTCCGCGACGCCTTCGCGCTCGACGACTCCACCACCGGGTGACGCCCGCAGCGTCGTGGAGGACGGGGTGCGTCCGAGCGCCCTACCACACGCCGAGCGTCGCCAGGGCAGCCGCGTCCGCTGCCCGCTGGCGCACGCGCGCCTCGAAGCGCGCGCTGGTCTTCGTGCACACCAGCGTGTGCGGGCTCCCTCGCCGCTCGGCGAACATCACGACGTTCACGTGCGCGCTGGCGGCCGTGTTCTCGACGTGGACGCGCTGCGCCGCCCGCTCACCGACCCAGCTGTCGTCGCAGCAGCTTGCGCAGCAGCCCCTGCGCCACGTCGGCGAGCCCCGCGTCGAGCGCCCCCAGCACCTGCGCGATCATCGCGGCGTCGAGTCCCCGAGCGTGTCCCATATGCGTCCCATCGCTGCTCAAAACGATTGAACCCATCGAGCCTCCCGCTGCCTCTGCCGGGCTTGAAAATCCCCGTGTCGGCGGTTCGACTCCGTCTCTGGGCACCTAATCACAGGGGAATTCCGAATCCAGGTCCAATGGGTCCACGGATTCCACGCCAGGCCGCGGAGTCGCGCTCGATGCGCTCCTCGTCCGGCTGGGTCACCCTCCAAGCGAAGCCCAATCCTCGAAGACGTGCACCGGATCGCACACCGAGTGGAGTCCCGTTCGACCGCGGTTGCCGATCTGCACGCCGTGGAAGCGGTGACCCGACTCGCGGGCGCTCGCGACACTGCGAACTAGGTCGGCCGGCGCGGGCCACTCGCCGTCGCTGACGAAGATCACGTCGGCCTTCTGCCACGCGGCCTCCTTCAAACGGGCCACGACGCGCGCCATCACCCCGGCTTCGTCATTGCCGCCACCGAAGGACATCGCCAGGAACTTCAGCAGTCGCCCCACTCCCTCCGGGGACAGGTCGAGCTCGTGCTCGAGCACCTGCCCCGGACCGCTGTACGAGTAGAGAAGACAGCGGCGCTTCTCCGCGTGGGCGGTGCGGAGAGCCTCCAGCACGACGGCCTTTGCGACCCGCTCGGGCAGCCCGTGCATCGACCCCGACGTATCGATCACTGCGATGATCGGGCCCCGCTCCGGGCGTGGGCGAGTGCCGTGCGTCTCCTCGAAGGAGTCGCGCCGAGTGGTCATCGGTCGCCATGGACGGCCGGACCTGACAGCCGGGACGGGCGGGCAACGGCGGGCCGCCCGAGCTTCAACGCGTAGCGCGCTCTGGCGCCCCCCCGCCCTCGCCCTGTAGCCTCCCGGGGCCCTCCTCATGGGGAACGACGACAACCGCAGGCATGTCACCCAGCGGGTGCTCCATCGCATCGACCCGCTGGCGCCCCATCGCAAGGAGGCCGCCCTATGAAGCCCGCGGAGATCATCCAAACGTTTCAATCGGGGGCCCCCTCTTCGGAGGCGTGGGAGGCCCTGGACGCGCTGGTCCAGAGCCGGGCGGCGCGACACATCGTGAACGTCAGCGACCGCAGCGACGCACAACAGAATGTGCTGCTGAAGTTCGTTCAGCAACTCCAGAACGGCACGCTGACGCTGTCGGGTACCAGCGACGGGGCCGTGGTCCGGTACATCGACCAGATGGTGCGCAACGGCTGGCACACCGCGCACCGCGCCGTGAAGCGACATACGAGCACCGACCCGGAGATTCTCGACACCAACGCCGATCCTGGGAAGCACTTCGCCGACAGCGTGGACGAAGACGCGGCGTGGCGGCATGGGACGGCGCTTCTCCAGGACGTCTTCCGAGAGACGCTCGCGGAGACCGAGGTCCGATATCGCCCGGGGCGCGAGCGCGCCTTCCGCCAGATGCTCGAACTCTACTTCGAGGAGACCTCGGTCGTGGCCGTGGTGATGCGGGACGACGGACTCACTGACGACGTTGCCCCATCGGCGCTGAAGCGAGCCTGTGACGCCGCGATGAAGAACCACCAACGGGTGAGGGAGGCCGTCATCGAGACGGCCCGCGCACGGCACCGGGAGGGGCGTTGCTCCGAAGGCGACCTGGGCCTGATCGAGCGGCTCGCACTCGAGTTCCGGCGGCGATGAGAAGACCGTTCGAAGGGGTGTCAGATGCGGCGCGCCCGCAGCGTCCGCACGCCAGGCGGACGCTGAGAGCCTGCGGGCGCCCTACGATCGAGACCGGAGCGACACGATGAAATCCCTTACCGATGAGCAGCGGAGGACGCTGGGCCTTTCACCGGACGCCAGCATCGAGGTCGAAGGCTCCCACAGCCCGCGCGACAGCGGCGTCGCTCTCGGCTTCTCCTCTGCGGGCAGTGAAGGCGCTTCGCTCGCCGACCTGAGGCCCCTGCTGGCATCGACGACCCCGATCGCTGACTTCGCAGTGACCGCCAGGCGGGTGGGGGAGAGCGGCGCGTCGGTGCAGCGGAGCGATCTGGCGCCGGGGGTCTTCGTGGTGTCGCCCGGCGAGCTCTCGGTGGATGTCGCCGGGGAGGCCATCCATGATCGGGACCTCTGGGTGATCGACACCCGCAAGGGGGACGTGCTCCTTCGCCTCGCGGGCCCGTCGGGCGAGGCCGTGTTGAGCTTCGAGGGGTCCATGTTCACCTGGGGACGGGTCCATCCGATGGTGTCCGAAGAGCTGCAGTCGCTGGCCGCCTGGAGCCCGCCCGCGCGCCCCTCGCTCGCCTCGCCTGGCGCCGGGGCGCTGCTCGGTGGCCTCGATGCGCCGACGTGGATCACCGCCCAGCTCGACCCATCCCTGCGTCTCGACGCGTACGCCGTCGTCGCTGCGGTGGGCACCCTCGGCCGCCTCTGGTCGCCTCGCGGCACCTCCACCCCGATCGCAGCCGCGATGGCGAGGGTGCGAGCGAGCGATGACCCGTTGGCCCGGGCGATCCGCTGGGCAAGGGCGCTGTCGGCCGAGACCTGCGTCGCGGTGGGCGAGCTCGCCCGCCTCGAGGTGGACGCGCTGGCCGAGGCGCTGGAGACGATGGGTTCGCAGGACGAAGACCGCGTGGCCGCGAGGGACTGGCTCGAGCGACGCGACGACCTCGCCTCGGTGTTCACCCTGCTGAACGCGGCGGGGCAGGGGGGCGCGCTGCGCTCGTGGCTCGAGGGGCTGGACCAGCACGCACGCACCCACGCCACGACGTGGGGAGCGCTCTCTCCCGTCGCCTCCCCGAGGCTCGCCGCCGCTGCGTGGCAGGAGCCCGCCGCGTGGTGGGCCGCGTATTCGGCGGCCTCATGAGCCGGCTGTCGCTGCGCGATGTGTTGAGCGGCCGCCCGGCCGGCGCGCTGCGATACGCGGTCGAGCACGCGCTCACGTCCCCGTGGTGCTGGCCGCGCGATGCGTCGATGCGCGAGGCCGCCCGATCGCACTGGACGGCGGTGCCGACCGGGCCCGCGGTCGGCGAGGTGCTGCTGGTCTCGGTGAGCGCGGAGGAGCCTCGGGAGGCGCTCTGGCGTCTCGCATGGAGCCGACGGCGCGGCGACCGGGGGGCGCCCTTCGGAGACCGCGCGCAGGAGAGCCTGCAGCGGGTCGCCCAGCTGGCGAGCGGGGTGGTGCCGCACCTGCACTCCGTCACGCCGACCCGGGAGCTGCCGACGGTGGCTTCGCTGATCTGCAAGCGGGGCGAAGGAGGCGACCGCCAGCTCGACGACCGCTCCTACGAGCTGTCGATGCTCCTGGCCGTGGCGTCACGGCTCATGGAGCGCCCCGTCCCCGGGCACTTCGCGGCCTCCGCGACCATCGGGACCGGCGGCGCGCCCGGTCGGGTGGAGGGGCTCGACAGGAAGCTCTCGATGCTTGCCGAGAACGCCCTGGCGATCGAGGCCGTGCTGGTCGCGAAGGAGCAGGAGGCGTGGGCGAACGAGTTCATCCAGAAGCACGGCTGGCCCATCCGTGCGGTGGGACTGGAGACCTGCGAGGAGGCCATCGATCTGGTCTTTCCGACGGCCCGGGAGGCCGCGCCGCCGCACTGGGATGACACCGCGGTCCGTGGTCGGGTGGTCGAGTCGCTGATCGACCTGTGCCGGGCGGGAGCCTCGGTGCTCGACTGGCGCGCCGTGGTGCGAACGGGCGAGTGGCTCCAGCGTGAGACGCTCGAAGCACGTCAGCGCGCTCGGGTGGAGGTGGCGACGCTGATCGCGCGGCGCCATGCGAATCACTCATCGATCGAGATCCCCTGGAATGACCGGCTCTGCCAGCGCGACCTGGTGATGGCCGCGCATCTGGTACAGGCCGCGGCGGACGCGGGCTCGGACTCGCTGGAGACGTATCTCCAGAGGGCCGATTCGCTCGCGGAGGACGCCGACGACGACGACGGTCACCGGCAGCTCCGCGGCGCGGTGGGGCGAGCCCGCGCCACGATGCGGCAGTACCCCGCGGCGCTGACGGTGCTCTCGGCCACGACGCAGCGCTGGTTCGACAGCGGCAAGATCGGATCGAGCTCGCACGCGTTGTCCGAGTGGCTCCGGGTCGCCGCCCTCGTAGACGACGGCGCTTCGTGGGCGCACGCGGTGGAGAGGGCGGAGCAATACCTGGCGGCGGAGCGGTCGTCCGAAGAGGTCGGACCCTGGTATGTCCGCTTTGCGCTGGGGCGGGCGCTCATCGTTCAAGGGAGTGTTCGGGAGGGTGTGGCGACGCTCGATGCGGTCGACCTCGATGCGATGCCGAAGTGGTTGAGGCGTACCTGGATGCGCTGGCAGGCCCGCGGGCGGGTGGCGCTCTCGGGGCACGACGAGCAGGTGATCTCGCTCCGCGCTCGGGTCGCGGAGGAGGGCGCGGAGGAGCCGCCCATGGAGGCGCTCTTCGTGGCGCTGGACGAGGCCATCGAGCGCGGTCGCGACCCGGGGCCGGCGATCGCTGCGATTCGCGCGGCGAACCCGCAGGGGGTGCGCTGGCTCTTCGACGAGGCGCTGACGCCGCGGGAGCAGGCGAGGCGGCTCGCGGACGAGTACCCGTATTGATGTGAGGCGGTTGCAGGGACGGACCTCCGTCGGGACGTTGTAGAGTCCGCGCGACACGATGGGAGGAGATCGAAAGTCAGCAACGACCACGATGAACCAGCGGGTGCTCCGCGCCGTGGACGTGGAGCTCGCCGCTGCGGCGGCGGAGCGCTGGGTGGTTCCGGTCGAGGGCTTCCTCTGGCGGGCGAGGCGATGCGCCGAGGCGATGCTCTACGCGCTGCTCGTCGAGGCGAAGGTCGACGTCACGCAGCTCGCCGAGCAGGGCAAGGGCCTCGACAACCTCGCGAAGCACGCGAAGCTCCAGGGCATGATCCCGCGCGCGATGCGCGATCACCTCGACAGCGCGCAGAAGTACGGCAACTCCGCGACGCACTTCCAGCCCGAGGGCCTGGCCAGCGAGGCGAACGCCACCATCGTCGCGAACGCCCTCTCCGAGCTCGCGCGGTGGTTCTACACCCGAGACGACCGGGCGCTTCCCGACGCCCTCCACGGCCCGCTCGCGGCGCTCATCGACGTGCGCCATCGGGTGCGCTCGCCCGCCGAGCTCGCGCTGGAGCAGGAGAGGCGCTCCACCCACGAGCTCACCCAGCGGCTCCGCGCCGCGGCCACTCCGTCCGTCGAGCGACCGCCGCCGCCCTTCACCGCCCGCCTCGCAGCCATCGGGGTCGGCCTCGTCGCGCTGGGCGGGGGCGTCGGCTTCGGCGTGGCCAGGCTCACCCTCGCGTCGTCGCCCGATGCGCCCGCGCCGTCGCCCACCGTGCTCGCGGCTCCGACGCCAGCGCCCTCCGTCGCGCCGACGGCGGCGTTCGTGCCCGTGGTCGAGGTCCCTGCGGTGCCCGTCGCACCGTCGGGCGTGACGGCGTGTCCGTCGGGCATGCTGCGCGTGGGCGCGCGCGGCGAGCCGGGCGCCTTCTGCATCGACCAGGACGCCGTGCTCGAAGGCGAATACCGACGCTGCGTGGCGAGCGGCCGCTGCGCGCACCCGCCACCGGCCCCGGAGCCCGGCTGCAACTGGGACAACGGCCCCAGCGCGGATGGGTACGCGGCCAACTGCCTCTCCTGGGAGCTGGCGCGCGCGTATTGCCGACAGCTCACCGGGGAGGGCGACCTGCCCACGCGCGTCGAGTGGCAGGCCGTGGCCGCGAACCGCATCGGCGTGCGCCTCGTCGCCGACACCAACGAGTGGAGCAGCGATCCGCCCACCGGCGGGATGCGCCATGTGCGGGGCGCGCGGCGAGGCGCGGCCTTCGCGTGGTCCGCCGAGCCCGAGGCGCGAGGGCACCGCAACGTGAGCTTCCGCTGCGTGCTGCGCTCGGAGCGCCCATGAGCGCCGATCGCCACTTCGACGACCCCGCCGTCCGTCACGAGTTTCCCCATTTGAGCGGTGGCCAGGTGGGTTTGGGCCTGACCTTCGAAGCTCTACCCTGGAGCTCAAGCGCGTTTGAGGACGCCGCCCTGCCCTAGACCCCCAATAGGCGTTACGCGTCGCTTGAAGGGCGGGCGGGGCGCTACACTGCGAGCGAGTGCGGCGGCGCCGCTGGTCTCCCGCCGCGCCCTCGTGGCACCCTCGCGGACCATGATGGGTGACGCGGCCACCAACGCAGAAGTGACCTACGACGCCTACCTGGCGTTGGAGCGTTCCACGGACTGCAAGCACGAGTGGATCGACGGCGTCCCGTACGCGATGGCGGGCGGCACCCCGACGCGCAGCCTGCTCAGCGCGCAGATGATCGTCGAGCTCGCGCGGCTCCTGGGTGAGCGCCCGTGCGCGATCCACACGTCGGACCTCAAGGTGCGACCCGAGGGCCTGCGATTCGCGACGTACCCCGACGTGGCGGTGGTGTGTGGCGAGGCGCAGGCGCACGCCGACGACCCCAACGCGGTGACCAACCCGGTGGTGCTGGTCGAGGTGCTGTCGGACTCCACCGAGCGGTGGGACCGCACCGGGAAGTTTCGTCGCTACCGGAAGATCGCGGCGCTCCGCGACTACGTGCTGGTGTCACAGAACGAGCGCTGCATCGAGGTGTATTCGCGCGGCCCCGACGGCGTCTGGACGCTGCGCGAGGCGACCGCGGGCGAGTCCGTCCCGCTGTCCGCCGTACAGGGATCGCTCGACGTCGATCGCGTCTATCGAGGGGTCACGCTGACGCCCGAGAGCCCGCGCGAACGCACCCTCGGGTGAGTCAGCGGGCAGCGGGGCGACGGCCTGGCCCTGTCCCCTCTCCAAACTCCACGCACACCGTCGACTCATTCGACCCATCACCCGCCTTCGAGCTCCTTCAGCGTCCTACCCTCGGCGTCCTTCCACGAGATCAGCCCGTTCACACCGCCGCCGTGCACCACGCCCCCGGCCGCGCTCGGGCTCGCGAACTCCACGTCGCGCGTGAACACCAGTCCCCCCTTCGACCGCTTCAGCGCACCCTCGGTCATGAGCTGCTCCCGCAGGTTGAGCACCCAGCGGTGGCGCTCCGCGGCCGATGGGCGCTCCGCCTCCACGGCCTGTGAGCCCTTCTGCACGACGAACCCGTTGGCCGTCCGTCGCCCGCGCGCTACGTGCCCACGGGTCTCGCAGGTGAGCCACGCCTCCTCCGCCCCGCCGCCCCCGCCGCTGTCGATCGGGACCAGCAGGTCGCTGCCCAGCACCGGCAGGAGCTGCTCGATCTTCGCGAAGAACACCTCCATGTCCGCGCGGTCGGACTCGGGCAGCCGCGCCCCGCTCGGGATGTCGTTCAACACATCGGTGCGTGTCATCGCCCGCGCCCGCTCGATCAGCCGCCCCTCCAGGAACTTGATGTGCGCCCGCGTCAGGAGGCCCTCATCATCCGGCTGGTGAAGCTCGCCAGGGGGGAGCGCGTCCGCAAGTAGACCCGGCGGACGATGACCGTCCTCCTGCGCTCCCCGCGCACACCCGCCTGGAGGATCAGCGGCCATTGAGGCATCCCGGCAGGCCATGCGAGCGTCGTCGCCCCGGCGGTCGGGCTCCGCAACGCCTGCGTCAGCGTCGTGGGACAGATCCGAGAGAGCTGGGGGATGCCGACGGTGGCCGGGTAGGAGACGTACCCTCCGCGGTCCAGGGTGTCGTCGCGCGGCGGGTCAACCGTTGTTCGACGGAGGCCTCCACGTCACACACCCTCCGCCCAGGCGCTCGATCCATGGTGCCCGGCTTGCACAGACCGATGCGTCCACGAAGGAGGTCTCGTGATGTCCCCTCGCATGCTCCCGCCGCTTCCGCTTCCCCTCACCACCTTCGCGCTGCTGCTCACGCTCCTCGGCGGCGCGTTCGGCTGCGGCGGAACCGCCGTCTCCGTGCCGCCGACCACCGACTCTGGTGTCGCGGATGTGCCAGATGCGCCGACGGACGCGCCCGTCGTGGCAGACCTCGGCGCCGGGTGCAGGCTCTCCGACGGAAGCTTCTGCGCGGCCGGTGCGAGCTGTCCGTCTCCAGACGGCTGCAACACCTGCTCGTGCGGTCCCGACGGGAGCGTGCGGTGCACCGAGCGAGCGTGCTTGGACGCGGGCGCGCCCATCGTGTGCGGCGGCAGCGTCGGGAGCTTCCCCTCCTTCGACCGTAGCTGCCGCGCCGCGACGGACTGCTTCGTCGGCAGGCACCAGACCGACTGCTGCGGCAACTCCCGAGCGATGGGGATGAACGTGAGCCAGCGGGCGGCCTTCGAGGCCGCGGAGGCCATCTGCGCGCCGATGTATCCGCGCTGCGGGTGCCCCGCGCGCCCGCCGGTCGCAGACGACGGCAACGTCGGGAACTTCTCCACGATGATCGCCGTCGACTGCCGCGCCGGGCTGTGTACGTCCTACATCCCAGGGATGTAGCTATCGACCCCGGCGCGGACGTCGTGCATGGTCGGCCGCGCCATGAGACCGATCCGGTGGGCCGTCCAGACGAACCTCGGCAGCGCTGACGACGTCGCCAAACTCACGGCCTTCCTGGAGCGCATGGGTGTCCCATGGGTGCCCTTGAAGGTGATCCCCTTCGACGATACGCCGCCCGACGTGCCCGCCGACGGGGCCGTGGTGTTCTACGGCTCGACCACCCTGATGCGAAACGTCGCGCGCGAGGGCCGGTGGGACCCCGGGGTGTTCTTCGACGAGGCGCGCTTCGCCTTCGAGGCGCTGCGCGACGGCTACGGCCCCGCGCTGCTCAACGCGGCCAGCGAGGTGGTCGCGGTCGGGGAGTTCGTGTCGCGCGACCTCGACCCCGAGGCGGAGTTCTTCGTCCGACCCGCCGGGGACCTCAAGGAGTTTCAGGGCGCGGTGCACACCTTCGGCGAGCTGCGCGGCTGGCGCGACGGCCTCTCGTCGAGCAACGGCCCGCTCGGGCTGGACACGCGCATCCAGGTCGCGCCGCCGCTCGCGATCGCCACGGAGTGGCGCACCGTCGTGGTCGACGGTCGGGTGGTGGCGTCGAGCCAGTACCGCAGCCACGGACGACTGAAGGTCACCGGCGAGGTTCCGCCGGCGGTGACGGCCTTCGCGGAGGAGATGGCCGCGAGGTACGCACCGGCGCCGGTGTTCGTGCTCGACGTGGGCGAGGTCGAGGAGGGGCTGCGCGTGGTGGAGACCAACTGCTTCAACAGCGCGGGCTTCTACTGGTGCGACCTGCACGCCATCGTGCGCGCGGTGAACGCGTACCTCCGACGGGCACCAGCCCGTTCTGCGGGATGAATCCCGTGGAACGGGAAATCAAGCCGTTTGGAGGACGCTACCCTGCGATGATCTCTTCAGATCGGGACGCTGACAGTAGGTGGGCGATGATCTTCGGACAGCCTTCGTTTCGCGCAGACGTGCTCGCTCTGCTCGTCGTGATGCTCCCGGTCGGCGCGTGCTCCTCCTCGACGACCGCCGTCCCGTCGAGCGCTGACGCGTCGGTGGACACGCCCTTCGCCACCGGGCCCTGTCGCTGGTCCGAGGGAGAGATGGTGCTCGTCGCGGTGACCTCCGCTCCCGAAGGCAGGCTCGAACTCCTCGACGCGGTCGGTACGGGCGACGGCGCGGCGGTGGCATGGCGCGAGCGCGGTCTCGCGCGTCCGAGCGACGTGCTCCGCGTTCGGCGGGTGAGGGACGACGGCTCGCTCCACGAATGGTCGGCGCCGGGGCGAGGGAGCCACGCCGCGGTTGCGACGCTCGCGAACGACGCCCCGCTCGAGTTCTCGATGGCGTGGGACGCGGCCGTGGATCGCCTCGCCATGCTCGTCGGCGGCGAGACCGAGCGCGGCCCGTGCACCTTTGCTGCGTTCGGGGCGGGCGATGTTCAACGCTGGCAAGCCGTCGATCTGACCGTGGGCGAGGGCTTCTCCCGAGCGGGCTGCGGCTCGCTCCAGAGGACCGCGACGGGGTGGAGCCTGCTCACCTCGCAGGTCCGCGCGCTCTGGGGCACCGACCTCATCCTCCTCGGCGACGATGGACGCGCCGCCGGATCGGAGACCCTTCCCAGGACCGCCCGGCCGCCGCAGGCCGAGGTGACCCGCAGCGCGATGACGGACGGCTTCATGGCGACGTGGGTCGAGCCCACCGCGGATGCGCCCGGCGAGAGGGCGCTCCATCTGCGCCGCTTCGACGAGGTCGGCCACCCTCGCGGGGACGACCGCATCGTCCATCGCGCGCCAGGTACGATGCGCGACGTCCGCGTGTTGGAGACGGGGAGCGGCCTTCTCGCGGTGTGGAGGTCGGAGGGCGAAGACGCGATGCCCGGAGCCAGCGAGGTGGTCGTCCGTCCGCTGTCGACGGACGGCACGCCCTCGGGGCCGGTCGGAGGCCTGATCCCCTATGGGCTCCAGGCGGTGGGGCTGCACGCCGTCGTTCGAGGCTCGGAGGTGCTCACGGTGGTGGCGCCAGGAGCGGAGCTGGGGCGCGCCGTGTTCGCGGCGCTCGACGCGCGGGGCGTCCCGCGGGGTGATCCCCGGCTGCAGCTCGCGGGCATGCAGCTCCGGTCGCTGGACGCCGCGCGGGTCGTCGCGACGCGCCGTGGGGCGCTCGTCTTCATGGGCTTCACCCAGCAGTTCGCGGGCGGCGGGATCATGGCGATTCCGATGGACTGCCGCGCTCAGCCGCCTTGACGCCCCGGTCGAGGCCGCTCCGGAATATCGACAGGTCGATCAGAACATCGACATGTCGATATGAACGCACTGATGACGGCGCCTGGGAGCTCGAACTGGCATGAACGACACGCTCGACTGGTACGCCGCCAACGCAGCGACCT
>Ga0208627_1000250_pt1 | contig 16892 bp, 10 predicted proteins | sample LakWasMet13_LOW5_2_FD_183861 | JGI IMG/M metagenome (GOLD analysis project Ga0208627, IMG submission 183861) | Freshwater sediment methanotrophic microbial communities from Lake Washington under simulated oxygen tension - Sediment Metagenome... | ecosystem: Environmental > Aquatic > Freshwater >... | reverse complement strand
TCTACCGACTGAGCTACAGGGGAATAATTTATTTCAGTATGGCGCGCCCGGAGAGATTCGAACTCCCGACCGCACGGTTCGTAGCCGTGTACTCTATCCAGCTGAGCTACGGGCGCCTTACTGAGACGCTTATTATGCGGATTCATCGTTTTTATGTCAACTTTAAATTTAATCAATTTGTAATTATCTTGCTGAATTAGCGTTTGAGCTATTAGTTTTCTGGTGAGCATTCAACGGCAAATCAACGTATTTATAAATCTAAACGCTGGAAATATTTATCTTTTTGACTACAAAAAGCATAACACTTTATTTTTACAGGGTGACTTCTGCTTTATAAGCGCTTGACGATTTGATAACTATCTCAAGCAAGCTCATGTTCAAGCGTTGCGAGCCGAGAGAAAGGTCAACTTTTATAACCATAATTCCTCATACTACTGAAAAAAGAATTTTTCCTATGGCGGATAATGCGGCGTAAATGAATAATAGCTTATTTTTGTATGCCATCGGCCCGATGTTGATTACCCCAAACTTTGAAAACTTATGAGTCTGCGCTACCAAATTAATATACGAATTTTGATCTCTTCCCTGTGTGTTCTGATACTGGGTGGATCGATTGCGATCTGGCAGGCGCGCGATGCTGTGAATAAAGAAATCGATTCATCCATCAATCTGGCTGTACAGTTAATATCCTTCGGTTTTTCACAAGCCTCACGAACTCCATTTAATGAAACCGATTGGTTGCTAAAATTTAATTCACTGAATCAGACCCGGCACTTAAGTATCCAACTGAAAAATCCTTCAGGACAAATCATCAGTTTTGCCCATGGAAACCGGCAGACCAGCCATGACGATCTGCCCCCGAAATGGTTTATCAATCTGGTGGCTGCTCATTACCCCAAAGTTGAGCATCAAATCACCAGCTTTAACGGTGAACAAATCACCCTGATTGTCCAAGCCAACCCGTTAGACGAAATTACTGAAGTGTGGCAAGAGAGTATTGCTTTTTTTAGCTCCCTTTTTCTGGTGACATTATTTACCTTTTTGGCCGTCAATCTGGCTTTCAACAAAGCCCTTAAGTCTATTGCCGTGATTGTCGATGCGCTAAAAATCATCGAAACCGGACAGTACCAGCAAAAATTGCCCGACTTTTCCATTCAGGAATATGACGACATCGCCAAAGCCATCAATCACATGACCGGCGAGCTGAACGCCAGCCAACAAGAAAACCGGGCATTAACCCAGCATACGTTGGAGATACAGGAAGACGAAAGGCAACGGCTGTCGCAGGAATTGCATGATGAACTGGGACAATCGCTGACCGCCATTAAAGTGATGGCGGTGACAGCCGGTCGCTCCCAAACTGGGGCTATGAAAACTGTGCCGGATATGAAACAAGCCACCGACTCCATTATTAATGTCTGCGATCATTTAATGACCGTGGTGCGCTCGATGATGCATCAATTGCATCCCTTAGTCTTAACAGAGCTGGGACTGAAAGCTACCATGGAAGACTTGTTAAATCACTGGTCAATTAGAAACCCGGAGCTAAAACTGACCATTACCTGCCCTGACGAAGTCGATCATCTGGAGCAAAAGATCACCATTCAAATATTTAGAATCGTGCAAGAGTGCTTAACCAATATTGTCCGTCATGCCCAGGCAAGCCAAGCCTCTATCAGCTTAAAAGTTGAACATCAAAACAGCACAGGATCAGAGCTTCGGCTACAGGTAAGCGACAACGGCCAAGGCTGCGCCGCCGACAAGATTAAAACCGGTTTCGGCTTATTGGGCATGAGGGAAAGAATCACCAGTCTGGGCGGCGACTTCGCCATACAGACTCAGCCGCAGCTGGGCATGACTATCACCGCAACCATTCCACTCTCATGAACGATAAGATAAAAGTGATCCTCGTTGACGACCATGCAGTAGTCCGCGCAGGCTTCAGGATGCTGCTGTCGGCCGAGGCCGATATTGATGTAATAGCCGAAGCCGAACGGGGCGAGCAAGCCTGTCAGCTGTATATGGAACAGCAGCCGGATGTGATGGTGCTGGACTTATCGATGCCCGGCATCGGCGGACTGGAAAGCATACGCCGCATTTGCAACCGCGACAGTAGCGCCAAGATACTGGTTTTCAGCGTTCATGACGAAGCGGTTTATGTCGATAGAGCCATCAATGCCGGGGCAAAAGGCTATATCACCAAAAACAGCGCCCCAGGCATTTTGGTTACGGCGATACAAAAAATAGCCGCAGGCGAGATCTATATCGAACAAGGCTTGATGAAAAACATGTCTCTACAAAATAACGAGGCCGACTACCAAACCATTATCGGCACCTTGTCACCCAGAGAATTTGACGTATTCCTGCTACTGGCAAAAGGCCTGACCGCCCATAAAATCGCCGACGAACTTTGTCTGGGCTATAAGACTGTAGCCAATTACGGCACTCAGATACGAAGCAAACTTAGAGTTTCAAGCGTCGCCGAACTGGCGCATATTGCGATGGTTCTGGGAGTGATGAAGAATTGAGCAGGATAAGCGTCTGAGACTATGAAAGTATTATTCAAATCAAGCTGAAAGGATTATTTACCACAGAGGACACGGAGAAAATAATCCTATGAACTTAACCTATTTGGAATCTCCGTGTCCTCTGTGGTTACTTTTGAATTTTTTCTTAAACCGGATACTTTCATAGTCTCGTCTGTAGCGTAGCCCCCTCTCAATGCCAACCGCCGTATTGTTTAGTCGGGTCGCCGCGCCAACCCGTTGTGGTTTTGTTGGCATCGGGAGTATGTATCGTGTCGGATGCCGCACGGGTCATATTGGCATGCGTATAACCGCCCATTGCTTTTGCAGCTTTGGCTATCGCTGTTGTCGATGGATTAATATCGTATTTGGTAATCGTGTCATGAATGACTGCTGTAACCAGCCTCTCTGCGCCAGGCTCGGAAGAAAACGTCAACAGAATGGGTAAAACCGTATTGGCCGGCACTTCTACGCTGTAATGTCCATTATCTACCGTGGCTTGGGCAATTAAACGATCGCTTTCATCGGTCACATCCACCATACCGGTTTTAACTACGCCTTTATCATTACTGACAACCCCTTCTAGAACAGTTGCTTGTGCATATTTTTTTACCGGAGATTGACCCATCTTTGCCGATTTTTGTTCCGGCTCGCAGCCGGTGATTGCCAAGCCGCTCAAAGCCAGCACTGCTGTAAATAAAATGGTGCGATTCATCTTTCCTCCTATCAATTCCTAGCGTTATTGCTATAAAGTAGATTGGATTATAGTGCTCAAGCTATTCCCGGCAAAAACAAAACGCCTAAAACTCTTCCCATTCCTCCAAACCGGCTATCGCCAATGACGATTTAAGTCTGGCCGCGGGCGCTGCCGCCGGCGGGACAAGGTGGTAAGCGCCAGCCGAACTGTTCGCCACCTTAAAACCGCTGACAGTCGCCACCAACGCTTGCGCCTGTTCTTCCAAGGATTCCGCGGCGGCGGCGGCTTGCTCGACCAGCGCGGCATTGTGCTGGGTCACGTCATCCATTTGGCTAATGGCTTGGTTAACTTGCGCGATGCCGGCGCTTTGCTCGGCGGACGCGGCGGTGATCTCGCTCATCATGCCGGTCACGCCGCGGATGGCGCTGACAATTTCTTCCATGGTTTTCCCGGCCTGGGCGACCAGCTGGGTGCCGTCTTCAACCTTTTCTACGGAGTCGATAATCAGGCCTTTAATTTCTCCGGCCGCGGCCGCAGCGCGTTGCGCAAGGTTGCGCACTTCCACGGCCACCACCGCAAAGCCCCGGCCTTGCTCGCCGGCGCGGGCCGCTTCCACGGCCGCATTCAGCGCCAGGATGTTGGTCTGGAACGCGATGCTGTCGATCACCGCGATGATATCCTCGATTTTGCGTGAAGCTTCGTTGATGTCTTCCATCGTCGCGACCACGTCGTTCACCACGGTCACGCCTTGGCCGGCAATATTTGTCGCCCCGACAGCAAGCTGATTGGCCTGCTGGGCGCTGAGGCTGTTCTGCTGGACGGTGGAAGTCAGCTCCTCCATGCTGGCCGCGGTTTGTTCCAGGCTGGCCGCCTGTTCTTCAGTGCGGTGCGACAGGTCGTTGTTGCCTGCGGCAATCTCTTTGGCTCCGGTGTTGATGGTGTTGGTGATGTCTTTGATATTGTTAACAATATTTCTCAAATTCTCCACGGTGGTATTGGCGTCATCCTTGAGCTGGCCGAAAGTGCCGGCATAGTCATTGGTGATGGTTTCGGTCAGGTCGCCGCGAGACAAGGCGTTCAACACCCGCACGACTTCATTAAGGCCGGTTTCACTGGTTTGTAGAAGCTGATTGAGACTTTCGCCCAGTTGCTTGAAAAACCCTTCCTTGTCTTGTACTTGGATGCGCCGGGTGAAATCGCCCCGGGCCGCGGCCTCGACTATCGCTGCGACTTCATTCTCGGCGCTGACCTCATCGGTGCGGTCGTGCCATTCGGCGACAGTGCCCAGCCGCTGGCCCTGCGCGTTGACGACAGGATTGGCGAACACCACCATCGAGCGGTTGCCGACCAGCATGCTGGCCTCATGGGTGCCGGTCTGATTGGCTAGCAGGTCGGTCTGGTACGCGGGATTTTTGTGAAAATCATCCATGTTGGCGCCGATCAGGGCGTCGAGGGATAGCTGGGGCAGTTGTCGTTTGAGTTCTGCGCCACCCTTACTGAGGATATTGAGTACCGATTTATTGGCGTAGATGATGCGGCGGTCGTTGTCGGCGATCATCACGCCGGTGCTGACATTGTCCAGCGCGATCTTGACGCGCAGGGTTTCGTCAGCGGCTTTACGATCCGCGGTAATGCGTTCCAGCAGCTGTTGCTGCATGTGTTTCATCGCATATAGCAAACTGCTCTTGTCGTTCCGATCAACCTGAATATCTCGCGTTAAATTGCCTTCGGCAATTTCCATGGCAATCGCTTTTGCAAAGTAAGGGTCAATACCCAAGCGCTTGTTCAGGTAGCGGGTTAAATAAATAGCGATACCCAATCCCAAGGCGATGCCGGCCAACGATATGATCAGCATGATCATGGACGCACGCTTGGTTGATTCGACAATGGCATGGGCGTTATTTTTAGCGTCGTTCACGCCCTGATTTTTAATTCTATTCAGTTGCGTACGCAGGTTTTTCGCCAGTTTATTGAAATCGTTCAGGACCTGGTTACCCGCATCAACGCCCTCGTTAGCGTAAACCGTGGTCATGCGTTTGCCTTCGCTGTAATACCAGTCAAAAGCGGTATCAAGAGCCGTCAATTCTTTCAATTTCATCTCGGATGAAGCGAAATTGTTTAATGTTGCACCTTGGCTGGACTGAACAGATTCCGAATTCGTCGTGATGTCTGCCTGCAGGCGCTCACGAAACTGTGCGATCCCCTGCTTGAAGTCTTCGACAGCCCTTGACGCATCCTGAAAACTGTCCGGATCCTGGCTGATTGAAGCTTGAGTGAGCAGTTGTTGCACTTGGACGGTATAAACCGCCATACGCTCTGCCAATAACGCATTGGGCAGAAAAGTCTCATCCACTTTCGCGACATCTCGCTGAGTCTGCGAAAAACTAAGCAGTCCCACTGCAACGATGCCTATCATCAAACTGATAATGGCAAGAAAACCGAGCAATATACGGACTTTAAAACTTATATATCCAAACATTTTGAGAACCTTTTATTAGATGTTATTGGCTGGTTCCGCGCTTTCAACGTTGTATAAGAAGAAGTGGGGTACCTGTTTTAAGGACTAATTAACAACATGCAGTTTTGTTACTGTCCCATAGGCCATCGGCCGAAGATTTGTCTGGTTTTTTACCGTGATCCGTTGATTAATAAACAAACTGTTCCCTTCAATTTTTTTGGCCTGTTTTTTGGCTTCGGACGCTAAATCGGCTATATCCACATGCGATTGACATTGACTGGTTGCAACTGAATCCACCAAGCCAATTGACAGACTGATCAACGGAAAAAAGCATTTTTCTCCCGCTCTGTTTTCAGTAAAAATACCGCCCGCTTTGATATCCTCATCTTTGTAATAGCGAGGGACGGCTCCTTGAAAGTCGTTCAAAATACTTTCACAGCATTTTTCCGAATCATCGCCGGTAAAGATGACTATAAAATCATCTCCGCCGATATGCCCTACCAGGCCGCTCTCGGCAGGAATGTGTTGAGTTAGCGAGCCGGCAACTGCCTTGATAATATCGTCGCCCGCGCTGTAGCCGTACACGTCGTTAAAAGGCTTGAAATGATCCAGATCGAAGTAGCCGAAACTAAAAGGCACTTTGGCTGCCAGCAACTGGTCGATCTGATCATTCACGGGAACGCTGCCCGGCAACAACGTAAGAGGATTAGCGTGTTTGGCGTTATGGATTTGCTGGCGGGTGATTTCTTCGAGCAGTTTCAGTATCGTTCCTATCCCGATATATTCCCCATCACTGGTAATAATAAAAGCCTGATCATTGCGCATGATCGATGTCAGTTGTTTACTGACTGACTCAATGGGCGTGTTTTCGTCAAAGCTTAACGGTGTTTTGTCTATGAACGACTTGATGGGCTTTTTTCCATACAGTTCTATGCCGTAACGACTGGAAAACAGTTTGGACAAAAAGTGGTCGCGGAAAATAATGCCTGTCGCTACATTGTCATCAACCAGAGGCAAAATGGTTAAGTCACTGTCGTGATGAAACAAACTCATGACATCGCTGATAGGCGCTTCTGACGCAACGGGCATTACATATTTAGCCAGATGAGCGGCTTTGATAGCGTTAAATGGATTTGGCTGGGTGCTGATAACAAATAATGACTTATCAACCTTGTCTAAAGGAATAGCCGTCGGCCTGGCAAAATAATAGCCCTGCGCGTGAGTAATACCCAGTTGCTCAACGGCTTTAAATTCATCTTCCGTTTCAATGCCTTCAGCGATAACGTTGCAATTGAGAGAACTGGCAATGTTTTGAATGGACCTGACAAAGTTCAGCTTGACCGGGTCGTTATGGATGCCTTGTATAAAATGCATGTCGATTTTTACGTACTCAGGCTGTAACTCCGACCATAACCTCAATCCTGAGTAGCCTGCGCCCAAATCATCGATAGCTATTTCAAAGCCCATTTTCCGGTAATGGCTGACCGCTTCGCGCATTAATTGAAAATCATCCGTCGGCTGATGCTCGGTCAATTCAATCGCTACACAGCGCGGATCAATGCCGAATTGCTCCAACAGCTTCAGCGTTTCCCCTTTTTTGAAGTCCGGTTGCAGCAATACAGAAGGGCTCACGTTAATGAACAGTTTTTCTTTGATGCTCAGGCTGGCGTAGCGTCTTATCGTGACTTCCCGGCAGATATATTCAAGTCTTGTGCTTAAATCAAAACGTTCAGCCGTATCAAACAAGTTAAACGGGCTGTGCAGCGGACTATCGGATGGCCCGCGGATTAAGGCTTCGTATCCTGTGATTTTCTTTTGGGCCAAAGAAACAATAGGCTGGAAATGCGGCGTTAATTGCTTGCCGTTGAGTATTTTTATAAGTTCGGTGTGCAGGATTGACATGTAATTCCGATTAAGCAGGCAGGTATAAATACTTAAATCAGAATATGGCAAGTTTATTGCAGCAATATGACAGAGATATTACGACAATATGACAATCACGAAGCGTGGCAACAGACTGATAATTGATCGCTGCCTTCCGGATTTTCGGATCGATCTACAAGAAAGTAAGGGCAAGAGCCGGTGAAATTTGTCCATTTTAAATGTTGCCGGACTCCATCCAAACACATCTTGCCCATCAAGTTAAGACAAAACCACAAAGCCACGAACAATTTCAACTAAGGCGCCATGCTAAGATTATGATGAAAACAGGGTGAAAGCTTCGTGCCTTCGTGGTTTTAGTTGATGCGCGCTGGTAGCCTACTACAATTTTTTAATCCTCGCTTCGGATATCCCTGATCATTAGATTTCTCCTTCCCGTGAAGTTTCTGCTTCCAGGTTTGAGAATTCATGTTGTTCCAGCTTGCCATCTTTTCCGGCGTCTACCTTGTCAAAGACTTTTAGCAGTTCAGGGAAATTCTGCAATTCATCTTTGGTAACGTAGTGATCGCCATTTACATCAATTTCAGCAAATGTAGGGGTCGACGGTGAAGGAAATTCACCAATGCTCTGTTCAGGTCCCTTTGCAGGAGGCTTTTGTTCACCTGACATTGCCCCCTGAGCCTTCGGCTCGTTAGATTGCTGAGTGCCTTGCTGGGTGCTTTGACCGGTAGCGCCTTGACTGCCTTGCTGAGTGCCTTGTCCGGTAGCACCTTGACTGCCTTGTTGAGTGGTTTGGCGATTAATATCTTGACTGCCTTGCTGAGTGCTTTGACCGGTAGCGCCTTGGGTACCTTGCTGAGTGCCTTGTCCGGTAGCACCTTGACTGCCTTGCTGAGTGGTTTGGCGATTAATATCTTGACTGCCTTGCTGAGTGCTTTGACCGGTAGCGCCTTGACTGCCTGAGCCCGGTGCTTGGCCAGTAGCCTCGCCTTTTTCGCCTGTGCCTGTGGCTTGTTCAGCTTTTTTAGCTTGCTCGCTACTTGCCCCTGAAGACGGCTGAGGAGGTTGGTTACCGGTTCCCGTTGTGCTTGATGGGCCTTGATAGGGGACATAGCGATAATATAGATCGACATCTTCAATTCCGGCTCTTACCGATTGTGAGGCACAGCTAAAGCCGATACTTATAACAATCAGCCAAAACGGTAAGCTGAAGATTTTAAATACATTTAAGTTTTTCGGATCTAACGCGGATATATTTACGGCGTCAGAGATTTGATAAGCGTTTTTTTTGATTTTCATAATGGTTTCCTTATATCTGGAGAGTTATAAAGATCAGCTTTATCGTGAAAATGATTTCAGCGGTAATATCTAGTTGATTGCCTGCTTGTTTGAAAATAACTGTTAACGTTTGTCGAGATTAATAATGGCATGCCATTATCAGTAAGATAGAAAATGACACCATTGCCATGTTCAACTGAGTTCGGATTAAGCACGAATCCAGAAAAATAATGAATTCAAGCTGTATTAATAGTAGAGGACAAAAGCACTTTAAGTCAGTTCGGTATCACACAATCACTGGAATACTAACCGGCCTCAACTCACACTGCCGAAGATAGAAAGCTGTCCTGAATTTTGCGTAAACGAAGCATTAATGGTTAAACATGCGCTCCTCGACTTGACGGGCAAACCTTTCCAATCAGGTAACGCGGCAACCTATAGCCGGAATTTGGCCTCCTTCCGTTTGAGCAACCCACAGCCCCGGAACCACCTTCTCGCCCCTCATATTGATGCCGATCGCCCGATACAGCGCTTTGATCCGTACCGCCGGTATCGCGCACCTTCACATTCAAAATTAACATTACCGTGTTGCCGTCAGGAACGATCCTAAAAAGACCATCATTTTCGTAGATTTATTGTCTTGGTAGCTATATTCTTATTTTGCTTCAGCTTCTGTTCAGGGCACACAGCGCATTTTAGCTATGGCTTACAGAACATATTATTTTCATGCCAAGAAATTTATCTGTATCCCCCAAATTTTGTATGTCAGTCAGTGAAACAGGAAGGTAAAGATGATTAACCAAAATTTCGATACATACAACGACATTGCCGCGCCCATGAATCAGGCTTTTGAAAACGGCAATTTTTATGGACTGGAATATATTCTTGACGAATTGGCTAGTGAAAAGCCGATCTCTGCAAACCAAAATATGATTGATTGGTTTGGCGCTACCGATTATTTTGCGTAAATATTTCAATTTCTGCATCACGCGCCATCAGCATGAGCCGGCAGCGCTTGTGTGGGAGATTTAATGATCTCAGCCATAAAATATTTGAGATTGATGGACAGCGTAAACAAAGTAAATTGAACTGAATGACTAAGAAGCCCTGCCGATAGGCTACGGCACAGATAACTTGTGCCGTAGCCTATGACTTATTATGCCGGCGAAGGTTATTTTTGACAGTATCCCTCCGTTTGCGACATTAAACACAGCGCTACTCATAATAAACTGAATCGAATAAAAAAATTTGCTACCCTTCTCTTAAGGTAGTTTCATTTTGACAAAAAGCCGATTAATCTGGCTCTTTCATTTACTGCTGTCAGCTCTGTCAATGAGCCTCGAATATTAGCCTGCAAACAGTAATAAAGTTTGTCTTGAAAAAATATTATCTGACTGTTTATCGGTGCTTTTTTATATGCGCAGACTGCTAAAGCAGACACTAAAGTAATGCCTTTTACGTCTTTGCACTTTAACCTCCCCTAAAACCCAACGTTGCAATGTCTACCCGCACGCTCACCTATCAAAATATTTTAACGCAACTCAGCATTGCCCTACTCTTCCTGCTGTTCGGCTATTTCATTAATAGCAATTTTCCAAGCGATAACAGGATATGTGATTTTTGGCCGGTTACCGGCCTAGTGCTTGCTTCGCAACTCATTGCCCGCAAGCGTTATACCGCGGGGATGGTCCTCGGTTCGCTACTGCTTAACGTACTATGCAACGATCCACTTTGGACAACGGGCAGCATTACTCTGCTACATATTTTAGAAGCGCTTTTGGGAGGATGGCTACTCACCCGAAACGCTCAATCCGTTCTATCGCTGCATACTCTAAGAGACTACTTGCAGATAATTATATGGGGAGGAGGCGTTGCCGGCATCGCAGGCGCCATCATAGGCACATTAGTTTTGCTGCTTGCAGGCCATATCACTGCAGCCGACTATCTGAAAAGCGCGTTAACTTGGTGGATGGAAGATACGCTCGGCGTTCTATTATTCACGCCATTAATATTGGCCTGGTGGCAAAAGGTCGAGAAAATTAAGGCAAAGCAACTGCTTGAAAGCCTGCTGCTGGTTGGCATCACGTTTCTTATCGGACAAATTGTTTTTCTTGATTGGTTTCACGAATATTTCAATGGAACGCCCAAAGGTTACTGGATTTTTCCTTGCGTTACGTGGGCCGGAATACGGCTGGGCAGTCGGGGAGTCACTTTAGTGATGCTGATATCGGCAATCCAGGCTTTATTAGGTGCGCACAATGAAGTCGGTTTTTTTGGTCACGAAGTTTCCAGCAACACTCTTTATAATTACTGGGCATTTATGCTGATATTGTCTGTTGTCGGGATGACAATAGCGACTTACGTCAATGAAATCCAGTGGGCGCTCACAGCCCTGCAATTAAAAGACAGTGCGCTCAACGCGGCTGCGAGTGGTATTGTCATTACAGATCCTAATGGCCATATTAAATGGGCAAATCCTGCATTCAGCAAACTTACCGGGTACAACTTGAATGATGTTTATGATTTCAATCCCAGTGTTTCAGTGCAACCCGACGAACAGGATGAAGCCTATCTCCAATCGATACGGGAAACCATCCTCGCCAATAAAGTATGGCAGGGTGAACTTATCAATCGCCGCAAGGACGGCTCTCTGTATGATGAGGAAATGACGATTACGCCGCTGACTAATGAAGAAGGCGAGATTAAGCATTTTGTGGCAGTAAAACAGGAGATTACCGAACGAAAGCGGATGGAGAATGCCTTACGTGAAAGCGAATTTCGCTGGAAGTTTGCTATTGAAGGCTCCGGCGATGGCCTTTGGGATTGGGATGTAGCACATAGTACCGTTTTTTTTACAAAACGCTGGAAAGAAATGCTGGGCTTTACTGAGGATGAGATTGGCAGTGGCTTGGATGAGTGGGCGAGTCGTATTCATCCTGACGATAAAGCGGCTACTCTAGCCGGAGTGCAGGATTATTTTGACGGCAAGGTACCCATTTACATTACTGAACACCGCATGTTGTGCAAGGATGGCAGCTACAAGTGGATACTCGATCGCGGCATAGCTGTCAGTCGTGATGCTGAAGGCAAACCTCTGCGCTTGATCGGTACGCATACCGACATCACCGAGCATAAGCAGATGGAGGAAAAACTGCGCGACAGGGATAACTTTAATACCAGCATACTTAACTCACTGACCTCGCACATCGCCGTATTGAATGAGCAAGGCGTTATTGTTGCTGTGAACAATGCATGGCAGGAGTTCGCCAATGACAATGGCTTGTTGGAATCCAGTCAGAACATACTGGGAGTTAATTATCTGGACGTTTGTAGAAAGGCCGTTAACCAGCCTTATGGCGATGAGGCAAGCGAGGCTCAGGCCGGCATTACAGCAGTACTGGCGGGCGAACAGGAAACCTTCCATTTGGAGTACCCGTGCCACTCACCCGATCAGCAACGCTGGTTTCACATGAGTGTATCGCCATTGCACGGTTCGCGCGGAGCGGGCGTGATCAGTCATGAAAATATCACTCAACGCAAACAGGCCGAGGCGGCGTTGCAGGAAAGCGAAAGCCGCTACCGTGCACTCTTGCAGGATGCCAGTGATGCCGTCATCATTGCTGATATGAGCGGTAATCTTGAGGAAATTAACCGGGCAGGAGAACATCTGCTGGGCTACAGCCGGGGTGAAATTTTCCGGATGAATTGGCTTCAGATTCATCCGGACGCAGAACTGGACAAACTCAGACAACACTTCGACGATTTTACAAGAAACGGCAGTGCCGGCCCCATTGAGACAAAAATCCTGCGCAAAGATGGCCGGATTGTGGACGTCGAAATCCGGCCCACTTTGGCTGAAATCAGGGGCCGCAAGGTCATACAAAAAATTTTAATCGATCTTACCGAACGCAAACGCTTGGAAAAAGAACGTTTGGCGGCCGAGAATGCACAACGCGATGTGCTGGTACGTGAAGTTCATCACCGCATCAAAAACAATCTGCAAGGCATTATCGGCATATTGCGCCAGTTTGCTGAAAACCATCCGGACACAGAGGAACCGTTCAATCAGGCGATCAGTCAAGTACAGAGCGTTGCGGTAATTCACGGCCTTCAGGGATCTGCGCCGCTGGCCAAAGTGCGGGCATGTGAATTGACGGCCGCCATAGCAGCGGGAATCGAATCGCTGTGGAAAATACCCGTCGCTATTGAAAGCCCCGATTGCAAAGTGTCCTATATCATTATCGAAGCAGAAGCCGTACCGCTGGCGCTGGTTTTGAACGAGCTGATCTGCAATGCCATTAAGCACGGCGGAGCTAAAGGCCATGCCAAAATCATGCTCAATCATCAACCGCACGCCGACTCGATTCGCCTGACAATCTATAATACCGGCCAAATCCCGGCCGGGTTCGGGCTGGATGATACGACAGGCTTCGGCACCGGCCTACAGTTGGTTGCATCGCTATTACCGAGAGCAGGCGCCAGACTGACATGGGAACAGCAGGGCGACCTTGTCATCACCACACTGGACCTGGACGAACCCGTTATCCAAAAGGAATCAATCACATGAACTCTAACAACAGACGCAGCCTTTTACTGGTCGACGACGAACGCTTGGTACTGGCAACCCTTGCCTTAGGGCTAACCAAAGCCGGCTATAATGTCAGCACCGCAGAATCCGTGGATGAAGCGGAAACCACGCTGGCAAGCGGAGAAAGACCGGATCTGGCTATCCTTGATGTCAGCATGCCCGGCAGGAGCGGGCTGGAACTGGCTAAACGGTTATCTTCCTTTGACCATATTCCTTTTATGCTGCTGACTGCATACAGCGACCAGGAGATTGTTGAACAGGCTGCGACGTGCGGCGCGTTGGGCTATCTGGTGAAACCGGTCGATACGCGGCAACTGGTGCCGGCCATCGAAGCGGCTCTGGCCCGCGCCACTGAGCTCCAGGGCTTGCGGACGGCCGGACAGCAGTTGCAGAACGCTCTTAGCAGTGAACGCGACATCAGCATTGCCATCGGCATCACCATGGTGCAATACCGGCTTGGCCGAAAAGCGGCCTTTGAACTGCTGCGCAAAACAGCCCGTACCCAGCGCCGTAAACTGGCGGAACTCGCGACAGAAGTGATCAGGGCGAGTGAAAGCCTGAACCTCGGAAGTTAAAAATCCGTAACTATTCAGCCACACATGCAGATTGAAGAGAGGTAAAGGGCGAAGGGCGAAAAAAAAGCTTGCATTTGGATTTAAGGAGCGCTGCAATTTTTAGCCTTTAGCCTTTAGCCTTTAGCCTTTAGCCTTTAGCCTTTAGCCTCATCTGCTTAATCCGCGCCATCTGTGTTCTGTTTTCTCTATGTGCTGAATAGTTACAAAAATCCTTTTGATTTTAGAGCTCTTGTAAGCTATAAAGTACACAATATTTTCGGTTCACCCCTGCCCCCGGTGCCGAACTCTTGAGGCCCAGAACACGCCTCGTTAAGCTACCCGTAGACTTCTTTGCATCTACGGGAATTGACGAAAAATGCCCAAAAGGCAGGAGACGCGCGTGTTCAAAAAGCTTGCAATTGGCCTTGCCGGCCAACATCTTCACACTCCGATTGACGTATCTTGGATGCCTTTCGGCTACTGTCGGGCTGCATTCGCATGATCGCCATTTATCCATCAGGAAAACGCCTGCAAATTTCCATCCGCGATGCCCACCCTTTCGCCATCGCACCAGAACTATTACAGCTCCACAAAACCAGGCAGCCTAAAAGCCCCTATTCTGCAACTTTTCATACGGTTTATGCGCTTTGTTCGCATAACGCCCTGTCTTCGTATGCTAACTGATTACTTCAAGCTAAGGCTGAAATATGAATTTGCAATCGATGATTACGACACCTTATGCACGGCGCCTACAGAAATATTTATTTCCGTCATAAACAGCGACTAATCGGCATAGCCTCGATAAAAACCAAGATCAGATTTACCAATTAACTCATACTAAAAATTACAAAATCACTCATGAAAATCAATCTACCTGTAACTGATGTGGAGTATGTCCTCACAGAGCGTGACTCCGTTGTTTCCAAGACCGATCTAAGAGGAATCATCACCTACATCAACGAAGATTTTCTCCGGATCAGCGGCTTTACCCAACAAGAACTCATCGGGGCTTCGCACAATATCGTCCGTCATCCTGACATGCCCTCTGAAGCGTTCGAGGATATGTGGCGATCGCTCAAGGCGGGCCGCCCATGGACCGGGCTGGTCAAGAATCGCTGCAAAAACGGCGATTTTTATTGGGTAGTCGCCAATGCCACGCCGATTCACGAAAACAATTGCCTGATCGGTTACATGTCGGTGCGCAGCAAACCCAGCTACGAGCAAATTCGGGCGGCAAGCTCAGCCTATAAGCTGTTCCGCGAAGGCAAGGCCGGCAATCTGAAAATACAGGATGGAAAGGTCATAAAATCAACACTCCTTGGAAAGCTCAATTTATCTAAAAAATTTAACATCAAAGCTCGCCTGACCTTCGTCCTAGCGCTGCTGTCCATACTGATGCTGCTCATTGGCGGCATGGGCCTGCTAGGCATGGACAAGGCCAACGAAGGCCTGCGTACCGTGTATGAAGACCGCACAATTCCGATGAAGCAAATCGCCTCCATCCAGAAACTGCTGTTGACCAACCGCTTACTCATTACCGCCAGCCTTTCCAATCCAACACCCGAGGTGATCCAGAAAAATGCCGTCGATGTGGAACAAAACATCGCCGAGATTGACAGAGTCTGGGTTGCTTACATGAACTCTTCTCTGACGCCGGAGGAAAAGCAACTGACTGAAAAATTTGCCGGTGACAAAAAACGCTTCATCGTGGAAGGCTTGGAACCCGTCATTACGGCGTTGCGCGCCAATGACCTTGCGCTCGCTAATACAGTCGTTACGCGTCAAATACGTCCTCTTTACGAATCAGTGGGTGAAGATATTCAGCGTCTTATGCAGTTGCAGACAGACATTGCCAAACAGGAATTCGATGCGGCCCATTCACGCTATGACAGCACTCGCAACATCGCTGTCGGCTTGGTCGTAACCGGTATTGCTCTGGCACTATGGCTGGGCATAGCCCTGATCCGTTCCATTACACGCCCGCTTGATGCCGCTGTCGGTCATTTCGGCCAGATTGCTCAGGGCAAGTACAATAATGTTATTGACATTGAACGCCAGGATGAAATCGGCAAAGTCATGGAAGCACTCAAATCCATGCAGATCAAACTCAGTTTCGATACAGCTGAAAGCAAACGTATTACCGATGAAAGCTTACGCATTAAAGTGGGCCTGGACAGTTCCACCTCCGCCATCACCATATCGGGTACCGATACCCGGCTGAGCCATATGACTCCGGCGGCAAAGCAGCTTCTTGCCTCCATCGGCGGCCCCGGTTTCAATGTCGATAGTCTTTACGGCAACCGCCTGTCCAGCCTGTTCAACAATCCGGAGGCAGCCGCTAAATTCGATCATGCCGCGCAAACCGGCGAAGACGTGGATCTGTTCTTCCACAACCACCATCTCCGGCTGGCCGCCCGTCCCATCCTTGACGAAAACGGCGTATCGCTGGGCCGGGTAACGCAGTGGCTGGATCGTACCGACGAAGTCGCTGTGGAACAGGAAGTGGCGGCGATTGTCGAGGCCGCGGCCCGGGGCGATTTCACCCGGCGCATCCAAGTACAAGACAAGGAAGGGTTTTTCAAGCAACTGGGCGAAAGTCTCAATCAGCTTCTACAAACCAGTGAAACCGGCCTCAATGACGTGGTACGGGTGCTGAATGCTCTGTCTCGCGGCGATTTGACCGAAACCATCACCAATGACTATGCCGGCACTTTCGGCCAGCTCAAGGATGACGCCAATACCACCGTGGAGAATTTGAGAAATATTGTTAACAATATCAAAGATATCACCAACACCATCAACACCGGAGCCAAAGAGATTGCCGCAGGCAACAACGACCTGTCGCACCGCACTGAAGAACAGGCGGCCAGCCTGGAACAAACCGCGGCCAGCATGGAGGAGCTGACTTCCA
>Ga0208627_1000238_pt1 | contig 17733 bp, 12 predicted proteins | sample LakWasMet13_LOW5_2_FD_183861 | JGI IMG/M metagenome (GOLD analysis project Ga0208627, IMG submission 183861) | Freshwater sediment methanotrophic microbial communities from Lake Washington under simulated oxygen tension - Sediment Metagenome... | ecosystem: Environmental > Aquatic > Freshwater >... | reverse complement strand
CCGAGTCGGCTGATGGCGATCTTCTTCTCGTCGTCGATGCTGGAAACCAGCGGCGCCAGCTCCGGGTGCTTGAGCTTGAAAGTGGCGCTGTAGCCCTTGCCGGGATAGATTGGCAGATCCACGCCAACGGTGCGCAGCAGCGGCGCGCTGAAGGAGCCGCAGGCCACCACGAAGTGGTCGGCCTTCAGGTTGCGGGCTGAACCGGTGGCGACGCCATCGGCGTCGCGCGCCTGCACCGTCACCGATTCGATCTGCGAGCCAATCTTGACCAGCTGGCGTACATCGTGGCTGTACAGGAACTCGGCGCCGCGCGCCGCACAGCGCTGCGCCAGCGCTTGGGTAAAGACGCGGGCATCGCCACTTTCGTCACTGGCGGTGTAGGTGCCACCGACGATGCGGTGGGCAAAGGACTTGAAGGCGGGCTCGATGCGCAGCAGTTCATCGCGGCTGACCACCTTGCGGGACACGCCGTAGCGGCGCATCAGGTTGGCGGCCTCGCCGGCGGTGTCGAAGGACTTCTGGTCGGTGTAGTAGTGCGCGATGCCGTGCTGCAGGCGCTGGTAGGCAATGCCGGTGCTGCGCACCATCTCCTTCATGGTGGCGTGGCTGTAGGCGCCCAATGCCACCAGTTGCTGCACATTGCGCTCGAACGCCGCGTCGTTGCACTGGCCAAGGAACTGCAAGCTCCAGCGCCACTGCTGCCAGTCGAGCTTGGGGCGGAACAGCAGCGGTGCGTCGTGCTGGAACATCCATTTCAGCGCCTTCAGCGGGGCGTCGCGGTTGGCCCAGGGCTCGCAGTAGCTCACCGAGATCTGCGCCGCGTTGGCGAAACTGGTCTCAAGGGCGGCGTCGGCTTGGCGTTCGACCACTGTGACCTCGTGCCCCTGCTCCAGCAAATGCCATGCTGTACTGATCCCGATGATGCCTGCGCCTAGAACGATGATTTTCATGGGCGGCAGTATCCGGGAAGCCACGGCTAATTAAAAGTAAAATTAACCCATAGCCGAAAACATTAGGATCCCTAATATGAGTACCTTCGACCCGGATGCGCTGGAGTGCCTTGCGGCGATTGTCGAGGAGGGAGGCTTCGAACGCGCGGCGGTGCGTTTGTCGATCACCCAGTCGGCGGTGTCACAGCGCCTGCGCTCCTTGGAGGTGCAGGTGGGCACGGTGTTGATTGTGCGCAGTCGCCCGCTCAAGGCCACCTCGGCCGGGCGCCTGTTGCTCAAGCACGCCATGCAGATGCGTCTGCTGCGCGCCGATCTGGAGCGCGATCTCAAGGAACTGGCGCCCGGCGCCGCCGCGACGGGGGTCGATCAGGAGCAGATATCGATCGCCATCAACGCCGACAGCATCGCCACCTGGGCCTTGCCAGCGCTCAATGGCCTGGCGCATCAAGGTCTGGCGATGGAGATCATCACCGACGATCAGGATTTCACGCACGGCTGGCTGCGCGAGGGGCAGGTGCTGGGTTGTGTCACCACCCTGAAGCAGGCGCTGCGCGGCTGCAAGATGGTGCCTCTGGGGGCGATGTCCTATGTGGCGGTGGCGCAGCCGGCGTTTGCCGCGGCGCACTGCCCGCAGGGACTGACCCCGCACAGTTTTCAGAAGGTCCCGTTCATTGCGTTCAACCGCAAGGACGACCTGCAGTCGGAGTTCATCTGTCGTGCCTTCGGCCTGAAGCGGATCTCCTTGCGGCAGATGTTCGTGCCCAGCTCCGAAGGGCAGGTGCGCGCGGTGCTGGCAGGCTGGGGGGTCAGCGTGCTGCCAGAACTGCAGGTGCGCACCCATCTGCAGGACGGGCAACTGGTCAATATCGCGCCGAGCTTCGCGTTGCCGATCGAGCTGTATTGGCATTGCTGGAACCTCGACTCGGTGGTGCTCGACGGCCTCACCGATGCCCTCACCAGCGCCGCCGCCGTGTCCCTGGTGCGGCCCTGACGCACATTCAGCGGCAAGCGTGGGGCACTGAGCGCCGCCGGGCCGCCCCAAGGCGCGAGCGCCCCCTCGGGGGGCAGCGCAGCACACGAAGTGGCAAGCGTGGGGGCACCAGTTCCTCAGCGCACCATCAGAATCGGCACCTTGCAGTTGGCCAGCACTTGGGTGGCCACCGAGCCCATCACCAGATTCATCAGTGCGCCGTGGCCATGCGAGCCCATCACCAGCAGGTCAAACTTGCCTGACTCGGCGAACTTGGCAATGGTTGGACCGGCCTGGCCGACCTTCCAGTCGCTCTTGGCATCGATGCCATGGCGCAACAGGAACTTGGTGACGGGTGCGATCACCTTCTCGGATTCGTCGGAGTAATAGGCCTCGACAATCTCCTTGCCGACGGCGGCGCGTGCACGCGGCGGCAGGGCCGGTTGGACCGTCAGCACGGTGTAGTCACTGCCGTTGGCGAACATTTCACCGTGCGTCGTCAGGTAGGCGAGCATCTTCTTGGTGTACGGACTTCCATCAATGGCGAGAAGAATCTTCATAGAGCCTCGGTGATCAAAGAGTTCAGTGTACCCAAGGCGCGCGCTGCGCGGCCGCGCGGTGGCGGGGTTGACGGGATGGCTCAGGTGGCAAAGACGCCACTGGCCACCTCGAAGATGGTCTTGCGCAACCACTGGTGGGCACTCTCGTGCTGCATGCGGCCGTGCCAGAGTGTGTCGATGTGCATGGAAGGTACCTCGAACGGCAGGTCGCGCAGCACCAGCTGGTCGGCAATGCCGGTCACGCCGACAAAGTGACGCGGCAACACCGTCAACAGGTTTGAGCTGGCGACCACCTGGCCCGCCGTGAAGAACTGGTTGACCGTGATCACCACGCGGCGGCTGCGACCCAGCGCGGTCAGCGCCTCGTCGACAAAGCCATAAGGTCGCCCAGAAAAGCTCACCAGCAGGTGGCGCGCACCGCAGAAGCGGTCCAGCGTCAGCGCTCCGCTGGCCAGCGGATGGTCGCGCCGCATGGCGCAGACGTACTGGCCGTTGTACAGGCGCTGGTGCGCAAACGCCACGGCTTCATCCTGCTCGGCGCGCGCGCTAAGGTCGGCCATCACGGCCGGAAAGTAGCCAGCCGCCAGATCCGCCTGCTCGCCCTCGAGCAGGCGGCGCGGGTCGCGTGTCGTCAGCGGCACCACGCGCACCGACACGCCGGGTGCGTCGCGGTCCATCACGGCGATCAGGCCGGGCATCAGTACCGCTGCCGTGGCGTCGGCCATGGTCAGCACGAAGGTGGTCTTCGCCTGGGCCGGATCGAACGCGCTGGGTGCCAATGAGGACTGCAACTGGCGCAAGGCCTCGCGCACCGAGGGCCACAGCGCCAGCGCGCGTGGCGTGGCAGTCACGCCCTGGCCGCTGCGTTGCAGCAGTTCGTCGCCCAGTGACTCGCGCAGGCGGCGCAGCGCATTGCTGACGGCAGGTTGCGTCAGGGACAGGTTCTGGGCGGCGCGGGTCAGGCTGCGCTCGGCCATGACCTCGTCGAATACGCGCAGCAGATTCAGATCCAGGGTACGGAAATTGATCGGGTTCATGGTCTTGTCATCACTATGGTGAATGACCTACATCATAAATATAAAGTTGAGTAACGGTGGTGTAAACCCTAATATGACGTCATCCGGCTACATCGCCACAAGCGTCTATGAGATGAAAGGGACCACACCATGGCCAATTCGATGACTTCTTCCTATTCCGCAGCCCAGGCTGGCGGTCGCACCAACAGCGCTGGCACCAAGGCCGGCATGCGTGCACGTTTTGACTCCACCAAGGGACTGAGTTCCATGCTGCTGGCAGCCATGGTTTCCGCGCTGGTGGTGGTTGCCGATCGCCTGATCGACACCTGGGCCGACGGTCATTTGCTGGCGGCTTGGGTGGCGCTGTGGGCTGTTGGCTTTGCCGCCTTGGCCGTGTTCAGCGGCGCCGCGCGCAAGCTGGCCGCCAGTGCCGTGGTGGCGCTGGACAAATGGTCGCAACGGGTTGCACAGAACCGCGCTGACGAGCGCCTGTGGGCCATTGCCCAGGCGGATCCACGCGTGATGGCCGACCTGCAGATGGCGATTGCCCGCGGTCGCGGTGACAGCCCCAGTGCGGCGGTTGATTCGCGCTGGGCACGTTTCGCTGACAGGTTCTGAAGGCGCCGCGATGCAAGCATTCTGAGCGCTGAGCCAGAATGAAGAAAGCCACCCGAGGGTGGCTTTTTCTTTGGGCAACGCCAATCAGGCGTGCAGTCGCTGCTCGATCTGCGCCTTGGTGGCTTCCAGCTCCTTGGGCAGGTGGTACGCCAGTTGCTGGAACAACTCGCTGTGCAGCTTCAGTTCGGCCAGCCACGCGGCCTTGTCGATGCTGGTGACGGTTGCGAACTGGGCTGGCGTGAAGTCCAGGCCGGTCCAGTTGAGCTCGCCGTAGCTGGGGCTCACGCCGAACACGTTGTCCTCGCCGCCGGCCTTGCCCTCGATGCGGTCCACCATCCACTTGAGCACGCGCATGTTCTCGCCATAGCCGGGCCAGACGAACTTGCCGTCGTCACCCTTGCGGAACCAGTTGACGCAGTAGATCTTGGGCAGCGTGTGGCCGGACTCCTCGAGCTTGTGCTCCATGTCCAGCCAGTGCTGGAAGTAGTCGCTCATGTTGTAGCCGCAGAACGGCAGCATGGCAAACGGGTCACGGCGCACCACGCCCATTTGGCCGGCCGCCGCGGCGGTGGTCTCGGAGCCCATGGTCGCGGCCATGTAGACGCCTTCCATCCAGCTACGGGCTTCGGTCACCAGCGGCACGGTGGTGGAGCGGCGACCACCGAAGATGAATGCGTCGATCGCCACGCCGTTGGGGTTGTCCCACTCGGCATCCAGCGCCGGATTGTTGAGGGCCGTCACGGTGAAGCGCGAATTGGGATGCGCCGCCTTGGCACCGGTTTCCTTGGCAATGGCCTGCGTCCAGTCCTTGCCTTGCCAGTCGATCAGGTGCTCGGGAACGCTGCCGGTGTCCTTCTCCATGCCTTCCCACCACACGTCGCCGTCGTCGGTCAGCGCCACGTTGGTGAAGATCACGTTCTTGTCCAGGCTGCGCATGCAGTTGGGGTTGGTGTGCATGTTGGTGCCGGGGGCCACGCCGAAGTAGCCGGCCTCGGGGTTGATGGCGTACATCTTGCCGTCGGCGTGGGGCTTGATCCAGGCGATGTCGTCACCGATGGTGGTGACCTTCCAGCCCTTGAATGCAGGCGGCGGCACCAGCATGGAGAAATTGGTCTTGCCGCAGGCGCTGGGAAAGGCGGCTGCGATGTGGTATTTCTTGCCTTCGGGGTTGGTCACGCCAAGAATCAGCATGTGTTCGGCCAGCCAGCCTTGATCGCGGCCCATGTTGGAGGCGATGCGCAGGGCAAAGCATTTCTTGCCCAGCAAGGCATTGCCGCCGTAGCCCGACCCGTAGGACCAGATCTCGCGCGTCTCGGGATAGTGCACGATGTACTTGGTCTTGTTGCACGGCCATTTCACGTCGGCCTGGCCGGCTGCCAGCGGCGCGCCCACGGTGTGCACGCAGGGCACGAAGGCACCGTTGACGCCCAGCACGTCATAGACGGCCTTGCCCATGCGGGTCATGATCTTCTGGTTCACCGCCACGTAGGCGCTGTCGGTCAGCTCGATGCCGATGTGGGAAATGTGCGAACCCAGCGGACCCATCGAGAACGGCACCACGTACATGGTGCGACCACGCATGCAGCCGTCGAACAGCGCCGGCGTGCCATCGGTCTGGCCCGATTGCAGCAGCGCGCGCATCTCGGCCGGGGCCATCCAATTGTTGGTGGGGCCGGCGTTTTCCTTCTTCTCCGAGCAGATGTAGGTGCGATCTTCCACGCGGGCCACGTCGCTCGGATCGGAGCAGGCCAGGAAGCTGTTGGGGCGCTTGACCGGGTTCAAGCGTCGGAATGTGCCGGCGTCCACCAGTTGCTGGCACAGGCGCTGGTATTCCTCGTCGGAACCGTCACACCAGTAGATGGCGTCAGGCTTGGTCAAGGCGACCATGTCGGCGACCCAGGCGATCAGCCTGGCGTTCTTGACGTAGCTCGGGGCATTGAGGTTCAAGCCCTGGATCACGGGTGAGTTCATTGAAAAGCTCCTAGTTTGAAAATCGTCTTTTCAAAGCCGGTGTCGCGGCGGGTGGGGGCGCCATGGGTGTGAGCTTTGAAAAAACGGTTCAGTGAACACTGGAAGACAGGGATGGGCCGAGCCTGCAATGCGCTGTTCAGTGGACTCTTGGGGCTGCGGGGGGTGGGCAGCCGCAGGGCGGTGATGGGTGGTTCACGTTCGTCGAGCCGCTGTGAGTGACGATTTTATGAACTTGGATGTCCGTTACCTGACGATTACACCTGAAAGTTATGCAAAACCCGCATCACTTTATGCCTCTCAAATCAGAGCGCGATTCGACGCGTGGAAATGCCAGTGCCGCGCCTGGGCACGGCGTGCCGGCCGGGACCGCCGGCATGAGTGAACAGGGGGGGGAGACTGGGTGGACGGGTGCCGTGCGGCGCGTCCGGCAAGCGCCGTCAGGCCATGAAGACGGCGATGAACGCCAGCAGGAACATCAGCACGCCGCCCATCACCGGCAACACCAGAGGCATCAGCGGGACGATCTTTTCGACAGCGTCGGCTTCGGTGGCAGCAGCAGAGGGGGCGTGCGATGACATGGCGGGCTTTCAGGTAGTCGGCAGGGAAGACGGCCGGAGTTTACCCGCTGGCGGCAAATCCTGCTGGCCCGCCGCACCAGAGCCGGGCAGAAGAGTCGTCGCCTGCGGCGTCGACCCGTACAGCGCAGCACATGAAGTGGCAAGCGCGGGGCCTTGGTCTAGACCAGTTGTGCGTCGAATCCTGCCGCGCGCAGCTGGCTGAGCACATCGGCCACATGGGCGTGACCGCGGGTCTGAATCACCACCTCCACCTCCACGTTCTGGGCCGACAGCGTGGTGAAGGCGCGCTGATGATGCACCTCGTCGATGTTTGCGCCCGCTTCCGCGACAGTGGCTGTGATCCGGGCCAGCGAGCCCGGCACGTCACGCGCACTGACGCGGATCCGCGCGAGCCGGCCGGCACGCACCATGCCGCGCTCGATGATGGCCGCCAGCAGCAGCGGGTCGATGTTGCCGCCACACAGCACCAGCCCGACGCGCTTGCCGCGAAAGCGCTGTGGGTACTTGAGGAGCGCGGCCAGACCGGCGGCGCCCGCGCCTTCGACCAGCGTCTTCTCGATCTCCAGCAGCATGACGATGGCTTGCTCGATGTCGCCTTCATCCACCAGTACCAGGTCGTCGACCAGTCGCGCGATGATGGCTTGTGGCAGTTGTCCCGGCGTGCCCACGGCGATGCCCTCGGCGATGCTGCTGCTGCCCTGCGGATGCTGGGTGCCCTTGATGGCGTTGACCATCGCCGGAAAGCGCGCGGTCTGAACCCCAACGATCTCGATGCCCGGCTTGAGCGCCTTCGCAGCGGTGGCCATGCCGGCGATCAGGCCGCCGCCACCGACGGCGACGATCAGCGCGTCCAACTGCGGGACGTCGTCGAGCATCTCCAGCGCCACCGTACCCTGGCCCGCCGCGACCTGGGCGTCGTCATACGGATGGATGAAGGTCAGGCCTTGTTGCGCCGCCAGCGCCATGGCGTGCGCACGCGCTTCGTCGAGGGTGTCGCCATGCAGCACCACCTCGGCGCCAAAGCCGCGCGTGCGCTCCACCTTCACGCCGGGTGTGAAGCGCGGCATCACGATCACCGCGCGCAGCCCCAGGCGCTGCGCGTGGTAGGCCACGCCTTGCGCGTGGTTGCCGGCGCTCATGGCGATGACGCCGCGCCCCTGTTCATCCGCGTCCAGTTGGCTGAGCTTGTTACAGGCGCCGCGCTCCTTGAAGGACGCGGTGAACTGCTGGTTCTCGAACTTGAGAAAGACCTGCGCACCGGTGATGTCGGACAGTGTTTTCGAAGCGACGCAGGGCGTGTGTACCAGGTGGCCCTGCAATCGGGCCGCCGCTTCGACGATGTGGGCGAGTGCTAGCATGGCCGGATTGTCGATCCAAATGCGACCCCTGACACGCCGAGGTTGGCCCGGGTTTTCTACAATCTGCGTCTATGAGCCACCAGACCTACACCCGCGCCCAGGCGCTGCCGGACATCCTGAACCAGCGCATCGCCATTCTGGACGGCGCCATGGGCACCATGATTCAGCGCTTCAAGCTGGGCGAGGCGCAGTACCGTGGCGCCGGTGCGCCGCAGCCAGGTGGTCAGTACGAGCGATTCAAGGACCTGCAGAAAGACGTCAAGGGCAACAACGAGCTGTTGTCGCTGACCCGGCCGGATGTCATTTCCGATATCCATGAGCGCTACCTCGCGGCGGGCGCCGACCTGATCGAGACCAACACCTTTGGCGCGACCTCGGTGGCGCAGGCCGACTACGACATGGCGCACCTGGCACGCGAGATGAATCTGGCCTCGGCCAGACTGGCGCGCGCCGCCTGCGACAAGTTCTCCACCCCCGACAAGCCGCGTTTTGTGGCCGGCGCCCTGGGGCCGACGCCCAAGACCGCCAGCATCAGCCCGGACGTCAACGACCCCGGCGCGCGCAACGTCACCTTCGAGGAACTGCGCGCCGCCTACCATGAGCAGGTGCAGGGTCTGGTCGAGGGCGGCAGCGACGTGCTATTGGTGGAGACCATTTTCGACACCCTCAACGCCAAGGCCGCGCTGTTTGCAATTGACGAGTACTTTGAGCAGTCGGGCGAGCGCCTGCCCATCATCATCAGCGGCACGGTCACCGACGCCTCCGGGCGCATCCTGTCGGGCCAGACCGTCACCGCCTTCTGGTATAGCGTGCGCCACGCGCGCCCGCTGGCAATTGGCCTGAACTGCGCGCTGGGCGCGGCGCTGATGCGCCCCTATATCCAGGAACTGAACCGGGTCGCGCCCGACACCTTCATCAGCTGCTACCCCAATGCCGGCTTGCCCAACCCAATGAGCGACACCGGCTTTGACGAGACGCCCGAAGTGACTTCGCGACTGGTGCGTGAATTTGCGCAGGAGGGCCTGGTCAATATCGTAGGTGGCTGCTGCGGCACCACGCCCGGCCACATCGAGGCCATTGCGCAGGCGGTCTCGCCACTGCCCACGCGCAGTCTGCAGCGCCAATTCTTCTACAAGGAAGCGGCCTGAGCCGTTGCGGATGCCCCGCGCCGCTGCAAGGGCGTGCGGGGCCGGTAAAATACGGCTGATCCAAGGAGCGCTGCAGCGGAGGTGAGTGACCTTCGTCAGGCTTGGATGTCCCAACGGCGCTCACCTGTCTTGATCAGTTGGGGGCAGAGCTACGGTCTGTCCCGCAAGTTTTCAGTTTTCCCAGGTGAGAAGCATGCCCAAACCCGTCGTCGCCCCCATGTTGCTGTCCGGCCTGGAGCCGGTGGTCATTGGCGCGGTCTATTCCGTTGAGGATAGATCGGAGGGTCTGACTCCAAGGGCCTCGTTTGTCAACGTTGGCGAACGCACCAACGTGACCGGCTCCAAGGCCTTCGCGCGCATGATCCTCAACGGCGAGTACGAGCAGGCGCTGGCCGTGGCGCGCCAGCAGGTCGAGAATGGCGCCCAGATCATCGACATCAACATGGACGAGGCCATGCTGGACAGTCAGGCCGCGATGGTGCGCTTCCTGAACCTGATCGCCAGCGAGCCCGATATTTCGCGCGTGCCCATCATGGTGGACTCTTCCAAGTGGAGCGTGATCGAAGCCGGTCTGCGCTGCATCCAGGGCAAGCCCATCGTCAATTCCATCAGCATGAAGGAGGGCGTGGACGCTTTCAGGCAGCAGGCCAAGCTGGTGCGCCGCTATGGCGCCGCCGCCGTGGTGATGGCGTTTGACGAGCAGGGCCAGGCCGACACCTACCAGCGCAAGATCGAGATCTGCGAGCGCGCCTACCGCGTCCTGGTCGACGAGGTCGGGTTTCCGCCGGAAGACATCATCTTCGACCCCAACATCTTCGCCATCGCCACCGGCATCGAGGAGCACAACAACTACGCGGTGGACTTCATCAATGCCACCCGCTGGATCAAGGCCAACTTGCCCGGCGCCAAGGTGTCGGGCGGCGTCAGCAACGTGAGCTTTTCCTTCCGCGGCAACGACCCGGTGCGCGAGGCCATCCACACCGTGTTCTTGTACCACGCGATTCAGGCCGGCATGGACATGGGCATCGTCAACGCCGGCATGGTGGGGGTCTACGACGAGCTGGAGCCGGTCTTGCGCGAGCGCGTGGAGGACGTGGTGCTGAACCGCCGCGCCGACGCCGGCGAGCGCCTGGTCGAGATTGCCGAGTCGGCCAAGGGCGCCGCCAAGGACGACAGCCGCCGCCTGGAGTGGCGCGGCAGCGCCGAGCAACCGGCCACGGTGGAGCAGCGCCTGAGCCACGCGATGGTGCACGGCATCACCGACTTCATCACCGAGGACACCGAGGAAGCCTACCAGGCGGTGCTGGCCAGGGGCGGGCGACCCTTGCACGTGATCGAAGGCCCGCTGATGGCGGGCATGAACATCGTTGGCGACCTGTTCGGCCAGGGCAAGATGTTCCTGCCGCAGGTGGTCAAGAGCGCGCGCGTGATGAAGCAGGCGGTGGCGCACCTGATTCCCTATATCGAGGAGGAGAAGCGGCGCGACGAAGCGGCCGGCCGGGACGTGCGTACCAAGGGCAAGATCGTGATTGCCACCGTCAAGGGCGACGTGCACGACATCGGCAAGAACATCGTCACCGTGGTGCTCCAGTGCAACAACTTCGACGTGGTCAACATGGGCGTGATGGTGCCGGCCCACGAGATCCTGGCGCGTGCCAAGGTGGAGGGCGCGGACATCATCGGCCTGTCGGGTCTGATCACGCCCAGCCTGGAGGAGATGCAGTACGTGGCCGGCGAGATGCAGAAGGACGAGTACTTCCGCATCAAGAAGATTCCGCTGATGATTGGCGGCGCCACCACGTCACGGGTGCATACGGCGGTCAAGATTGCGCCGCACTACGAGGGGCCGGTGGCCTATGTTCCCGATGCGTCGCGCAGTGTCAGCGTGGCGCAGAGCCTACTGGGCGAGGATGCGCCGGCCTATGTGAATGAGCTGGGCGCCGATTACCAGCGGGTGCGCGAGTTGCACGCCAACAAGCGCCAGACACCGCTGTGGCCGCTGGCCAAGGCGCGGGCCAACAAGACGCCGATCGACTGGGCCGGCTACCGGCCAGTCCGGCCCAGGTTCCTCGGGCGGCGCGTGTTCAAGAATTACGACCTGAGCGAGCTGGCCCGCTTCATTGACTGGGGGCCGTTCTTCCAGACCTGGGACCTCGCCGGCGCTTATCCCGCCATTCTGCGTGACGAGGTGGTCGGCGTCGAGGCAACCCGGGTGTTCGCCGACGGGCAGGCGCTGCTCAGGCAGGCGATCGAGGGGCGCTGGTTGACCGCCAATGCGGTGCTGGGCCTGTACCCGGCCAACAGTGTGCGTGACGACGACATCGAGCTGTACACCGACGAGACGCGCAGCGAGGTTGCGCTGACCTGGTACGGCCTGCGCCAGCAGGCCGAGAAGCAGGTGATCGACGGGGTGATGCGGCCCAGCCGCTGCCTGGCGGACTTCGTGGCGCCCAGGTACGACGCCAGTGGGACCGCCACCGGATGGGCTGACTACGTGGGCGTCTTCGCGGTCACGGCCGGCATTGGCGTGGACAAGCGCGAGCAGTGGTTCCTGGACCGCCACGATGACTACTCCGCCATCCTGTTCAAGTCGCTGGCCGATCGGCTCGCCGAGGCGCTGGCCGAGTGTCTGCACCAGCGGGTGCGCACCGACCTGTGGGGCTATGCCGCGCAGGAGACGCTGGGCACCGACGAGCTGATTGCCGAGAAGTACCGCGGCATCCGCCCGGCGCCCGGCTATCCGGCCTGCCCGGACCACAGTGTCAAGCGCGACATGTTCGAGCTGCTGCAATGCCAGGACATTGGCATGAGCGTCACCGAGAGCCTGGCCATGTCACCGGCAGCCAGCGTCAGCGGCTTCTACCTCGCGCATCCAGAGAGTACCTACTTCAGCGTTGGCAAGATTGGCGATGATCAGCTCAAGGACTTGGCGGCGCGCCGGGGCATGTCAGAGCAGGCGGTACAACGCCTGCTTGCGCCGAACCTGTGAGCCGGTCGCTGCTTCGGGGTTTTTGCGCCCATACGTGACAGGTCCTGCAATTTCGATTGGGGTTTGCCCGATCCGCCGCCCTTTTTGTGGCTTTGACCGGAGCCAGTGACCCTACACTAGCCCCATGTCGTCGTTGTACCTTGAGCATTTCGGGTTAAGCAAACCGCCCTTCCAGATCACCCCCGATCCGGACTTCTTCTTCTCGGGCGGGCGCCGGGGTGACATTCTGTCGGCCCTGCTGCATGTGGCCGCGCATGACGAAGGCATCATCACGCTGGTGGCCGAGGTCGGCAGCGGCAAGACCCTGCTGGCGCGGCTGATGATCAGCCGTCTGGGCAACCAGGTATGCGCCGTGTACCTGGCCAACCCCTGCTTCAGCCGCGACGAGATCATCGTCGCGATCGGCCGTGATCTGGGCTTGACCGACATGGGCAGTTCGATCGAGGGCAAGCTGGCCGTCCTGCGCGGCGAATTGCTGCGCCGCCATGCGGCTGGGCAACGCGTCTTGCTGGTGATTGACGAGGCGCATGCCATGCCAGCCGAGTCGCTCGAAGAGGTGCGCCTGCTCTCGAATCTGGAGACTGGACAGCACAAGCTGGTCAACATCATGCTGTTCGGGCAGCCTGAGCTTGACGGCCTGCTGGCCGAGCCGCGCCTGCGCCAGGTGCGCGACCGCGTCATTCACCGCTTTGTGCTGCAGCCCCTGCAGGCCGACGAGGCCAGCGCCTACATTGATCACCGTCTGCGCGCCGCCGGTTGGCATGGCGCACGCTTGTTTTCGGCAGCCGCCCTGGCGCGACTGGTCAAGGCCTCAGAGGGCCGTGCCCGGCGCATCAACCTGTTGGCCGACAAGGCCCTGCTGGCCGCCTATGCCCAGGGGTCGCGCAGCGTCGAGGGCGCCCATGTCAACAGCGCGGTGCAAGAATTGCCAATTGACCACGCCGCGCCGTCGATGACGCGAAACTACCGCTGGCAGTTGGCCGCCACCAGCATGGCTCTGGCGTCGGTGATGACGGCGGGGGCCGTTGTCGCTCTGGGTTGGTACCGTGGTGCGGCCACGACCGTCGCCGCGCCTGCGCCACTTGCCACTGCACCAGCACCAGCACCAGCACCAGTGGCCACTGCACCTGTACCGGCTATTGCCTCGCCAACGGCACTGCCTGTGGCGGCGACAGTCCCTGCGCCCGCCGTCACGGCCAAGTCGTCTTCAGGCACCGCCTCAAGCGTTCCAGGGGCGCCGCTACGCCAGCCGACTTCAAAGGCCTCGTCGGCACTCGGCACTGACCTACCGGAAGTCCTGGCGCGTACCCAAACTTGGTTGCAGCGGCCGGGCTTGGATGGCTACACTATCCAGTTGGCGGCCTTGCCCAGCAGCGTTGGGGTGGATGCCTTCCTGGCGCAGGCCGCGGCGCAGTTGGATGCCTCGCAGGTGTACGCGCAGCACAGTGTCTACAAGGGGAAAGCCTACGTGTCGGTGTTCCTGGGCAACTTCGATTCTTACCGCTCGGCCGCATTGGTCATCGAGGGCTTGCCAGGCGCCCTGAAGAGCAACCGACCCCTGGTGAGAACTTGGAACAAGATCAAACAGGACCCGCTCCCATGATGACTTCTCGTCTGCCCGCCCGCGCACTTCGGCATGGTCTTGCGTGCTGCAGGCGTCTTGCCATGGGAGTCCTGTCGCTGGCTTTGCTGGCTTGTGCCAGCCCCCCGGCACCGCCGCTCTCCACCCAGCACCTCAACCCGGCGCCACGTGTAGCGGGCAAGGTGCCCGATTTTGCGGTGTCACCGCCGCTGCCAAAGCCGCCCCGCCCAAGCGTGCGCCAGGAGCTTTACAGCGTGGTGATGAACAACGTCAACGTACAAGACCTGCTGTTCGCCTTGGCACGGGACGCCAAGCTGAATGTGGACATTCATCCCAGCATTGCCGGCACAGTAACCATGAACGTGCATGACCAGACGCTGACCGAGATCCTGGACCGGGTCGCGCGCCAGGTGGACTTGCGCTACGAGATGGAGGGCAAGAATCTGTCCATTCAGCCTGACTCGCCCTATCTGAAGCACTACCGGGTGGACTATCCCAACATTCAGCGCGATGCGAAGACGTCCATCAGCACCTCGACCAACGTTGCCAGCACGGGCGCCGCGCCGGGTTCAACCGGTGCAGGAAGTGGTAGCAACGCCTCCACGTCATCGATCGAAAACAGCTCCAACAACCGGTTTTGGGCAACGCTGATCGGCAATCTAACGGACCTGCTACGCGAGACTGACAAGGTGCTGCCAGAGGGCAACAGTGAAACAGTAACCCAACAGGCGGGCCTGCAAAGCACCACTGGAACCGGCGCCACTGCAGCCAACGTCACCGCGCGCACGATTGCGCCGCGCGCCGGCACGATTTCGCCCACCGCAGTGCTGGCGGCCAGTCCCAATGCAGCGGCGTTGAATTCAACCGGTACGACAGTCGTGCGGCGCAGCACCTTTCGCGAAGCGGCGTCAGTGATTGCGCACCCCGAGACTGGCAACGTAAGCGTCCGCGCCACTCAGAGCCAGCATGCAAAGGTCCGCGAATTCCTGGATCGGGTGCTGAGTTCGGCGCGCCGTCAGGTGCTGATTGAAGCCACCATTGTGGAAGTGGACCTCTCCAGCCGCTACCAGCAAGGCATTGACTGGTCGATTCTGCAAACCGGCGGCAACAACGCTGGCTCGGGTATCACGCTGCGGCCTGCGGGGGATAGTGCGGGCTTGCAGACCGGCGGCTTGGTCAGCTCCCTTGCCACCTTGAGTCTCAAGCAGTTTCGTTTGTTCAATGGTGATACCGATCTGTCCGCCATGTTGAGTCTGCTGGAGTCGTTCGGAACCTTGCGCGTTTTGTCGAGTCCCAAAGTGTCGGTGCTAAACAACCAGACCAGCGTATTGAAGGTGGTGGACAACAAAGTCTATTTCAGCATCTCGGTAACAGCAGGTACCGCCGCCACCGCCAATGGCCCCGCGACGCCTGCCACCTACACCACCAACATCAACACCGTGCCAATTGGTTTCCTGATGAGCGTGGTGCCGCAGATCAGCGAGGGCGGCGAAGTCACTCTGAACTTGCGCCCAACCATCAGTCGCATTACCGGGTATGCCACCGACCCGAACCCGGTGCTGGCGCAGAACAACCTGATCAACCGCATTCCGGAAGTGCAAACGCGCGAAATGGAGTCGATCCTGAGGGTGCAGTCGGGTGACATTGCGGTGCTCGGCGGCTTGATGCAAGACAGCCGCCACAACAACTCCGACGAGGTGCCCGGCCTGAATCGCCTTGCCGCTTTGGGTGAATTGTTCAAGTACCGCAATGACAACAGTAGTAAGTCCGAACTGGTTATCTTTCTGCGCCCCACGGTTTTGAACGACGCGAGTGTGGACGCCGACTTTCGTGACTTCCGACCTACTCTGCCCAGCTCAATGGATGCCATGCGCCCGCCCGCCCGCGCCGGCTCCTCTGCCAAGACCGACGCGCAGAATTGACCATGAGTCTGCTGCTTGACGCCTTGAACCGTGCCAGCAAGGACAAGGCCGCCGCTGCTGCGACGGAAGTCCAACCGCCGACGAGTCCCGATTCATCGGCGCGGGCATTGCCGACACTAACCCTTGGACCACAACAACGACCCGGCCCTGGCGCAACCGGCGTGGCGGCATCGGACCTGCCCGAGCTGACCTTGGCTCCAAGCGAGCCCTTCGCAGAGCCATCTGCGCCCAGGCCGCCCGACGCCTGGGCAACCGAGCAGCAGGCGGCAGTGCCTTCACCCAGCGCGACTGAACCGGCGCCGCTCGGCGTAGCCGCGCCAACGTCCACGCCGGTTCCCAAGCCAGGTGGCGCGCCAGCCGCGGCGGCCCATACCACGGCGACGCGCCAGGCGACCGTTGAGCCGGCGAGCACCTCACCCCAGGCTGCGCGTGTGGCGCAGGACATCGTGCGCGCCAAAGCCGCCGGGCCGCGCGCTGGGCCTTCAAGGCGGGTGCTGGCGTTGGGGGCGGTCGCGGTGTTCCTCGCGGCGGGGTTTGGCAGTGTGCTGATGGGTTGGTGGGGTGATCCCACGGTCTGGCTGCAAAGCGGCGGTGTTCGGGGGGTGGCCATCTCGGTATCGCCTCCCGCGGCAGGTGCGACGGTTCCAGGTGGCGCTCCTGGGGCCGTCGGCGCGGTCACGGATGGGTCGGATGGCGCCCAATCCGTCACGCCGGCATCATCGGTGGGAGGTGTGACGACCGCAGCGCCTGCAGCCAAGCCTGGCGCGTTCGCGGCCACCCAGCCGCTGGTGCCACTGACGCGGCGCAAGGCGACCATTCCAAGCGCTGCCACAGGCCCGGTAGTTGACGCCGGGGCCTGCGAGCCCGGGGGTGATTCGCCTGGGTGCCGGCCAGCGCTTGCTTCTCAGCCTGGCGGTCAGCCCGCACTGTCCAAGGCGCCTCAGCCCGTATTTCAGAGCCGCAGTGCCAGCCCCTCAGTTTTGGAGCAGGGCTACCTCGCCTTGACGCAGGGTAGGCTGGCTGACGCCACGCAGGCCTATGGGCGCGCCTTGGCCAGCAACCCCCAAGAGCGTGATGCATTGCTGGGCATGGCCTACATCGCTCAGAGTCAAGGCCGCGCGGATGAAGCTCGCAGTTACTACCAACAAGTGTTGCGCCAGGAGCCTGGCAATCCGGTGGCGCGATCGGGACTGTTGTCGCTGGGTGCCGTGGATGATCGCGAATCCAATGCCAGCCGGGCCCGCGACGTGGCCGAGCAGCACCCGGATTCTGCGGCGGCCCAGGCTGCGCTGGGTCATGCGCTGGTTCGAGTGGACCGATTGGCCGATGCGCAGTTGGCCTTTCAACGTGCGCACTTGCTGGAGCCAACCGTCGCCCAACACGCCTTCAATCTGGCGGTGGCGCTGGATCGGCTGCGCAGCTACGGACCGGCTCGCCAGTACTATGAACGCACGCTCGCATTGGTTGCCCAATCTGGTGCCGAGGGTGCTGGCACTGTCCCATTGGCGGTGGTGCGGGCGCGACTCAAAGAGCTTCGCCTTGACTCACAAGCCTCGCCTGACCAGGCGCCGTAGCGCATGAGTACCCCGATTGCACCCATTGCCGCATCGGTCGTCGCGCCTGACGCCAAACCGCCGGTGCGCTTGGGCGACAAGTTGGTCGGCCTGGGGCTCATCACCCAGGATCAGTTGCGCATTGCGCTGCAGGAGCAAAAGAGCACTGGCAAGCAGTTGGGCGAGGCCTTGCTGGTGCTGGGTTTTGTCACCGAGGACGCGATGCGCGCGGCGCTCGCCGACAAGCTGGGCGAACAGGCTATCAGCCTCAAGGGCATCGTGGCCGATCCCAGTGCGCTGGCCTTCATCCCCAAGGCCCTGGCCAAACGCCATTCCCTGTTTCCCGTCAGCCTGGACCTGCGCGACAACGAGCTGATCATCGCCAGCGCCAATCCGAATGACATTGTCGCCGCCGATCAGGTCAACGCCTTGCTTGCTGGCGGGCCACGCCCGCGCTGGCGACTGGCCAGCAGCGCCGAGGTGCTGGGCGCGATCGAGCAGTTCTACGGGCACGAGTT
>Ga0208627_1000233_pt1 | contig 18131 bp, 24 predicted proteins | sample LakWasMet13_LOW5_2_FD_183861 | JGI IMG/M metagenome (GOLD analysis project Ga0208627, IMG submission 183861) | Freshwater sediment methanotrophic microbial communities from Lake Washington under simulated oxygen tension - Sediment Metagenome... | ecosystem: Environmental > Aquatic > Freshwater >... | reverse complement strand
CTAACTGTTCCATTATGGCAACCTAACAGTTACTTAGCATCTGATGTTACTGGCGGTGATTGTGGATATGTTCCCCCCCCAAACCAAACGTCAATAGATACAATTAAGGCAATGTACAGTCCAGATTACACTGTTACTAGGCTTTGGGCAGATCAAGATATATTTAGTGTGCGCTGTGATAATTACTATGTACCTGACTGCAATTATTGGGATCAAATTAATGGGATTTCGCATCTAACTAATGGTGTTGTTTACTATTCTAATACTCAGAAAATTGGTTTACGAAAGTTTACTCATGATAGTAGTTTTCAGTGGGTGATGGTTCGTACTGCTGCTACAGTTACTGATCAATCTGCTAAAGACGATATTGCCCTACTTACGGCCAGGGGTGTTGAAAGTCAGGCATGGAATTGGGTTGACTATAGTTGGAGTTCGACTTACACCTATTGGTTTAATTAAATCAATGTTTATAAAGTAGGACACTAATGCAGACTTTTGTAATTTATGCGGAAAACTGCTTTATGAGGTTTGCCATTCATTGTTCCCATGTGGCGAATTGAGATAAACTGAAGTGTTGCTTTGGGAGTTTTATTACAAAGATAAAAATAACCGCTAATAAAAAGCCAACCAACTTATAAATAATTCATAGATGAAACTTATTTGGATACTCATTTTATTAAATGTTACCGTTCAGAATAATCAAATTGAAGTATCCATTATTAAGCCAGTAAAAGGATTTTCGATTAGCAGCACTGAAGAAAAATGCAATAAGGTAGTCAATGAATTAATGGATTTGAGTGTGAATCACAATTTAAAAGCAATCTGTTTACCGGTTAACCATCAACTATTCCATAAGAGCAAGTAAATGGCTGATTTGCAACGTACCGTAGAGATTATATTTGGCGCTATCGATAACACAGGCGGCGGGTTATCGAGTGTTGCCAGTGGGCTTGACACCACGATTAACAAGGTTTCTGGCGTTACTGAGCCGCTTGCTGATCTTGCTAAAAAAGCGCTGGTTGCCGAGGGTGCGGTTATTGCTTTAGGAGCTGCTTTTTTAACCGTTGCAGTCAATGAAGCCTCGCGGTTTGGTGAAAAGGTTGAGGAAATTGGCTCGCTGGTAAACGCTACGCCTGCCGATGTAGACAAGCTGAAAGCGTCCATACAGGATTTTGCCGTTAATTCAGTCAGTAATTTCGATCAAATTAATCAGGCGATTTATATCGCCACTTCAAACTTAGGCAGTACATCCAAAGCGCTGGACATACTGACAGTTGCCGAGCAAGGCAGTCAGGTAGGCGCTACCGGGCTGGAAGCATCGACAGCGTTGTTAACTCGCACCATGAACGCTTATGGTCTGGTATCCAGCGATAGTGCTACCAATACCGCCAATGCCGAGCGGGTGATGGCTGCTATGTTTACGACCGTGCAAAACGGCGATATCACGATGACAGCGCTTGCTGATAATCTAGGCAAGGTGTCATCGACTGCAGCTGCTGCCAATATCCCGATTGAAACTGTGGGAGCGGCCATTGCCGCAATTACCGGCGCGGGCGTTGGTGCCGATCAATCCATGACGCTGTTAAATGCAGTGATCAAAGAGCTATTAAGCCCATCTGATGATTTGGCTAAAGCCCTGGGCGGTTTGTCTGTCACGACTAATGGCTTGCCTGCTGTTATGGATAAGCTGAAAGAAGCCACGGGTGGCAGTGCTGATAAAATGTATGGCTTATTCAGCAGTTCTGAAGCGGCTAAAGGTGCCTTAATTCTGGCTAATGATAGCGCTGGTAAATTTGATGGCACGTTATCGGCCATGTCTACCAGTGTGCAGGATTTTAATCGAAACTATACCAATATGGTCGGTGGCGTTGCCGACTCTTCGCAGCAGTTGGCCAATAGCACACAAGTTTTACTGCAAAAAGTCGGGGAACCGTTACAAGATAGTTGGGCGGGAATTCTTGACGGCTTAAAATCAGTGATGCAGGGTTTTTCATTGTCTATTGATAAAGGCGCATTTGAGCCTGTCTTTACCGCTTTTAACGGCTTTGGTGATGATATAGCCGCATTATTGCGCCAGATTGGACAAAATTTGCCCGAGGCATTATCACAGGTTGATTTTAGCGGCCTGATTTCAGCTTTGCAGGATTTAGGCTTTGAGTTAGGTGATATATTCAGCGGCGTTGATCTATCCACGCCTGAAGGTCTGGCTAATGCCATTCAATTTGTTGTTGATTCTTTCGAATCGTTGACCCGCGTTGTGTCTGGAATTGTAGATGTATGGGGTCCAGTTTTACAAAGCTTTTTAGAAGGGATAGACGCCTTTAACGGTTTGGACGATAGCAGCAGGAGAACAGCCGGAACTTTACTAGGCATTTCGCAAGTTTTTGAAACGCTGAAAAGTACGCTAACCAGCGGCGCGGGGGCATTGGAAACTATAGGCGGTGCTTTGCAAGCTATCGCTGGGATACAGACCGCACAAACTTTTATTGCTTTAAGCGGAGCTATCAGTACGGCTTCAACCGCTGTCGTTGGCGTATTAGGGCCGTTTGGTGTTGTCGTGGCATCTTTGACGGCAATAGGGGTTAGCCTAGCGACCAATATATCGGCTTGGGACGATTACAAAGACCGTCAAGCGACTGTTGCAGATTCATCAGGTCATCTGGTTGAAACTCAAGCGGCAATTAAAGACCGACTTCAGGAAATCAGCGAGAAAACCGGCGTAGCAGTCTCCAGCATGACCGATTTAAACAGGGCGGTTGATGAGGGTAAGCTGGTATTCAATGAAGCTACAGGCGCATATGAAGCAGCGGGTTCCGGTGTGCGTGATTATGATGCTGAAGTAGCAGCTGCGTCTAAAGGCGGTTTTGATTTTGCCAAAATGGTTAATGATGTTGCCGCCGGTCTTGGAGTTGTCGGGGAAAGCGCAAGTGATGTGGTTGCTAAATTTGCAACACTGGAAGAAGCCGAAACAGCAATGTGGGCAGAGTTTGATAAAGGAAATAAAACATCAATCAGCTTTTCTGATGGTCTGTACCAAGTCCACAGCAGCCAGAAAACCGCCGCTGAATCATCCGACAAACTTGCAGAATCAACTAAAAATAGCGCGGCAGCAGCTAAAGTGGGTTCCAAAGAATGGAAAACAGTTCAGGATGTAATGCTGGAAACGCAAAAACAAGCCGATGATTTCACGGTAGCGATGACCAAGCTATCGAATGAAAACTTTGAAGTCTCTGTACGGGCAATGGTGGATTTAAAGGTAGCCGATATTGAAGCAGATACAGCCCGAATAACATCAGCCTATCAAACCATCTCTGACGTAGTTGCTACACTGGCCCCGGAAGTTTCCAGCCTATGGGGAACATTTTCGCAATCAACAAGCTCGTTTGACAAATCCGATATAAAAGACGCTGCCAATAGGATGGAAAACAGATTGGATAGAGAATTGCAAACACAAATTGACTTGAATAATGCAATTATAGAAAAAATGCGAGCGCAAACATTTAGGCTTTCATCCGGGGAGCCTCTGATTAGCATCGATGCTGGTACGCTTGCCCCGGAACTGGAGCTGGTTTTTGATAAAATCCTTAAATACACACAAATCAAGGCAACCGAGCAGGGGTTGTCTTTGTTAATGGGCTTATGATGATTAGTTTATGCAGCTATTTATTTGATTATTTCGGTAATTATTTACTTAAGGCCGATCTGGACAAAAGCGATTTCACTTTATTGTCCAGGCGGGTTTCACGGTCCGCAACGCTGGACGGTGGCGCTCTGATCATTGATAACGGTTACAGTGCCAGCGATGCTACTTTTTCAATCAGCGTCAGCAATCTTAGTTTAGCGGATCGTTCCGCCATTCTGGCAACCTTGCAGCAACACAGCCTTGTTGTTTTATCCTGCAAAACCGGCTGCTTCCTGGGCGTTGTCGAACGCGTGGATGAATCGCAAGGTTTTAAAATCAGTTTTTTAGTTAAATCACAACTTAATTAGGTGCAATATGACCGTCGGAACAGTTACCAAATATAACAGTCTTGAAAAAACCATTATTGCTGACGCTAATCGCCAATGGGATGATGCCACCGCGGGCAACATGCTTTTTGTGCTGGCAGGCTCAGGCTACACCCCGTCGGCTACACACAGTACCACAGCCGATCTAACCAATGTCATCACGGCGGGCGATGGTGCGCCTATTGCCGCTACTGGTTTGGCAATTGATAATACGACTACCGCGGGGACCACTTATTATGATTCAGCGGATGCCAATTTTGGTTCAGCGGTGACGATTACGGCAAAATACCTAATCGCCATTCAACCAGCAACGGCTAATACCTATAATAGTTCGACCGGTAAACTGTTATTTTATGTTGATCTGGATACGACCAGCGGAAGTGCAACCGTTTCCAGTACCGCATCAGATTTTATAGTTTATGCGCCCACGAACGGCTGGTTTAAAACGGTGTAAATATGACAGTCCGCACTTATCGATCTACAGATTCAGGGGCTTCTGCATTAACGCTGAATAATACGGCTGGAAATTTGATTGCTGTGTTGGATGCTGTTTTGAAAAATGGTTATAGCCTGGGCACGGTGTCCAGCATTACACGAAGTGGCTCAACAGTAACCGTAACCCTATCAGCGGCTCATGGATTAGCTGATAAAGGCAATATGATCACGATTTCAGGCTGCACGCAGACTGAATATAACGGCGAATTTGCTATTACCGTAATCAGCACAACAGCATTCACCTATGCCGTATCGGGTACACCGGCAACTCCTGCAACGGGATTACCAGCAGCAGCCAAGGCAGGGTCAGGATGGACAAAGCCATACAGCGGAACCAATCTTGCGGCTTATAAACAGGGCACAGGTAGCAATGGCTTTTATTTGTATGTGGACGATACCGGCACGACAGCGGCACGGGGATTTGGCTATGAAACCATGTCAAGCATTAGTGATACTTCAGGTAATGCCTTCCCGACCGCTGCACAAGTAGCCGGTGGCTTGTATCTATCTAAGTCAAATGGTGCGACTAATCGAGCCTGGATTGTTGTTGCCACTGAAAAAGATTTTTATTTTTGGGTTGATTACACCGGGACTGTTACGGCTGCAAACATTAGTTTTTTTGGTGATTTCCCAAGCTATGTTGCAGGCAGCGATATTTATAATACGGCATTTTTGGCGGGAACGATCGCGGGGTTTGCTGCGGGTAATGGAGCGGAAGGAGTAGGCGCGTCAGGCATGAATTCTTATCTTACAGGTAATTATGTAGCGCGAAGTTATACAAATACAGGAACATCTATAGCAATTCAGAAATCAAATGATGCCGCGTTTGCACCATCAAATAGTACGAGTGGGTCAAATGGTGAAACATATCCATCTCCAGTTACTGGGGGGTTGTTAATAAGTCCAGTTTATATCAATGAGTTTTCAGCATTTGTGCGACGTGGAGTAATGCCGGGGTGTTTATCCCCTCTACACAATAAGCCATTGACTCATTTAGATACGTTCGACGGTACTGGGGATTATTCAGGTAAAACCTTTTTAGCTCTAACCTGCTATAACTCAGGACAACTTTTTTTAGAAGTTTCCAATACGCGGTGATTTATGGCTCATGTAACGCCTGCTGCACAAAAAGAATACAAGTTGTACCTAAACCGACCTTGTTCCTGGTGGAAAAATAATGTTTCCAACGCCGCTTCATTACAGCCTGTTCTTTCTGATAGTATTACGGTTCATGTTTATCTTGATTCTGTAGCGCAAATCAATGCAGTTGTTTATTTATATTACCGGATCAATGGCAAGTTGATTGGCAGGCAGCTTACTGATAAAAATGGACAAGTTATTTTTACAGGGTTAAATAGCGCTGATGCCTCTGCTTATTTTGCCGTTGCGAATATCAGTGGTTCATTGAATGCGTTGATTCTCGATAAATTATGAGCTATACGCCGCCCGCTCGATCTGCTGTTGATTTCAACTTTAATTCAGCGGCCATCTATTCGGCACCTGCACGCAGCAACGCCGATTTTAATTTTTCCGACCAAAAAATTGCAGTAATCGGGCAGGTTTTAGTCACGGGGCAAACGCCGTCAATTAGTTCAGGTGCTAAATTACACCCGGCTATCAGGCAAATTACGGTTACTGGATTTACCGCCTCATTCAGTAATGATGCTGTTCATGCACTGCCTATTCAAGGCGATATTAATTTATCCGGCCAGGTTCCAGCATTAGCATACGGTTTTATTGAGGCTGCTTTCCGTGGTGATGTAGCGGTATTAGGGAAAACGCCGACATTAGCCAATGGTTTTGCTGATCTAAGTGTACAGGGCGCCCTGGTTATTACCGGCGGCCATGCTAATCATTCAAGTTATGCTTTTATTGGCACACCTGTTCAGGCCGCTATTGCAATTAGCGGCGAATTGGCGACGATAGCGCTAGGAAGCGCATTATTGCCTGTTGTTAAAACGCTTTCATTAACCGGCCAAATTCCGGTATTTGCAGACAGGGTTTTAGTTGATATTCCGGTTGTGTGGCTGGCGACACAATATCGTTGCTATCTCACCGGAGCCGAAAACGGTCTTTCTGACCTTGAATTACCGATTAGTTCATTTCAAACGCGCATTAACAGCGAAGGCACGTCTTATTTATCGGTCGTGTTGAAAGGTGCTGACATTTATGTTGATGAGATTACCTTACGCCCGCTTGGGCATTTACGAATATTCCGGGTTTATGTATTAAATAACGGCTCAGAATCTACTTATCTAATGGTTGATGTACTGTTCGAACAAATGGACTTATCAACTGGCGGGCGGTCAGGTATGTCTGCACAACTATCCGGCAATGCTGATATGGTGCCCTATACCGCTCAATCAATTACGCTACATAATCCAACTTATTACGCGTTAAGCGGTGGCAAACGCCGCTATCGTTGCGAGATCGACCCGCGTTTACGTCCAGGTGATACCGTAGCGATCAATGGGGATTCATTCGTTGTCGGAGGCATTACGCACATAGTTGATACCAGCTTTGCGTCGATGGAAGTTGCCGAGGCATAAGCATGGGCAAAGCTACAATCGTTGAAAGTTTGGGTGCTGGCTATTACAAGATAATGGTCAAGTTTGATAATGCCGCCATAGACGCAAAAATAACCGCCAACACAGCATTGATTGCTGAATTAACGGCTAAAATAATCCAGGACGCAAACGCAAGGCGGGACGCTGAAGATTTATTCAAATACCATTTGAATTATTTAACCGATTTTTTAGCTAGCACGACTCCAGAAGATCAACTGGCAAGAATGGAAGAAATAAATCATGCAACGGCTACTGTAACAAAGGTAAGAATTGATCTTGATTTGGCAAAAAAGACTGAAAGAGAAGATAAGCTAAAATTAACTGCATTAGAAAAAGATAATACTTATTTAGAAAAGTATTGCCCTAGTGAATTCGAAGCTTATGCATGGTGTGTAGCCTACAATGAGGACCTGACCGGGGAAATAGCAACGATTGAAATAGATCGATACATAAGACGTATCCCGTCAACCAATCAGATTTTAGATCGATCAACTGAAGGGATACACGATAAAACCGGATTCTGGCTTCCTGAAGCGCCCACGGCGCCAACTTCAGTTTTACAGCATCCCTTGGCATCATCCGTACATGCAACCTGGTTCAATACGTGCATGTTGCCAGCTGCACAGCGCTATAAAGGCTATTACCGTAAAGCCATTATTATCAGAATTGATTATGAATTAAACCAATGTGATATTGGCATATTTGGTGATTACAATGTTGATAAATTCAACAGTAAATTGCTTAATAATGAACCGATATTGCCCCGATTTGATGTATATGGGACACAACAACAGGAATACAGAGGCGCTAAAATTGAATATATGGGCGGCGGCGCTGAAACTTTTTTAGTCGATGATTTGGTAATCGTAGATTTGCACGCAGGCGTAGGAGTACCAACAGTGATAGGCTATTACAGCGACCCAAGGCCGGGCGCATTATTTTATTTATTTTCAGACGGGGTTGATTATCCCTATTATTTCCCAACGTTTGGCACATCGCGCTTAAAAACCGCGCTAAAAGTGATTGAAAACACGCCGTTAATAGCTAATATTGCTGACTATACCATTGGGTTTAACAACGACACGCCGATAGTTGGCGTTGATTTGCTTAGCGGCTTGGGTAAAAAATGGTACACAACACACGGCGGCTTGACCATTTACACGGACACCCCAATTGATGGAAAATATGAAGCGTATATCGAAGCGTTTAACGCCCTGCCCTATGCTGATCCGCTCACGCTATCAATGCAGGTATATAAATTAGGTATTTTGATAGCCGATGTAACTTTCACTGCGTCTGGGTATACCGGTGATGTTAGCCCTCATTTATTTTATGTAAATCAGATTACCGGCCATGCGTTTGGTGTGATCAAAAACGGCAATGAGGGTTATTTTTCAGGTATTACTTAAGCTATTTGCTGGTTGCAATAGATTTTTAAGCCATTGATTCATAAGCGCGTCAACTGTTTATCTGGTTGCAATAAAATGGTAATAAGCTATTGATTTTTATTGTTTGTAATTAGAATTGTGATTCCGGTTGTCGCGGGTTCGAGCCCCGTCGTTCACCCCAATAAAATCAGTGAGTTATGATGTTTTAAGCTTGTAAAAAATGCTTGCTGGTTGCAAACATGGTTGCAATTAATGATAAATAAACGTTTAATATTTTTCGTTTTGTTTGGCAGCATCTAGTTTTCTCAGTTTTCCAAAACCGTAATGACCTAGTTTTTCTTTATTCCATCCATTCATTTTATTAGGTTTGCACATCAAGCATCCTGATCTTGCATTTTTACATTTTTTCCGTTTATGGTTCATTATTAGGCCTTAATGCTTTAACGATGGCTGTTACCATCTGATTATAAATTTATTTGCTTTCTTCATGTGTGGCGGGTATGCCAGTATTGCTTATGCTTTATTGCGACGTTTCCACCAAAACCACAACCCGACAAGCCATGCTGATAGAATAAGCGGTTGCAATATCCATGCTACAATGCTAGGACATTGGTTATACCACTGATATAAGCGATGATCCTTATCATCTATCGCTGCCCATACCCCGGCTCCAATAATCATGTTGGCAAATATTCCAGTAAGTATCCAAAGTGTCGTATTCATAAAATATCAATATTAAATTCGTTTTAAGGCTGTTTTTATTTTAATAGCATTTCTGCGATTTAGTACATTATACGTCCACATTAAAATGTTTTAATTTTTGGTTGGTTTAACAATATCTGGTTTTACGTCATAAACTTTCATCATAGCTTCTGATCGATGGCCGGCTGATGCTTTTCTTTCATTAGCCGTGGTGTCAGAAATGCCTTTTCTTTTCAAATCATGAAAGGTGAAGTCATGGAAGTCAATACCATCTTTTTCAGCTTGCGCTTTGGCTTCTGATTTTATGCGTTGCATGGCTGTTTTTAGTGAGCTGATCACTATTTTATCACCGGTGCGCTCGCTGATGAATAGGTGCCGCTGATCTGCTCTGATGGGGTGAGGTTGTTTGCGTTCTGCCAGTATTGCATTGCGTTTTGATTTTAATTCGTCCCAAATTGCACGTAAGCGTGGTTGCCATTCGGTGATGTTGGTTTTGCTGCCTTTCCGGCGATAAATAATCAAACCTTTTTCGAGTTCGTTGGCGTCTGTGAGATCGAGCACTTCACACATTCGCATCCGGCATAGATAGGCCAGCTCCATAGCATAGGCAACGTACCAATAGCCTGATTGTTTGGCAATATTAAGTAAATAGTGATAATCGCGGTCTTCTGCGTAGTGCTGTCTTGGCTGGATGCTTATTTTTTTTATGCCAGTTGCTGGGTTTGATGGTACTTTTTCGTATTCGTAAGCCCAACTAAAAACGCGTTTGATATAGCTTAGGTCTTTATTAGCCCTGCTTTCGGATTCTTCTGCACGTTTGTCCCGGTATTTTCGGATAAGTCCGACTGTCCATTGTTTTAAGGGTACATCACCCAATTTTCCGGTACTGGTTGGCCGGGTTACGATGGCATGATGGCAGCCTTTATAATCGGCTTGGGTTGATAGACTTAGCTTATTCCATGCATGGGTTTGCTGGAATTCTAAAGATAGCGTGGTGAAGGTGGTTATGGTTTTTTCTTGCTGTGCTTCGACGGCTTGCCAGATTTCAGCCAGTTTTGCTTCAGGTCCACAGATGCGTTTTGTTTTGCGCTGGTGGAGTTCATCATAATAATTAAGCATCCATTTCCCTGCGCCGGAAGCATTAAACCAAACACGATCAGGCAATTTATCGGCGTTAATATGCGCCGGTATATTTTTGCTTGATCGTTTACGTCCTGGTTTTTTCATTTTGTATTAGGTGTGTGAATAGGGATATACACATAAAAAGGTGTCTATTTCGCGTTAGGCGGCAACGGTATTTCTATCGGTTGCCAATATTTAATGTCGTAGTCATCATCAAATTCAGCATCGCCCCAAACATCACCATAAGCATTCGCCCAATGCCAGCCATCGGAATCGATGAAAAATGAGACAACCAATATATGCATCCCATCCCAGCCCCAAATATTAGCCGAATAGTCCTGCCCCGGTATTAATGGCGGCTGTGTTTTTTCTACATCAATCCAGCCGTCTAACTCAACATTCAACACAGACCCGCCGATCTGTGGCGGTTTCGTAGTTTCGTTTTGGTTCATAGTTCCTCGCTTCGTTTAAGTTCGGTTATCGGCGGGCTGGTTAATTTTGCGTTATGCCCCGTCCCAGCAGTCGCACGGGATACCCACGAATGTTTCAAATAAGTCATTTTGTGCGCTGTCGTATTCAACTAATTCTCTCCAAGACCAACTGCGCCCCAGCCCTTTTATGGATGTTAAATAGGCTTTTTGCTCCATCGCTAATGCTCTACGCATCAATTCCGGGTTATTTTTCGCCAATTCCAAAATTTCATGTTTTTTACTGCTCGGGCAAAAAAAACAGGCGCTTTTCCCGGGCGGTTCAATGCCAGCGGCTTTGATTATGTCAACGCAGTCCTTTCTAAATAATCCGCGCTCAATTAGCCAATACCGTTTTTTGTAACCCTCGTCAAACATATCGCCGCGCTCTGCTCGATACGGCTCTCCTGCGTCAAACCCGATAAATTGGGTTACATTCTTCCAGCCTTTCTCTTTCAGCCAGCGCTTAAAAGGCTGTTTTTTCCATTTGTCGCTGCACGAGCCGCGGCCGTAAATTATTCCGGGCAGTTGGTTACGCAACAGGCACTCTTCTTCCAGTGTCTCGACAATCACATTGTCGCCGATTTTTGCACAGCCTTTTACCGTCTCAATGGATGGGTAGCCTCGCGCAATTAGCCACGCATTAAAATCCGCTAAATGCAGGTATGTTTCCGGCCTCTCGCCGCCGGTGTCAGAAAACACAATTGCGTCAATTCGTTCGCCTTGGTTTACCATATCGATTACCATTGCGGTGCTGTTGGTTCCTGCTCCGTAACTCACTATCTGCTTCATTCAGTCTCCAGCAAATCCAGCATAACGAATAGCTCAACGGGACAAGCCGCCCTTTGAGCGTTTCGTATTTTTTCAGTCTTGCGCGGGCGGCTTGCCCGTTAGCATGGCGTTATACACCTAATTTCTCAACAGTAATGCGGTACTCTGGCGTTCCGTCCGCCTTGCTTATTTCCACAGGCTTTCCAAATTTTAGCGCGTGTTCTGCAACAGCAACCAATGCTTCAATGGTTACATCCTGCTTGCCCATTCCCCATGTCCTACCGTCCTTAAGCACGGTTCCGACAAAAATATCACCAGTCAAAGGACTGGCTGCAACGTGTAGTTTACGCATAACTTATAGCTCCAGGCGACGCAGTGCCGCGTCACGGTTTTCGTTAAATTTATGTTCAGTCGCGCGGCACTGCGCTCCTGAGCATGGCGTTATACGCCATTAAGCGCATCTCGCACCGTCGGCCTAAAAACAACAACCGCGCTCGGGAATGGGGCGCTATTTGTTGCATTGCCAAACTTTAACCGGCCTTTTAAAAAATGCACCTCGCCATTTGCACAGTAGTCATGCCACCATCGTGTATCAACTCTCGCTGGCAACAGACAAACAACAGTACAACCGCTTTCCTTTGCGCTTTTATAGGCTTTTTCAACCCATGCGGCTATGCCGCGCCCATAAGTGGGGTTCATCCAGCATGTTCCTTTCCATTCCTGTTGCAGCCCGTTTTTGTCGGGGGTGTAATATTGACTACACTTTGCGTTATCCGGCAAAGCGCATACATCAAGGGTAAATTTAAAAGCCATATTAAGCTTGTCAAAAAACTCTTGTGGCGTAGCCCATAAATCGGTGTCGCTTGAAAACATTAAATCTTTATTCATAGCCTATGCAAAATGTTGTATAACTATGTGTTCAAGCGGAAAAGCCGCCCGAAGTTCGTTGTTGTTAAAGTTCCGTGTTCGGCTTTCCGCTTAACACGGCGTTATACGCACATCTGCTGCATCTTTTCTCGCAATTCCAATGGCAAAGTAAACTTCCCATTTTCGGTGTATTGCGCTATATCCCAATCTTTTATTAATGCAATCACGGCTAGTGCGTCTTCTCCGGCCTGAATCCTTGATGCCGCCCAGTCCGGTTCTTGCTTTACCATTTGGTGTATTGATCTATCATTATTGTCAGAATCTTTATAAACTTTTGCTGTATTCATTTCCGTTTACCTACGTATAAATCTTAGTTCAAGCGGAAAAGCCGCCCGTACTGCGCGTGTTAGCCGCTGGCTGTGCGTCAATCGGCGGCGGCTGTGTGCCAAGGCCATGGTGTGTGTTTCGTCGTCATCTTCGTTCTCCAAAAAGTCCGCTGTTAAGCCCTTACGAGCCGGCCGTTTCCAACCCAGTGTTGCCACACGTCGCGGCTACGTTTCAAAAGTGCTGCGCACTGTTGGCGCATATAGGCCAGCGTCCGATATTCCTGGTCAGGCAGCGGCGTGAATGGGTAGCCGCGCTCTGCTGCGTACTTGGCATCTTGCGGCGAGTAGTCGTCACGGTTTGCGCAGTCAAAACCCAGCCACCACACATGGTTGGGCTCGCCTGGCGCCGGGATGTGGCACACGCCGCGCGACTCGTCTTTGCCTGGCTGGCACTTATTGGCAAACGTCAATCCCCAATGCACTTCAACATCAATGTCTTCATATTCATTGCCGTGCATCGGGGGCCCATCGGCCACGCCAACGTATCCGCACCAATGCCCGCTTATCGGGTGGCGCACCGCCAAGCACGGCAAACCTGTGGCCTCGTCGGGCCACTGCTCTTTGTCCGGCTCGCCATCCCATGGTCCAGATGGCCAGCCAATGGCGGCGCGGTCAGTCGTCGTGTAGGTCTTTGCTTCCATCGTCTGTCCTTTGCGCGCCACCATGGCGCAACTATGCATTCAAGCTAACAAGCCGTCATAAGTTAGTTTGTTTATTGAATATCCGTGCTCGGATTTCTGCTTAACACAACATTATGCTCTCACCACAACGACACCGTTACGCACAGTTATGGAAATATTGTGATCCGGTGCCGGCGGTAGATCAAGCCGCTGCCTAGTCGCGTCTATCATAGTGCGTAGAGCCTTTAATTCCTTGCGTGTTTGGCCGGTGTATGTGTCGCGCCATTCCGGGCTGTCGAGGTATCTATCCATCTCGGCCACGGCTTCGTGCAGTACGTCAGAAATCATTTTTTATTCTCCAGTTGTTATATCGAGCATAATTTTTTTTAATAAAATTATCGTTCAGCTTCATAATATATCAATATCCTGTTCATTTTTTTTAGGATTATCTGCTTTTAATCCCATTGCTGCATTCAATGCATCAATGGTTGTGTAGATTCCAGCTTTCCCATATAAAAATTTTACTCCGTTTTTGCGTAAGCATTTTTCTACACCTGCAGCGCTGTCGTAACCGGTAGCGGCTTTCAGTTGATCTAATGTTACGATGGCGGGTGATAGATTCATTATTGCCAAGCTGATTTTAAATGCACGGTTTTAGTCAATCGAGGGCGCTGTAAAGCGTTATATTTTTTAGTTTCATATTCCAATCTTTTTTCAAGTGGATCAAACATGCCGCTTAAAAATAAATTACAAAGACGGGTTTCAAACAATGCCTTTTCATTTGCTTCTTTAGCCGACTTGGCTTTTTTATTTTTATAAATAATATTAAAGGCCTGTTTTATCAGTTTTTGTCCGTCATTTAATTCATTCCATCTTTGTATTTCTGCTTTATCATAAAAAGCTTTTTTCCTGCTTTTTGGCATTACAATCGGTTTTGGAAAATTAACCAATTTATTAACTACAAAAGTCAAAGTATTTCTTTTTATGCCTAGTATTTTTGCACATTCATTTAAATCGATTAATTCAGTCATTAAACTGTTACCACGCGAAAAGATTCGGCACGGTTTAGCCATCCGTTTAAGAAAACAGCTTGTGTTTGATCATGTTCGACAATGCTTTTATAAAAGGCAATACGTCGGGCAACAAGGGTATTGATCAAGTCATCGCCCAATGATTCCATTGCGCATTTTGCGGCGTCTTGGGTTAGTCTGCCTATTTTTCCGTCGGCTGTGCCAATGTTTTTGCCATGTGCCAGTAAAACTTCCTGTAATAATTTTATGGCTCTTTCAGGGCCATGATTTACGGCCATGTCAAAAATGATAGGCTGGATTCGTTCTGGTAATAGGTTGATTTTTGGTTGTTTGAAGTAGTTATGTTCGTAAATGTCATAGGCGGTTTTTTTAGTGAGCGCTATAACGTCTCTGGAGTTGCATTTTTTGCCTCTCCAGTCGCTAAGCGTTTTTAAGGTTATGCCGTATTTTGTTGGTCCTCCCTTGTCGTCAGGATGCCAGTTATAGCCTCCCTCTTTTTCCATGATGTCACCGATCATAACCTGTATATCAGTTGTGTTTTTTGTGATTTTCATAGCTATTGAATGGTTTTTGTTGGTTATTTTTGCTGTCTGAATGAATAAGATTTAAGGTCTTTATAATTTCGACGATCTTAAGGCCTTCTCTAGCGCCTTTCCATGCGGCCATTTGTTCAGAGTTATTGTTAAATAGGGCGTTTACGGCGGTTCTTGCTGCGTATTCCTGGGCCATTTGACAGCCGTTTGCCTTTTTTATCCGATCAACCGCCTGGATTTGCACACGCATTAATTGCCGTTCCAGGTTTTTGGTTAGGGTTGCAGCCCAGCTGGGCTTTAGGGCGTCCATGAAACTACTCTTTCAAGTTTTTCGGGTTTGTAGTTTAGGCGCTGGAATTTCTTTTTTGCTCCGCGTTGCTTCATGCGTGCCAGGCTTACCCTGTTTTGTAAGGCAACGTCTATTTTTTTCTCGGATATTACGATGCTTTTTTGTGTGTCCATGTTAATTACCTCTTTTTTGGTTAAAATTGGATGATGGTGTTGTTTGTTACTTAAAGTCATCTACTACACTGCACCGGTCTTTTTCGGGAGCCGGTGGACTCCCACAACACCATCACGAAACCGGCTTCCAGTGCTCATCTCTGGATTGCGGTCCTCCTTGGCTACGTGCTGGCATCATCGGGCGTACCGAGTTTATCCAGGCTGGTGATAACGTCGCGCATTAGCTTACGCATTAGCCGGTTTCGTGATGGTTCCGGTTACAAGTCCGGAGCCGCGACAAGGTGCGGCTGCATAACGCGTCTCGTGCGTTATTCGGCCAATGCGCCCAGATATTTCTAAGGTTTTGTATCTGGGTTGGCTGCGGGTGTTTTTTCCTATAGCTCACCGCCCGCTGGAGCCGTTTGGCTAATCTAATAAAGGGATTTGGCGGGCTATAATACGAATTGTTTTTGCGCCTGCTTCGTAAGCCGTTGCCGCGCTGCTTCCGTGGTCAAGCATGGCTAAGGCAAGTCTTATGACTGCGTTGATGTCTTTCCAGGCAAGTTTGAATTCTTTACCGAGGTAATAAATAAAGGCAGCGGTTTGAGTGCATCTTTGTTCGTGGGTTAGGGTTGTCATTTTGTTTACCTTCGTTAGTTGTTTGTTGATCCCAAAAAGAGCCATCTTTCGATGGATTAAGGAGGGCTGCTTGTTAGATAGAAATATATAACCATAAGTTATTTTTGTCAATAACCAAAAGTTATTTTTTACGCACTAAGCTTATTTTTATTTGTGGAGGTGTTTATGAAATGGGGAGATTTAGCGTTGTTGTTGTGTTTATCGTTTTGGCTAGTTTGTGCTGATGCGCACCAAGGAAGGACTGATAAGAATGGATGCCATATGGACAGAAAAACCGGTACAAGGCATTGCCATTGATGTTTAGGGGGTGATTATGCGATTTAGAAAACCAAGCTGGAAGTCGGCGGTTGGATTGACAAAGGCTAAGAGAAGGATAAAAAAGGCGACGGGGATATATGCTGTTACCCGTGTTACAAAAGCGCCGGTTAATATAAAGCGCAGGGCTTTATCGCGCGTTGGATATTATTCTTTGCCGCTTAAATTTTTAAGATTGGTAGGCAGGCTATTAAGGCGTAGTCATTAAGGTTTTTTTTGAAAATAGCAGACTTTTTTAGTCTGCTTTTTATCTGAATTTATGTACAGCTTCTCGCACCACGCCAATTATTTTCGAATCACCAAGCGGCTTTATAGGGTATCTTTCATTCAGTGGCTTAAGGTAATAATCTGATCCGTCTTTAATTAGCTGTTTGAAAGTAGCTTCATTGCCATTTTTAGCAATAATGTAGTCACCGGGCAAGGCTTCGAACTCGGGTTCTATAATAATCAACATCCCTTCAGTAAATAAAGGCTCCATAGAGTCGCCTTTTATGCGCAATGCAAAGGTGTTTGTTTTTGGTTTTGTAGTAGTACCGACCCATTCCGCAGCTTCATCTTGCCAGTAGCTTTCCACGCATTCTGTAAATTCACCGGCTTTAACCCAATTGATGATGGGTATTTTCCAGGCGGGCATTTCCATGTCTTTAATTTTATAAGATCCCTGATTTTCAAGAACTGCCTTTTGAAAAGGGGATAAGTCGGGGTTACCAGAAAGAAGCCATTCAACTGTAACCCCTGTGTCTTTAAATCGTTCGATAATTACCAATAGTTTTTCATAGCGAGGGATTGACTCCCCTTGTAACCATTTGCGCGCACCATTACCGCTTACGCCAAACATTTTAGCTAATATGCCCTGCCGCCCTTTATTAAATTTGGTTATCCCTGCCGCATCCAATACGGCATTGAATCTATTAGAAAATTCTTGTTTGTCACTGTCATTAATAACCATAGGTTGTATGTTACGCGACAAGGAAATAACTTTCAGTTGTTGACAATCGTAACTTTTAGTTATATATTTTTTATCCATGAGCACATACCAAGAAAAATTACTTGAAGCAAAACGATTGCTGGGCAGCTATAAAAAGCTAGGCTTGGTTTGCGGCGTGTCTGGAAATGCGGTTATGAAGTGGTGCGATAACAATCAACCACCGCGAACTGAATACACCGGCGAAACAAATTATGCTGAGTTGATCTCTAAAGCTGTCAATGGTCGAGTTAGCAAAGATGACTTAATTCCAAAGATTAGTTATTCATCTAATGATGTTAGCTCACATGACAGGCGAATTAGGGATAGAAGAACCAATCCTGAATCTAAAAGCCTTGATTAATCATGGTTGATTTATTGATTAAAAACATCGGTGTAACAACCTACGTATTTTTACCTGGAAAAATAAGGGTGCTGTGATGGAATTGAAGGCTGAAATTTTGAACGCTGATAGTTTGACGCCCAGAGAAGCTCATGTTGTAAAGCTGATGGCTGAGGGTCACGCTGATAAGTGTATAGCCAGGTTGTTAAACCTGAGTTTTAGAACTGTTCAGGCACATTCGAACAGCATTTATCAGAAGCTTGGTGTCCATTCGGATTCGATCAGCGTCAACACGGCTGCTATTAATCACCGCTGTTATGCGGTGGCGTTAATGATAGCCAAGGGAATGATTAATGTGTCGTTGAAATCCATGATTGCCGTGCTGATTTTTAACGCCGCACACCTGGATGATTCATCACTACGGGCTAGAAATGTCAGGTCGCGTGTTCGTGTTCAAGTGGTAAATGCACGC
>Ga0208627_1000230_pt1 | contig 18174 bp, 13 predicted proteins | sample LakWasMet13_LOW5_2_FD_183861 | JGI IMG/M metagenome (GOLD analysis project Ga0208627, IMG submission 183861) | Freshwater sediment methanotrophic microbial communities from Lake Washington under simulated oxygen tension - Sediment Metagenome... | ecosystem: Environmental > Aquatic > Freshwater >... | reverse complement strand
TGTTGCCTGGGGTCAGGCGCTGCACGCCGGTGCAGAGGCCGCACGCCGTACCCCAGGCATGAGTGGTCCAAGCTGTCCGATGAGACCTTGAAAGGGGTGGACTTGAAGGGTGCTCAGGTGGTGACGACCCTGCCGGGGAGGTAGCCCGGCTCCCTGCTGGGTCGAGGGGCGTCGACGGGGACGCTCGGTCGCTCCCTCCCCTCGCCGACCGGGAGGAAGCGCTGCGCCTCGGAGGACCACCACTCCACCTCGCCGCTCGCCACGTCGAAGAACCACCCGCTCAGGGTGAGCGCGCCCGACGCGACCCTCTCGGCGACGCAGGGGTAGGTGCGCACCTGGTCGAGCTGCGCGAGCACGTTGAGCTTCGCGAGCTCGTCGACGCTGAGCTCGCTCGGCATGCTCCGGAGGAGGTCGCGCACCTGGGTGGCTTCGATCCAGCCGTGGAGGTGGTCGAGGCCCTCGGGGAGCGGGGTCTTGGAGAGCATGGCCGCCATCGCGCCGCAGCGCGAGTGGCCGCAGACGACGATCTTCGACACCTTGAGGATCGCCACCGCGTACTCGATGGCCGCGCCCACCGCGGTGCCCTCCGCGGCGCTCACCGGCGACACGAGGTTGCCGATGTTGCGCAGCAGGAAGAGCTCACCGGGCTCCGTCGCGGTGATGAGGTTCGGGTTGATGCGGCTGTCCGAGCAGGTGATGAACAGCGTGTGCGGCGACTGGCCCGCCGCAAGCTTCCCGAAGAGGCGCTCGTAGCGGGGCTTCTGCGTCACCCGGTAGCGCTCCACGCCCGTGCGAAGGCGCGCGTCGGCCGACGGGGCGCCCAGCACCGACGCGAGCTCCCGCTCGTCGGAGACGAGCACCGACTCCTCGCCTCCGCCCGAGAGAAACTGGGTCTTCGCTTCGCCGGAGAGGCCCACGATCACCGGCCGCTGGTCGAGGGCCCTCGCGTGCTCGACGAGGCCGCTCAGCATCGCGGCGCCCGAGGCGTCCATCGCCCTCACGTCGCGCACGTCGAAGACGACCCGCCGCCCGCCCTCGAGCATGTCCATGCGGGAGAGCATGTCGTCGATGGTGAGCGACGAGAGGAAGGTGAGCGGGCCGCCGAGGGCAAAGACGTAGTTGCCGTCGAGGCGGGCGCCGTGCACCAGCACCTCCGGGCGGCCGAGGCGCAGCGCTGCGATGGCGAGGGCGGCCACGACGCCCCAGCGCACGCCCTCCAGCAGGTCGACGAAGACGATGACCATGAAGGTGACGGCGAAGACGGCGCCGTCGGCGCGAGAGTGGCGCCAGAGCTTGAGGAAGGACGAGGGGCTGAGCATCCGGAAGGCGACGGAGAAGAGCACCGCCGCGAGGGCCGGGATGGGGATGCGCTCGATGATCGACGCGGTGGCGTACACCGCGACGAGGAGGGTGAGGGCGTGGACGATGGCCGCGCGCCGGGTCTTCGCGCCGGCCTGGACGTTCGCCCCGGAGCGGGCGATGACGCCGGTGACGGGGAGGCCGCCGAAGAAGGCGCACGCGAGGTTGCCGAGGCCCTGGCCGATGAGCTCCTGGTCGGGGTCGCTGCGGGCGCTGCCGGAGGACATCTTCTCGACCGCGGTGGCCGAAAGCAGGGTCTCGAGCGAGGCGAGCGCGAAGACCAGCAGGGTCGAGCCGAGCAGCGAGCCCACGGAGACATCGGCGGGCAGACCGGGGAGCCGCGGCGCAGGGAGCGAGCGGGGGATCTCTCCGATGGTGGCGACGTCGAGGCCGAAGGCCGCCACGACCGCGGTGGAGAGGCCCACGGCGACGAGGTGGGGCGGCACCCGGGGGAAGATCTTGGGGAGGCCGTAGAGGACCCCCAGGGTGAGCAGGGTGATGCCGACGGCGCCCGGGCGGGTGCGGCTGGCGAGGTCGGCGATGTGGGTCACGACGTCGAAGACGTGGGACTGCGCGGGGGGAGGGAGGCCGAGCGCGCGAGGGAGCTGGCCGATCAGGATGATCGCTCCGATGCCCGCGGTGAAGCCCTCGATCACCGGCAGCGGAACGAGCCGGACGAAGCGGCCGAGGCCCAGCGCTCCCGTGAGGAGCTGAAGCAGGCCGCAGCCGACGCCGACCATGAGGAGGGCGGCGATGCCCTGCTCCTGCACGATGGCGGCGACGAGGATGGCCATGGCCGCCGCGGGGCCGCTCACCTGAAGGGGGGTGCCGCCGAAGAGGGCGCACACGATGCCCGCGACGATGGCCGTGACAAGGCCCACCGCAGGCGGCACGCCCGAGGCGAGCGCGATCGCCAGCGACAGAGGGACCGCGATGCACGCGACGGTGATGCCCGCGGCGATGTCGGCCCCGAGGTGCTTGCGGGTGAAGAGGCCCCGCCATTCGGGGAGGAGCTTGCGTACTCCCAGGTCGAAGCGTGGTTGAAGCTTGATCATCGGGTCCCTCCGATGCGTCGCGCTGCCCGAGTGTCGAAATGGAAGGCTTGGGAGCCCGACGCCTCCAGCGCAAGCCCCGAAGCCCGCGAGAGCGCGCGAAAGCGCGGGGAGAGATGGCAACACCCGCAGAGAGAGGGCCGGTCGAAGGGCATACGAGATAGCCTTCACCGGGCGCTTACGCTTGACCGGCGATGCGTCCAGGGGGTGACATCGCCTCGGGATCCATTTCCGCGATGCGATTCAGCACGATCGCGAACCGCACGGGCCGTTGAGCCGATCGGACACTGACCAATGGGCATACGCCTCCGATCAATCCTTGCGCTCGCGATCGGTGCATCGGGCTGTACGATCGAGGTCGGCCCCGGACTCACCCGCTCTCTGAGCAGCCCCGACCTTCGGGGCGCGATTCGGGTGGCCGCGGGCCTCCGCAACCCGCGCGGTCACACGCCCTTCGTCGGAGGCGAACTGTTCTTCTCCAACACGCCCCATATCGAACTTCGCGCTATCTCGGTGCGCGCCGGCTACGCCTGGGTCTGCCCCTTCTTCTGCGCACGAGCGGCCTCCCATTGGGGACTGGAGCTGGGTCTCCTCGGGGGACTCGGCGCCAGCCCCGACCCCGCGGCCCGCGCGTCGGGCCTCGGCGGATATCACCTCGGCGCCTCGCTCGCATTGCCCATTACGATATATGGTGGAGGCGACGCGTCCGCCGGTCTCATCATCGGCTCGGTCGCGCTCGCCATCGTCCCTGAGATCCAATCGGGCTTCTGGGGCCCGGCGGACCACGCCAGCGCCAGCGCCGACCTCTCGGCCCTCCTCAATTTCCGCATCTTTGCGCGCTCCGACCTGGCGCGAGCCGAAGGCTATCCCGACCTCCTGAGGGCACGATGAACCCGAACCCCGCCGTGCTCGGCGCGCTGTTCGCTGCCTCCCTGGGCTGCGGCACGACCCGCTATGCCCTCCCTGCCCCCGTCACCTGCGCCTCGGCGGCGCCCCAGTCGGGCCTCCTCGCCGCGACCGTGCGCGTGGACATCACACCCCCTGTGGGATTGTCGATGTTCGGACACGGACTGGAGAGCCGTATCGGCACGGGGACGCTCACCCGACTGGAGTGCCGCGGATTCGTGTTCCGGGAGGCGCGCGAAGCGGTCGCGTGGGTGGTCTGCGACCTCGGCGGGATGTCCCTCGCCCTCCAGCGCCGCACCGCGGAGCTCATTCGACAACGCATCCCCCTCGGCGCCGATCGGCTCGTGATGACGGCCACCCACACCCACGCGGGCCCCGTCGGGTTCTTCGAGACCAACGCGTTTCTCAATCCCCTCGGCGGCACCCGCGACCCCTTCTATGACCAGCGCGTCACGGACTTCATCGCCGATCGCGTCGCCAGCGAAGTGGTCCTTGCCTGGGACCGCGTCGCTCCCGCCTCACTGCGCACCGCGTCCGACGACGACGTCCGCGGAATCAATCGAAACCGCTCGATGCCCGCCCGCATGCGCGACCCCGAGTTCATCCCCCGCGACCCCACCTCGGCGGGGCTCGATCCGGCGCACATCAACGCCAACCGCGCGCTCCCGGTGCTGCGCGTCGATATCGAGCAACAGCCCGCGGGCCTGCTCGGCGTATTCGGGGTCCACGCGACGGCGATTCCCAACACCAATGAGCGCTACCACGGCGATCTCATCGCGTTCGCCCGGCGCTTCTGCGAGGGCGAGCTCGCCGCGAGGTACCCCGGCCGGTCGCCGATCTGCGCGATCGCGCCGGGGACGGAGGGCGACGCCTCGCCCGACTGGGGAACACAGCACCTCGTCGAGGCGCAGCGTATCGGGGCGCGGCTCGGGTATCATCTGGTGCGCCTGTTCGAGAGCGCCGACCGGTGGGTCGCCGCGCCGGGTCCGGCGCTCGATGTTCGCTATCGCGAGGTGATCCTCCCCGGCGCTCGCATCAGGCCGGGCTCCAGTGCCACGTTGGCCCCGTGGGCGGAGATAGGTCTTCCCGCGGCTGGCGGGGCGCCCGACGGGCCGACCCGCGTTCGAATCGTCGAGCAGATGAACCCGGGAATGATCAACCCGATCGCGCGCGACGGTCACGGACGCCGAAGCGCGCTGTTGGGTATGTTCCCTTCGACGGTCGAAGAGGCGAGGGACGGGTACATGTTCCCCGTGCGCGCGCCCCTCTGGTGGCTGCGCCTCGGCCCGTGGGCGTTCGCGACGGTGCCCATGGAGCCGACCTTCGCGGCGGGCGAGCGGATACGGTCGAGCCTGCACTCTCGAGCGCAGGCCGCGGCTCCCGGAGTCGTCGCTCAGGTGATTCCGGTCGGGCTCACGGGGCTCTACCTCGACTACCTGGTGACGCCGGAAGAGTACGAGATGCAACTCTACGAGGGCGCCTCCTGCGTATACGGCTACCGCACGCTGGACTTCGTGCAGGAGCGCCTCCGCGAGCTCGTGTCCGCCGCGCCGCCCGCGCCGTCGGACTGTACGGTGCCGTTTGCGTCGACACCCGCCACTCCGCTCGCGAGCACGCACACGCCGCCGACCGCCAGGAACCAAATCTGCGGCGGCGTTCATCCGGGCGTGGTGAGGGACGGGACGCCGACGCAGCCGGTCACCGGGGCGGTCGGTACGGCGTGCTTCGCGCCCCACGAGGAGTACGTGCGCGAGCGTTGGCCCGACGGGCTCGCGCTCGCCGACGCGTGCGGCTCCGAGGCGAGAGCGCTCTCCGAGAGGTTGCACTACGCGACCGTGGACGACGCGATCAGCGTGCCCGAGGTGGTCGATCTCGCGGAGGGTTGGGCGGTCGAGGTGTCCTGGGTCGAAGATCGCAACCGTCCGATGTGCGGTGTTCCTGGGGTTGTGCTGGTGGGAGGGGAAGGAGCCACGGCGGCGCCCGTGGAGGCGTGCCGCGCACTCGCGAATCTCGCCGCTCCTGCGCCGTATCTCGACGCCTCACAGGACACGCCGATGCAGCCCTGCGAGGACGGTGCGGCGAGCGTGGTTCGGTCGCTTGTGACCGATGAGACGGCGATGATCGAGGTGTGGCGGGACTTCGAGACCGAAGGCCGGTGGCACGCTCGATTCCGCGTTCCGCGAGGGACAGCCGGGTTTGGACGAATGAGTCCGCTGTGGTGGAGAGACCTCCCGGGGAAACGCTTTGCGGTGCGACAACGCAATGGCGAGTACCATCTGAGTCACCCGCTGGGGGCGATGCCATGATCGCGTACTGTCGTGTCGTGTCGGCGGTGGTTGTAATGCCGCTTCTCGGGTGCGCGACGCCGACGCTGGGCGCCGAGCAGCGCATGGGGGTGGCCGGACTGGGCGCGGCTCAGGGTCATCCGACGGCCTTTGTCACACGGACCGCGGTGGCGCTGGGGGTCGTACCCCGCGAGGGGGCGTGCGTGGCGGCGCACGTGGAGATGTCCAGTGGCTACGACGCGGTGCGGGGCGCGGATCACGGGGTGCTGGTGATGCTGGGCCGCTCCTGGCAGCCGAGTCGCATCGACCAGCGGGTGGGTCTGGAGATCCTGGGAGAGTTCGGCGGGCCGGTCCTGGGGGCTCCGGCGGGGGAGTTCATCGACCTGGGGGCGCGGGGGATCGTGTCGCTCCACCTGTCGCGGAGGACGATCGATGAACGCAACAGGGTGTACTCGCTGGTGCTCCGTAATGTGATGTTGACGCTCTCGGTGCGCGGTGGGGCGCGCATCGACACGGGCCTGACGAGCGGCGGGTCCGTGTCGGCGAGCGGGTACATGGAGGCGGGGGTTGGGATCCGGTTCCAATTGGGGACGGACCTCCAGTAGCGACGCCCCCGCCCTGACACATCCGATACCCATACCGGGTTCTACGCGAGTCTCTTCAGGGAAGACGGGCCCTACTTCAGTGACAGCTTTGCGGTGTGCCGTGGCGCGGTCGGCGCCGCGAGCGACCAGTACGCCGCCTCGACCTCGACACCCCCGCCAGGCGCGGTGGCGAAGGTGAGCGTGGCCACGGAGAACTTCTCGCTCATCCGAAGGAGGCTCCCGTCGGGCGCGGCGCACTGCATCCACGTCCCGACGCCCTCGGGGAGCACCCCGCTCGTCTCCGGCGCTCCTGGATCGCTCTCGGTGAGGTTCGAGGAGACGAGCTCGTAGACGCGCCGCCGCCCGCCGTTCTTGCGCGTGAGGTCGAGGGCGCGCAGGCGGCTCCAGTGGACGTCCCCCGACACCACCAGCACGTCGTGCGCGGCGTCGGCGAGGATGGCGCACAGGGCCTTGAACTGCTCCGGGTAGTGCCGGAGCGCGCTGTCGAAGGGCTTCACGGGGTCGAGGCCGTAGTGGTCGGGGGGTGGGCCCTCGGAGATGGGCTGGCTGACGAACAGCACCCCCGGGCGCGTGAGCTCCTTCGCCCACCGGGCGAGCATCTCGAGGTTGCTCGCGGAGGTGAACGCCGCGCCCGCGCCTGGCGCCTGTCGCCGCGTCCGCGTGTCGAGCAGCATGAGGGAGACGATGGGGGCGTCCATCCGGATCGAGCGCCACGTCCCTCGCTTCACCGCGGCGGCGGCCTCGGCGGGGTCGCTCGGCAGGGCCGATGGGCGCACGTTGAGAGACGACTGGTACACGTCGAAACCCGCGAGGAAGGTCGGCACGTCCGCGGTCTTCGGGTAGCTGAGGTAGCAGGGCTGGCGGGGGTAGTCGTTCCAGAACTCGTGGTCGTCGGCGAGGAAGAGCGTGGGGGTAGCCGTGAGGAAATCGCGCCAGCGTGGGTCGCGCCACTGGCTCTCGTAGCGCTCCGGAGGGAAGACGGACGGCTCGGCGTACGGCGCGCCGGACCGCAGCCCGAAGTACGCGCCGTCGCCGGGATCGCGGTCCATGTAGATCTGGTCGCCCGTGAGCACCCGCAGGTCGACGGGCCTCTTCGCGAGGAGGGCGCGGTACCCCGAGGCGATCACGCCCTTCGGGTCCTTGCCGAGCGCGAAGCACGACCCGGTGGCGATCGTGAACTGCGCGGGATTCGATGCCAGCGTGCGCGTGCTGAGGGAGGTCCACGGCCCCGCGGAGGAGACGGCGACCCGGAGCGTCACCTCGCTCCCTTCGGAGAGCCCGTCCGCGACGATGAGCCAGCGCTCGCGCACCGGGTCGAGGAGCACCTGCCGCACGCGCCCCGCAGGCTTCCCATCCACCAGAAGCTCGACGAGGAGCCCTCGCTTGCCTGCAACCTCGACGCTCTCGTTGCGCGCGTCGATCCACCATACTGCGCTGTCGCGGCCGTGGCGCCCGGGTACGATGGTGATGTTGGTCATTGCATTCCGTTCCCTCTCGGGGGCGGACGCTACCATGCCTATCCGGTTGGCACCCCAACCTAAAAACCGTGTGGTTTCGCGGGCAGAAACCGGCACCGGCTCGCGGTTTCAGCGTGACGCACCTCGCCATCGAATGACGTGGCGCGTCAAAGCTGGGAGTAAGCGGAGGGGGCCGGTGACTCACGTCTGGGGCAGTGCGCCGGGGGGTGACATCTTGTAGACGCCATCGACCCGATGCGTGAGGTAGTTCGCCATTGCCAGGATGACGGCCTTCGGGTTCTGCAATGAACTCGCGGCGACGTGAACGAGTAGGGGGACTGGACGGAGTTCGCCCCACCCAACAGCGATTGTCACATCGCCGATCATGTGCCTCATCGCAACCGCCCGCGATCCTCGTTCCAGCAACGCCACCCCGGCGCTCGGGTAGTAGAGAGGGTCTGCCTCTCATCCTGATCATGCCGCCAATTTCACCTCCCGCCGCTGGTGCCCGAGCGTGAGTTCGATGGCGTCGCCCCATCGATCCGAGAGTGCGAGTGCACGGAGCTGGATGATGCGGTCCGCGGACGGCTGTTTCCATCGGGCGCCGGGGCGCTTGAGGCGGACCGCGATGAGGCTCTTGCACGTGGCCTCGACGGCCCCACTGCCCACCGGTCGTCCCTCTTCGCGGGCCGTCGCGTAGTCCAGACGATCTCGATGATTGGCCAGGAAGCTCAGGGCTTCGTGCACCGGCTTCTCCTCCCCGATTGCGACCCACTCCTGGTCCCACGACGCGATCTCCGCGGTGATCTTCGCCCCGGCGCCCGAGTGGTTCAGCAGCGACGTGCGCCACCGCGCCACCGCCGCCGACGCGCCGGCCGCGTCGTGGTGGATCCGCGCGGCCGCGCCGAGCTTCTCCAGCAGGTGCCACAGGTCGATCAGCTCGCGGATCGGCGTCCGCTCGGCCACCGCGCCGAGGTGCTCGGCGATCAGGCCCCACAGCTCATGGGCGCCGTCGCACAGCGCCGTGACCGTCAGCGTCGGCCTCGCGGTGAGCAACGCCAGGACGTCGTCGCAGACGCCCTCGCACAGGCCCTTCACGTCGCCCTCGGGCATGCGCCCGTAGCGGATCGTGTGCAGCGCCTCGCCCTTGCCGTCATGCAGCGTGATCGTGGCGCAGTAGGCCTGCCGGAAGACGCGCTGCACGGGCTTCTTCGGCGCGCCCTTGGGCGGGCGACCCACCGGGCGCGGCCTGGGCTCCTCGACCGGCACGCACACACGGTCGAGCGACACCGCGATCCCGGTCGCCGCCTCGGGGACGCGATAGGCCTCGATGAGGGCCTGCTCGGTGGTCTCGGCGTTCTGCTGGTAGAGGGTGGCGACGGCGTGGGCGACGCGGTCGAAGCTCGCGTGCCCGTAGGGCAATCGCCCCATCTCCGAGGCGGTAGCGGCGGCCTCGCGGGCGGTGCCCTGCTGAACCAGGAAGGCCATGGAGCGGGCGGCGTGGGGCAGCCACCCATCGCCCACCACGCCGAGGCGCAGGCTCACCGGATCGACCGTACGCCCACCCTTGCCGTCGGCCGCCAGGTAGATCGAGCGCTCGACGACGACGGGCCCGGCGGCCGTGTAGTAGGTCGCGGCGTGACGGCCGACGCGGCGGTGGACTTCGCCGCCGACGAGGATGCGAGGCGCGTCGAGGTCGGCGGCGCGGAGCAGCACGCCGTGGGACTCGGCCTCGATGGCGGCCGTGCGTGCGGCGAGCTCGCGCTCGATCGCGGCGTAGTCGGGGGCCGGGGCGGTGCGGATCTCCTCGACCTTCGCCTGCACGACGCGCAGCAGGAGGGTCAGCTCATCGAGCACGGGCTTGAACTCATCGGCAAGGTCGAGGACGATCTGCATCGCGGGGCCTTTGGCTGGGCGGATGGTGTGGTAACCCCGCGTTTGCACGAAGGTCCCCGCACTTTCAACTCACGCCGCGAGGGGGTAGCCCCGACCCGCGATCAGCATGAGAGGCAGACCCAGTAGAGACGAGTGGGGATGAGCGGCGTGGATGCGGTGAGGCTATCTCGGATGATGGCCATGTTTCGATGGACGTTCGCGGCGATCAGGTCTGCCGCAAGGAACGGGTCCGATGCTCTCTTGATGGACTCCGTCAGGGAGTCCACGTTGGCCTCGAAGGTGTCCGCGGCGATCTTTCCAATCGATTCGATTTCAGCCTTGATGTCGTCGGCCATGATGATCCTTTGGGACCGACGGTAAGGATTCGCCTCGCCTTGGCAACCCCCCGCTCGTCAGACACATGGCTAGCCGTTGGCGATATACAAACCGGGACTCCGACCGGCTCGCTGGCGTCGCGCTTACCACTGGCGGTGTAGAGTCCCGCGATGGACACCCCTACGCCCGATGATGACGGACTCACCCTCCCGCCGACGCTCGACCCCCTGCACGCGGACATCCTGCGAGAGCACCTCTTCGAAGACGCGGGCCTCCTGGCCCACGCGCTCCGTCAGGACGAGTTCGACGGGTTGCGCGTGGTCTACGCCCTCACGAACCCCGCGCAGACAGAGATCATCTACATCGGTGACGCCGAGCAGGGCAGGAACCTCCGCAGTCGCCTCCGGGCGCACCTGAAGGACCGGGACAAGATCGGCCACGTCGAACTCGACTCGCGCGTCTACGTCCATGTGATGATTACCGAGTTCATGGTGCTCAACAACTTCCATGCCGACACCGGGCGCCTTCCTGTCTGCAACAAGCGCAAGAGCCAGAAGCACGTCTAGCGCCCTCCCTTCGCCCGCCGAAGGGACCGCAGCCCCGCCGCCTGCCCCGCCGCCTTGCGGCGCCCTGCACTGCTCACCCGCGAGCGCTCCGGGTTTGGGTGGACGTAACCGCCCTCATAGAGCCCCTCATAGGTCGGCCCGCTGCGGACGCTCCCGATGCCCAGAACGGACGCAAACGAGGTCATCGGGTAGAAGCGCCGGTTGAAGCGGAAGACGTACTCATTGAGGTACGCCTGGAGGTGCTGCCCGCTCACCCCGTGGTGCGTCCCGCGAAGCCAGGTCTTCAAGTTGGAGAACACGATGTGCACCAGCGGAAGGTGCCGCTCGATGCGCTCCGCGTCGCCGTCGAGCACCAGCGCCTCATGGCGGTAGCCGAGGCGCGGGAGATGGTCATAGCCGTTGTGCCCGTCTGTCCGCACGGTCGACCCCGGTTGGATGGAGTCCCTCACGAACTCCTCGCACTCGGCTCGCTCTCGCGAGACGATGTGCCGCAGGCGCAAGCGCCCCGCGTACACGCTGCGGCGCCCACTCTTGGGATGCACGCGCTCCCGCACTTCCACCGCCGCGATCACCAGCGGTGCGTCCGTGTTCCCGCGCCCCTTCCCCTTCGTGCGCCCGCCGACGAAGGACTCATCGACCTCGACGGCCCACTCATCCCCGATGCGGTCCTTGTCCGGGCGCACCATCCCGGCGCGCAGTTTGTGGAGCAACTGGAACGCCGTCTCATAGCGCCCGATGCCCAACTGCCGCTGGAACTGGAGCGCCGACATCCCCGGGGTCTGCGTGGTCACCAGATACGCCGCCCAGAACCAGACGTGCAGCGGTTGCTTGGTGGCGTGCATCACCGTCCCTGCGGTGAGGGACGTGTCTTTCAAGCACTCACGGCACCGCAGCACGGCAGGCTTGGCGACGAAGCGCGTCGGCGTCCCGAAGACGCCGCAGTGCGGGCACGCGAACCCGTCGGGCCAGCGGATGCGCTCCATGTAATCCGCGCACGCCGCCTCATCGGGGAAGGCGCGCTGAAACTCCAGCAGGGAGCGCGGTTGATCCAGCGGACGACGGGGCACCTTCGGGACGCCGCTGCGGGGCAGTGGGCCGTCCGGGTTGCGCAGTCGCGGACTGGCGAACTTGCGCTGCATCGCCCGCTGGCGCGGTGAGACTCTGGAGCGCGGGCGGGAGCGTATGCGCGACACGGGCATGGTGCCGTATCGTTAGCATTCCGATGCGGAGTTACGAGTGGAATCGACGCGATAGAGTGCGAATCAGAGAGTGGATGTCGAGAATGATAATTGCATTGGCTGGCTACAGTTCGTGCGCGCAGCGCATGCCCCATCCGTATTGTCTCATCGATGGTGAACTACCGCCATGGTACGTCGCGCGCACGGTGCTCTCTGCCTGGAATCCCCACGTACCTCCACGAATTGCACGCATGGTGCCACTCGTTGGACCGGTTGGGTTCGCGACATACGACGTGGTGTTGCCGGAATATGGGCCGTACCAATCCCGCACCCACTCAAAGACATTCCCAGCCATATCAGATATTCCAAAAGGTGAGTTCCCAGAAGGAAACGAACGCACGGCGCACGCACTCGCTCCAGTGGTCCCGCCGGTTCTCCAACACAACTGCGTTCTTGGCACATCGTTGCCCCATGGATAGATACGCCCGTCGGTCCCGCGTGCCGCGTACTCCCACTGCGCTTCCGTCGGAAGATCCCATCCGCGCCACTGACAGTACCTTTGGGCCTGACTCCAGTCGAGACAGTCGACCGGATGCATGTCTCGACCCGACGCCATCCAGTTGCAGTATTTGCCGCGATCCGGCGCCGTGCATGCGCCCGCCGTCACGCATGCTCCATAGGCAGTCACGGTCACTTCTGTTTCGTCCATACAGAACGCAGACAGGCTAACGCCGTGGACCGGTTGCGCATTCGTCCCGTCTGGCATCGGATCTCCCATCAGGTAAATCCCCGACGGGATGAAACGCATCCCCGTGGGGCACGCCGACAACGAACAGGTGCCAGTGTCGATTCGGTCGCGGGCACACCCACGCGCTGGTTCGCACCGGTCGGCCGTGCATGGATCGTAGTCGTTGCAGTCGAGAGAGTCAGAAGAGGCACAGCGCCCGGCGCGGCAAGCGTCCCTCGTGGTGCATCGATTGCCATCGTCGCAGGGCGCCGTGTCATTCGCCGTCGCTGAACAACGACCGCGACCATCGCACCCATCGTTGGTGCAGGGGTTGCCGTCGTCGCAGCGAATCCCGCACGCCCCGCAGTTGCGTGGGTCGGTGAGCACCGCCACGCACGCCCCACCGCATCGCAGTTCCATCGCGCCGCACGATGCTGCGGTGTCTGGTGTCGGCGCATCGACTGGCGATGTGATGTCGGTGGATATGTCGCTAGTGATCGGCACATCGCGCGCCGCATCGACCCTGCTGGCGTCCATCGTGGCATCGACCACAGCCCCCGCGTCCGCACCGTTGAACGGGCGCACCACCGCCCGTGTCGCCGGTTCGCAGCGCCCACCAGACCCGCACCGCTCATCGCTCCCGCAGGTCACGCCCACGCACGCCGATGCCAGGAGCAACGGCACCTCCTGCGTTTGGCCGACCGTGAAGCGCACCACGGCGCGTTGCGCCACGACCGCGGTTGCCGCCGTGCATCCGTTGGGGTCGCGGCACCCGAGAGCTTCGATCCAGACGGGCGTGTCCGTGTCGACCGTGGGAAGGATGCCCACCAGCAGCGGGAGCGGTCGCCGCTCGCCGCCCACGCCCATCGCCGTCGTCCGGGCGCTGCGCAGCGGGCCGGTGGGTCCGCCTCGGCGCACGGTGAGGGTCACGCTCTGGACGATGCGCCCGGCGCCCCATGCGATCTCACTGTCCACGCGCGCCACGAGCTCCGTGCGCGGTTGCTCGCAACCCGCCGCGAGCACCACCCACCCCGCTGCTACCATCGCCCGTCGCATCGGGGCCGACGCTACCAGAGCGCGGCGGGGACAGGGAGGGCACGATTTCGGGCGCTGACAGCACGGGTCACCCCTCTCGCCAGCGACCATCGCGGGTCGCGGCGAAAATCCACAGCGTCCACACGCTGGTTCCTTGCCGCTTTGGTGGCACAAGGGCACCGTCCGGCGCTAGCCACGGCTCGCCCGCCTTCGGTCCACTTCTGGATTGCTGACGAGATGCGTGTGGATTCGCAGTTCTCCGATTCGGTCCACGCAGAACGCAACCCCAACGAGCGCGATCGCCGACAGAGCGATTGCTGCGATTGAAATCAACAAAACCATGGTTTTCCCCGGAGGTCTGAAGTGGAAATTTTGACTACTCTTCTACCGATTGGGACTGGGATAATCGGATTCGTCGCTGGTCTTTTCGCTGGCGCTACGAACAGAGCCGGTGAGTTGTTTGCCGACTGGTCACATGGCGAACTGAAGAAGCGCCGCGACAACGCCGATGCCGCGCGGAAGAAAAGAGAGCAGACGCCTTCGCTTATCACATCGCTTGGAGTCGTCACCGCCGCTGCCAAGCCGTTGGTCGATGAACTGAACAGGGAGTACATGGAGGCAGGGCGTTCTGACGATGTCTTTTACGCTCACGCGATTGAAGCGTTCAGGCAGTTTGACGATGACCAGATCAGGAGTCTGTTTCACATCGTGTCGGCCATCGCCGCTGCGTTTCGCACATGCAGTGGCGTTCAGATTCGGCTTGAAGGACAGTTTGCCGTTCTGACCAACCCGGACAAGAAACTCAATATCGGTGAAGTGCCGATCGAGTCCCATCGGGCAAGAGACGTGATCGCTGCATTGTCCGTGAATCTCTCGGAACGCGGCGAGAAGAAAGAGGGCGCTTGTACAGTAAGCGTTCATACAATGTCTCGTATTGACGTCGCACTGCGTGCGGCGAAGCTACCAAAACCACCGGCGCCACGGTTCATGCCGACGCCCGCGCCGAGGATTGAAAGGAAGTAGCCGACCCGGCCATGACAGGCATTGGGAATGCTCACTAGCGCCCGCGGTCGCCCGGGTACGTGTCGGCGGCTGGCGGCGCCCCGATGCGCCCGGGTGGGGGTCGCGCTCGCGCGCGTGAGGGCGAGGGTCACGCCAGCACCGCCCGGTCGTGACGCGCCGCGGTGCCCAGCGCACCCGTACCTACATTCTCCGACAGACACCTTGGGGTGCGAACCGGATAGGCATGGACGCTACCGCCGCGCGGGCGCTGTGTCTGCACCTGCAGGGCGCTGGGACGCCGTCCCTGCCCAGGATGCCGCCTGCATGACCCCGGTCGCTGTCCGCGGCTCGCGCGCTGCGGTCGGGGTCTACTACCTCGGCGAGCTCGGCGTTGCGGTCCGCGGAGGTCACCGGGGGGATCAGTCCCTCGGAACCCACGCGGGGATGAGGGCGCCCAGCGTGGCCTCCACGGCCGCGCCGGCGCGGTCGTCGCCGGCGTTGGTGGCGACGAGCAGCACTCGCCCCCGCGAGGGCACCACCCACACCGAGCAAAGGAACATCGTGTTGCTCCCTTGATGGGTGAGCGCGGGGAGGGCGCCGGCCCAGGGGCGTGACGCGACGCCCCAGCCGAGGGCGTAGTCGCCGCCCGCAGGGGCCGTGTGAAGGCGAGCGAAGCTCTCTGGGCGGAGGTAGGGAGTGGGCTCTCGTCGCGCGCCGCGGAGGTGGAGCTGCGCGAAGCGGGCCCAGTCGCGGAGGGTGCAGTGGACGGTCCCGGCGGGTCCGAGCGCGGGGGGATTGTCGGCGGCGGGGCCGGGTGGGACGGGGGTGTGCACGGAGCCGACGGTGCGGTGGCCCCACGGGGCGTCGGTGGTGTCGACGGTGGCGGGCGCGCCGAAGCCGCAGGAGGACATGCCGAGTGGGGTGAAGACCTCCGCGCGCATGAGGTCTTCCCAGGGGAGGCCGGTGGCGCGTTCGAGGGCGGCGCCTACGAGAATGTAGCCCGCGTTGGAGTAGAGGTAGTCGCCGACGGGAACCTCGGGGGCGAGGGCGAGCACCTGGCCGACGAAGGCGCGGCGTTGTTCGATGAGGGGGCGGGTGCTGGTCCAGAGGGCGTTCCAGATGGCGGGGCGGGCGAGGAGGTTGCCGACGACGCCGCCGCGGTGCTGGAGGAGCTGCTCCAGGGTGACGTCACGGTAGGCCGCGCGCATGGTGGCGGCCTCGTCGGGGAAGGCCTCGGCGAGGGTGGTGTCCCAGCGGAGGGTGCCTCGCTCGACGAGGCGCGCGACGAGGGTGGCGGTCATGGCCTTGGTGTCGGACCCGAGGTGCCAGCGGTCGTCGACGGTGACGGGGGCGTCGGGCTGGTCGGCGGCGCGGAGGCCCACGGCGCCCTGCGCGAGGGGGCGGTCGGCGTCGTAGACCGCGGCCGCGAGGGCGGGGAGCGCGTGCCGTGCGCGGATGGCTTCGAGGGCCGCGGAGAGGTCGGCCGCGGGCGGGGCGGCGGGGATGTCGGTTGAAGGGATATCGGTTGAAGGGATATCGGTTGTGGGCACGGCCGCGGACGGATGGGGCGTGGCGGAGCAGGCGGCTGCGGCGAGGCAGAGGGCGAGGAGGGTGCGCACGGCGGGAGTGGGCGGCGAGGGCGGAGGGGGAGTCAAGGGGGAGGGAGGTTCGACCGTGGAGGCCTTCGCCGCGGGGGGCGCGCGATCGACCGCCGTCACCCCGACGGACGTCACGAAGACCCACCCTGCCACCCGATGGGTCTACTCTCGCGCCCTATGCGCAGACCGATCCTCCTCGTGGCGTGGGCGTGGCTTCTCGTGGGCTGTCCGGGGCAGTCCGTCGTCGGCGGTCCGGTCGACGGAGGCGGCTCCGACCTCGGCGCCACGGACGTCGGCGCCCTCGACGTCGGAACCCCAGATGTGGGCTTCGACGCGGGCCCCGCCGACGTCCCCGACGCGGGCTCGCCCGACACGGGCCCGGCTCGCTGCGTGCGCAACGACGAGTGCAGCGACAACGAGCTCGGCCTGCGCGTCTGCGACCTCCCCATGGGCGTCTGCGTCGCCTGCTCGCCCACCGCCGACACCTGCCCCGCGGGTCAGTTCTGCGACGGGGCCACCTACCGCTGCGCGCCCGGCTGCCGCAACGACGAGGGATGCGCCGCGGGCGTCACCGACGGCGGCGTCGGCGGCCCCGACGGCGGCACCACGACGCCCCGCTGCGACGTCACCGCCCGCCGCTGCGTCGCCTGCCTCAGCGACGCCCACTGCCCCGCGGGCCTGGTCTGCGCGGGCAACCAGTGCGTCGCCGGCTGCAACCCCTCGCAGCCCTGCCCGGCGGGGCGCGCCTGCTGCGACGGCGCGTGCGTCAACCCGCAGGACAACACCGCCCACTGCGGCGGCTGCGGGATGGTCTGCGTCGTCACCAACGGCGCGGCCACCTGCACGGCGGGGGCGTGCGCCGTCGCGTCGTGCGCCGGGTCCTTCGGCGACTGCGACATGAGCGCGGCCAACGGCTGCGAGACCGACACCGCCGCCAGCGTGGTCCACTGCGGCGCCTGCGGTCGGGCCTGCGCCGCGCGCGCCAACGCGAGCGCCTCCTGCGCGGCGGGCGCCTGCGCCTACGCCTGCGACGCGGGCTTCGCCGACTGCGACGGCGACCCGGCCAACGGCTGCGAGGTCGACACCCGCAGCGCCCCGGCCAACTGTGGGATGTGCGGCCGCGCCTGCGTCGCCGCCAACGGCACCGCGACCTGCGCGGCGGGCGCCTGCGGCGTCGGGGCCTGCGACGCGGGCTTCGCCGACTGCGACGGCGACCCGGCCAACGGCTGCGAGGTCGACACCCGCGCCTCGCACACCCACTGCGGGCGCTGCGCCAACGCCTGCCCGACGCCCGCCAACGCGGCCCCCACCTGCTCGGCCGGCGCCTGCGGCCTCCGCTGCAATGGAGGCTTCGGGGACTGCAATGGAAGCCCCGGCGACGGCTGCGAGGTCGACACGCGGGTCACCGTCGCCCACTGCGGCGGCTGCGGGACGCCCTGCCCGGCGCGCCCCAACAGCGCCCCCACCTGCGCCGCGGGGGCGTGCGGCCTCCAGTGCAATGACGGCTTCGCCGACTGCGATGGAGCCGCTGGCAACGGCTGCGAGGTGACCCTCGCGACGAGCGACGCGCACTGCGGGCGCTGCGGAAACGCGTGCGAGCCCGGCTCGGCCTGCGTGGCGGGGACGTGCGCCGTGCGGCCCGCGGGCGACGGGCGCGACGGCGAGCTGGTGGTGACGGACGCGTACGACCTCGGCGCGCGCACCCGCAGCGGGCGCACCGTGGCCGACGCGGTGAGCTTCCCGGTGAGCGCCATCGCGGGCGCCGAGGTGCGCGTCGGGGGGACGCCCTCCGCGGGGCTCGCCGCGGGCGACGAGGTGCTGGTGATCAACCTCCGCGGTACGGCGACGGCCTTCGCGGCGGTGGGGCGCTGGGAGACGCGCATCGTGCTGGGGGTCGCGGGCGACACGGTGCGCCTCGACCGGCCGCTCGCGGTCGTATTCGGCAACGCCTCCAACGCCGACCTCGCGGGGCAGACCATCGTGGCGCAGCGGGTTCCGCAGTACACGCGGGTGATCGTGCGGAGCGGGGGGAGGCTCACCACCGGCGGCTTCGACGGAACGCGCGGCGGGGTGCTCTGGCTGCGAGCGAGCGAGCGGGTCACCGTGGAGGCCGGCGGGGCCATCGACGCCGACGCGCGGGGCTTCCGCGGCGGGGCGGCGGGCGACGGCACGGGCGCCGGCGGGCGCGGGGGC
>Ga0208627_1000217_pt1 | contig 19110 bp, 16 predicted proteins | sample LakWasMet13_LOW5_2_FD_183861 | JGI IMG/M metagenome (GOLD analysis project Ga0208627, IMG submission 183861) | Freshwater sediment methanotrophic microbial communities from Lake Washington under simulated oxygen tension - Sediment Metagenome... | ecosystem: Environmental > Aquatic > Freshwater >... | reverse complement strand
CGGTGCGATGTACAACACATGGTCAGTCAGGATCGACCAGGAAAAGCTCTCCAGCAATGATGGTAAATATGCATTCCAGACACCGCTGGGTACCAATCACCTGTTCCAGGGCTGGGCTGACCACTTCCTGGCGACCCCGCGCCAGGGTATTGAAGATACCTTCGTCACGGTTGCCGGCAGTATCGGCAAAGCCAAGCTGCAGGCAGAGTACCATGTGTTCAAATCAGATGAGAAATTCCAGTCAATTGGCAAACTTGGCGACAAATACGGTACCGAGTTCGATGCCAGCGTCATGTATCCGTTCACTGACAAAATCAGCGGCAAACTTGAATACGCAAAATTCAACGAATCCGATGTTTACGGCGGCCTCACCAGTGCAGCCCGCAAAGGCGACAAAGAAATCGTCTGGGTAACCGGCATGTACACATTCTAACTCAACACCCTGCAGCATTCTGTGTCATTAAAGCCAATACTTTAATGACACAGACATCGCCAGATTAGCCGGTGCCTTGATAAAACGGCTTATCAAAATAACGCACCGGTCAGTCATTACCATTAAGTTTTAATCGCTCACCAACGACGGTGACCTCTAATACATTGCATCTTTTAACTATTGCATAAGGAGCAGTCATGTCCAGTAACAGTACGCCCAACAAAAATCAACAAGCAGGCACGCTGAATAAATATCGCGGCATTATATTAGCTGTCTCACTTTTCCTGGTTTTCAACCTGGCCGTTCTCGGCCTTAACTTCTACACTTCATCGACGCTCGACAGCGATGCGGTTTCGATTAACCTTTCCGGACGGCAGCGTATGCTCTCACAGCGTACTGCCAAGGTATTGCTGTCTATTCAGGTAGATGCCGCACAAGGCAGGTTTGACCCAAAAAATACCGCAGAACTCAAAAAAGTCAGCACACTGTTCGATACCACGCTGAATGGCTTTAAAACAGGCGGCACCGTAGTCGGCGGTGATGAAAAACCTGTACTGCTGCAAAAAGTTAGTGGCAATGCTGCTGTCAAGGCGGTGGATGATGCCCTGCTGATCTGGCAGCCTTACAAACAACTGCTGCAGCCTGTGATTCAAAGCAGCGTAGTGGATGAGGTTACCCTAGACATCGCCACGGACTATGCGCGTGCAAACAACCTCAAGCTGTTAAAACTGATGAATGACCTCACCACGCAGCTGGAGCAAAACACCAAAACCAAAGCCAGCAACCTGCAGTTGATTCAGACCATTGCGCTGGTTTTATCACTGTTGCTATTCGCTAACATTGTATTCAATGCGCTGCGTAAACTGCGCTCTGCAGATGGCGAGATTGAAAAAGCCCAGCGCGAAACCGCCGAGATCCTGAATACGGTAAAAGAAGGTTTGTTCCTGCTGGATCCGGAGTTGAATGTAGGCAGCCAGTTCTCCAGCTCTATCGGCAAGATCTTGCAGTATGAAGTCAGTGCCCACATGCCGTTTATGCCGATTCTGGAACAGCTGGTTTCAGCCGACATTTACACCTCTGCCAAAGATTATATTCAGCTGCTGTTCGGCAACAAGGTGAAAGAAAACCTGATGCAGAGCCTGAACCCGCTCACCCAGGTAAAGGTGCAAGCCAAGAACGATACAACACCGCGTTACCTGAGCTTTCAGTTTAACCGCATTGTTGAGGATAAACGTGTTCTGCACCTGCTGGTCACGGTGCAGGATATTACCGAGCAAGTGACGCAGGCGGAAGAACTCTCTGCACTGAAAGGCCAATCCAGCATCAATCTGGAACTGCTTAAACGCTTGCTGCAGGCAGATACGTACCAGTTACAGGATTTTTTAAGCCATGCCCATGGCAGCCTTGAGTCGCTGAACGGCATATTAGCCAATGCGGATAAACGTGCGGCGAATCATGCTGACCTGGCAAACCAGTGCTTCCGCATCATTCATGCCATTAAAGGTGAAGCTGCGGCAATGGGTTTAGTCGCGATTGAAACGCTGGCACATGAATTTGAAGAGCATCTGGTAACACTACGCAAAAAGAACGAGTGGGATGCCCAGGAGATTCTGAGCCTGCCGGTTATGCTCAGCGGCATGCTTGAACAGATCAGGCAGATTGAAACGATTGCGACCGTGATGCAGGCACATCATCAGGCCAACAATAGCGCAGCAAAACAGCCTTCCATCTCGGCCAGCGTCGGCAACAACCTGCAGCGCCTGGCAGAACAGGTAAGCCAGAGCCAGAATAAAAAAGTGCAGCTAAAACTGGAAATTGAACTGCTCGACCAGATGGACACCAAAACCGTGCATCAGTTACAGCAGATCGGCATTCAGTTAATACGCAACGGCATCTGCCATGGCATTGAATCCTCCGACATTCGGCTTGCAAAAGGCAAAGCCGCTCACGGCGAGATTTCTATCGCCACCCGCATGAACCCGGAAGGCGCTGTCGACTTTATTGTGCGCGATGACGGGCAAGGCATCGTGCCTAGCCGCATCCGAACTGCAATGCTGTCATCCGGGCGCTATCCGGCTGATGCCGTGAATCAGTTAACCGACAAGGAAATTGTAGGCAAACTGTTCGAACCTGGCTTTTCTACTGCAAGCAGCACGGATAAAGACGCAGGCCGCGGTGTCGGCATGGATCTGGTGCAATCCCTGATTAACGAAATCGGCGGAGACCTCAAGATAGACACCAAAGCCGATGTCTTTACACAGTTTGCTTTCCGCATATCCAAACATGCCCAACCTTCAATTAACTTAAATGCTACAGAGGCCGTTGTATGAAACTCATGATTGTCGATGACTCCAATATTATCAGAAGCCGTATTTCGAGAATTATGGCAGACCCCAAGCTGCCGCCTATTGAAATCGTGGGTACAGCAAGCAATGGCACCGATGCATTCGCATTGTTCACGCAAGAACGTCCGGAACTGGTCACCATGGACCTGACCATGCCGGAAATGGATGGCGTGGAATGCACTGCCCTGCTGGTTGAATTCAACCCTGATGTAAAAATCCTGATCGTATCTGCCCTCAGCGACAAAGCCACCGCGATTGAAGCACTTAAAAACGGCGCCAGCGGGTTCTTGTACAAACCATTTACCGATGAAGAACTCGTGAACGCCTTACTGGAGCTAATAAAAGAATGAGTGACTTAAGCGAAAAAGACATTGAAATCTTTATTGAAGCAATAGGAGGCTATTTCAAACAGATTACAAAAGAAGCGGCATCGGTCGGCGTAGCATACCTCGCCAAAAATGCATTCCCGATGAATGACTACACCGGCATGATCAAAGTAAGCGCAGACTACGAAGGCGCGCTGTACTTCTCGGCACCCAGCGCCATGCTACGGCATCTGCTCACGGTGATGAAAGAACCTAACCAGTCCGATGAAAACCTGCTGGATGCCGTAGGCGAAATCGCCAACACCATCTCAGGCAACGCGCGCAAGTATTTCGGCGAAAACATGGTCATCTCCATCCCGGAAAAAATCGCACACCTGCCCGAAAACCTTGACCACCAGGCACGCCCCTACGCCTACGTGATCATCATTAAATGGAAGCATTACAGCGCATCGCTGATCGTGGATATTTCAAGAATCCGTTAACGGCACAAGCGCTTGGCACCCATTACTGCCGAGCGCTACTGACCTTTAAACGGCCTGCACTCACATGGCTTGGAGCCATGCAACTCGCTAAAAACAAGGCCAGGAAAAATAAAGCAGAAAAGTGAAAACTTTTTTTGACAATTCACCACTAAAACACTAGAATTGCGGCCTTGCTGAAATACAAGCAAACAAGTTTACAAGGTGATGTAGCTCAGCTGGTTAGAGCACAGGATTCATAATCCTGGGGTCGAGGGTTCAAGTCCCTCTTTCACCACCAATAAAGACGCCCCTTTCGAGAGATTGGGGCGTTTTCTTTTCTGCACTTTTCTCGATTAGTAGCCACCTAGTAGCCATTTTAAACATTTAATTTCAGTAGTTAAATTTGATAAAGACGATTAACTTTCAAATTTATCATAAAAAACTAATATTTCAGTACCAACAAAAAAATGCTCATTGGTCAAAAGCATTTAACTAATCAACACGTCATAACTTTTGCCCATCACTATCGTTTTGGATTCGCTAAAACTTGTCTTTTTAAAAAGCATTAATGTGACTTTATACTCTTACTTTATATTATTTATACCCTGTACTCAGAAGAATATTATTACTAAATTAAGCCAGTTGTGGAAACTATATATTAAATCTGGCACATCTTAGTTTGCTGTTATATAGTCTGATGAAATAAAAATTAAAAATATATAGGAACCAATATGCAAACCCCAGATTTTTTTAGAATCTCAAATGAAGAAGATGCTTGGAATCTTTTGGACTTATGGATCAATGAAAGTAGATTTCCAGCCATAGAGTTTGACAACTGGCCTTTATTGAAGATTAAAATTGAAGGTGATGACTACAAATCCTCTCTTAATTCTGGACAAATGGACTCCCTTGTGGGATTTCAAATGGCTATGGGCAGGGCATATGCTGCAATCGCACATGGCGCTTATGATAAAAGAAGACTTAAGAAAGATGAGGGAGCAGCTTTAGAGCTCTCTACCTCGATCTCTCCAGGTTCCTCAATACTCGAAACAGATCTTTCACCGTTAATCTTAGCTTTATCTAATGCTGCTACATTACATCCTGAGGCAACACTTATTGCAGGGGTCGTTATTGGCTTAGCCGTCATTGGTAGACCTATGGTGTTAAAACACTTTGAGAATAAATCTAAACAGATTGACGCAGATGAGAGGGAGAAATTGGTTGATTTAATCAGCAAAATTACTACTGACGATAGAAAGAAAATATCAACATTTAATCAAGCAATCGATAAGTTATCTAATACGTTCCCATCAATTAATCAAATCGTACCTGACTTAGCACAAACATATTGGCAGTTTGCTGCTTCATCAACAAATGCAGATAGATTGAAGATTGCAGATGATGTGACTTTAACAAAAGCTAATTTAGCCGTTCTATCAGAAAGAAGAAATACAAGACCTATTGTTAAGACTGAAGTACAAGATACGTTCATAATTCTTGGAATTGTAAAAATTGGCTCTTCATATCGAATACAAATGAAAGGCACTTTTCTTGTTACAGTGATGTACGAATGTAAATATATCCCTGGCAAAACCATTCAAGATTTAATGTCTGCTATGGCACAAGCTAATCTGGTCAAAGCAACAGTTGAGCTTAAAACCATTGACGGCTCACAAGTAATCGGGAAGATGCTGGATTTTGAAATTATCCCTTTTCCAGAACCTGAAGATGAAGATGCTCTCTAAGATCATGTATAGCTTTACACTTGCAATCAATTATTCCAACACCGTATTCAACTTAACTTGTTGATTTAATTATAGCGTTAGGACCCACTCTTTTACCACCAATATAAAAGCAACTTCCAGCTATGGATGCCGTTTTCATTTTCTAATAACGTCTCAATTAGCAGTCACCAAGCAGACTGTTTATATTAATTATTGTACTTAAATGTCCTTTATATCTAGTCTAAAGGACACGGCGAAATGCGCTCCGTCCGCCGCTGCCGCGTGCAGGCGGTGCGCTTATCGCCTTGCCTAAAATGGCGTTGGTAACGGATTATTCTCAGTTGGCAAATATCTGAAAAACATCATCGCTGTATCTCGGTCTGTAATATACAAACTATTATCTTTGGTTGCTTCGATCATTAAAGCCGGATCAAAGCGCACATGAAGCTCCTGGACGGCCTCAGCGATTGTTTCCGCCCTCATCCATTCACCCGTTGATTCTGGCAGTTTAACGCTTCTAGGAACCCAGTAACGCTTGCGGTTAAATTGATGATGTTCAAGATAGCTTTTAGTGATGTATTTAGAGATGTAACGAGCAATCCCTAAACATTGTTTTGCCGGGTCTTTAGCGTGTCTTCTCTGCTGTTTAATATCTACATTACCAAGTGCATTAATACCTTGCTCATTACCCTTGCCACCTAGCGCAATTTGCCAGCATCGCCTCAATAAATCAGCACGCACAAAACCGTTGATTGCAGCATGAATATGATAATGCTCTCCGCTGTTATGCAATTCGGGCACGGCTATATAGTCAAACTTAGCATTGGCAGCCTCTAGTACCCGCATGAAGCGTTTCCAGGTGACTGTAACGTCGTCATAGTCTGTAAGAATATGGCGAGTAGTGAGCGTGAGAAGTCTATCAGCACGTATCTCTAATGCGAAATGTCGCACTCTTCTGGCAGCACGATACGCAGCCTTTTCCCGGTCTCGTTGAATGTCGGCAGGATCTCGTTCTTTTGGTTTTGAGCGCAGCCCTCTTTCTCGGCTTGCGTTGATCAAACGATTAAGATGGTTACGATTAACCAAAACTGCTTTGGCTTCAAAACCACCTGACGTGAAAGGCTGAATTTTTAACCGCCATTGCAGATCCTGTTCAAATATCGGCTGATTGATCGGCTGACCGCGTACTAACGGATGATCAGGCGGAAGAATTTCATGTTTAAAATCGTCTTCAAAAGAGAAGTTATCCAAGTTAATCATTTCGTCACCTCCAATACGGATTGGTGACGCTGACTATTGATATAAGCTTCCAGATCATCTAAACGGTAACGTACGGCACGAGAGCCAACTTTGACGAAGGGGACTCTGGCACCAGCCCAACGATCACGTTCTAAAAAAGCGATACTGACATTGAGAAATTTAGCCGCTTGTGGCGTACTAAGTAATTGAGAATTCATTTTCTATCTCCTTAAAGTTAATGGAGACAGAATAATGAAACAGGGAAAAACTAATTAAAAAAGGGTTAGGCCGAAATATTAACTTTACTCGACCTAACCGATTGAAAAGTATAAATATATTTATACTTACATTTTCAAGCTAATCTTTAGGCAAGGTACCTGTTTCCAAATCAATTTTATAAACTACATGTCTTGGACGCCCTGTTTTTCGCTCTTTAATCAATGGATCAATATCCGCAATCCATTCTTTAATTGTAGAAATATCATATTGATTACCATTAGCATAAATTTTAATAGCTCTTGAATCCGCCATATGAGCAGGATGAATATTCGGATCAATATCCCAGTAAGCTTTTGCTAGTGCACGACAAACAGCCTTATCTTCAATCTCATTTTTGGGACGATTGCTTACTTTATAGCTCTCAATTACTTGAGTAAGCACCCAAAAATCTGAATTGGGATATTTTTCTTTTTCACACCAATCAAGAAAGTTAGGTCGCCTTACATATATAGATTCAAGATAGTCTTTATTTATTGACTTACCAGATCTACATTTTAACAATTTGAAAAAGTGCCTGATATTTAATAAGTATTCCAAAACTGAGTCATCTATAAAAATGGCTACATTCTTCGTTCTTACTGCCAACGACCTGTTTATAATAGCGGCAGATAATCTCTTTAAATTTAACTCAACTTGCTTAGGTAAATTACCAAGATCTGTTTTTTCTGGATTATACCCAGCCCATTCATGCGCTAACTGCCAAAGATCACGATAGTCTTCACTTTCGATATACATAGTTAGTGGTTTCTCTTCACTTTTTGAAAATATTATCTCGATGGTATTCTAAATAATCCGATTGATTAGGGTTGAACTTACCAACATTGATATCTGGTTGAATTTTCCATAAATTCATAATATTTCGATCTAATTTTGATGATAGAAGCAAGCCCCCATCATTTGTAAAGCTGATATAGCCCTTATCAAATAAATGATCAACATGGGGAGATAGCATCAATCCGTTATTTCCATCGAGCTTTTCAGAATCTGTGGACTTGCTCCAGGGCTTAATATGACTCGCACGAAGATGGGCTTTCTTATTGACACCAGTTACACGGCAACATTTTTCTAATATACCCACCCGAGATCGAAACAGGCCCTGACCTCGCCTAGCTTTAATTAGTTGTTTCTTCTCAGTCTCGGCAATATCTCTGCGTTGAAATAAATGCTGCTCTTCTTGGTCTTGCTCTTCCTCTTCCGGAACTTGAATTTCCTCAACAACATCCTCAACTTGCCTGCCTAACAACTTGTTTAAAACAAGGGTCATAGTTTCAGGTACATTACATAAGTACACCTGATTTCCATTTCCATTTTCTTGCAATGGTGAGTATTTTTCTGGAAGTGTAGGCTTTAACAAATCCATATATTGAGAAGGTTTAATTGGAGAGTCTAGTTCAATAAAATCGGTTTCAACATACCAGCCATCATCACTCCAGGTTGCACCAGAACTCCCAAACTCAGTAGGTTTAGAAGAAGATACGGCTTTACTTGTGACGACACCGACAGCCTTAATATAGGTGTCACAAAATGAATAAACGACATCTCCAGGTTCGACCAGTGTCATATTGATATAAAACTGACTTCTTGACCCATCAGAATTGGTTTTAGGCGACCACATATAGCCTCCACCAACTTCATGCCTATAAGTTTGATTTTGATTTACCCACCAATATTGCATAAACATCTCTTCTCTATATTTTTATTAGCGTTTTCACTTATTATGATAAGTATGAATTGCTGAGATAACTTAATAATAAAAGGTAATACTAATGATTGTCTATTCAGGTACTAAACAAACCTTTTCAGAACATGTTCGTAATAATGTTATAGCAGATAAAATTCATGAAGCGTTTATTTCACTTATAGGCCAAAAATCCAGTCCTGGAGAGATACGCTCTTGGGAAAACTCAATGATGTACATGAATAATGTACTAAGCGATGAAGCTATACCTAACAATGCTGGGGTTGCTATTGAATACAAAATACCAACGAGCTCAAAAAGAGTAGATTTTATTCTTACTGGAACTAACGAAGCTGAATCAGAAGTTGCCATTATTGTTGAATTGAAACAATGGGACAAAATTCAGACAACGAATGAAGATGGCATTGTTGAAACATTTGTTGGTGGTGGTGTAAGAAGAGTTACGCACCCATCATATCAAGCATGGTCGTATGCACGGCTGATCAAAGATTTTTCTGAAGTAGTTCAGAATGACAATATCGAAATAATCCCATGTGCTTACTTGCATAACTATGTGCAGGATAAAGTAATTTCAGACCCTTTTTATGAAGAGTATCTTGAAAAAGCACCTCTGTTTTTAAGGAAGGAATCCGGAGACCTTACAAACTTCATAAAGAAATTTATTAAATATGGGGATCAAAAAAATACATTATTCAAAATCGATAATGGAAAAATTAAACCTTCAAAAAGCCTAGCAGACAGCCTTAATTCCTTACTAAAAGGCAATCAAGAATTTGTAATGATTGACGAGCAGAAGTTAATTTTTGAACAGGCTCTGACACTATCAAAACAAACGAACAGTAAAAATAAGAATGTGCTGATCGTAGAAGGTGGACCCGGAACAGGTAAGTCAGTTGTAGCAATCAATTTATTAGTAGCAATTTCTAATTTAGGAAAATTGACTCAGTATATTACTAGGAACTCAGCCCCTAGACAGGTATATGAAAGTAAATTAGCAAAGTCTTTCAAGAAGTCTCATATCTCAAATCTATTTTCTGGATCTGGAAGTTTTCATAGTGTTAAGCCTGGTTTATTTGATGCATTAATTATTGATGAAGCGCACCGCCTGAATGAAAAATCCGGGATGTTTAAAAACAAAGGTGAAAATCAAGTTAAGGAAATTATCAATGCTGCAAATTTCAGCGTTTTCTTTATTGATGAAGATCAGAAAGTAACAATTCACGACATCGGTGAAAAAGAAGAAATTCGCAAATGGGCTGCTAAAGCTGGCGCTGAAGTTCTTGAAACAGCACTAACATCACAGTTCAGATGCAACGGTTCAGATGGATATCTAGCCTGGTTAGACAATGCATTACAAATCAAAGATACAGCCAACACAACACTGGAGGATATAGATTACGATCTCAGAGTAATGAACTCCCCAACTACATTAAGAGATTCCATCTACGAAAAGAACAAAGCCAACAATAAAGCAAGAATGGTCGCTGGATATTGCTGGAAATGGTTAAGTAAAAACAATCCTCTTATGAATGACATTGTATTTCCAGATTTTGATTTTAGTGCAAAATGGAATTTGTCAGATGATGGAATGCTTTGGATAATCAAAGAGGAGTCTGTTAAAGAAATTGGCTGCATACATACCTGCCAAGGTCTCGAAGTAGATTATATAGGCGTAATTATTGGTCCAGATTTAATTGTAAGAAACGGCAAAGTAATCACTGATGCTAGTAAGAGAGCCTCAGAAGACTCCTCAGTAAGAGGCTATAAAAAACTGATGAGAGAAAATCCAGAGGCAGCGAAATCACTTGTCGATAAAATAATTAAAAACACCTACAGAACCTTAATGACTCGAGGGCAAAAAGGTTGTTTTATATACTCTACTGATGATGAAACACAACAGTATTTTACAACTCTTTTAAAGAGGTAACTTAATTTCACTCAGATATTGCATAGTTTTATTAAACTTAAAGTGTAACTGTTAAGTGTAAGATATCGTCATAACTTAAGACTCATTAATAATAAGTATCAAATACCATGAGATATATACTAAGAGATCCCACATTATCCCCAATAACTAACCTCGACCCAGTGTTAAGAAGGAATTTAAAAGATTTATCTCAAATTACTGAAGAAAATCGCAACATCCGGGGTTACGTACTTAAACTGGCAGACGATTTTGACAAAGAATTCATAGCTCCCCTGTTAGAGCAATTCCTGAATAAATGTGCATATTGCGAGACCCCTATCAATCCGAATAAAAATATTGATAGATTTCGCCCAATATTTGGAGCTAAACGAAACAATGGAAAAGTTGACCAGGATTACTACAGTTGGCTTGTATTAGATTGGGAGAATATTTACTCTTGCTGCGAGCAGTGTAATGTATATAAGGCCAACAATTTTCCCATCAACGGCAAATCAACATTTGGAGCATCTATAAGTAAGCTGCGTAGGGAAGAGCAAGCGCTTCTAATTGACCCATGTTTTGATAAGCCAGATCAGCACCTGGAAATTGGGCACAATGGTCGATTATTTCCTAAAACAGCAAAAGGAAAAACCACAATTGAAATACTCAATTTAAATAGAGTCGATCTTTCTTTAGATCGTAGTCGTTTAATTGAAAAGTTCATCTATGCTTGGAATATAGCTTTAAAAAATAGTTATAACCATTGGACTACTGAAAATATATTTCAAGAGGTCTTTGATCTACTTAAACATTCGACTCCATATGTTGGGTCTATTCAGTTATTTCTTTGGCGCATCGCAGATACTAATTTAAAGAAAATAATTCGAAGAATAATTGATCAGGGCCCTTATCAGTCTGGGATAAGAAGTCTAATTAGAAGTTTAGGCACACTACCAAACCTAAATGATCTTAAAGCTAGTGAAGAGCTAAGCGAACAAGAAAAGGCCCTGGAAACACAAAATTTTGTCAGTTATCGCCCTATAAAATCCATAGAAATAAATGGATTTAAAGGAATTGACTATCTTAAAATAGATATTTCATTAGGTAATAATAGATCCCAAGAAGCCATCGCAATTGTTGGAAAAAATGCTTCCGGGAAGTCTTCTGTATTACAAGCTTTAAGTTTGGCTTTAATTGGTATAGAAGAAGCAAATACAGTGGTAAAAGATGCAAGAAAATTACTTGGTGCTGGAAGAGAAAATGCATCAATAAAAGTGGATTTCTGGGGAACGGACGAAATTAATCTGTTAGAAATTTCAAGTTGGTCGTCTAGGTTCTCAGGGAAAACTGAGCGCCCAACTAGAGTCTTTGGATATGGACCTTATCGCATTTTAGCTAAAGGTGAATTGTCCAAAAAAATGCGTAGCAAGGGTTATAGAGTCTCTTCATTGTTTAATGACTCACAGAAACTCAACGGCTATCATGGATGGTTAGATCAGATTGATTCTAAACAACGTAAAGATATGGCGGAAGTATTAGAATTACTGATGTCATCAGAAGATGCCTCGGTAGAAGTTAATTCACAAAGCCTACAGATAAAAAGTAAGACAAAAATACACCCGATAGAATCGCTAAGTTCTGGTATGCAGAGCATAGTTTCTATGTGTACTGATCTTATGGAGGTAATTTATTCGGATAGTGACTCGGTTTTGAGTAATAGTTATCTAATTCTAATAGACGAACTGGATGCTCATTTACATCCAGCCTGGAGAATGGGAATTGTTAAACGCTTAAATCGAGCATTTCCAAATGCCCAAATTATTTTCAGTACGCATGACCCGCTTACTTTGAGAGGGTTAAATCGAGAACAGATACAAATTTTGTATCGTGATCATGAAAATAAAGAAATAACAAATAAACGAGCTGATATGTATTCAGACTCATTAGATATTGATCAAATACTAACCTCAGAAATTTTTGGTTTAATTACTACTCACAGCCCAGAATGGGAAATTGATTTCGAAGACTATTATCAGCTCCTATCAAAACAGGCTTCGGATATACGTCTAAATGAAGGCGAAAACAATCGATTAATTCAATTACGAGAAATACTTGATGGATATGGTGTTTTTGGTAGCACCAAAAGAGAAAGAATAATGTTTGCAGTAATTGATCAACTTCTTGCCCAGCCAAATAACTCTATTAACGAATGGGATCCCGAAGTCATCAAAGAAATATCCACAGAAATTCAGTCTAAATTATTCGAATCTCAGGGGAATATCGATTGATTAAGAGGAACAGAAGCAACGTAATTAGACCTGAGTTGCTGGATCCAAACTTAAATGCCATTAAACAAGAATTAGAAGACAATCGAACTTTAGTTCTAAATAATGCAGCATTGCCATGGAATACTTGGTCCAAACACCTTGTTTTTAAACAATACAAATCGGAAGATGTTCAAGCAGCGCTATCGGAATTGTTTTCTAACAAATGTGCTTATTGTGAATCATCACTAAATAACCAAATCATGCACATAGAACATTACCGCCCGAAAAAGGAGGTTGCTGCGGAAGATGATCCTAATTGTAGAGGTTATTGGTGGTTAGGTGCACACTGGGAAAACTTGTTGCCAGCCTGCTCAAGATGTAACACTGCTCCAGGAATTGACCATCCAACAGGATTCAATTACAAATCAGGTAAAGGTATAAGATTTCCATTGCTTCCAGGTTCACCACGAGCTCTCCTTCCAGGAGAAGAGGAATTCGAAAGTCCAGTTCTAATAAACCCTGCTGTAGACCAACCTTCTGACTATTTATCCTTTAAAGTTTCAATGCAAACTGATGAATTATCTTTTGCAGTTCCTAATCACCTCAGGGCTTATGCACTTCAAATGCGTGCACACGGAAGTATAGAGATCTACGGTCTTAACGAACCTGGACTTGTAAGAAATAGATCTCAACATATAAAAAGTGTTACTTTTTCGTGCCGACAATTATTAAAAACTCTTAGTAATTACAATAAAACCAAAACCAAAAGCACTTCTGATGAAGAAATAATGCTGGCAAAGAATGAGTTCCAGAACGATCTCAATGAATTTTACAGTCTATACCTAACCGCTGATAAAGTTTATCTTCATGCGACTGTAAAATGTGTTGAATCTGAATTTTTAAAAGTGGGACTTAGTCTAAAAAATCTTTTAGGAGGAAAAGATTTGCACTTACCCGAAAATGCATTCTCATAAAAGACGATGAATTCAAGTTAGTTCTATTAATCAAGCATACACAGTAAAATTAATTGAACCATTTAATCTAAATTTAAAACTCGTTATATTTTTTACTTGAACCTTTAAATTTTTCAACGGGGTATTTCAAAGCATTCTTAGAAATTTTTTCTTCTACTATTTTTTTAACGTTAAACCCGTATTTTTCAGCTAATAAAAATGCAAATGAAAATACATCTGCAAGTTCTTCTTTAACTTTTTGAATATCAGCCTGTTCAGGATTTTTCCAAAGATACAGCTCCAATAACTCGGCCACTTCAATATTAAGAGCTATAGCTAAATCTTTAGGGTTATGAAATTGAGCCCAATCTCTTTCATCTCTAAATTTATTGAGTTGAGCAGTAATTTCGTTAATTTCGTCCATTTGTAATCCTTAACAACAAGTAATTGAAATTACCTCTTTGGATAATAATTTTTTCTATTCAGCAATGCCCATAGATTTGAAATTTCACTTTCAGTAGCTTGACGCCCATTTTTTGAAAAGAACTCAAGACGCATTCTGTCCTCTTCAAGATCAACTTTGCTATAACTGCTTCTTCTCATAGGTTCATTTGGAAGAGCTTGCAAAGCCGCTCTTGAAAAATCAACTTGCGGTTTGCGTATTTTAGCTTTACGAATATCACGCATAGCGACTCGTAACTTCTCGTAAAACACTCGCTCAGCATCTCTTTGCTCAGGGTGAAAAAGCCAGTGTTTAGAAGTTAAATTGTTCTGTAATTTATTTCTCAATTCATCTCTGGATAAAAGGGCATCAGAAAATTCAAGACGTATCTCAATAGCTGGCAGCCCGCTCTTTCTTAATAGGCGCAATTTCTTTCTATCTACTTTATGAGTAACTGCAATTTCAATAAGTAATTTTTTTTCACCACAATGCAAAGTCACATCAGGCTTGAATCTAGCTTCAGCCTTCTCAATACTCACGTGCGTAATCTTAGCTACGCCACCTTTGGCTATAATCTGCTGATGACTTACAGTTATATATCGCGGTTTTAGTACCCGTTCTCTCTCGAAAATGTAGTGTGGCACAACTATACTTTCGATTTCCTTGAATAATTCTTTAGCTAATATATGGAGAGCAGTTTCTGCACCCCCTGCACAATCTGTATCTATAGCATGAGCAAAATGATGAACTTTGATCTTACCTTTTTTAGCAATAAGGTCACCGCCACATAATGCACAAACACATCCACATGACAAACCACTTACAACATCTGAGATGTGCACAAGTTGGTCATTTTTAAATGCATAAGCGGTTTGATGTATTAAATGCATGCAGCTAAATTCAAAATTACAACAGTGTTAAAGATAATACCTTATCCATTTTTACTTAGCGGAAACAGAATAACTGACGACTCTTTTTTGCCTATACATTTTAAAATGTAATCTGTAATTTTCTGCATAGGCTCCCGCAGTCTTTCCACATCGGAAATAATATACCCCGCAGTTACATCATTCGTCATCTTATGATTAAGTAATCTTTTAAGGGAATAAGCAGAAATATCTAAACTTTCAGCAATAGTAATGAAAGTACGTCTAAGATCATGTGTACTAAAACTAACGCCACTCTCTTTTACTACATTTGCTATCTGTTTCTTCGGATCAGTCATGTAACCCGTATTTGTTTCATTCGGAAAAACATATTTGGTCTTTGCTTCAGCTTTTCTTTTGGTCAGTAAATCATATAAAAAATCAGTGATAGGCAAAGTGTGATCAGTGTGGTTTTTAGTATCTTTGATTACAATCGTTTTATCCTTGAGATCTACACGGTTCCAGGTGAGTTTTGCAGCTTCGTTTCTTCTCAACCCTGTAAATAAAACGAGTAGCAAGAAATCCTTAACGACCTCCCGATTTGGAGCTATTGAGTCATTTGATAAATTCATAACAGCCTGATACCAAGGCGCAAGATCATAATGCTTAATCAACGTGTTTTTTCTAACTGCACGGTGCCAGGCACGTAATTGTGTAATCCTGATGACAGGATTGTGCCTAAATATAGAATCACCATTGCTATCTTCATATTTCATGATGGCATAGTTCATGGCCGCCCTAAAGTTACGCATGGTTTTATTCGCTTGTGATGGACTAGTTTTACTTATCTTGCGAAATTTAAGCTCCACCATGTCTTTTGATATTTCGATAGCAGGCTTATTTAACCAATCACTCAGATAAGCAGCAAAGGTATGTCGGTAATCTTGAATAGTGCTGCCTTTTAAATTGCCGCGTGCTTCAATATAATTTTCCAACACTTCTGCCAAGGTAACTAATTTAGCTTTTCTGGCTTTTTCTTCATCGTGAGGATTTTTGCCTCTGGATATTTCAGCTAAGTAAGATTTAGCTTGTGATCGCGCATCATCCAAAGAGACAACGTTGTGTCTTGCGATAGACTTTCTGACGGTTTTACCATGTAGCTTGGCTTCAGCATAATAAACTTTTGCGGATTTTCCTACACGTAGTCCAAAACCCAATAATTCTGAGTCACGGTAAAAAACTTGCCCTGATTTTTCAAATGCAACTTTATCTACAAAGGATTTAGTTAACTTGTGTAACATTTTTATACTCCGTTCTACTATTTTCTCGTTAAAAAATTAGTAGCCACGTAGTAGCCGTAATCGAGAAAAAGTACTTAAAACGCAGTATAACTTTGTAAAATTTGGTAGCAATATGTTGGCTACTAAGTTAATGTTTCTTAAAAGAAAAACATACAATTTCAATTAATAAACAAATACTTATAGTCAAATTCATAATCCTGGGGTCGAGGGTTCAAGTCCCTCTTTCACCACCAATAAAGACGCCCCTTTCGAGAGATTGGGGTGTTTAATTTTCTGAGATCACCTATATATTGCTATAGTGACCACTCAGTAAATTAATTAAAAAGAATAAAAATGGCTAAAAGAAAAAAAGACTCCCCTTTAGAAGCGCTACTTGATTTCGCAGCAAGTATTTCATGGAAAGTCAGCATTCCACTTGCCGTGATTAGCTATATTGGCTTTCATTATGTTGCAGGTCTGCCCTTGACTCCCCCAAAAGATTTGAACGCGCTTAGCGATTCTATTTATAGAACTTTTTTCGTTAACTTTAGCAAAGTGTTTCAATACATTATTCCTTTAGTTTTTATTGCTGGCGCCGGAGTATCTATACTCAAAAGTAAGCGGCGAAGTAAGTTGCTTGATCATCAATCAAGTTTGGAAAGTATTCGCGCTATGTCATGGCAGGAGTTTGAATTACTTGTAGGCGAGGCTTTTAAACGAAAAGGCTTTGAAGTAAAAGAAAATGGCGGTGGCGGTGCTGATGGCGGCATTGATCTTATCCTTAACAAAAATGGCAAAAAATCTATCGTGCAATGCAAACGGTGGAAAACATTCTCTATAGGTGTTCCGCTGATTCGCGAGTTGTATGGTGTAATGTCGGCAGAACGAGCTAACGACTGCATTTTTGTGAGTAGTGGCAACTACACTGCTGAGGCAAGGTTGTTTGCTGAAGATAAGCCGATATGGTTAATTGATGGCTCGGAACTATTAGATTTAGTATCAAGCGTTCAGGCACAGCCTCATATCAGCCAAGCAAGCACCATTAAACAATCTTCATCAGAAAATCCGAAATGTCCGTTATGTGGCTCAGACATGGTTAAGCGAATCGCTAAGAAAGGTGCTAATGCGGGCAGTGAGTTCTTTGGATGCTCAAAATTTCCTAAGTGCAGAGGATCAGCCTGACCATCTCGTTCGAATTCAAGCCAGTTGGAGTCATGCGTATTTGATTACTGCCTATACAACGCAGAAAGCTTCAACAACGCTGTGTTCTAAACCTTAACGTAGGCTTAACAACATGACTTTAAAAAAGTTTTTTGGGCTTGGCATGCTGGTAATTTTGTTGTTACCGGTTGCGATTTATCAAGTTAAGAAAATACCTTTCTGGCTGCTTGCGCACGAAATTGTTTCTGATGCCCCGGGGGCGGGTAAGCAGATGGTACACATAGACCCGATTGGCTTTGAGAATTCTCCTTCCGTTTACTTCGAATATGAGACGTCTGTCGGCCCTCGCGAAACGCATGCATTTTTTCAGAAAAAACTTGAGAGTCTGGGCTTTAAAAAAGAGGAGGAATACACATACGATGGTGAACGTCGCTCAAGATATAGCGATGAGAGATTCAGCAGGTATTGCAACTTCACCTGGAGATTCGGGGTGGATGCCTGCATGCCTGGCCATAAGCGCAAAAACTGCAATCCTGACCTTAATGTAGTGATGGGCAGCTGCTCTTATACTTAACATTGCATGCCTGACACATCGCATACTCCAGCATGCTGACCAATTCAGCTAGCCGTTACGCTTCTCGCCATTAGCTAAATAAGTAGCCATCCGCCGCATTGCAGCAACAGGCCAGCCATGAAATTAACAATCATTAATGATTCTTGTTTAACTATCAGAATATAATGCTTTGTTAAAAATAAAATATTTAAAGCCTGCCGAATGATGGATAAATGCTCAGACTACTCGCTGCACAAGAAAAAAGACAAAAATATTTTATATAAAAATAATAACAGTCTTTGGTGGTCACAAGAATTAAACCGCTGGATGTGCACAAATCCGGACATTATTAAATTAATATTGAATGATGCAAATTATGCAGTTCACGATTACAAAATTGATGGAATTCTGGAAAGATTCAATTTTGAACTGCAGCATGTCTCAAAGCTGGTTGCTTATTTTCCAATAGCAAAAAACGGAGAAGCGCATAAGGCGATCCGTAAACGTTCTGCTTTAGCAATCCTGAAAAATTCAGATGCCGCTTTAGAGGCTTTTACAACGGCATTAGATAACAATATGAAGTTGTTATCCGCTAACCAGTCAGCTGATGTCGTAAAAGATATTTTAAAGCCATCATTAATCAAATCCTTATTAGTACTATCGGGCATTAACGATTTAGCATCGGGTATCAGCTTTGATTCGCTGTCTCAGATTCTCGATGAGACCATGTCGCTAAATAAAAGAATTAAAATAAATAAAATCATCGCGGAAATACTTAACGCGCTCCCCGAAGACATGAGCGAGGATGATAAATACTTTCGCATATCGCTATTGGCGCTTGGTTCAGATTCTTTAATAGGCACCATTACAGAGTCTGTTGCTTATATACTTTCAAAAAACCACGATAAATTATGCAGTGATATCGTGTGGGATGCAGAAATTCCCTCTACAGGCGTTCCTGTCATTGAAAGGATGTCGATCAATGATAATTTAATGGGTGGCGTCAATGTATTATCAGGGCAAAGAGTCAGGCTGTATCTTGATTCAGCGGGCTATCAGCAATCTGAATTCCCAAGCTATGCGCAAATATACTTTGCCACTGGGGTACATACCTGCCTGGGCATGCCAATCGGCAGAAAAATCTGGGATATTGTGAAGAGTCGATTCGAAAAATTA
>Ga0208627_1000203_pt1 | contig 20363 bp, 8 predicted proteins | sample LakWasMet13_LOW5_2_FD_183861 | JGI IMG/M metagenome (GOLD analysis project Ga0208627, IMG submission 183861) | Freshwater sediment methanotrophic microbial communities from Lake Washington under simulated oxygen tension - Sediment Metagenome... | ecosystem: Environmental > Aquatic > Freshwater >... | reverse complement strand
GGGCCGGTATAAAACCAACTCATGCTGACGACATCTGCTCCGTGCGTCCGCGCCCAGTCGATCGCCTTCACGATGTTTGACTCCGTGATCTGATGGTTGATTTTGATGACGGGGCCGGTGCCGCCGATGCCGAGGGGCAGGTATGTGCTTCCCCAGAGCCGGATGGGCATGATTAAGCAGTTCGGCGCAACCCCAGCCACGCCGAGGTCGTTATTCCACGCGGCCGCAGCGATTCCGGCGGAACAGGTGCCGTGGCCGCCGTCACCCTCATCGGCATCCTGCGGCTCATGGCCCCCAGAGGGTTGATTATTGAGCAGATCGAGGCGATCGGGCTCGTCCACGTATTTGGCCATAAGATCAGGGTGGTTTAAGTCACAGCCCGAGTCCACGATGGCGATGATGATGCGATCGCTCCCCTGCGTAATACCCCAGCCTGCGGGGGCGCCGATGCGGGTCAGATTCCACTGTTGGGCAAAAATCGGATCGTTGGGCGTCGTGGCAAGCGGAGAATGGAGTTGGGTCCAGTCCGGACCGGCATAGCGCACCACCGGGAACTGGGCGAACCTCTGGACGATCTCGAGCACCTCTTGCCGCTTTGGGTCCCGGAGCCGCAGCTGGTGCAAGGGACCTTCCCGCGCATCGGGCATCGACACGATGTCCTCCGTGCCCAATGCCTCGATCAGGGCGCGGATCTCCTCCTCGGCGGCGTGCGGGTGAAACCGGACCAACAGGTGATCAATGAAGCTCAGCCCAGTCACGACCGGCAAGAGGTCGGTGCGATGGTACACAGGGGTGGCCGTCGCCACCCGGCCGTCAGCACGAATTTCGGCAATGAGCCGGGTTGTGTTCTCGCCAGTGGCCGATTGGAGCCATCGCTGGCCGAGAACTACCTCACCAAGGTCGCTTCGAAGACCACTGCCGTGCTCTTCCGGTACGGGTTGGAGCCGATACTGCGAGAGAAAGGCGTCGATCTCCAGCGGCGGCGTTTCGGCGAATGTGACGTACAGCTGGTCTGGGGTCAGCGTCAAGACAACGCCACCTCCAGCAATCTCCAGCGGAAACGGTGAATAGTCTTCGGGCGATTGACGGTCGGTCATAGCGATTCTCCTAGACTAAGTAAGTGCTATACAGGGTCTTTTTGAAATCCGCAGGGCTGTCACTCCTCCGTTGCTGCCGTCATTCATTACGTAGAGGAACGAATGTCTTTGTACTTGGATCAATGCAATGCGGGCGACGACCATGCTCTGCATCATTCGACAGCGCGATAGCCAGGTCGTCTATAGTCAAATTGTGGCGACAGGCTATTGTTTTTGCTTCCGCAATGGCTTCATCTTGCGTTGACGGTGTCGCTCCGCTTAAGGTGGTTACCATATGTAAGTGCTTGATTCTTCCACTATTGGGATCATAGAGTGCAACGACTTGCACGTGTTCTACCAAGGGTATGTTTGTTCCCGCAGATATGCCAAGACCAATCATGAGTAAACTCCTCAATTTTCTATTACAGATTGCCTCTTACTACAGATGGCCAAAAAAACAGATTTATAACAAAATCCGCGGCGCAGTTGGCGACATCGATTTCATATGTAAGACTCGTCAGTCCACTGCGAATCAAAACCGGTCTAGGATGGCCAGAGAGTGAGCCGCCGAAGAAAGAGAACGTTTCACTCGGTGAGAGTGGAGGATTTGTTCCGTCCGTTGTACATGCGGTGAACACGGCAAAGGCGGTCACCGGAATGCCAAAAGAGGGTGAGCGGTCGGTAGTGTCGAAAGTAGATAGGGAAATCTCTGCTATAGTCGATATAGGGCTCGTTTTAATGGTTTCTGAGAAACTAATTTCACCACGCCCGCCAGTGCTGACAGATTGGTAAGTAACGGTCATTCCATCCATCGAATATTTCTCCGGTTAATCACCAGCTGGATGCCGGTGAGCTTGGGTTTCGGACTGAAAGTCCAGATACGCATTGACTGAGCGATGCAGCCTAACGGAAAAGTAAGGGATTGCGCGAGGTTTTATTAGCGCAGTTCCTCTTGAGCGCCTTCTTTATACGTCTAAAAATTACCAATGCATATCAACTAAAGCTGAAATATACCTTAACTTTTACTTAAGTTTCGTAGGTTGGGTTAGCGATAGCGTAACCCAACGTTTTGCGTGTGCGCGTTGAGTTACGCTATCGCTAACCAAACCTACGGTGGTACATGAATGCACAAGATGGGGTAAATTGAAGAGAATGGTTTCATGATGCCATCTACGAAATACAGGATGCGATCCTCCGCCTTCGACACGGCCTACTTATTGCGGGCTTGCTTAAGGCCCAGTTGGGATGCTATCAATGATGGCCTTCAAGTTGGGCCTCACGCCAATCCGCTGCCCGGCATCCGACGGCGTGTTGAGCGTGGGATCGGTCAGCAGTTCGCGCACTCGCTTGGGCGAGAAGCGGGCGCCGGTGCGCGCCACCGCGATCGATTGCACGAGCGCCGCCGCACCAGCTACGATAGCGGTGGCTGCAGACGTACCGGAAAAGTCGAAATACATGTTGGGCACGATGTCGATGTGGCAGGTGCGCACGCTATCTCCCCACGCGAAACAGTCCACGCGCGAGCCATAGCAGCTCGACGCCCGCCGCGAGAACGACATGCCAGCCATTGAGGCGGCCACAATGATGGCGCCAGAATCGGCGGTAGCGCGTGCCAGTGGCTTGATGCCGTCGCGCTCATAGTCATCGAGGTTGAGACCTCCGTTACCTGCGCCTTCGACTACCGTAATGCCGTTCTGGATTGCCATGTGAATCAGGTCGGGTACTGGAATTTCGGTTTCGGCCGGAAGATCGCCTTTGCCAGAGCCGTCCTTGCTGAAGCCCACCTCAATCAGCAGCACCATAGGTGTGTCAGGGTTGCGCTGCTGATGCTGGATCGCGCGAAATATGGCGTTGGCAACATTCTTGTTGGGATTTACGATGCCTGGGCCCGGCGCGCGACGCAGCGGTGTGAAAGCGAGTGTCGCTTGGGGCGCGATGCCAATACACCCTTTCGTATTGTCCTCGGCCGCCAAAATTCCCAACACCGCCGTGCCATGGTCGTTCTGTGGCTCGAGAATGCCGCCCAACACCTGCACCGGCAGATTCACCAGGTCTTCGTGGTCGTGCCAGAAGCCGTACTCGACATCGATGATCGTCACGCCGGCCCCCTCACCACCGACCTTGCTCCAGGCATATTGCGCATCAATACCCTCTGGCGCCGCTAGCAGGTAGCGCTGGTTGACGAACTGTGGGTTGAGATGCGGCGTGGCCAGCACTACTGCCGTGCCCTGTACCGCGGCCCGTGTGACAAATGGCAGTTCGGCCAGCAGCGTGGCTGCGGATTGCGCATCCATGGTGCTGGGGTCGAGCACGTACCATCGGAACAAGTCAGGCACCGGTCCGTCGCCAGCAGGCGTTGCGGCCATGGCCTGCGCAACCGCTTCCGGCGGCACTTCGTTGAACATCGGATGCAGTGTCGGCGGCTCGCCACCGAAGGCGCCGGCCATTGCGTTCCACAGCGCTAGCCTCTCGATTGTTAGCGATTGTGGCGTAGGGCAGACCTAGGCCTTCTTGGAGCTGGATGGCTATGCTCGGTGTGCTATCAATCGACGCACCTCCAGGCGGCGGTATGGCGAATGCCTGATGCAGACCCGGATTGAATACTAGAGTTTGAATATTATTTTTGTTACTCAAGTTTTTCTCCTCAAACTACCAATTAGTCTGTTTTCTTCATTTGTAAATCTACTATTTGATCAAAAACAAGTTGGCTCCAGCCTTCGCCCCTGCCAGCAGTTTTGCGACGCCCCACCCAAATAAATGTCTTGCCACCAATCCACCGCGTTCGTTGCCAGGAACGTTCGACATAAATCCCGGTGCGCGGCACTTCTTCCTCTTCAATAAAATAAGGCGAACCCGGTTCGCGCAATAACCATCCACGTGGCGGTTCACCACCAGCCATGCGCGCACGTTGCAGACGAATTTCACTGACGCTGCCTTCCGCATGAACGGGAATAAAAGGAATCCAGTTTTTCGGCACCGTGGTGCCCAACACATAACGGATTTTCACATTCTCATCTGACGTAGTTAGCGGCGTTTCTTTTTTATTTGGGCGAGCCGTCTCGTAACCACTGATGCCTTTTCCCATTTGAGAAGGGACGATATTTTCAACACCCCACGCCATGTTAGCCATTTCGTCACGTATGAAATTGACTCGTTCCAGTGGCTCGCTCTCTAACACTTTGCCAACGGCAGGTACGAGATAAAACTGGCTAGCTGAAGGCCCCGGGCTATCCTTTTCACTGTGATGAAACATCGCCCATCGCTGCCAAGAGGTTTCTGGCCCACGCCCAGCGGTTCGAATAAACGTATGACGTCCAAAAGTATCATCCACTACTATTCCCCGGATTTCGCATACAGTATTAATAGGCATGGGATGAGGAAGCATGAACCAGTCGTTCGAGTAGATGAGTCCGAACTCCGCCAACATCAAATGCAACAGTCCGGTTGTTGATGTTTCTATTTTGCCAAAGTCGGTCTGAGTTTCTTCCATTTCCCAAAAGCGCGGCTGCGGTTGGCCCTTGAATCGAACAGGAGCGGGTAAGAATGACTCCACCTTTTCGCTTTCAACAGCAGAAGGAGACGCGGAATCACGCGTAAGCTTCCGATCTGTGACGGCATCGAAGCTGTACCAGTCCAAATGCCCATGATGGTATTGTTCGGCAAAGAGGATTGGTTGTGGTTCTTCGGGCACAGATACCCCACCTACGGAAAACTGATATTCCAAGTGATTTTTTCGCCAAGCAGTATCAGTAATATCCTCTGGCTGTGTAAACAACCGTTCAAATTTTTCCGAACAATACTTCGCAAATGCTTCCGCGATAGATTTCAGCGTAGAATTGTTGCCAGTAAGCTGGGTATCAAGCCAGGGATCATGTATACCGTTCTCCACTGACCGCCAAATGGCCACCCCATCAGCGATGCGGCCTGCTACCGAGATAAAAATCTGTTCAGCTTCAGGGTCTTGTACTGGTCGTGTCTGGTTTGCCGGTAGGGCGGCGGGCAATACTCTTATCGGAAATTGTTTAAGATAAAGATCATGATGGCTTTTCATGCCGCCATCTTTCAACATTCTCAGAAATTTCTTACCCCATTGCACGGCAAATAGAACATCACTGTATATCTGTCCATCTGCTAATTCGCGAACGGTCAGTGGGATACGTTCACGTTCCACCCGTGTCTCAAGCGGCATCTTCGTCGCATCGAAAGCAAACTCTTTTTCATCTCGGAATGCGACCTGATCGATTGTTTGATGTCGGTAAGCAATGCGGGACGTAACCGGTGACGCAGCATCTTCACCCTGAAATTCACCGAATTGCCACTGGCGAGTCAACAACCATAAGGGGTCGCGCACCTCCGCACGCAAGCTGCCAGTGAAATCGAGGGTACGAGGGCGTGCTTCCAAACGGTTGTACGCAACAACGTGAGGAATACGGAAATATGGCTTATCGCGAGCCAGTATCTGATCGGTGGATAAGGAAGGTTTTGCCATGGCATCCTCATTTTTTCATGGAAAAGTTCGTATAGTGTTGCTCTAACTGTGCGAAGTTCTGCATGCGCATCAGGTCAAGGTAAATGTCGGCCTCCCATAAGGTGCTGAATTCGGATACCATCGCCGGCCAAAGCGCATTCCAGACCAAACCCTGTTGTTCGAGTTGCTCGGGTTCCACAGCTCGGCGTTTAGCGCGATCCAAGGTATCATTTAGAGTTCCAACTAAATCGTCCCAATTCCACGAGCCGGTTTCTTCCGGCGTTACAGCAAGCAGCAGGGTCTGCGGTGGCGCAGCATTCGGTTGATTGAAACGAAAAGAAATGCCGGTGATTTCTTGGCTGGTAGGAATTTCTTCCGTCCAATCATCCAGTAAAATACCAGACTGGCGGGTTCCAACTTGAAATGACGAAGCACCGTGTGCAGCGATAGACAGCGTGTCACGCGAAATTCCAAATGGTTTATCAGGAGCATTAGGATCTTTTTCCGGGAATTCAACGGCTAACCAACTATCATTAGCGCGAAAAGGGATTTGTACGGGGCGTAATTCAAGAGCCTGATCGTTAAGTATGTCAGAGAGAGTCCGCACAACTTCCCATCGATGCAAGTTGGGTCTTACTCGAGCCAAGCCTTGTAGCCATTCTTCCACAACTTCTTCACCAGATATTCCTTTGGCATGACTAAGTAATTGTTCGCGAGCGGCATCGGCAGTAGAGAGATCTATTTCATTGTGGTAGATGAACTTAGGTAACCAATCGAACGTCTCTCCGAACAGAAATTTTCCTGCCAGTAACAAGCTTACCATCTGTTCTTCGACGGTTTTATTGGCGGTGGCTTTATTAAATGCATCTTTAGCATGGTCCAAAATACCGTCTCGCGGATCTTCGCGACGCAGTCGCCTCGCTACGCGGTGAGCGCGAGCTAATAATTCCGCTCTGGCAGCATCGCTGACAAGGTCGGACTGCGGTGGATAAGCATCTGTGATGCCATAATTTGCGATTGCTTGCAAGCGCTGGTGTAGGGTCTCAGCCTCCGTGAGGGAAAAGTGAACGCGCACCTTGCTCGCATCGGTAAAAGTTAATTTCATCGCTTCCAGCTTTTTGTAAGCCTCGCCTAAATTTCCCATAAAAGCTTCATCATCGGCCATATCATTGGGATCATTGATAAACACCAAATCAACTATTGGCGCAGTTGTGCCATCTAGCGCGTCGGCAAGAGCTTCCAGCGAATTAAGGACGGACTGAACGCGGCTTCGCAGTTCGGCCTGATCGTAGCCTTTGGGATTGTTCTTATTGACCGAAACAGTGGTAGCCTTTCCGCCCGAGGCCGGTAGAAAATCCAGGGCGTTGAGCGACCGGCAACTTCCCAATAACGCACGTAGTTGGCGAGCCAAGGGGAAAAGCTGGGCAAATGTTTTTTCACCTTCTGTTTCGCGATGATTAAATTCGATCCGGACGGTCTTATCATCGGCAATGTTGTGAGCACGTCGATAATTGAAAGCAATTCGAGTTTCCAATTCAGTCGCACCATGAGTTTCTTCGGGACTTATTCCAACCATCCAAACAAAATCGATTGGCTGAATACCAAGATCTGCCAAGGTTACGGTATGACGGTCTTGTTCAGGGGGGTTAGGTGGCTCAACCTCATCCGGTTTTTTTTCTATCCAATACACTGAACAATGGATTTTGTCTGGCTCTTTTCCCAGTATCTGGCTCAGCCAGTAATTCATGCCTGTTTCTGCATAAGCGCGGGGAGTCATTGGGCTGCTCGGCCAAGGGTTGCTAGACGGCAAAGATGGGTCTAGGTCATCGAAATGCAAAGTAATGCGATTGGTAAACGTGAATTCCGTACCACGCGGCGTATTAATCACCTGCAACTCCGGTGGGATGTGAGCATCCTTTTGAGCCAAAGAGACGGCCGCAACCCGATCAAAATTCCCTTGTACCAATTGATAGGCGTTTTCAGCCATCAGCAGATCTTTCACCGCGTCCAGGCTATCGAGCAGGCGGTTTTGCTCAGCCAAAATAGCTTGACCCTGTTTGGCGCCTGGTATTATGACTGGAGGATTGATGCCATTCAGTCCATATCCATTGGCGGACGAAAGCGACGATTGCGCGAGCCGAAGACCATTGACAACACTGTTAGCGGGTACAGTCTCGACGGCGCCCATACTGCCGTTTTGAGCCACTTCGCGCGATTCGAATGGGAAGGCCTGACGATAGGACAGAATGAATTGATTGAGTTCCAATACCGTGGCATCCGCCCTGTCCGCGCTTTCAGAGGTACGGTCATGCAATCCGCGCTCGAATTGGTACCCTAATAGCGCTTCGATGGGCTGACCGTTGCGTATGCCTTCCAGGATAAATTCAGCTCGACGTACGCGTTCGGATGATAGATTGACCGAAAACATCTCGGCCTGTTCGGGCTTGGCGTGGCTGAGGTAGGCATTTCGAAGCAAAGCAGCAGCCGAGGCATGATTGAGTGAGGGTGCATGCACGAAACCACCCTGCCTTGAGGCACCTTGGGAGGCTATCCCCGATTTTAACACCTCATCCTCCTCCATTACCGGATGAGAATCCTTGGGTTTTAGGGATGAAGGCAGGCTTTCAGGATCAAGGAACGTTTTGGGAGTACGGTGTAGATTTTCGATCCAGCCAAACGCACCGAGATAAATGCCCATTTGACGTTCGCTATTTTGGCTGCTGGACTCGCGTTGGTCCTGAAGTCGTTGAGCGAAAAGACCGGTTTGCCATGCATCCAGTCGGTAATTACAGCAATCTAAATGCTCGATGAAACAACGCTCAAGTCTTGCCGTCGAGGCATTCGCCAAGATGGGTAGCACAGATTTTTGTTCCCGCAGAAAAGCGGCTTCAATTTCCGTAGGATCAGGCCCAAGCCATAGCCAGTCAGCGACACTGGCGGCTGGTGACGGGTGGGTAGGCTCAGCCGTTTCGACGCGAGTTGCCATGAGCTCGTACCTAGACAAGATCGGTTCCAAGGAACGCATACCAGGCAAGGTGGTTTTGCGTGTAGCTTGTTCAAGCATGACATCAAAAAGCGTACGTTCACGCAACCATTCATATGCACCGTGATGAAGCTGCAACAATAGAGCATTACGTAGCATGAGGTATAGCAAGGCTGTTGGCGGGGAGCTTTTAAAGTCTTGTTTGATTATAATGTCAGTGCTGGCCGCCTTAGCAAGCCAATCGATATAGTTGAAAGTCAATGGCTTGGTCTCGGAAGGCGGTAGGTTCTCGACCAAATTTGGAACGTCAAGGTTGGTAACATAATGCTGCCACAGCACATGTAGACTACGCATGGTACCGACTGTCTTGATTTCTTCCTCGAAACCAAGATTTCTCAGTACCAGGCGGACAGTAGTAGGCATAGAAAATAGCAATGAAGCCAATTCGTTGGCATATCTCCCATTGGTTTCGAAGTTATCTTTGTTCTTAAGATATTCATCGCTGAATCCAATACGTTGAAAAAACTCAACTGAGGTGGGGTGGAGCCCCAGGATATTCATCAATACTTCGGAGGAATCGCTGTCCTTCTTGCCGACAAAGGGTAAGTTGGCGCTGATGCCAAGCCAGGTACTTTCCATCTCTGCAAGAAGACTATGTAGTTTTTTCAAAAAAACTCTTTCATCGTCAAAAATGGGAATGAAGGCAATATCGCCAACAGGTTTCGGATATTTCCAACGCGAAAAGTCACTCGTGAGCAGAACACCATAAGGTTGGTTGCCCACACGGATGGCTGGAAGCGGGCCGCGTCCGATCACAAAGCCCGTGAAAAACGAGCGCGTCTGCCTGGCGGCTTGTTCAGTCACAACAGGAGCCATCCAGGTTTTCAGCCAGTATCCCAGAGTGCCTGGAAACAAGGCTGTGTTCATGGCTTGGGCTTCCAGGACATCGGTCTGGTCTGCATGCCGCACCGTCTGCAACGGAGCATATGCTATGCCCAGCGCGTCAGCGAGCAGACGTCCGTCGGTTCGGCTTTTTTTCGGATCAGGATCAGCGGGATCAAATGCCGGCGGATCAATCCCGGTGAAGAATGCTAGATCATTGTATGAATCATTGTCCGAATAACCCGTACCGTTACGTTCCGTATTATTGGTTGGGGTGCCCTGAGGTATCAAACTAAACCCTTTTGAACTGAATTGATGATTGTCTATCAATTCTTCAAGCATTTTTGCGCTGCCGCCTGCATCAGCGGATAGAAAAACACCAAGCGCCAAAATTCGCTCAAAGCCATTAACTGCTTCTTTCTCTGTCAGTCCTACGCGAAATCCCATTCCTTGCTCAACGGCCTTGTCGAAATCCGACATCCAATCGAATTCCCCAGCAAAGGTCAAGACATCATCTTTGGGCTTAAATCCCGATTTGGCATCCATGGGATCTGGGCCGAGGAACAAAGTATCCGGAATGATAGCGCCAGTAATCTCGCGCGGCTTATCCGTTTTTTTGCCATAGAGTAAGAGAACGAATCGATCAGGCATGATTTGCGTGCGTGGTGCGCGCGTCCATCCATCAGTTTTGGTCAAGTCGTGGGCAGGAAATCCGCTAATGCTCTTATACACGACAGTATTGACACGGTCGAACCAATGTTCACTTTCAGCTAATAAGCTAAAAGCGTCACCGTCGTTATCTGAAACGGCTTTTTGTAAGGCTGCGCGAGCATTGTCGGAAAGCGCCTGTACGAGCAGGTCGTTGAAAAAATTGGCATCCAGCTCCCGCAAGAAATTCGGCAGGGTTTGCGTAGTCCCGTCGGCAGTTAACGTTTCCCAATCGGACGGTTTGGTTTGCCTTGCTACCCAGGCTGCCCGTTGGCCGCCGAATAAGTCAACAAGATGTCTCCAGGCTGATCGGCAACGATTGTCACGTTCATTGCGAAGATGTTCTGCCGTGACGAGCTCGGTCCAATACAATTCACCGGCGACAACTTCACGGTCAGTCAGCATTTTTTCATGCGAGTGGATGGCAACTTCATCCGGATAGATGCGCACCCACAGTTCGTTATGATCCGCACCCGCAGGTGATTGAACGGATGCAAAAATAGTCTCCAGCTTCACCGGAAAGAGCAGGAAGGGTGTTCGATCGTCCAGGTTGCGTAGTCGTTTTCTTGGATGGGAGGATTCACGATATAAAGCATTGATAGCAGCGTTCAGTTTTTCGTTGCAATCGGTTAACTCCGACTCGGATTGTTGGGAAGCCGATTTTAATTCGATGTGACGATTTTTTAGGGATTCGGCATCGGCAAACGTCGGGCGTAGTAATTCTGTCAGGTCTCCCTGCAATTCCCGCAGGTTTTCGCGGATGGTTTCCATTTCGGATTGTAGTGCCTGTTGCTTTTCGAGCTGTGCCGGCTCTTGATCCTGCAGTTCATGTAGAGCCTCATTAGCTTTGGCTAGGCTTTCATTTAGATTTATTATCAGGCTCTTGAGTTTGTCGAGATTAACTTCGATACTACGTATTGCTTCTGCCGATGGCTGTTCTTGCTGTCGCAATTCGGCAAGCTGTTCAAGTAACTTAGCGCTACGGTCTTGCGCAGCAGTCAGATTCAACTCCAAATGCTTCGTCAACCGGTCTTGCCCGGCTAACAGAGCCAGCCATTCTCCCACGTTACGGTTTTCTTCCCGTAAGCTTGCGAGCTGGGTGTCGAGGCGGGCTATGTGTGCTCGCAATGTGGCAGCTGCTCGATCCCGTTCGGAGTCGTTTACCGTCTGCCGCTGCCCGGCACGACGAAGCTGCTGGTTAGTGCGATGCAGATCAATGCGAGTATGATAAAGCGTATCATCGCATTCGCGGCGATGTTCCCGGAGTTCTGTAATCATCCTTAGTTGATCTTTAAATTCAGTCATGCTTTTCCCTTATGAGTTTCTCTGGAGTCGGTGAAACGTATAGCTAAACCAAAACATTTCTACTTACCCTATTGTGCTAATGCGCTAAGTCCGCATAGACGGTGGTAGTAGTTCTTCATGAATCATTTCTGTTGCATGCACCGCCACCATGACCGGCGTTTGGAACAGCATGTAAGCCATTTCCGCGGAACTGCTACCCCATAAGTGTTTTTCTAATTTTTCATCCTCAGGCACTGGATTAATAGGCTTACCCCGTTGAATAGGACGCCGCCAAATAGGCGCAGGAGTTCGCTTCACGAAAGCCGGTTCAGATGCCCCGAAAAGATTCCAAGCCAAATTATCCCAAGTGTCAGCGGGGTCATTAATGGAATCATTGTCCGTGTCCTGAGTCGCTTGATAGGCGATATCCATGCCAAAGCGTGGCTCGCCAGGTACTTCCTGAATGACAAAAAACCATCCGTTCAAGTCATCAGCGGGGAATCCGTTGCTTGGTTCTTCTCCGACGGCTTTTTCGATGGTCAAGTCGAAGCCGAAAAACCGTAAGTCGGGATCGATTTTTGCCCGAAACAGTGGGAATTTAAGATGTCTGTTAAATTCATCAGGAGTGAGATCTGTAACTTTTATTATCTTGTTTCCTTTGCCGTCGTCCATGGCTTTTTGAGCATAGATTACGGTATTCGGATAGCGCTTAAGCAGCTCACCTCGAATGACAAGCACCACCTGTTCATCACCCGGTTGCACATCAGCATTAGGGTCAGGTTCTGGCTTATGAGCGCCGAGGCTGCTCGTGGATTGCCAAGTGTGAATCTTGGTGATGTCTTTTAAAAGCTCCGCATCAGCAGCTAGCGTATCGGGATTGCTCACGCCTTTAACTTCCCAGAATTGTCGAAAATAACTGCCCCTCAAATCGGTTGGATACTCACGCCAAAGAAGTTCACGGCCCATTTCGTGGTTAAGACCCACCATATAAGATTCAATGAATTTCGGGTTTGTTTCCAATAATGAAATCGTATTCGGTGGAATCAACTGCAAGTTCGGAATCAATAATTCTTTGTTGATATCCCGCAGATAGGTGTACATCGGATCCTCAAAATCCGGATGCGCCATAGCATCCACGATTTCTTCAGGTTTGCTAAAATTCAGATTGGGCAGTTGAACTAAAGCTGAAAGCCGCAAAGGAAAGGCTGTATGAGGATGAATAGCTCTCGCGATCTTGGCATAACCATTTTCAATATTAAAAGCCTGGAGAGGCGGTTTTTCCAGAATACGAACGGCTAACCGATCTTGTAACTCGATGGCCGCTCTGCGGAAGTTGTGAGCCTCCACGCTATCCTCACCCGGCTTAGCGCCGGGTGTAACAGGGAGTATAACCGTTTCACCGTCGAGCACTACATTGAAGGCAGGTCGGGACGGCACGTCAGCTAGTGCAGCTTGGCCCTTGACGGGATCAGTGAGCGCATCGGCAGCTTCAGTTTTGTTGCTTTGACTGCTCAACCATTGATAACCAGTAACTGAGGCTAACCCTAATACGCTTACTAATGCCCAAGCTCCTGTTAATGCTCCAGCGATGACCAGTAACAAGAAGACCGCCAGCAGAACCCAAAGGCGATTACGCATCAGCCACCGTAACCAATCGGAGAAGGATCGCGGTTGTATTGCTTTTGCCCAATCATCCACCGATGGAATTCCGTCCGGTACTCCACGTGGAGGTGCGGGTGTTATTCGGCCTTCGTTGAGTTCCGTAATCAGTCTTGAATAGTCAAACGGGCGGCCTTCCGCGCCAAGGCGTTGCGCCAATTTTCCCGCAGGCCTGACTAGCCTTCGAAACGCCGGGCTGAAAACCGGCGCCTTCAAACGGCTTTCAATCAATTGCTGACGGATAGTCGCGGGGCTGCCCATGATTTTGGCATGGATAGGAGAAGTCAGCGCCATTAGCTGAGCCGGAGCCAATTGAGTAAAAAATTGGGTCGAGTAGCGCAGGCTCACATCCATGAAGAAAACGGAGAAGCGAATTTTTCGATTTGCTTCGTAAACCTTTTGCACCTGTTGCCATGCTCTTTGTACTAATTTTTCCTGGTTCTTTTGGATCACGCCAGTGCCTAATCCAGCAGCTACCCGAGTCCGCGGGTCGCGGTTGAGGTCGTGGTACCAGCCCGATTTGGAGATATCGAGCAAGACCTTATCGGTTTTATGCTGACGCGCATGATTCTGTCCATAAAACGGCGCAGTTACCACCGGGTCGTTTAGAAAGTCTTCATCTAAGACCACAGGGGTTACCGGAGCATCATGGTTAGTTTGAATCGTTTCAGGAAGATTAACCAGGATCTGCAATTCATCCTGAAACGCATTCGGCATAAAGGTTTCAGGTAAAGGTTTGGTGTCGCGTGTTTTCAACGCACCTTCCAAACCCTGGACAATAGGCTTTGCAGCAGGTAAAGGGGGTTTACCGGGTTTCACCAGCCCCTTGTCATCTACTTGCACAAATTCCGGGCGGGAGCAATCCATAGGGCGTATGCCGACCTTGGCATCTAGAACATGAGGTTCAAGTAGTTCGACTAAGGACTCGAAATCAGCCTTTTCCCCCGTACTGAACTGCCAAGCGTAATAAATCGGCAGTTCAACGCTTGTTGTTGTGGCATCCCAGGCTGGTTTTTGCGCTGATATACCCTCTGTCGGCATGTCTATCCCTAACCCAGCAAGCCGCCCAACCTCAAAAGTCGGTACAAGAAAAGCATAATATTTTTGGTTCGGCTCCAGATGACGCGGCGATAGTAGACGGCAATATATCTTATCGGGGTCGGTAGTTACCTCTTTTTGCAGATCCTTCAGGTATTTTTCAAGATTGGAAAGTTCACCCGCACCGATATCTTGCTCAGTGTGCACATGTGCAAACAGCCAAGTTTCATCAGAAGGCGGCAATGCTTCTTTGGTCTTGACCATGACCGTAGGAAGAGGAAGTCGCTCGTTATTAGGTGTGAATTCGCTTTCTTTTAGCACTAGTAAAAAAAGCCAAGGGCGAAGCCGGTCATTGTTAGGTCTAGCGGGTGTAAAGCGCCAAAGTAAGTCTTCGTCGTAGAACTCGATGAACGCCAGGTAATTCGGCTCGGAATTGGTTATCCCATTCCCAGGTTCGGTACGTACTATCTGTCTAGGGTGGCTTTCGTCTCCAAGGAGAATTCCGACGATATCCCCAGGACCAATCAGGGCGAAATCTTTGGGCGTTTCGGGCGCGCCGTTGATGGATACGCCAATAGACACCGAAGCGCGCTCATTGGCCGGCAATGTAGCCGCAGGATTTCCCAGCGTATCCTGTTCGTTGATTTGCGCGGCGATGCCCCTCCGCGCCCAGGACTGAAATTGATATTTAGCGACTTCGATTTCGGTGGCCATAAGTGTCAGCCTGGATTTAATTCATAATGAGACACAACCTGAATTTGCCCAGCGAGGGCAGGGTTCTGGCTGATCATTTCTTGATGTTTTTGGTACGCCTCTGCTTGAGTTGCAAAAAGCACTGCGTTCTGTCCGTCGTAGAGGTGCGATTTCAGGTTGGCCGTACTCGCGAGAGCGAACATTTCTTGAGGCAAATGGACTTCCGCCGGAGCATTGAGTGATTTGCGGGTTTGTTGAAGTGAAAGCGCCGACTGGCGGACTGCGCTGCTTTTGACGAGTTGGTTATATGCCCGTGCGGCCAGATCAACAACACCTACGAATATCAGCTGGAATTGCTTACGACGCAGGTAATTAAGTTCATACCTCACTGGCCTGGACACCGGTTTTCCCACAACTAAGTCTGATGTGGCGGTCAGCTTGAAGCCGCTGGGTAAATGATCGAATGATTTCCGCGAGAGCTTGTCGCTGTCGCTCAATTCGGTGAAATTACCGGGAGCAAATAGTTCGCGCACTCCTTGGAAATCGGCAGGGATGACTTTACCGTTGGAATTAGCATTAGTCAGCTTGAATCTATTCTCTTTCAGGGGCTTCTTGTTACCATATTTTTGAATCAAATAATCTTCCAGGGGTAGCGACCGCTGACTGAAAGTCAGTACGCCGGCTGGATAAATGACCAGTAGTTCTTCCCCGGCCGGCGGCTCAATTTTCTTGAGAGTGACGCCAAAATGATTATTCGGAGGCAGTTCGGCTCGCCAATTCCCGGTGTTGGCTAGCTCCCGCTTGAGCAGCGCCAACAGATCTTCGGTGGCGGGCTCAATAGCGGGGGGAGGATCTCCCCAGGTGACATGAAAGTCGATGCTGATTTCAATAACGAGGATCGTGAGGCCGGCCTCGCCCTTTGCATCCCAGAGTCCCGGTCCGGCTAACCGGGCCGAGATATTGATACCTGCAATAACTGACGTATCCTCGCGCAGCGCAATACCACCATATAAGCTAGCAATAAAACGGAACGGATCAAACTGAAATAAGACGTCGTAACCAAGGAAACCGTAGACGTTAAATCCCACCGCCTCAGCATATAGCTCCACCTTGGCGCCAAATTGAACCGTGTTGGATGTGACAGCGAAATAAGACTCGATCTTAAGGCGCGGATTGTCATCTGAAAGTAAGCTGATCCCAATCCGAGCCATATTGCGGAAGCCATCAGGAAGTGCCGGAATGCTCGGAAAATCGCGAAAATCGGGGTGGAAGCCTCCCACACTGAGAGCAAAAGTTTGCTGTTCACCCCAGGAGACAAGAAAAGCCATGCTGCCGGTGAGTGAGAAGAGAAGTAAGCGCGAGTCGTAAAGATCGGCACGGAAAAAGATATAACCATGATCAAAATCGAGTACACCGACGAAGTTAACCTGGAGGCGCAGAAGGGGGGCACTTTCGTCGGGTAACACCGCTTTGAGTACGCCGACAATGGCGAACATTGGGTTGGGCAGATCGAGTAGCAGGCCCAATTCCAAAGTGATAATGGAAGGTGTCCCCCAGCCGAGCTTACCCATCGGCCCGACGACAAAATGATCATCAAGGGGTGGGAAGAACTGCTTGATGTCGCTGATGATCCGGGAAATGTTCGCGACGATATTTTCCGGAAACAGAATACTCTTGATGGCATTGGTGCGGACGCCTTCGGCCAAGGCGGATACGAAAATGGTTCGGTTCAACCCGATGATGCCGCCAACACCGTTCAACGTGAAGCCAAAACTCAACTGGATAGGAGTAAACTCTGCCGAAATGACGATGAGCAACGAGAATTCAGGTGATCCATCAGGCATCTTGGTGTTGATGACCCCGATGGCTTTTACCGATATAAAGCCCTGGAAATCCAGCTCCAAGGCTCCGGCATATTCCCCTTTTGCCTCGTTAAACAGAAGATAACCACCGCCTTTAAAGCCGCCTGCGTCTAGTGACAGTCCAACGCCGTTGGGAGGCTTGAAGTCTATATCGAGATCTGCGGGTCCGAGATTACCTGGTCGGAAATGGAAGGCAGCTCGTAATCCGATGTTTTCTACCACTGCTTGCATAGGACCGATGTCGAATTTGAGGAGTGCCCCTGCCTCCAGTCCAATATTATCGTTGGCGGGAGATAGCGCAAATCTTAGAGCATCGACTTTGACTGCACCTAAATCCAGGTGTGTTGCTAGGTCTAGCGCAAGCTTGGATCCGCCTCGGAAAGTAAAACCCGACAGCAAGGTTATTCCAAATGCAATCCCGGCTTCCGCCTGAACGTTTAAACCGGAAAGAATTTTTTGCAGAAAACCATCGCCTTCACCGCCTGAGATTACAAGGCGAAGAGCTTGAATTTCTCCTTCCATTCCTAAATCCAATTTGTCCGGCGGCCCTTGTACAAACCAATTGATGCCCAGTCCTTGAATAGAAAGCCGAGTCCCGCCGTGTGATCCTATGAGAGTGAGTTCTTCCGAACGAGCCGGTTTCTCCCGAATCTTCACGGCGAAGTGAATTGATCCGGTTAAATTGAGACCCTCGGCACTAAAGGGGGGCCGCACCACGATACCAATACCCCTGATATCACCAGTGTGTTCGAAAGCCAACTCACCGCGGTCGCATACCTCGAACTCAAACTTGGACGTACCCATCAGGTAAGGCAACAGCGCGATGCCCATTTTCTTGCCTGTCTTTGCCTCGGCAGGTGAAAAGGTGATGCCGAATTGGCTATAGTCTTCCGGTGTTAAACCTTTCTGAAAGATCGGAAGGCGCAGCTCGACAAGATCAGGCCCAGCGTTCCCTAATTTGGCGCGGGTTGCATCAGACAATGGGTAAAACCCGCCAGGTTGATACGCAGCTCGCATCATCGACTCAAGACGGACAAGAAACTTTCCAACCTCAAAGTCACTATCCCAACGATAGACGTCATTGAAAATACGGCTAGGCTCCGTCAAGAATCGCCCCAAGCGATCCCAATTGATCAAGCGGCTCGATATTCCAGGAGCCGGGATGGGTTCGTATTCAATAAGGCCGAGTACATGCAGCGTCTCATGTAATTCGGGTTTTTGATGATCAAAGTAATCCAGTACGAGGAAGTCGGTCAGGCGCCGGGGAAAGTCGGCAATATTGGGAACCCCAGCACCACCGTTGGCTTGTATCTGGACATGCAACTGGCGTATGGCGTCAACTGTTGCAGTTAGTTGTGTAAGCAGATTGGCGATCGCTGCAGCAATGCCGCCTTCGCCGCTCGCTTCCGCCAACAGGCGAACGGCATCTACTAGTTCATTCGCCTTTGCTGACAGGCCCGATAATGCCCCACCAAAAGCTCCAGGAGGAATCTCGTACCCCATTTGTCGGAAAAACGCCACAGCCTGCTCCGGCGTTTTGATTGCGCGTAGCGACGCAAAGGCTAGTCCGGCCTGGGTTAGAATGGATTGGAGGGCATCGGGCATGGTTAAGGTATTAAAGGGATCTGGTTGATAAAGTCAGAAACTGACTCATTAATGATCTCTGCCACACCATCCAGAGATATATTATCCGGAGTGTTTTGCCAGGATATCGCCGCCTCGCCTGTCAAATTCAGGGCTGCGAATTTCTTTTGTAATGATTCGTCGAAGTCCGACTCCCCCCGTGAGATTTTGTTCCACTTAATAATTATGCCTTCAGACCTTACATTTGGCGAACGTTGTAGGTCCGGTTTTATCGAGCCAAAGCCCACCTTTACGGCATCAACAGTAAAATGAAGTTTGCCTGGGGCAGTTAGCCTCGTGAGATATGATCTATGGGGTGGACTATTGGGCAGAGCCAAATTCCATACGGGCGGCAGCGTCACCGGAGGGACTACATGATCAGACCCTTGCTGTCCCTCACGTAACAGATTACGCATTTCCCGACTACTGTCCCCATCAATCAACGTCTCTGTTAAGATCTCAAGGAAGAGTCTGGCCATCTGTTTAGATGTGGTATTTTGGGCTGAGCCACAAAATGGAGATTGCGGGGGCGAATGCTGATCACAGTCATTTATGGTATCTATCCGTAGGTACCGTTGTTTGTGGCTAATATTAGTGCAGTTTGGATCAATATAGTCACCGCAAAGCCAAATCCCTTTCATGGAAGCTTTATCAAAGAAGCCCGCTTCCATGAGTTTTACGTTGATGTATGGATAGCTCAGCCTCCAGATACATTCTCCTGCGCTGCAATTGTCGCTTGGAATGATCATTTTTCGCAGGTGCATACGGAAATTGTCAGTGAATTTCGTTTCTAATGTTGCCGTATTTGGGAAGCCTGTAATGCTTAATATCTCCACGAAAATCGGTTTTTTATTGATACCTGCGGCACTCGATATAATAGGTACAGCGGTGCCGAGATTGAGCCTTGCTTCGAGTTTATTGAAAAAATCTACCTGGCTGGTAGTCACAACGTTCCCTTTTTTCACTTCGTCAATCAGCAAGGTCGCTTCATTGCGCAATTTAAACGCCGCAAACATAGCGGCGACTTTTATCAAACTTGCCGAATAGTGTAGTTCTTCGTCAAACTTGCCGGCGTACGCATGATCAGTTCCTTTACTACGAAGGAAAATTGAAATTGGAACATGCGTTTTTATTCCGAAGTCTTGGCCTAACTTGCCTTCATCTTTAACTTTTTTGTAAGCTTTTTCGAAATAAATCTGAAAAGCAATAATGCTAGTGGAGCCGGGAGGGGTTATGTCCTCAGCCTTTTTCGTCTTCTCGGTTACAGCAGCCGGAGACTTAAATAAGTTGGTTATACTCGCCATTGTTTTTCAATAGGTATGGTGTTTTCGCGTTTCACTTCAGCTCCTCAGCAGTGGCCCTTCTCGATAGTGCCGATTGATCCACAAAGCCCTAGTACCGGACATTCCCTTTATGACATTGTCAAAAGTAGTACCGCCAAAGTATCGATCACGTAGCTTTTCAAGAATACGGCCACTTTGTGTGATATTGCTTTTCGGAAAGCGGGCAAGATTGAACAAGTCAATCCGCGTGTTATCGTCCAATGCCGCTAGCTTTTGTCTCAACTGCTCATCGGCAAAGGTGTGTTGTGTAGATGGCTCAGGAAGCTCAGTCCAATCGAGCAGAGCTGTGGGAAGTGTCATGGCTAATAATGGCAAACGTATACCACTCACCCCTAAACCTTCGGCAGTTAGGGTAACGAAGTCGTTGTTCTGCACATTGAGCGATGTCGATATGCGGTCGATTTGCTGTCTACGGTGTAATGGTGTGCGCTTCAATGCGCCGTCGAGGACCAATCTAAACAAGAAACGCTTGAATCCGTCGCCAGCTTCAGGAACTTGCAATGCAACGTTTTGGTAGTAACGACTGTGTTCGTTAACCAATTCGCGCAATACATCAGGGTTGGCAACTCCAGGTCCTGGCTCGTTCCGAGCTTCATCAATCAATGATTCGAGTTCGGCACTAGTCAGTACGATACTCTGTTCGAGCTTTATGGTTGCCTGCTCAGCGTTTGCAGCATCGAGAATACGAACGAAGATCATAAGTTTGCCTATCGATTGGGGGCGATAAGTCGTTTCACCATACTG
>Ga0208627_1000200_pt1 | contig 20532 bp, 31 predicted proteins | sample LakWasMet13_LOW5_2_FD_183861 | JGI IMG/M metagenome (GOLD analysis project Ga0208627, IMG submission 183861) | Freshwater sediment methanotrophic microbial communities from Lake Washington under simulated oxygen tension - Sediment Metagenome... | ecosystem: Environmental > Aquatic > Freshwater >... | reverse complement strand
CGCGAAGCGGCGGTCATTGCGCGTCTTGCGGAGCGCATCCTTATGATTGCTATTTAAAATAAAATTACAGCATATCCACGCGATGCGCTGATCGACGCCCTTGTTCTCGATGGCGAGGCGGTTGTTTGTAATCATCGGTTTAAGGACCTCGAGAACCTCGCCCCGATCCTCGGGCAGATAAATGTCCTCGACCGCGATCAGGAGTTTATTTTCCTGCCACGCGTTAAACTTGGCGGCTATCTGGTCGGCCCTCGGCCAGTGCGTATAGCGGCGCCCGAGAGCGGCCTCGACGCATCGCGAGAATAGGGTTTTACCGTTACCCTCGACGCCCTGTATAAGCGGGCACCACTGGAACTTGACGCCTACGTGCTGAACGCACGCGGCGAGGTAAGCGAGCAATATGTCGCGGTCACGTTGTACCGGCAACAATAGCGCCAAGTGATACAGGAAGCGCGACACGTCGCCGGCCGCGCGCTCGGTCGATACCGGGACGTAGGTGTTAACGAAGCTTTGCCCCTCGTCGCGAGTGATCGCGCCGGGCGCAAGCTCGGGCCTGAACTGGCTAAAATCCGCCGTCGGGCACGCGTTAACGCTCGACTCGGTGAAAGCCTCCCAGGCGTTGCGGCTCGTCTTTTCGTTCCCGCTGTCCATGACAAACGAGCGGCCGCCGTAAACGGTCTTAAACTGCTCGGGTTTTAGTATCGCGCCCGACGGCGTGAATACGCGGTGCTGGTCTTTGATATACACGCAGCCGGCAAAGTATTCGAGCTGGTCCTCGGACCCGAGAAACGCTTTACCCTCGCGCAGTTTGGAGGGGGCCGTCGCGCTGGCGCTTGTCGACAACGTGGGCGACGGGGCCATTGTGTCCGCGCCCGGCGCGACGACCGGTTTATCTTGCAATACCGCCGAGCAATTGGCAACGGCGGCGGGAATAGTGAATTTTTCGAGGTAGTCGCCGCGGTCGTACTTGTCGCGCTTTAGGCCGGATCGCTGCATAAAATCGAGCATTCGCTCCATATTGCAGCCGGTCCAAAATGCCAAGTGCGACGCGAGCGCGGCGTCGGCCTCCGACTCGCCGTACGGGTCGCCGGGGTAGGCCTTGGCGAGCGCCTCGACGTTGCGCTCCCAAAGGTCCGCAAAGCTGGCTTTATTGCCGAACAGGGACGCGGCGCTCCTCGACTGCAACATACGGCGCAATAGGTCGGCGTCGTCATTGGGGCCTCGCCAATCGGCGCGCGGCTCGGTCGACCACTCAGTCGGGCGGGCGTTGCCGCTACCGGATCCGACGGGGAAATAGTTTGACACGAGCCACGGCAATACGACCGACATGTCGGCGCGACAGTCGCCCACGGCCCCGGCGCCGGTAAGGGCGACGAAACGGTCGGAGGTGTAAAGCTCGAGGCCAAGCGCGGTATTTTTGCATCCGTGCGGCGGCGCTTGGCCCGAGCCGAAAATGTGCAAGCCCTTACCCGAACTCGAGACCTCAATCGCGGCGCCCGGGAAGGCTGCGCACAATGAGGCGGCAAGCTCGGACCATTGGCCCGCGTCGCTTAAAGCGTTGTCGATGTCAAGAAAAAAGAACGGGTCGGCCTCCGTGAACACGAAGCCGACGCCGTCCGCCTTGTGCGTTGCCATCGCGGCGACCGCATTGTCGAACGTCGTCCACCCGAGCGGGTCGGTAGGGTCATGCTTCCAACCGGTCGCCCAGTTAATCGGGTGCTTGTCAGTCTTGCCCGGCCGACTGGTACTCGGCACGAGCTTATATAAAATAAACTGGGGATAGGCGGCTAAGCCTGCCAGTGCGGCGGGTAATGTTTGCATCCGTGCGGGGCCTTATGGGGTCGGGCGTTGATAGTACAGGGCGTATCGAATCGCGGCGGTCAATAGGTTAATCGTCATTTTAAAATCCGCCGTAAGTATAGGGGCGCAACGGTCGGGCCGTCGCCGGTTCGCGGGGCGTTAGGATCCCAAACGAGCGAGCAAAATGTTTGATGGAACCAGACGCGAGCGCCTCGGCGCCGGAGCTTGCGGGCGCGTTGCTTGTGTACGATGCGAAGCTCGCCGGCCCGTAGGCGTGCTCGGCCATTTGGTTATGGCGCTGGATAACAAAAACCGCGTCGTCGAGTCGAGAGGTCATTTCGCGCGCCTCCGCTTTTTGGCCGCGCGTTTAATTTGCGCCGCGCCGGTCCGTTTGCTTTTCGATTTTTCCGGCCGGTGGTTCGGTACGGTACTAAACGCCGGCTCGTCCATGAACGCGGGGGAGAGCGCCGCGCCAAGGGCCAAGGCGGCGAGCATGTTTGAGTGCTTTCCCATAATATCCTCTTTACTTGAAATGATAACGGCGTGCGGTTCTAGACGCCGGGCGACTCGCGCAGCCAGCACGGCGGCCTCGGCGCGCGAGCCGTCGATAATGGCGATCGCGTTCGGTTTTACGGCAGGCGACAGGGCGCGGAGCTCTAACTCGCCAAAGTCGACCGACGATAAATCGGTCATAACGCCACGCCCCACGCCCGCGCGACGAGAGCGACGTCGCCGCCCTCAATATGCACGCGCTCTAAATCCTTGAGCATGTGCGCGCCGGTGCGGGTTTCGGGCGGCGGTGCGACCTCGGTCGGGCTTCCCCCATTGCTCGCCATATGGTAGGCGGCACGCGCGAAAAATTGGCACTCGTGGGCAAGGAGCATCACAGGGCCGCCCCGCATACGAAGCCGAACAGGATGCCGACGACTAAGCCCATAGCGAATAGCTCCGACCAATGCAGGCCAGGCACGAAAGGCTTAGGGACGAGCGCCTCGGCCAAGGCTTCGCGGTCTTGCTCGTCCAGATATAGGTCGGTCGCCAAAGGGTCGGCGATATCGGGCTGCACGAGTAACGACGAAAACGAGAGCACGTTACCGTCGCACGTTAGGCGCACCTTGCGCGCCGTGCCATCGCTAAAACGCTGATTAAAAAACACTTGGTCGTATTGCATCTTATTGACTCCCTCGTCAGTAGTAAGCGGAAAAAATGCCCGCGCGAGGCGGGCCGGTATTAAGCCAAAGTTTGCAACGCTGCGCGCCGCAGCTCTGCGGGGGCACGTGCGGCGACTACATTACCACTCGCCACGCCTTGCGCAACGATGGCGAGATGCTTGTCGCGGACGGCGACCCGCATCACTTCATCGCGCAGCGAATCCATACTGCGATAGTACGTGTAAATCAAACCGACCGAACTATTCGCCTCGGCGGCTACCTGGTCGCGAGTAATGCCCCGAAACCCCTCGCGCAGCGCAACGGCTACGGCGGCGGCGAGGATATTGTCGGCACGTTCGGACGGTTCAAGGCGTAGTCGTTTAATGTTCATGGGGCGAGAGTAGTCGTTAATGACGGGGCCGTCAAGTGCGGCCGGCACTCTTGCAACGCCGAGACCCATCGGTACGCCGTAGCGCGCGACATGCCGTACTCGTTCATCAAGTCAGCGTACGTCGGCAAGTACGCGCGGTAACGGTCGGCGAGCTTAATCGAGAACACTTTTACCGGGTCGCCGCGTAAGTAGGGCGGGCGCTTGGGTTTTCGGCTCATTGCTCGGGCCTCCCGCATTGCTCGGGCGCTCCGTGCGCATCGGCGTAGCAGACGCCCGTTTCCTCACATCCGACCCCCAAGGAGCAAACGCGGGGCCTCGGCCCGTCGTCGCGCCCTGGGCAGGCCGCACAATCCTCGTGGTTAAAGTGCTTGTCGTTTGGGTCAAAGCATCGGCGATCGCAGCTCATAAAACCCCCGTCGTAAACGTCGCGTCGCCGCCCTTGGCGACAATGAGGTCGATCCACGCCTGCTGGGCTTTCTCGCGCGGAGTGTTGCCGTACTGCCAGCCCTCGGCCTTGCACTCGCGCGAGACAAACTGCCCGATGACGTGGCCGACGTGGTGCGGCTCGATCCATACCGGCCGGATCCCGATCAGGTCGCCCGACTTGACGACCTTGTTTAATGCGCTCGAGTCATTGGCGAGGCCGTAGCGTACCGGCACGCCGCGCTCGTCCTTGAGCGCCCCGACATTGTTGCGAAAGAGTAGCGCGCCCTTGCGCCCCTCGGCCACACGTACGCGCGACTGCACGCTCGCCTCGTCGGCGCCGGAGTGCTCGGCCACGATAGGCTGTACGCTCCCGAGTTGCATCTGTAAGTCATGCAACGCGGCGAGAGAGACGCCCCATTTTTGCGCCCAGGCGTAGAGGATCATAGCGGCGCCTTTACACTCGGCGCGCGGATGAGGGACTTGTCCATGCAAGTAACCGTGACAATGTCGCGCGTTTCGCGGGAGTGTAGAGTGCGCACGCCGCGATGCGAAGCGCACAGGCGGACCGCTTGACGCATTTCGGCGCCGGAGTACTCAATACGGCCGCACCCGGCGAGCGAGAGTATCGCGGCGGCAAGGGCTAAAATTTTCATCTTTTAAAATCCTCAAAAGCGCGCACGGCGCCGGTAGTGTCGCGGGTGACGCGCAAGGCGTCGGGCATAATGAAACCGATTCGAACCGAACCGGCGCTAATGGCTGAGACGTAGGCGTGCGCCTGCGTGCCGTCCGGTAGCTTAAACGTCCAAGTCTCGCCGACCTTAAACGTCAGGACTAGCACGGGCGCTCCTCGAGAGAGTCGGCGGGGTCAAGCGGCGGGGCGGGAATGGTCACGACTCGGCCCGCCGTCGGGAGCCATCCCGCCTGCGGGTGCCAATCTGGAGGGGCGTCAAACGCATACACGCCGCCGTCGGTATCGGTCGCGAGATGCGTCGCCCAATCCGGCGCGTACGGCCAATACCGGGCGTAAAGGCGGGAGCGGGGGGCAGGGGCCGGCGTGCCGTACCCGGCCACGATAAGGCGCATTAGCTCGACCGCTTCGGAAATGGCCGCACTAAATTCTGCGTCGGTCTCAATTACGCGGCCGCGCCAAAGTACCGCGCCGTCGTCCTTTATTGTAACGATCGGCCGACCTTGCGAGTCTAAAAAAGCTACCGTACTAGGGTCGCCGTAATTTAGGTATATAGACGGGCCGGTCACGCTTCACCCCCGAGCCCGTCGTCCCAGGTCGAGACGCGGCGGTAAGTTTTGCCGCGCAGGTACACCGACACGCTTACGCAGTGCAGGTTATCCTTGAGCGCGGCGACCTTCGTGTCGCAGTCCTCGCGCGTCTCCGTGCGGATCGTTTGCGGCTCTTCGCCCGGCCCGAACTTGGCCGTTATGATTGCGTAGCACATATTTCGTACCTCCAATTTTTAATAATTTCGGCGTTTTCGCGGCGCATGGCGTGGGGCAAAAATGCCGTTTTATGCCAACGCCCCGACAGTCTGACGCGGTCTTTTGTCTCGCACGCCACGGCGAACAAGTACCGCGCGGCCCGTTGCTCAACGCCTTCAGCGTGCGCGTTGACAATACCCGCAGGCAGTTTTTCCGCGTATGTGATTTTGTACTTGGCGCCGCAGCGTAGACACCACAATTCAAAGCTCGGAAAAACGAGCGTAAAAATTAACGGGTACGGCGTCAGTCCGCACGGGTCCGCGTTGCATACTTGAATAAAATCTTCAGACATTATGCGCCCCCAAGTCGTAGCGGCATTTTTCCGCGCCCCCTCGGCCGCCTAAATTTCTCGCTTGACGCACGGCGGCGTTTAACTCTTCCAGATACTGACGCGCGGGAATTACCTCGTATTTTGAGGTATTGACCGCTTGCAAGGTCTCTTCGCAGTAAAACTCCGCTACTGCTTTTTTAGTAACTTTGTCTCTAACGATCCAACTCATGCCGCTTGCTCCGCAATTGGGTAGGGTGTCGGCGCAGCGTACTCGCTAATGACGTACCCGTCAATAGCCAGCGAAGCGGCAATTTTGGCCCGCAGCGCGTCGGCCTCTTTGGCGCCGAGAGACTGCGCGCCGAGCACGTCAACGCCGAACTCGTACCAGAACCGGCGGTAGTTGGTGCGGTCGTCATACTGTGGCGAACACGCGGCCCATACGCCTATCGCGTGCCGGAGCTCGCGCTGCGCCATTTGCCGCGCGTGATGCGTGCGCCATATCGCCCCATTAGTGGCGGCGCTCGCCCCCGGCAGGCGAGGCGCGACGCGATCCACGTCGGCCACTTCCCCCCGCATGGCTTTTAGGGTCTTCTCGTCCAGCTCGAACAGGTCGCCCTCGACTTGCTCGATCGTGCCGCGCCCCGCCGGTAACGGGCCCGGCGTCGCGCAGTACGGGCACGCGGGCAGGAATTTTTCGTAAGCCTGGACGCACTCGGCGTTCAAGCAAATACGCAGAGCCTCGGCGTTACGCTGCGCCGCGCTCCGGCGCTCGCGCCGTTCAAGCGTCCATTCGCGCCGTTTGTCGGGAAGTCCGAGCCGCGCGATGTTGCCGACGTGATCGATAATTTTCGCCTTGGGCTTGACGCTCGCGGCGATGATCGCGCGGCGCTCCTCGTTACTGTACGCGTCCCAATTGTCGCCATATTCGGCGCCGACCATGACACGCAACGCGCGGCCGAATTGTTGCGCGAATAACGAAAACGACTGAGTCGGCCGAGCCATGGATACGACAACGCACGAGGGCACGTCGAAGCCCTCGCCGAACAGGTCCACGTTTACCAGTTGCAAGACTTCACCCGCTTTGAATCGACGCAGGATCGCGCGCCGCAAGTCGTCCGGCGTATTGGCGCTCACGCACTCGGCCGGCACGCCGCGGCGACGGTACTCGGCGGCGATCTCGGTCGCCGACTCGACATCGATCGCGAACGTGATGCCGCGCTCGCCGGCCGCATGGCGGAGGTAGTGCTCGACGACATCGCCGACAAGACGCTTCGACTTGTGTACGGCCTTTCGTACTTTGTCTTTGTTGTAATCGCCGGTCGCATCCGAGATATCGTCGTCGGACAATTCGAGGTCTTTTACGGTCGGGCACCATACGCGGTAGTCGGTTAGGTATCCCGCGTCGATCAGCTCGCGCGCGTTCGGCCCCTCGACCATGGCGTCGACCAGGCCGTCGGCGCATCGCCCGAGGCCCTTGCCATCCGCGCGGCAGAATGTCGCCGTCGGGAATAGGCCGCGCGCGTTGGGAAATAGTTGATACGCCGTGCCCCACTTGTTTAATTTTAGGACGTGATGCCCCTCGTCGATCACTACCAGGCGCACCGAGGCGAACCAGGTATTACCCTCGGCTTTCATACGCGCAATCGTGTCGACCCCGCCGACTTTGACGCGCGAGTGTTGGTCGTAATAGTGCCGGCCGAACTCTTGAACGTGGGCGGCCACGATAGCGCGGCGCACGGCGGCGGGCGCGAGGATGTCGTGCCGGATGCCCTCGCGGGCCAAGGCGAGCGATATCTGCCCGACGAGCTCTTGTCTGTGCGCTATCGCGCAAACGGGGCCGGGCTCCTCTTTGATGATATCGCCGAGAACGAACGTCTTGCCGCCGCCGGTCGCCATTACCATAGCGACGCACAGCGCCCCCGCTTGCCATGCCTGATAGACGCCATGCTTTAAGTTTGTTTGATACGGCCGGGCTCGTGACATGGGGCAAACTCTCGCTATTGACAGGGCCGTCAATATGGCATACGGTTCGCTTCCCCGCAACCATAAATCACACGAGGGCTTTACCATGTCATTAAAAATAGTTTTTGAAGTAACCGACGAGTACGGCGCAAGCGAGGCCGTTAAGTACCTCGGGCGCATGTTCCCAAACGTGGCGTTACCGGCGTACAAACCCGAGCCGGTCGTCGCGGTCGTTAGCGCCTTTGCGAAAGAGTGCCAAACGATCGCCGCCGAGATACGACACGCGGGCGGAGCCGGCACTTTTACCGCCGCCGAACTCGCCGCCGACGCCGTGCCCGCTCCGCCCGCGTATGTCCCGCCTCCGCCGCTCGGCCAAGTAGACCCCGCGACAGTCGGGTTCGGGCTCGGCGTTCCCCCTGCAAGCGCGATACCGTCGCACGAGTTAGTTACCGGCGCGACATCCGTACCTCCTCCGCCAAACCCCGCCGCCGGCGTCCCGCTCGACTCGTCCGGCTTGCCGCACGACCAGCGCATACACGCCTCGACCCGCACGACGATAAAGGACGGGACTTGGAAAAAGAAACCTCGCGTAACCGACGAGGAGGTCGCCGCCGTCATGGCTGAACTGCGCGGCACGATGGCGATCCCGGCCTATGTTGTCGGCCCTAACGAGACGGTTATGCCGAGTGGTAATACCGTCGTGACCAATTTCGCGCCACCGGTGCCGGTCGCGCCCGCGCCGCCGGTGCCGGTGGCGCCTGGGACCCCGTCGACTTTTCCCGACTTTATCGCGTGGGTCTCCCCGATCGTTAACTCGGGAAAGCTAACCGTTTTAGACGTCAATGCGGCCGCGCTTGGGCTCGGGCTTGTGAACGGCTCGGGCGTTGGATCGATTCAATTACTCGCTAATCGCCCCGATCTCGTGCCGGCGGCTCACGCGGCCCTCTCGGCCAAGGTCGCGCAGTAATGGCCCGCTACGAGCTTCGCCCCTCCGCTGCGCCAATATGGGCCCAATGCGCCGGCTCGGTGCGGCTCTCGTCCCTCTACCCCGAGGACGACACGCCCGCCGCTCGCGAGGGCACTGCGGCGCACTGGGTCGCCTCGGAGACGGTCCTCGGTCGGCAACCGCGGGTCGGGGCATTAACCCCGAACGGGTGCGTCGTCGACGAGGAAATGCTCGAGGGCGCCGACTTGTACCTCGACGCGGTAGAGTCGCGCTTTCCGGCGGCAATGGCCCACGTCGAGGACGAGCTACCGTGCCCCGCTATACACGAAAAGAACGGCGGCACGGTTGACCTTTGGGGCCTCGGCACTGTTGAACCGGCCCGCGCGATCCTGCACGTAATGGACTACAAGTACGGGCACGGCTTCGTTTCAGAGTTTGAAAACTGGCAGTTATTGACTTACGTATCGGGCGTCGTGTCGAAGCTGACCGCCGAGGGGGTTCTCGATCCGAGAGTTAGCGAGGACCTGCTCGTCGAGATGACGGTCGTACAACCGCGTAACTACCATAAGGACGGCCCTGTCCGCCCGTGGCGGGTCACGCTGCGCGACCTTCGCGCACAGTTTAACTACCTTCGCAGCCAGGCCGCCGAGGCCCTCGGACCAAACCCCCGCACGGTCGTCGGCGGGCATTGCGACTACTGCCCCGCTCGGCATGGATGCCAAGCTCTACAACGCGCGGCGATGACGGCGTGCGACGTGGCGGGGACGGCCGTCCCGTTTGACCTCGGACCGCACGAGACCGGCGTCGAGTTGCGTCGCATCCGATACGCGATAAAACTCCTCGAGGCGCGCGAGTCGGGCCTCGCGGCCGACGCCCTGCGCAAAATACAGGCCGGCCTCTCGGTTGCACATTTCGCCGCCGAGCCGAGCGAGGGCCGCGAGCGTTGTATCCCCGGCAAGGAAGCCGATCTAATCATGGCCGCCGCTTTATTGGGCCACGACATCACCAAGCCGCCGGCGCCGTTGCCGCCGGGCAAGTTAAAAAAATTGCCTATTGACGCAGCCGTCATTAGTCAGTACCTTGAACGTCCGCGAGGGGAGACAAAACTCGTCGCGGTCGATACCAATAAAACCCGCAAAATCTTTGGAGCCTAAAAATGTCTGACAAAAACTTACAAGTGCTATTCCCTACCGGCCGCGCCGTGCAGGGCGATTTTTACAAGCCGAACACGACGAACGCCGAGGGCTTGCCCCTCGTGTATAAGACCGGCGCCAATGCCGGACAGCCGCGCAGCGATTACTATTTCGCCGTTGCTATCCCCAAGACCCAAGCGCATTGGGCCCAAGAGTCATGGGGGGCGCCGATTTGGGCGTTCGCGCATGCCGCGTGGCCAGCCGGTCAAGCGCAGCGCCCCGACTTCGCTTGGAAAATTTCCGACGGCGATAGCCAGATCCCGAACAAGGTCGGTAAAAAGCCATGCGATCAAGTGGGGCATAAAGGGAACTGGGTCGTGCGATTCTCGTCGAGCTACGCGCCCAAGATCGTGAACGCGAACGGCTCGGCCTATTTGCTGGAACCGAACGCGGTTAAGTGCGGCGACTACGTGCAAGTGTTCGGCGATATCCGCTCGAATGAGTCGACCCAAACGGCCGGTATTCACATAAACCACTCGATCGTATCCCTGCAAGGTTTCGGCGACGCGATCAGTACCGGCCCCGACGCTGCGGCCGTAGGCTTTGGCGGCGGCGCGTTACCGCCTGGGGCGTCCGCCGTGCCGGTCGGTGCGATGGTAGCGCCGCCGGTAGTGGCCCCCGCGCCGGTGCCCGTAGCGGCTCCACTGGTACCAGGCGTTCCCGCCCCCGCCCCGAACGTGGCGTTTGTTGCCGGTGCCGTAGCGGCTCCGCCGGTGCCGACGGCCCCCTCCGTACCGGTCGCGCCTGTCAAGACTATGACCGCCAAAGCGGCCGCCGAAGGGTTGACGTATGAGGCAATGCTCGCGGCCAATTGGACCGACGCGCTAATGATTCAGCACGGCTACTTAGCCGCTTAAGATGGGTTGCCGCCCGCGCTGGCATAGGCGGGCGGTTTTTATTTGGGGATTGTATGACCGTACCTTTACCGCCTTTGCTTTCCATGCTCCCCGCCGGTACGAAACTCGTCGCCGGCTTGGGGTTCGCGACCATATTGCCCGAAATGGATTTCGAGACATACTCGGAGGCGGGGCTCGATTGGGACGAGGCCGCGCAAAAATGGCGGCCACCGGCAGGCGTGGCGAACAAGCGAGACGCCGGCCTCTCGTGCGTTGGGGCGTGCACGTATGCCGAGCACGCGACGACCGAAATACTCACGCTTAGTTACGACCTCAAAGACGGGCGCGGGCCGAGGCGATGGCGCCCCGGCTTGCCGCCTCCCGTCGATTTGCTCGAGCACATTCGCGCCGGCGGCTTGATCGAATCGCATAACGCCGGCTTTGAGTTTTGGATATGGTCCGAGATATGCGTTAAACGCTACGGATGGCCCGAGCTTCGCACCGATCAGCAACGGTGCAGCATGGCCAAAGCCCGCGCGTTTGGCTTGCCCGCGTCGCTGGACAACATCGGCAACGTGTTAAACATTACTAACAAAAAAGACCCAAAAGGTAAAAAACTCCTCGACCTATTTAGCAAGCCCCGCGACCCGACCGCGAAAGACCCGCGACGGCGCGTACGGCCCAGCGAGGAGCCAGCGCAAGCCGAGGAGCTGTACCAGTATTGCGACACAGACATCGCCGCCGAGGCCGAGGTCTCGAGCATGGTACCGGACCTGTCCGAGTCCGAGCTCGAGTTCTGGGTTATTGACCAAAAAATAAACCGCCTCGGCCTTGCGACCGATCAGGCGAGCGTAAACTCGTGTATTGCCATTATCGGCCAAGCGTTCGACCGTTATAACGCCGAGCTGCGCGCCATTACCGGCGGCGCGGTGCAAGCGGCGAGCGAGCTCCAAAAATTAAAAGACTGGCTGGCCACGCGTGGCGTTATGGCCGCGAGCATGGACGAGGAGCATCTCGCCGAGCTAATGCAACGGCGCGCCTTGATGCCGGCCGACGCGGCGCGTGCGATTGAGATACGCGCCCTCATTGGGTCGGCGAGCGTTAAAAAATTATTTTCGATTCGTAACAAAGCGAACCGCGACGGCCGGATCATGGACATGCTCGGCTTTCACGGTGCGAGGACTGGGCGCGTCGTGGGGCATAACCCGCAACCGACGAACATGCCGAATAGTGGCCCCGAGGTTAACTTGTGCCGGTGCGGCAAGCATTTCGGCACGAACCGCGCGCGTTGCCCCTGGTGCGGCGAACTAGCGACTCGGATCGTTATCGAATGGAACCCCGACGCGGTTAACGACGCGCTCGAGGTATGCGCGCTCGGGTCGCTCGACATTCTGGAAATGTACTACGGCGACGCGCTCGCGGTCGTCTCGGCTTGCTTGCGGGGCATGTTCACGGCGGGCCCTGGGTGCGATCTGATCAGCGCCGACTATACCGCGATTGAGGCGGTCGTTCTCGCGTGCCTAGCGGGCGAGCAATGGCGCGTCGACCTATTCAAAAATAAGGGCAAAATTTACGAGGCGTCGGGCGCGAAAACGTCCGGCCTCGATTACGACGAGGTTATCGCCTACAAAGAGCGAACCGGGCAGCATCACCCGTGCCGCAAAAAAGGCAAGGTTCAAGAGCTCGCGCTCGGTTACGGCGGATGGGTCGGCGCGCTGATCGCGTTCGGGGCCGACGAGTTTATGACCGAGTCGGAGATGAAAGACACGGCGCTTGCTTGGCGTGCCGCCTCGCCGGCGATCGTCGAGTATTGGGGCGGGCAATTTCGCGGCCGCCCTTGGGACTTTGATTACCGGCCGGAGCTGTACGGGATCGAGGGCGCCGCCGTGTCGGCCGTTATGAACCCCGGCACCGAGTACGCGTACCGCGATACCTCGTACCTCGTGCGCGGCGACGTCTTGTACTGCCGCCTGATCTCGGGCCGCCTCCTCGCCTACCATGCCCCGCGCTTGACCCCGAGCACGCGTCACGGCGGCCTCGAGCTCTCGTTTATGGGGTGGAACTCGAACCCGAAAAGCGGCCCTATGGGGTGGATCAGAATATCGACCTACGGCCCGAAGCTCGTCGAGAATATCGTGCAGGCGGTAAGCCGCGACATTTTAAAGCATGCCATCATGGCGCTATGGGCGGCCGGATATAAGACCGTGCTACATGTGTACGACGAGATCGTCGCCGAGGTCCCGCACGGTTTCGGGTCGGTCGAGGAGTTTGTCCGCATCATGGGCGCGCTGCCAGATTGGGCGGCCGATTGGCCTATCTCGGCCGGCGGGGCTTGGCGCGGTTTCCGGTATCGTAAATAACCTATTGACGGGGGCGTCAATAGGGAGTAGAGTCACTACATACCCCACGAACGGAGCAATCGCCATGCAGCACGCCAAAATCAACGCCATTGTCGCCACGGCGTACAATTCCCTCGCCTCCAGCGTTGGCGGCGAGCCAATGACCGCCGCCAAAGCGAGCAAGCTATCGCGCACCGAAAAGCGCCGTGTATGCCTCGCGTATCAAGGCGGCGACCTTTACACGCGCGCCGACGCGCTAGACGCTGCGGAGTTGCTCGCATGAAAAGCCAAACCCCCGTTACCGATGGCGTTTTTAACTACCTAAATGCCCACGCGTTCGGGTTTCGCGGCGCTCGCCCTGCGCGGGTCATCGCTTCGGGGGCTTGGCTTGAGATGTCGTCGGACTCGTTCGTCGCTATCTGCGCAGAACGGCCGGAGACCTCTCAATCCCGCGAGCTCTTCGGAATCCCGATACACGTATCGCTCAACGTCTCTACCGGCTACGCTTTGCACGGGTGGCGCGCATGAACCTCATGCGGTACCACGCCCTCGCGCTCGCCGTGTTTAAGGACGAGATTGATACGTTCGACCATATCCGCGAAATGGTGGAACTGCGCGATACGAGCCGCTGGCTTGTGAATTTGGATTACACTTGCTTTTATTGCATCCGAACCTCCACGGGCGGACGCCCCGCCGGCATTATTACGAGGTCTGAAAAATGAAATTATTTTTTGCGCTGCTCGCCGCCATCGTCGCCGTTTGGGTACTGTGGGCGGCGTTTGTCGTCTTGATCCTTTTCGCTCCCGATCGGTCGCCCGAGGATAACCTCGTCTCGGTGCCCTCCGAGCCCTCGGAAATAATCCCCGAGCACGTCCAATACTTTCGCAGCGAAGAGCGCGCTAAGCGCCTCGGGAAGTTGACCACGGATTACGAGGCGCTTAGGGCCGACAATAACAAGCGCATCGCCCAGGCGTGCGCGGCGGGCCATCTCGACAAGGAGTATTGCGAGTGAGTCGCCAAGAGGTACGCGGGTTCGAGACCCGCTCGTTGGCCGAGGTAGGGACGAGAGCCGTATAAAATCGGTAACTCAGGCCATTGGAAACGCCCGCAAGTTGATGTGCAGTTACGGGAGCCGCCGGCCCCATGGGGGTCCTGCACCACTTGTCGAGATGCGGGTTAACTCGGCCTCGGCGGGCGTTTCCTCTTTTACCTTATGTCGCCGGCCTTACGATGCGCGTCGAGGCAGTCGGCCGTCGCGGTCCGCGCGTTTACGTGACCCTCTCCCCACCCCAGCGCCTCGGCCCAAGCGGCCGCCCAGTCTCGCCAATCCGTGCCCGCCGGCGGCACCGGTACGGGGTCAGTTGCCCGACGCTCCGCGCAGTCGATCTTGGGCGGTTTCGGCGCGCTTACGTGCTTGGGCGACGGCGTCGCGCACGATAGGATCATCAGGGGCAGGAATAACAACAGGCTGAATTTTAATACGTTCACGGATAACCTCGACGGTTTTAGTTGTGGCGGCCTCGGTAGCGGCCGCGCGATTGTCCTGGGCGGCGATCGTGTCGGCGGTAATCTCGCCGGCGCGCTCGACCTGTTTCTCGTCCTTACGCGCGACCTTAGTCTCGGCGCGGGACGTCTCGAGCTTGACGGCGAGCCGGTCGGCTTTGCCCTCGTAATACCAGGCTTTGAACTTAGTAAGGCCCAGCACGCCGGCGAACCAGAGTACGGCAAGCAATAGAACGCCGGCACCAATGACGCGAATTAAACCATGTTTAGCGATAAGACTAGCAAGCCAGGGCATGATGACGTCCTTTATAAACAGACAATAAGGTTACGAGCAGCCGCCGCGAATCGAAGCCCGGACACGCCGTATAGCTCTTTTGGTTTCAGGTGCATCGAGTGATAGACCGGCGTATTGGCTGCTGACACGTAGAACAAGGCGTAAGGCGCGGCGATTGAGGCGAGTAAGGTAGCCGGATTTCCTGCGCCTAATAGCTTGTTACCCTCTCGGAAGCCCTTGGCCTGGCAAAACATCGTGGTTCCAACGTCCGCGCCGAAACTCAGGCCGAGCGTTTTCATCATCTTGGCTTCCTGTGAGTCGAGCGTGCCTTTTATGTAATGCTCGTTACTCAGTGCGGCGATATCGGCAGGGCTTACCTGGCAGTCATCGCCCCAATAAAACTGTACGGTTCCCTTGCGGCCTTGGTCGAGAACCAACAGGGACGACATGCAGGGCTTAGTTTCGTGATTCTTTTTCTCGTACCACGAATACGCGGGAACGGTTCGGGTTTCCGTATGCTGCCAATCCCAAGCGCCGTCCGGCAGGGTTTGATGCACTTGAACTTCGGCAGTGCCGCCTTTGTGCCACTTGCCGTGGGTTTCGATAGTGGTCGCGCATGAGGTGAGAAAGAGCGCGAATAGTAGAGCGGTGAGGGTCTTCATACGTTTTTAGCCTCGGCAAATTCGGACGGGATCCAGCGAGGATTGTCGTCGGGGTCGAAATCAATATCGGCTTCGAGAATGGTCTCGCCCGTCGAGGGGATCGTTAGGATCCGCGTCTCAGGGTTGAATTCTGCGCCGGGAGGCACGCTACGCTTCGCCGCCGCCATGTGACCGTAGCAGGCCGCGGCGATCACGTCAAACGTCGTCACGCCTTGGGCGGAAGCGGAAGCCAACGCCGCGAACTGTGCGGGCGTCAGATTGAATTCGCGAGTGTCGACCGGCTGCCCGTTCGCTTTCTGCCGGATATCGGCGGACACGTAGCCGGCCAAGACGAGGCGCGTAAGCTTCGCGACGGGGTCGATAAACACGCCAGCCAGTCGCCAGTAATTTGCGCTAACGCCGGAGTCGCTTCGAGTGATTGTTTTTTGAAATGCCATGATTTATCCCTGATTAAACTACGGTTAAGACGCCGGCATTGCTCCAAACGTCGCCAGCAACAAGCCCCGCGCTGCTTGTTGGCAATGTCGGCATGCGTACCCGTCCACGAACCCCCGAGCCCGAGGCCGCGCCGCCCTGGATTACAATCGCGCCGCCGTTGCCTGTACCATAGCCCACGCCGCCTGTTATGTTTACGGCACCACCAGCAGCAGCGCCACCAGCAGACGCGGCACCCGCGCCGCCGTTAATAGCGAACGCACCGCCGACTATGTTTGTCGCCGCAGTTGCGTAGGCAGTCGCAGCATTTAACGTGACGCTACGCGCGGCAACGTCCGAAAAATACGTGCCGTGAGTTAATGTGAATGATGTGCCTAAGTCGCGGCCGGCATTGATTCCGGTATTGTTTAAGTTCATACCGGTAGACCCGGCGGTTGCGCCGACAAGAATGCTGTCAAGATTAAATCCGGCGCTTATGTCAGTTGTAAATACCGCCTGCCCCGTACCGTTATTTGCCGACAAGGTAAAACCGCGACCAGTACCGCCGGCAGCGTGTCCGCTGAACCACATCTGAAACCCGTTAGTGCTGTTAGGCGTTAGCCGCGCCCAAAGCGCCCCGACACTATTTCGCCATTCAGACAAATTTCCCGTTTGGCTCGTCGCGGCTTGCACGGCAAAGGGAATCGCCGCCGCCGCTTGCGAGACGACCGCGAGCGTATTGCCCGAGAACGTCGTGCCGGGAATACCGCCGAACGCGCCGGCGTTGTTGTATTGCACTTGGCCACTCGAACCGCCCGGGCTCGCTGCGACCGTCTGCCAAGTGCCATCATCGCGCAGGAAGCGCAGCGAACTCGTCACGGGGGCAGGAACTAAGCCCTTCGCCGCCGCCGTGAACGTGTTAAAGAGGGCCGTTTGCGCCGTTGCGCTCGCTGCGCCGAGGACCGCGAGGCCCGCCGCCGTAGCTTGCGAGTCGAGGAGGTACTGCGTATGGGGGTCGGCCTGCGCTACGTGGGCGACGACCGCCGCCGCCGCTGCGCCTGCGACCTCCGCGCCGATATCCCCCGGCACGAGGGACACGTCTCCGGCGAGGTCCGGCGCGACGCCGTTCACGCTGTTTACTGAGCCGAACGGGGCCGCGGATATCAGTCCCTCGACTTGCCCGAGATTGGTCGCGTCGCTCGGCAATAGGCCGGCGGCCACGTTTGCCACGAGTCGCGAGGCGTCTCCAGTGCCGACGCTTACCTCGTTTTCGCGCGTATTATTTGAGCCGTTGCCGAGCGCGACCGAGTTAGTATACGCCGAGGTCGCGCCGTAGCCGAGGGCCGTCGAGTATGCTGCGGTCGCGGTAGCCCCTCGACCGAGGGCCGTCGAATACGTGCCGGTTGCCAGCGAATAGGCCCCGAGCGCGGTCGCTTCCAACGCGGTCGCCGTCGATGCAAACCCAACCGCCATACTACGCTCCGCCGCCTCGGATTGCGCGCCGATAGCGATAGAGTTGTCCGCCGTCGCGTCTGCGCCGTCGCCGATCGCGACCGAGTCGGCGCCCGCGGCAATGGCAAAGCCGCCAAGCGCGGCCGAGCGGTCGCCGCTGGCGTTACTGCCCGCCCCCGCGCTTACTGAGTAGGCGCCGGTCGCCGTGTTTACTAGGTAGTCGCCCGCCGGTTGCGCGCCTATGTCGCCGGGCGTCAATTCGACGTTACCGGCGATATCGGGGAGCACGGCGTTAACGCTTGTCACGGTACCGGCGCCGGTGTCGGGGTCGACCCAGCCGGTCGCCTGGTCGGCGTCGGACGTCTTGGCGAGAATTTGCCCCGTCGTGCCGCCGTCGGGAACGCCCGGGCCGGTAGCCCCTACGAGGGCGAGGTTTAGCTCGGCCTCGAGCGAGCCGGCGGGGTCGGTCGTCGATAACGGGATCCCGAACGTTATCTCGGGGACGAGTACCGCTTCGAACGAGGGGGTGGTCATGGCGCGGGCGCCTGCGTCGCGCTTTCGACGATGTCGATCCGAACGTATCCTTTAGTTGGAACGCGCTCGCCGGTGGGGTAAACGAAAACGAGGTCGGTACATGTCGCGCCGAGGGGCCACGCGCCGGCGGCCGTTTGGTCGGCCGATATGCGGTACTGCCCGAGCGCGGCGCTAATGATGACGCCGTCGAGTTGCGCGACGAGGCCGTCGGCGCCCATGACGGGACGCCCCGCGACAAATTTGCGGAGCTGCGCTTGCAACGTCGTTCCTACAGGCAACGGTACGACGAGCTTCGTGCGAGGGTCGCGAGTCGTGCCCAAAAACGAAAAGTATGTGCCTCGCTTGTATTCGATCGCCGCGATTGACATTACAGGGCCTCCAGGCACATTTTGACCTCATAGTCACGGCGGGCGGGAAGCCCCCCGCAACGGTTCGCAGGATCTCGGCAATTAACCTTTTTACCGTTTTTAGTGACCCACGTCCACGCTGCCATACCGCGACATGCGCCAGCGTGATCGCCGGCGTTCAATTTGCGCACGAGCGACGAGTTACAAAACGCCGACGTGCCGACATTGTATGCCCAATGCCCGTACGCGACCCACTCGCCATCCTTAAGGGGGACGGTAACGCACTCGCCCATGCGCGACACCATGCGGGCGACGTAATCAGCCTCGAGCGCATCGCACTCGGCCTCCGTGTATGTCTTGCCCTCAATAACGCGCGAGCCGGTGATGCCATTGCAGACGGTCAAGACCCCCACGATATCGCGGTACGGTTTAAGCGGGCGCTTGTTGCTGCTCTCCCAAACGAACAGGCTCGCCACGATAGCGGCGGCGATCGCCGCGGCGCGGACGCCGGCGGGCGCGTTGCTCTTCGGCTTGGCCGGCGCGTTCACGCGTCAATCCTGAAAATGATGCCGATCCATCTATCCGGCGGCGCTTGGCCCTCGGGGATAGGGGTGGCGGTAGACTCGACGAGAAAAGAATCGCCGCCGCTAGAGACCATGCGGAAGCGCATCGAACAGGTTCGGCTCTCCTCGACGGCAAGGTGCCACTCGGCGCGCACGCGGGGTTGGTCGTCAATATGTACGGCGTTAAGCCATCCGAGCCCGACGACCTCGCTCTCGCGCAGGCCGGTCCAGCGTAGGTACGTTTTATTGACAAGCTCGGTACGACCGTCGGCGTGGCACTCAAAAACTGCGCACTTGGGGTCGGAGTCTTGCCGTACTCGCTGATTCGCCGATAAGCGCGTTACCTGCGCGGCCACGGCTTCAAGGCGGGCCGATAGATTATTTTGCATACCGTGGCTTTCAAACTGCCCGGCGCGCAAGGTCTTGAGGGCCTCGGCGATCGAGCTGCCGTCGTCGGTCGCGACTTGCTTAGCGATGCGATCAATCTGCCCTTGAGCGCCGGAGAAAGCCGTTAGGGCGACGGGCAGTTGCGCGACGGCCTTAAACGCTTCGGACCACGGGGCCCACCAGGCGGAGACGCGCTTGTGCGCGAATTTGGCGTACCCCCAAAGGATCGCGCCAAGCGTGCAGACCCCGATCGCGAAGTCGATAATGCCTGAATATTCGGTTAACATTATGGCGGCTCTCCCCCACGTTGTAGCGAGATAGGCACGTCAACGTACGCGGTCGCCGCAAGGGCGTCGGTCACAGTGCAGCGCCAAGTCGCGAAGCGGATCCCTGCGAGCCCGGCGGCGGTGAATGTGAATATCGGGGACGCGACCGCGGCGTTATCGATCGTAATCGCCGCGCTGCCGGAGACGTACGTCCAAGCGTAGGTATACGGCCCAGTGCCGCCTGTAGCGGTCGCCGTGCCGCCGGCACTTACTGAGCCGGGGCCGTCGGTGCCGTCGTACCCGTATATCGGGTTCGGATCAACGTCGAGCGCCAAGTCGCCGAAACCGATCGGGGCGAATATGTCCTTTAGGTCGACGCCGGTGTCGGTAAAATACGTCACGGCGGCTTTTGCGCCCGCCGTGTATTTTTGATACCGGTCCTTTAGGTCGACGCCGCCGACCGTTAAGTACGTCAAGTCGGCTTTCGTGCCCGATACGTACGGCGCAAAAATATCGTCGAGGTCGACGCCATTCGCTACGAAGTCGGACGGCATGGGTTAGGCTCCCCGGCGCGCGTTGCGTAGTTGCAAGTGAACGGCGAGCTTGCCGTAATTCACGTGCAGGATGCCGTTTTTGTCGCGCGATACGCACGAGGGGAAAATCCTCTCGACGTCTTGGGCGACGACGCCCGAGTCGTCCGTGCCCGGCAAGTCGCCCGGCGCGTTTTCGTTCCAGGTCCACGACACGAGATATAGCTCGCCGTCGGTCGGCCCCTCGTAAGGCCGTACGTTGTCTTTGAGCGAGATATCCGAAGGCGTGTCGAACGATACGCCAGTGACGGGACCCGTAAAGGCGTCGCCGGCGAGCTGCGCGTATAGCGCGAGATTGGACGCTACGACGGCGCGGTCGGTTGCGGAGCGTGCGGCGGCCTCGGGGTTCGTGGCGTAACGGGTAATGCCGGCGATAGTTGTCGAGGCGGTAGGCAAGCCGGCGGAACTGCCGAGCTGCTGCCATTTCGTCGGGTCGCTTTCGGGGCTTGTCGTGTTCGCCGCGGCGATTGACACGTATACCTTAAAGTCGGTAGGCGTGGCGGCGAACGCGAATACGACCGCTGCGCCAATGCCGTACGAAAATGGAGCGCCGCCGTTCATTGCGGTGGTAATGAAGTCGGGGAAGCCCCAACGCTGGACCATGCCGATCGCGTTCGTTATCTCGTAAAGCAAGCCGTTCATTTCGTCGCGTTCGATCGGTTTCGCGTCGGGGTCGACGCCGATCTCGAGCTCATAGTCGGGGCCATAGCCCTGGTTATAACTCACAGAGC
>Ga0208627_1000177_pt1 | contig 22410 bp, 28 predicted proteins | sample LakWasMet13_LOW5_2_FD_183861 | JGI IMG/M metagenome (GOLD analysis project Ga0208627, IMG submission 183861) | Freshwater sediment methanotrophic microbial communities from Lake Washington under simulated oxygen tension - Sediment Metagenome... | ecosystem: Environmental > Aquatic > Freshwater >... | reverse complement strand
ATTCGTGAAGAAGACACAATCATCCAGGCAAAAAAAGATTACTGCGACAAAGCCCGTACGTTCGTCGTTAGGGATGCCGCGTTACGGCTGATCCGGCTTAAATATCCGTTCATCCCAGAAAACGGGATCTGCGGCTAATGAGTTTTACCGGCAACCCCGAATTAAACGCGGCTGCACCGATCACTAATGACGGATTCTGGCCGAACGTGACAACGGGCGACTTGCTGGACAATTACCACGTCCCCCGCGAATACGCTGGCGGCGTGGTGACGACCGGATTAACCATGGCGCTGATTAACGTCAACCAAAAACTGGCGGACGTTAAAGCCAAGTTGCAGCTTGATGGCTATGCAAGCCTTGCCGCTTATACCACGGCCCACCCGGAAGCCCTGGACGGCAAGCAGGTACTTGAGACGATGTACAAACATGCGGTTTATGCACGGGCCAAAGCCGGTCTGTTGATGCAGTTTCCGGCGATCAATAAGCAGCAGCGGGACGCGGAGAAACAGGCGGCAGTCGCCGAGGATATGGAAGACCACTGGCTGGATGAAAGCCAAGACGCAATCGCCGGGTTTTTCAGGCGATTTCTGCCGCTGGAGCCGGTGATGAATAAAGCCAATACCCTGGCGGTGTTGATATGAGTATGAGACAGCTAAAAGAGCTGACCGATCTCATCATTGCGCTGGACTTCGTCCATCCCCGAAAAGTATCCAGCGTGGCCGACGAGCCTAGGATTATCCCATCCGGGAAAACGGTAACGATTGATACCGGGCTAAACGCCCCGGGTATCGTGTTGTACCGGCAAACCTATACAGGACTGTTCTTCATTGACGAGTACCCGTTTAAGAAACATGCGCCGGAGGAGTTATTCGGACAGATTTGCGCCTATTTGCTGGCGAAAGGCAACGGCACAGACGAAATACCGAAACCGGAAACCAATGTCGACGTGCTGGACAACGACACCGCCAATATCGACATTCAGATCAACTTCGAGCAGGACGTTTACGCGGTTGAAGATCCCGCCGGCACTATCCAGCTGGACGGAAAACTGTACCGGATAGCCGATCCTGAAATCGACTATGTGTTGTCCGGCGACGTAGCGACATGATCCAACATGTAAGAGTCGACGTAGAAGGCCGGAGCGAATTCAGGCGGCAAATGGGCCTTTTAATTCTGGCGCCGCTTCGACGTAAACGATTAATGGCAAGAGTCGCCCAAAAGGTGATCAGGGACAGCAAACGCCGGGTACGTGAGCAGCGCGACTTGGACGGCAACCCCTACAAGGAACGCCACAGAAAGCGAACACACGCCCGCCGCAAAATGCTAAGTCGCCTAGTCAAAGAGATGAAAGTGATTGAGGCGACCGGCGAGAGCGCAACGATCGGGTTTTACAAGCCAAGCTCAGGCCGCATTGCGGCAGTTCAACAGCATGGCTCGACCGAAACAATAAACATGCGCAGCAGGACGCGCAGGACGCTAAACGGCAACAGAGTCAGCGCCACTAATTCAGCAGCGTTTGCAGCTGCGGCGTTCGCCCAAGCGACCAAGAGACAGGCTACAGAGCTAAGAAAGCTGGGGTTTAAGGCCAAAGTCGGCGGCAAGATGAAAACAGTTGGATTGAACTGGATTCAGTCGAATATGACCGTCGCCAGAGCCGGGTCCATTATCAGGGCAATGCGTGAGGCGCAAGGCATAAGCCGAAACATCTCATGGATTACCCGCTTAACAGCGCGAAGCTTTTTAGGCGCTACCGCTGCCGAAGTGCGGCAATACATCGAACAAATTTACGACGACATGGAACAGGAGATAAGACGTCATGCCATTAGGTAAAATTACAGTCAACGCCCTCAATTTAAATCAAGGGCCATTCCCGACCGTCGAGAAATATTTTTTATTTATCGGCGAGGGAGCAACCAACCAGAACACCCTGCTGTTTTTAAACTCGGACAGCGATCTGGACACCGAACTGGGCGTAGCCGATTCAGAGATTAAACGCCAGATCAAGGCCGCCAAAGCCAACGCCGGGCAAAACTGGGCCTGCTGCGCCATTCCTGTCGCCGACGGTACCTTGTGGGCGGCGGCGTTCGACATGGCCATGAACAACAACGTCAAGGTCGAGGCCTGCGTCATCTGTACGCCGGTCGCCGTGCAAGCGGACTTGACCGCGATGCACACTAAAGCCGTCGAGACCAACGCCACCTACGGCCGCCGCTTGTTCTTTATCGCCGCTGCCGAAGCCATTGATCCAACGGCGGTCACCGGACAAACCTGGTCTGCGTACATCACCGCCCTGACCGCCTCAACCACCACACTGTCCGCGATGCGCGTTTCAGTGGTGCCGTACATTTACAATGATGCGGTCGGCATTTACGCAGGCCGGTTGTGCAACTATCAAACCAGCGTGGCCGATACGCCGATGCGGGTCAATACCGGCTCGATCGTCGGCCAGGATCAATCAACCCTGCCGGTTGACAAGGACGGCATCATCTACAACAACGCCCATGCCAAGGCCCTGAACGACCAGCGCTTTAGCGTGCCGCAGTTCTACCCCGATTACGAAGGCGTGTACTGGTCGGACGGACAAATGCTGGACGTTGCCACCGGCGATTACACGGTGGTCGAAAACCTGCGCGTGGTCGACAAGGCCGCGCGGGCGGTACGCCTGGTACTGATCAGCCTGGTCGGCGACCGGCGCTTTAATTCCAGCCCTATCGGCACGGCCTGGGCCATCAGCAAACTGATGCGGCCCTTGTTCGAGATGAGCCGGTCTTACAACTTTCAGGGCATCCCGTTTCCCGCTGAACTCAAATCGCCCGTAGACGGCGACATTGCCATTCATTGGATCACGCGCACCCAGGTACAGATTTTCATCAAGGCCCGGCCATATGAAATACCCAAGGACCTGACCGCCAACATCATTCTGGATTTAACTGCACCCGTATAAGGATTATCAGCCATGAGCAAAAGAAACCATTTATCAGGCCAGGATTTCGACGTGATGCTGGGCGACGTGATGGTGCATGTCGAAAACCTGAGCGCCAGCATTGCCGACAACCGCAAAGCCGTGCAAACGCGCGGCATTCCGGACGGTTATGTCAACGGCGATGTCGCCTGCACAGGAGACTTGGAGATCGACAGCGCCAACATGAAGCTGCTGATCGACTCGGCCAGAGTCTCCGGCAGCTTTAGACAGCTGCCGCCGTTCGACATCGTCTGCATCGGCAAGAACATCGACAACGAACAAAAAATAGAGCTGTTCGGCTGTCTTTTAAAAATATCGGACCTGTTCAATCTCGACGGCAAAGGCGGCGAGAAAAACAAGCACAAAATCCAGTTTGAAGTCACCAGTCCGGATTTTGTCCGCATCGACGGCGTGCCGTACTTAAGCGCCACCGACATCAAGGATCTGTAATGAAAAAGCCAACGATTAAACAGATTACGGAAGCTCTCTCTCAGGCAGGGATGCCACCCCTTTTTAAAGGCGAGCTGAACCTCACCTTGATCGGCATACGCTCGAAAGACACCGACGCCAACAGTTTTAACGACCTGCTGTGCGTGCTGCATGAAGATGCCGCCGGGAAAATGCAGCTTTTGACCTACCCGATCACCACCGATCCGGGCCGGCATTACCGCGAGCACCCGATCAACGTTAACGGCACCGCCATTTTAAAGCCCGGGCATTATAAAAAATGCTGGCAGATTGGCGCACACCAAGGCAAGTACATTGCCCTAGTCCAACGCGGCCCGATGACCGTTTACCGCGACCGCAACAAGGACGCGCACCTGGACATGGAGCAAGAAGAAACCGGCTATTTTGGCATCAACCTGCACCGGGCCGGAGCCAATATACATACCTTAAAAACCGACAAAGTGTCCGCTGGTTGCCAGGTGTTCGCCAACAGCGAAGATTTCGATGCCGTGATGGAACTGGCGCATAAATCGGCGGCCAAATACGGCAACCGTTTTAGTTACACCTTATTGGACGAGGCGGACTTATGCCCGACAGCCAAACAAGCGGAAGCAGCGGCCCAAGCTTAATTAGCAGCTGGGGCTACAAAGCCCTGCTGCCGGAAGAAAAGGCGCAAATCTGCAACGGCGCGGGCGCTGCGGGCAAATGGATCAGCTCGATCATCCCGAACACCATGTACGGGCTGGACTGCACCGAAGCGTTCAACATCCATGATTACGATTATGACGTGGGCGCAAGCCGGGCCGACAAGGAACGGGCCGACCGCAATCTGCTGATGAACCTGTTAACGCTGATTAACCACCAAGGCGGCTGGTTGATGCTGCCACGACAATGGCGGGCCATGAAGTATTACAACGCGGTGCAACTGCTGGGCGACGAGGCGTTTTTTAAGGGCAAATAGGGAGGTTTTATGCCGACTGTAGAGTGTAATTTGAAGATCCAAAGGCTGGAAATTGTACAAGACCAACATGCCGAAAAAATTGGCTTCCTGTTCAAAAAACAGGATGCAACCGATAAAGCCCTGAACGATATTCGGGACATTAAATATATCCTGATCGGCGGTTTCGGCTTTTACATGCTGGATAAAGTCGGCCTGGTTGAAACAGCCATTAAGTTGTTCGGCTGAGATTCCGTAGGGTACGCAGCGCGTACCTTTTAAATCCGTAGAAGGTACGCGCTACGTACCCTACATTTTTTTAATTGCGATAAAGGGGAAGAGAGTATGACTGCACCAACCACAACAGTATCCATTGGCGGCGAAGAACTGAATTTTAATGTCAGCACCGCCGACTTTAACCAGTACATCAACGAGCAGATGCCCAACAACAAAGTGGCGCCTGCTTACAATTTTTTGCAGCGCACTGTCGCTAAAGACGACAAGGAAAAGTTTAAACAACTGATCCTGAAAGACGGCGTGCCCAACGGCGCTATCGTGATGCAGGTTGCTGGCCTCTTGGCGCTGGATGGCGGTGCGGATATCGAGATCACTATAAAAAAGTCTCAGAGCTCGCCGACGCCATCGAGCAAAACGGATACAGCCAGCTAATCAGCCTGGCCAAACACTGGCTGCCCGGGCAGCCGATCAATGAACAAACCATGGCGGAAGCACTGTGGCTGGACAAGCGGCACTGGGACAACACTACTGCCGCGATTGCCAACGGCATAACAAAGGCGCTTAAAGGATGACTGCACTCAACAACCTACTGTTTAAAGTGTCGCTGCTGGACGCCATGTCCGGCCCGGCCAAAGGCATGATGTCCACGATGGATAAAGTCACCACCAAAATCCAGGGCGGGTTTAATAAAATTGGCTACGGGGCGGCGGGGCTGGTGGGTGCAGGTTATTCTCTCGATCACATCTTGCAGCCGGCCAAGGAAATGCAGACGGCGCTGGGCGAAATCTCGTCGATGAATGTCGGCCAGGACGTGCTCAACGGACTGAATAGCGCCGCGCTGAAATTCAGCGTGAAATACGGCGAATCGGCGGCTGAATTCGTGCGCTCGGCCTATGACATCCAGGGCGCCATTTCCGGTTTGTCGGGCAACGAGCTGCCGGCCTTCACCAATGCTTCGGCCATTCTGGCCAAAGGCACCAAAGCCGACATGGGCACCATTACTAATTACGTCGGCACCATGTACGGCATTTTCCAGAAAAACGCCGACGCCATGGGCAAGGCCAACTGGATCAACATGATGGCCGGTCAGACGGCAGTGGCCGTCAATATCTTCAAAACCACCGGCCAAGGCATGTCAGAAGCCTTCACCACGCTGGGCGCCGGTGCGCAAACCATGGGTGTCGGCATGGCCGAACAAATGGCGGTGCTAGGCACGCTGCAGGCAACCATGTCGGGCAGTGAGGCCGGCACCAAGTATCGCGCGTTCCTGGACGGGGTCGGCAATGCCCAGGAAAAACTCGGGCTACAGTTTACCGACTCGCAGGGCAAGATGCTGCCGATGATCGCTATTCTGGACAAGATCAAAGGCAAGTACGGGGCGATCGATACGGTCGCGGAATCTGACTTGCTGAAGAAGGCCTTCGGCACCCAAGAGGCGACGGCGCTGGTCAAGCTACTATCGACCAATATCGACGGCCTGAGCAACAGCATCAACGAGGTCGGCAAGCAAACCGGACTGCAAGGCGCGATCGACATGGCCAATGCCATGGTCCAGCCTTGGGAACGTGCGAGCAAGGCGGGCGACGCGCTGATGATCATGCTCGGACAAAAAATGCTGCCGGTGTTGACGCCGGTATTTAACGGCATCGTAAGCATTAGCGAAAAGCTGATGCGCTGGATGGACCTGTTTCCGAACATTACGACCTACATCGGTTATGCCGTGTTCGGCATTATCGGTATAACGGCTGCGCTGGCTGCGCTGTCGGTAGTGGCCGGTATTGGCACGATGGTTTCTACTGGCTTTGGTCTGGCCTGGTCGGCCATAGGCTTAATTCTAACGCCTCTGGCTCCATTGCTAACTGCCCTGCGCATGGCATGGGTGGTAATGAAAATGGAGATGTTGGCTGGATCTGGCGTGTTTACCGTATTAAAAACCGGGCTGGTGGCCTTTGGTACTCAGTTATGGACCAACATAGCAGCTATATGGGCGTGGAACGTAGCATTGTTCGCCAACCCCATTACCTGGATAGTGCTGGGCATTGCTGCTCTGATCGGGATTGTCGCTACGGCAGTGATTTATTGGGATACCTGGACGCAGGCCGTTGCTAACTGGTTCAGTGCTTTTGATGCATTTTATTTAATCGGCCAAGGTATCGGCTTGATCATTGTCGGATTTCAATCGATAGGCCAAGCCATAGGCTGGCTTGTTGCTGGATTCCAAGCAATCCCTGATTGGTGGATTGGATTTAAAGCCTGGGTTTCAACGCTAAACCCGTTCGCCCTGATCGGCGACGGCATCGGCTTAATGATTGCCGGGTTTGACGCCATTAAAAACTGGTGGTCTGAATTCAAGAACTGGTTGGCGGCGCTGAATCCATTTGCCGGGATCAGTAGCGCTGTCGATAGCGTGATGCGTGGGATACAGTCGGTAACCGGCATTAAAATGCAAGGCGCGGCGACTGCTCAACCGACGGTGCTTGATAAACTCGCAACGCCAGCCACGCTTACCGGCGCAGCTGCCGCGCCGTCATTATCGGCGATGGCTGCGCAGCCCAAATGGGCGCAACAACCTGCACCCGGCCTTTTAACAGACAGCTTCGCACCGCCGCAACCGATCGCTGCTCCTTCCGCATTAACGCAAAGCGGCTCGGCGAACGTTCCCAAGGGCGGACTGATGAGCCAAATCAACAACGCCAATAACAGCAAAACGATCCATGTCGGCGGGATCACTATCCACAATCCGTCAAAGCCGGTAGGTCCGTTACTGGCTGACGAGCTGCAAATGGCGGCAGGCTAAGCATGGACTACATCGATCTACTCATCACCAATAACGACCTGACGCTAGGCCCCGGCAATGATCCGGTATTGCTCGGCGATAGGGACAGCATCATTCAGGACACCAAGCACCTGATTAGAGACTGCGGCCTGCTGTCGGCCTGCATCGGCGAGCGCGACAATGCCAAGGTCAAGCTGTTGATGCAACAGTTGGAACTGAAAATCGAGGACGACCTGCGCCTGGTACCGGGTACGATCAAAATCACCCGGCGGGACACGGAAATTTTTTTTATCACCGCCGACACCGTTAAGTTAGGCAAAATCAGTCTACAGGTAAGCGCATGAGCGATGTGGATTATTACAAAATTCTGAGCGACAACGGCATCCCGACCACGCAAGCGGAACTGGAAACCGCGTGGAAATCTGAGGTGACCGCGCAAGGCAGCACGATCAGCAACGACAACGCCTATTCACCGTTCTGGCGGGTCGTGACGGCATTAATCACCGTGCCTGTGCTGTGGCTGGTCAAATTCATGGCCGAAACGGTGCTGCCGAACAGTTTTGTTAAATCGGCCACCGGCGTTTGGCTGGAGCTGCTGGCCTGGGCGGTCAATATTGAACGCAAACCGGCCGGCAAGGCCAAGGGCAAGATGACCTTTACCCGGGCCGATGTCGGCGCGGCTTATACGATCCCCAAAGGCACAGTTATCCAGACCGCATCGATCAACGGTTTTGTTTACGAGATGATTACCGACGCCGATACCGCATTTGTGCCGGGACAGGCGACCGTTGCGGTCAACTGCACGGCGGCGGCAGTGGGCGACGCCTACAATCTGGCGGTCGGCTATTACAGCATTTTAAAAACGCCGATCGCCGGCATTACCGCCGTAACCAATGCCGATGGCTGGCTATTAACGCCAGGCACGGAAACCGAAACCAACGATGACCTTCGCGACCGGGTCCGCAACCAGTTCGGCACGGCATCCGATTTTCACACCGACAGCGTGTACCGCGCGCTGATCAGTGAATTCCCCGGCGTGGCGATCGATGCGATCTGGTTCGAGCATAACGCGCCGCGCGGCCCCGGCACAGCAAACGCGTTTGTGCTGTTCGATTTCAATGCTCCGGCGGTTCAATACCTGGCGGATATCAACGCCTACATTACCGACCAGGGCCATCACGGCCACGGCGACGACTTGCAGGTGTACGCGATGCCGGAAACAGACCATGCGCTGATTGTCGATGTCTGGCACGAGCCGTTTTTAACTGCTGCGCAGATCAGCCAATTGCAAACGGATGTCGATGTTTTTATCCGGGCGGCGTTCCGCGAGAACAAAGCCTACGTCGTTACCCTGACCTACCCGCACAGCCGGTTCAGTTTTTCCAAATTGGGGCAGGAGCTGCATAAACAGTTTCCAGATATTCACAGTGTGGACTTTAACCTGACCGACATTGTTTCGGCGCTGAACGTGCCGACCTTGTCATCGCTGACCCTCAACATGGCGGTGACTGAATGACGCAACAAAAAAAGCCCTCTCTGATGGACGACTGCATGGATGCAGGAGGTAGAGCAACGCAGGAGCAGTTGCCGAGAGTTTGGGTGAGGAGGCTTTAAATGGATGCAATCAAGCTGCCGTTTTGGCTGGAAGGGACCGAGCTGGTCAAGCTGCGCGATGCGGCGACGGCTTACTGGGCACAAATTGAAACCTGGCTGAAATGGCCGTTGACGCAGTTCGACGCGCTGACCTGCAGCGAGGGCGTGTTAAACCTGTTGGCCTATCAGCGCGACATCCAGCGCTTTAAAGACGAGCCGCTGGATCTGTACCGCAAACGGGTCGGCTTTGCTTATGTGAATGCCGAAGACGCCGGCAGCAAGGCCGGGTTTATCGCTATTTTCGAGCGCCTGGGCATCGGCTATCTGGAGATCGACGAGCGCGTTGATCCGGTGGACTGGGATGTTGTTTTGCTTAGACTGAGCGATTCGCAGTTGGCCGAGAACATGGAGCTGCTGCAAAAGATTATCGAAAAATACGGGCGCACCTGCCGGCGCTACCAGCTGCAGGTGATTACGCCGATTATCGTCACCATGGATGCGAAGGACACCGGGCACACCTGGTGGTTTGATGCGGCCCTGCAAACCGAATCGCCGTGGCTGGCTGATGCAACCATCGACAACAAGGCAACCGGCAACAGCTGGGATCTGGCTGTCGCCAAACTTTAACAAGGAGCAAACATGGCATTTATTACTGTTGCGGGTGAAACCCAGATAGCGGCCAAGCAAGGCGCGGCGCAAGTTCTGAACATCACCCATTTTGTGCTGGCGAATATCTCCGGACTGGGCGCTGAACCCGTCAACCGCATCGAGGCGATGCCGGCGGGCGGAAATATCATGGCAACCTTGCCGGTCACCTCGTCCGGCTATGTCAACGGCAACCAGGTGGTTTACTCGCTGGTCATGGACTCATCCCTGGGCGACTACGACTTCAACTGGGTCGGCCTGAAAGACGCCGACGGCGTGCTGATTGCATGCACCTATACGCCGCTGATCCAAAAACGCAAAACCGCGGGAGCCATTCCCGGCAACAACCTGACGCGCAATTTTTTAATTGCCTTTTCCGGCATTCAGGCGACCGCGGCCATCGCCGTTCCGGCCGCGACCTGGCAGATCGATTTCAACGCCCGGCTGCACGGCATCGATGAGCGCGAGCGCCTGAGCAATTACGACATTTACGGCCATGAAGGCTTTTTAGGCACCGGCTGGAAAGTCACACGGCAGGGCGCGACAACCACTTATGATGTGGCGGCCGGCATCGGCTATGTCGGCGGCGTGCGCACTGCCAGCGCCGTTACGCAGCAGGTCACCGTGGCGGGGCCGCCAAAATCGGTCTGGCTGGATGTGTCGCTGCAGGGCGATATTTCCGATGTGTCGGCGGTGGTGGCGTTTGTGATTGATGCGGTCGCGCATGCCGATTACACCGATGCCAACGGCTTTAACCATTACGTGACCAAGATTGCCGATATTGCCGCAGACGGCAGTGTGACGGATGTGCGGGTCAGTGCTGATAATATCGTGCCGCAAGCGGAAGCGGAAGCGGGAGCAGCGACAACGATCAGGAACTGGACGTCGCAGCGGGTTAGGCAGGCGATTACGGCTGTTACTTCAGTATTGGCGCCGTTAGCGTCTCCGGCCTTTACCGGCAACCCAACAGCGCCGACTCCGGCGAAGTTTGATAACGATACGTCTATTTCGACATCCGCGTTTGTCAAAACTCATGGTGTACAGTTCGGATCGCCTAATGTTTTCTCGGGATCGGGAACTCTGACCGCCGCAGATAATATCGGTAATTTGACGGTATTTTTGGGCCACTTAAGTTCGATAACAGTTACGCTGCCTGCATCGGCGGGCTGCCCGCAAGGCGGCGCGATTTGTTTTTCTAATGCCGGAGCTTACGATGTAACTCTCCAGCGATCCGGGGCGGATCAAATAAACCCCGGCTATGCCAATATCACGTCCATAGTTTTGAAACCGGGCGATACCCTGGATATTGCGCTGAACGGTACCGTATGGAACGCATTCGGCGGTTCTGCCTGTCTCGCGTATATTGGCAATTTTGCAGCATCGCTCAGTACCAATGGCTATCAGAAATTGCCTAGTGGGTTAATTATCCAATGGGGCTCGACTGGGCCCGTATCAACCGGAGCGACAATAACATTCCCGATAGCGTTCCCGAGCGCGGCCCGCGCGGTGAATGCGTTCATGACCTATGGCGGGTCGTACAATATCGCTATGTCTAGCAATGTCACCGCTACGAATTTCGTTTTAAATCACAACTATGCCGGAACAGCCAGCCATAGCTGGATGGCTATCGGTTATTGAGGACTATATTATGAGATACAGCGACCAAACCGGGTGTTTTTACCCAACGAGCGAAAATTACGCGCTATTGCCGGACGATATTACGGATGTGCCGCATGAGGATTTCGCGCTAGCTATGTCCCGGCAGCCAGGCGAGTCTGTCGATCTGGTCAATGGACGGATCGTTATCGTGCCGACGCCTGAACCGACACTGGTAGAATTGAAAGCGGCAAAGGCCAGCGCTATCAAATCGGATTGCTCCGCAACCATCACGGCGGGCATTGATCATGACGCGCTCGGAACGGTGCATCACTACCCGACCGCGGCGACCGATCAGGACAATCTAAACGGCCTGATTACAAAATCGCTGATCAGCGGTGCGGCAGGTGAGCCTTATAAATTCTGGTGTGCAGACAGCACTGGTGTCTGGGCACGGCGTGATCATACGGCGGCGCAGATACAGTCATTGGGTCTCGCTGTAGCGGCACAGGTGATTGCCGCACAGGATTTATATGAGATCAAGTTGGCTGCGATCCAGGCTGCCACGACACCGGCCGAGCTGGACGCGGTCAGCTGGTAATGACCTGGTCACCGCTATCCATCACCGCGCCGTTGGGCAATGCCGCCGCGCTGGACAGCCAGTCCGGCGGCAGCATCATCAAGCGCCTGGTGCATCCGTGGCTGCATGGCGTCGGCGAGGGTTCCGGCCATTACCGTTACCTGAGCTTCCCCAATGCAGCCAGCGCCCTGGCTAAAACCATTGGCAACGAACCGGCGGCGCTGGGCATTGCGATCGCAGCGTCTAACCTGACTGATTTTGCCAGTGATATCGCCGCATTCAATGCGGTGTTCCCGGTGCGCGAATTTGCAGCGCTGGGTCGCAAGGCGGCGGCGCTGGTTGATCTGGAAACGACCAAATTCAACCTTCCGGAAGCTGCTGAAGCGATCGCCCAGCAAACGATGGACCTGTCCGGGCTTGGCGCTGTTGCCGATCTACGCAAGGCGGCGCTGATGGAGCAGGCGCAAGCCGAAGCCACGGCGTTTGCGTCAACCAGCCCACTGGCCAACCTGGATCTTTACCAGGTACAAAAAACCGCTGCCGATGCGGCCATTGCCGCAGCGCTGGCAGCGGCCAAGGCTCAGCTGTCCGGCGGTGCCGGCTGGCGTTTTTACGCCGATGCTGATATTGCCAACGCTTTGCTGCAAAACACGCCGGACCATCGTTACACGCTGACCGCGATCATGCTGTTTACCGGTTCCGTGGCTGATCTGGCGCTATTACAGGAGATTGTCGCGTGAGCATCTATTTAAACGATAACAAGATCCCCGGGCATAACCAGAAAGTGTCGATCGACTTGAAGTTTGCCAGCGAGGATATGTCCGGCAACAGCTCTTCGACCGCCAAGGCGCAAAAAGGCGACAAGGGCAAAACCCTGAAGGTGCAAACCACGATCCGGTTTATCGATGCCGACGATTTAAGCCTGCTGGTCAATCTGTCCGAAGCCAAAAACGCGGCAGGCGAGCAGGCGGTTTACCACATCGTCAACCCCACCGCCAACGCCATGAACATGCGCCAGGGCTTTTTTGACGAGACGCTGTCGGTTAAGGAAAACGACTCGACCGAGGACTGGAGCATCAGTTTTACGCTGTCCGAGCATCACTCGGTACCGGAAAAAAAAGAGTCCAGGAAAGCGGAAAAGAAAGTCACCGAACAGGCCCCGAAAGGCACGCCGGTTAATGCGTCAGGTGCGGCAAATCCTAACGCGGTAACGGAACAGGCGGTGGAACTGACACCTTTTGAACAAAAGCTGAAAGGCTTGGATGCGTTTTTGGGTGGCTGATGAAACTCGATAGGCAACTCAATGTTAATAATACCCCGTACCACGTCATTGACGACCGGGTGTTGCTGGATCTGGATGCGCCGGGCCGAGCACAGTTTTTAATCGATGCCGGCGACAAGCCGGTGGCGGCCAAACAGGTAGTTTCGTTTACCCTGGGTTACGCCGCGCACGACACCATGCAGCGGGTGTTTTTGGGCTATGTCGAATCCGTCAACACCCTGGACCGGCGGCAAAAACTGTTTTGCCGGGAACTGTCGGCGGTGCTGTACGCTCCTTTGCGGCTGGATTTGCGCCATGTGACCATGCAGGAGGTGATCGGCGAGATCCACAGCAAAACCGGGCTGACCTTTAGCGTCGGTTCAGGGACTTACAGCAGCAAGAAAGTGGCGAACTTTTACAACCTGGGCAACGGCTATCAGGCCATGCAATCCATGGCCCGAGTGTTCGGCATTGATAACTATATCTGGCAGCAGCAAGGCCACGGGGTGATTTATGCCGGCAGTTGGGCCGATTCGCGCTGGGCGGACAAACCTGTCGAGCTGGGCAGCGAGATGTTCACCGAACATCTGGCCAACAACAGCGCCAAACTGGTGGCGGTTCCGGCGCTGCGCCCGGGCGTAAAGCTAAACGGCAATATCGTCACGAAAGTGGACTTTAGCGGCAACCAAATGGTGATAACGTGGAAAAAGCCATAAAACGCATGATTCAATCGGCCTTTCCGGAGCTGGCCGGCGGCTATCACCTGCCCCGCTTTGCCGAGGTGGTCAGCGCGCGCGAAACGCCCAAAGGCGGCGAAGTGTGCGACGAGTTCAGGCCGGTTTATGCGGTCGATGTGCAGATCCTGGACGAGTACGGCGAGCCGGATCCGGCTTTTCCGATTCTGAAGGATCTGGCTTTGCCGATGCCGGTATCCGGCCATGAAATGGGCATGGCGGCGTTTCCGGAGAACGGCGCCTGGGTGGAGATCGGCTTTGCCTACGGTTCGCCCAATAAACCGTTTATCCGCTGCATCCTGCCTCACGGCCGCAGCCAGTTTCCGGTTGAGCGCGGCGAAATGCGCCTGCAGCAGTCGGCGGAAAGCTACCAGACCATCGACAAAAACGGCAATCATGCCCGGGTGACTGACGGCAACATGACCGACTCCAGCCTGAAAAAGACCAGCACCGCGACCGAGCGCAGCGCCAATTACGGCAAAAGCGACAAGACCGTGGACGCGGGCGACACCGAGACCATCGGCGGCATTAAAAAGATTATCGCCAACATGGGCCTACAGCTGACCAGCGGCCAGCGCTTCGACCTGTCGGCGCTGGGCGATTTGAATATCGTCAGCAAGACAAAGTTCCGAGCGATAGCACCGACGAGCTGGGTCGGGTCGAGTAATGAGAACGTGCTGAAGCAGTTATCCGAGCTGATGCAGTTGATGATTAACCTGTGCAATATTTTGCAAAGCCACACGCACCCATCGGTAGGGGCATGTAGCCAAAGCGCCCAGGTTGCCCAGATCGGGACCGATACCGGTGCGGTTAAAACGCGGCTGGATGGCATTACTGAAACCACGCCGCCGGCATAATGACGATGGATGAAATCCGCTGCGGCGCCTGCGGCAAAAAGCTGGGCGACGGCATTTACCAAACCTTGCAGATCAAATGCCCGCGCTGCCGCACCCTTAATTTTTTGAGAGCCCAGAGCCCCAAACCCGAACACCACGAGTGTCATTGCAAGAGTGAAACTCGTGAGAACCTACCAAAACAACGGCATCACCGTACATAACACCGACTGTTTAACCCTGCTGGCGCAACTGCCCGACAACAGCATCGATCTGATCGCCACCGATCCGCCCTATTACAAAGTCAAAGGCGAAGCGTGGGACAATCAATGGCAAAGCAAAGACGACTTTTTCGCCTGGCTGGATAGCATCCTGGTGGAATATCACCGGGTATTAAAACCGGCCGGATCCTTATATCTATTTGCCGGTCCTCACCTGGCCACACAAGTGGACATAGCCGTCAGCCGGCGCTTTAACCTGCTGAACCACGTCATCTGGCGCAAGCCCACCGGGCGGCATAACGGCTGCAACAAAGAATCATTGCGCCGCTACTTTCCGCAAACCGAACACATTCTATTTGCAGAAAGCCGCAAAAAGCTGCCGTTTGCTTTTGAGCCGATCCGCAGTTACCTGGACGATGCCAGAACCGCTGCCGGCGTTTCCAGAAAGCAAATCGACCAGGCCTGCGGCTGCCAAATGTCCGGACACTGGTTCGACCGGTCGCAATGGAGCTTCCCCAGCCTGGCGAATTATCTAACCATGGATCGGTTATTCGGCGGCACGTTAAAACCCTATGAACAGCTGAAAGCGGAATACAAAGCCATCCAGGGGCAGCGCCGCCATTTTGCCGTGACCAAACACGTCCCCTACACCAACGTCTGGGACTTTAAGCCGGTGCAGTGGTATCCGGGCAAACATCCCTGCGAAAAACCGCTGGATCTGATGCGGCATATCATCGAGGCCAGCTCCAGGCCTGGCGATGTGGTGCTGGATACGTTTGTCGGCAGCGGCTCGACGGCGATCGCCTGCAGGGCGTTGGGGCGGCGGTTTGTGGGGTGTGAAATGGGAACTGATGAGTTTGATGGTGCGGTTGATCGATTAACGGCTTGATGGTTTTGAAACAAGGCAAACGCTGGCTTGCCTTGAGTGATTGCTAGCATCTCTGTTATGTTCTGCTATTATTTAAAACGCTACCGGGGCCGATATTTGCCACTCATCTTTGGCTTCCTAGGTATTGGTTCCGGTAGCGCCTCCTTTCGTCGGCGGCATCCTATCAATCAGCCCAACCTACTCGCTACGAACTGTTCCAAAATAAACAATATCGTCAGGCTCAGAATAACTTTTGGTATTGTATTCTTCTGCAGGTAAATAGCATATTTGAGCCTCTTCATGCTTAAGTCCATACAGCGCCGCTCCAACCGTGGAAATTTTATTATTCATTGGAGCTATTACAGTATTGTATTCGCTGTATTGGCTGATGTAATTATCCAAATCATTCGCGGTTTTAACCGGATCAATCAATGAAAACTGAAATGTTTTAACTATGGATTCATAGTAATTGACTAAATCATCAACAAATCTCTGATTACGGTCATAAAACTCTGGCTTGATTGACTCACTACAATTGCCAACACCAATGGAAATCAAATCTGGCTCATATTCATCAATAATGTATTTTGCTCGTTCGAGCTCAAAACCTGTCATCACTACCACATGAAGCGGCTTCAAAGAAGAACGTTCCCCGGGAAATCCTAACACCGATCTAACATTTCTGAATCCTCGACATAGCCATTCTTCACTCATTTTAGATGCTGGTGTGTAAAGCAAAGACACAGAAGCAAGATAACCCTCCTTATAAAAAAGCATCCCAATTGACATGATAAGTGCCTCGCGTGTAAATGTTGATATATCAAATACAACATTTATTGCACGACCCGTTTTGGCAAAAACTTGATCCAGTTGCTCAATAAAACAATTAGCAAAATCGATAGATTTTTGGTTACTGTATTCAACAACTTTTAATTTATCCTTGAAAGTATCTTTTAATTGGGCTTCATTTTCAGCAGAAGCTTTCTCGAATTCTTTAATTTTAAAATAAACTAAATGTTGAATTTCACAGTGTACTAGCCCAAATGGAATAGACAGACAACGATTCTCATAACTGACACACCCGATTAACATATCTATGGGCTGTGAAAGTTCAGATGTAAGTTGAGTTATTGCTAACTTTTTCATATAGACTGATCCATAGTAAATATATCTGTTTGATCAGTTTCCTGACCTGATTGAATCTTACCCATTCGAAGTTTCACAAACTTATCAGAATCATTACAAGCAACTTTCAAATCCTCAATTGTTACAGATAATTGCCCAGCATAACTAGAAGTATCCAGCTTAAAATAAGGAGCTAAACGTCTACTGAGAACAAACCGATAGTGCCTTCCATAGCCCTCTTTGCTTGGAGCAGTTGATCTCTGAAAATATCCCCATTCAACCCCTAATTGAAAAATACGCTGTAAAGTTTCATCCATTTCTCCTCTAACCATGATAGAGAATATTCGGCGTTGAGAACCATCCGATAAAAGCAATTGACGAAAGAGGCCACCTAAACTGTTAATCAAAGAATAAAGCTGTGAAACAACACTGGGATCATTGCTATTTTGTGAACAATCCCCCGTATCCCTTTTTAATTTTTCAAATTCAGAAATTATAAATTCCTCCGACCAAGATTTTAAAACATTATCTTGGATAGAAGATGGAATAGTTAAAACTGGATTATCTTTGTCTTGCTGTGTTTTTGCTTCTGAATACATTTGCGCCGCGGGTTCCAGAAAAAAACGGATAATGCCTGATGAAATATCAACAATATTTTTAAACCCAGCGTAACTATATGTAGCGCTTGATTTCCCTAGACTCTTCATATAGTCGGGAATAGCATATCTAGTTACATCATCTGAGGCCCTATAACCTTTTCCCTCTCCTTTATCCCATTTTGTTTTCAACTCTTCTTTAAACGCTTCTATTTTCCTATCCTGATCTTTGTCGCTTGGAAAATATTCATCGGGTGTTACGTCGACATTGGCCATAATTAAACGCTTACTGACAATCTCATGTATCCTTTTACGATAATGGTCCTTTTGAGAAGTATACAGAGTGCTAATGTCAACTTCAGAATAATCATGAGCCGACTCAATTAGCTGCCCACTCAATGTCCTATAAGTTTTATATCTGAGCTGTGTGCTAATTTTTAGGCATAAATACTGAGTTGTTCTGCAAGAAACCCAAGTATTTAATATTTTTTGCATTCTTTCACTTAAATTATCGGCATCATCTAACATCAAATAGATTGGACCATCGGGTGTAAAAGGAAGAGACTTTACAGCTTGAGATAACGGTTGAAAGAAATCGACATAACCGCACAACGCCCCCGTATATGGCACATAGTCTTTATTAAATGCGAGCCGCTTTACATACTGAAGTGACTTTTGCTTTTCTTCATCGCAAATCTTTGCCATTGATTCAAATGTTGGATCACTTTCTTTCGTAACAATCGCACCTGATGCCGAAATCAATTTTTCAAAGATATTCAGAAAGAAACCACTAATCTCCTCGTGCTTATCCGTGTTATCGTCGTATAACTTCGATAAAAGATTAAACAACAAACTAGCGATATGCATCAACATCACATGCTCTGACAAATAAAGATTAGAGTCCCCTTCCAAACGCTGCATATCTGTAATATCAAGCCCAGCTACCTTAAAAGGCACATGCACTGCTAAAAAATCCAAATCCTCAATACGTGTTACCTTTCCTGCACATAATTGCACTGACGGTTCAAGATATTTAAGCATCATGCTTTTTCCACATCCTCTTGGGCCGTTGATAAATGTATGCCCAATGTCTTTTATCTTGGGAAAATCCGAAAAAACATCAATAAATAAATCAGCAACTTCTTGTGGCGACAAAGATTCCGGTGTTCTAACCGCAAATGGGTTTTTCATAATTTATCCCTAAGACTTCTCATCAATTTTTAAAATTAATTTTTCACCTACCCAATCAGGATACTCATCTGCCAGTAAATTAGCATTAGAAGGATATCCTTTGTCTTCAAGTTTGAACTCTTTACTTATTATTTCGTTATAGTCTTCATCAACAATAAAAATAGAGGCTTTAATTTGTCGTAACTGAATGATTTCATACATATACCTTGAACAATAAACTCGCTCATTGTTCATTTTTTCTAGCCGCAACATTACCTCATCAATTAAATAAACCTCTTCATCCAATTTACCAAACTTCTTACAAATATTTTCCTTTTCAATATAAAACTCAAGATTGATTGATTTGTCTTGCCTATCAACGCTTACAGAAGTAATGGCATGAGCATATAGATGAAATACTTCACTTTGCTTTGGTAGACTGTCCGTTTCAATAAGATGCCCTGCTGCACGATTGCAATCTTCACAGATTTCATCGGCAAAACGCACCAGAGCTGCAATCACATTTGGCCTGTAGCCTATATCTCCAAATTTACGTATATCTTTCCATTTTTTGTTACCAATTGTGTCTTTATCCCCACTTTTAGTTTTTCCTCCATGAACTTCAGCGATATCAGCTATGATTTTTCTTTCAATAGCATCGGATGCTGCAAGACTTCCCATTTTAGTCATAATTGCCAAAGGCTTTTTTTCATGGTCCTTTCTTCCATGAACATTCCCAGCGTCATGTAGCAATATCGAAGTTAATAGCAAATACACTTCATAGGGTCTCAAAGCTATATCATTATTAGAGTCATCAAGTCCCAGCAACTTTCCTGCGTAATTAATAACTGCATTAAAATGATCCGGGCCGTGATCAGTATAAATTCCACCATCTTCAGCCCCCGTAGCCGCTCCTATATGTTTATATATATTATCTTGAAGCCATTTTTTTATGCTTAAATAGCGGACAAAATATTGATCGTTTCTATTCGGAAATTTGTCTTTTTTATCCTGATTGTTATATAGCCACAGCTCTAACGGAAGTAAGTCGTTTTGATTTACCATAATCACTTTCTATTTATTATTGTGTTAAAAACAGCTTGAGCTAACAATGGCGGTACTGCATTTCCAACCTGTTGTTGCTGAAAGCCAATAGATCCTTTAAACGTAAACCAGTCAGGAAATGACTGCAGCCTGGCTGCTTCTCTTACCGACAAACCTCTATGCTCTACTGGGTGAATCAACATATTTTTTCGATAGTTGCCAATAACCACCGAAGGCGAATCCATACGTAAACGATGATAAATTCCAGTATGACAGCGCGATCGATCTCTGTAATTTGTCATTAAATGCTCTGGAATATTTTCCCAGTTGCCTCCCTGGGGAACATGCTCAAACCTTTCAATAATATGACTAGCATTTCTGGTAACTAAATGATTAGCCGTCCCGTTTAGATCACCACGTAATTGCTTGGCATAAGGCGAAAATGGTTTGCTCGCATATGTCATCCAGTCGATTGCTGCTCCATTCTCCAGGCTTGGTAAATCACCGATCGCTTCTGATACTGTCACTTGAGATTGATACTTTGGCTGCGGTAACTTTACATCGCATCCATCCAAAGACCCTATCAAAAAAAAACGTGATCTATGTTGCGGTATTCCAAAATCCGATGCTTTTGAAAGACCATAGGCAATGGTGTAGCCTAAATCTGCAAATGAATTTGTAATTTGTTCCAGAAATTTTCCTTTTTCTGTTTCCAAAATCCCCCTAACATTCTCAAACACAATCCATTCTGGCCTGACTTCTTTTACAACCCGAACAAATTCCATAAACAGCCAATTATTGGAATTTTCCGATGAGCGTGTTCGTTGATTGGACGTCGAAAACCCTTGACACGGAGGGCCTCCAAAAACAATCAATGGCTGATTTTTTCTTTCAATGTCAAATTGCCGTATATTTCTTATGTCATCAACAATCAGTTTGGTATCGTTATGATTTGCTTTATACGTAGCCGCCGCATGCTTATCTAACTCAACCGCAATTCTTATGTTAATACCTGCGGCTTTAGCACCTAATGACATTCCTCCGGCGCCCGCAAACAAATCTATTCCTAACATTTATAAAACCTAATAATTTAAATTATGCGCAGCGTCACACATAGTTTAAATGATTTCAAGCTCAACCTTTATGGATTCTCAATCAAAACCATAGATTGCTTTAAATCAAGAGAAGCCCATACATGGATGACTCTATAGACAATCTCATACATCTCTATACAAAATGCTCTCTGTAATGCCCTTCATTTGACAAATAAAAAAAATACAACTAACCTAACCCCGCTCTCGCAAAAACGAGAGTCGGGAGTCGCAGCCCGCTTATTACAGAGATGCCAGCGCATCGTATGCGCTATTTTTTTGCCTATCGTTTTTGTGTTCCCGAAAACCGTTTCGGTAACATCATCATTATGGTGGGCTGGCTTGGGCCGCCTTCGGGCGGGCCGCTCTCTGTGGCGGTACTGCGAACCCAGGTCAGTCCGCCACCCGATTTTCGCAGTTCAGTGGCGGTCTCTTTAATCACAGAGGAGCAATCCATGAACAAGCTATTAACCTGGCTAGTCGCCAATGCGCCTAAACGCCACCAAATCACAATCCGTTTATTTCAAATCCGCTACCAACGCGCTATCCTGTGAGCCGCGCCCTGCTGTTAACGCCTGCTTTAACCCGGGAGGTGTAAGATGGATCATCAACTAAAAACCTTGGCCAACCCATTCCAGTTCACCGATCTTGATATCCGCACCGCAACCGATGAACACAGCGAAGTCTGGTTCTGTGCTAAAGACGTTTGCACAGCGCTTGATATTGAATGGTCAAGTCACACTCTCGATAACATGCCGGAAAACTGGTTTATGGTGGTAAAACTCACCACCATAAAAGGCGAAAGAGACGCCTATTTCATCAACGAGGCCGGCCTTTATCACCTCATCTTTCGCTCTAACAAACCCAAAGCCAAGGATTTCGCTAACTGGGTTTGTGAAACCGTCCTGCCCGAGATCCGCAAAACCGGCTTTTTCGGTACCATCGACATTAAGGATCAGATCAGTATATCAAAGCAGATTGACAGCATATCCTTACAAATCGTAAATTCAGCCAATGCTTACAGGCGGCGACTCCTACAAGACCAACTGCGCCGACTTTGCAACATAGTCAACCAGCCGATACCGCCGGATGAATGGATAGCGTTGACACATGATCAGGTTGATCTGTTCGACAGCCACCAAGCCAAGCCCTAACCAGGAGCATGCGATGACAGAAGAACAAGAACAACTCATCCATGCTCTAGAAGGTGCGGCTCAAGGTATCAGCGCTGCAGTAGAGCAACAGACCATCACGCCAACGCAGATCTACTGCCTGCTCAACACTCTGATTAAAGATCTGGCCGCAACCCTACACTAACCCATCCAAAGCCGGGCATCAGCCCGGCACTCTAACCCAGGCGCAGCCGTAAAGCCGAAGCCGATCCCCAACCTGAAGCCCAAGCCAAACCATCGCTCATACGTCCCCGCTCCGCCCGAAAATCACTCCTCCTCACCCGCGCGGTTTTTGCGAAAAAATTTCGCACTGAAATAAATTTTGAAACTTAGATTGGTGCTCACGCGACGGAATGTCTAAGAGCCAGGCTATTAAGAGCTGGAATTTGAAATGGCGAAGTTTGAACTGATGTGGCGATTATTGCCATCTATCAACCGCCAAATTACCGCCACTTTTTATTTTGAAAAACTTATTTTCTTTAATAATCAGTAGCTTAAATGGCGGAGAGAAAGGGATTCGAA
>Ga0208627_1000173_pt1 | contig 22643 bp, 22 predicted proteins | sample LakWasMet13_LOW5_2_FD_183861 | JGI IMG/M metagenome (GOLD analysis project Ga0208627, IMG submission 183861) | Freshwater sediment methanotrophic microbial communities from Lake Washington under simulated oxygen tension - Sediment Metagenome... | ecosystem: Environmental > Aquatic > Freshwater >... | reverse complement strand
GATTATAACACGCAAGGAGTAATTCGAGATTTATTATTAGAGGCAAGCAATCCAATAGCTGGTAGTTACACTTACCAATGGTTTGAGAATAATGTGGCTATAACAGGAGAGACGAATCCGACGTATATGGTAAGCATGGCTTCAACGGGAGGTGCCACAAGAAATTACACAGTAGAAATGACTAGTGTGGCACTTGGTTGTGCTACAATGTCACCAGTATTTGATGTTATTCAATCGGGACCAGCTGTGATAGCGAATGGTATAGGTTATACAGTGACCAATGCCTTTGAGCAAAATCAAATTATCACGGTTGATGTAGTAGGTTTTGGAACGTACCAATACAGTTTGGATGATGGACCAAGACAGGATAGTAATATCTTTGAGAATGTGAACTTAGGATTACATTGGATAACAGTTTGGGATACCGAAGGCGGATTAATCTACAGTTGTGATAGTTTAATCATCCAAGATGTGTCGATTATCGACTATCCACATTACTTTACACCAAATGGCGATGGTATTCACGACACATGGAATATTGTTGGATTAGATGGACAACCTACCGCAAAAATTTATATATTTGACCGCTATGGAAAATTGCTTAAGCAAATCAGTTCAACTGGAGCTGGATGGGATGGAACCTTTAATGGAAAACTCTTACCATCAACAGATTACTGGTTCACAGTTGATTTTGCAGAAGGTTTATCATACAGACAATTTAAAGCCCATTTCTCTTTGAAAAGATAACTTCACAAAGAGTATAAAATAAAAAAACCATCCTTTTTATAGGATGGTTTTTTTATTTGTATTGTTATCTAAAATCATAAGTAGGAGAGTAAGCTGGATTGACTTCGTCCTTCCTGCAGCACTAAACTCTGAAAATACATCAAACAAAAAAAAACCATCAAGAAAGCTTGTGGTTTTTTCTTATTTAAAACATTGTGTGGGGAGAGCAGGATTCGAACCTGCGAAGTTCACACAGCAGATTTACAGTCTGCCCTCGTTGGCCGCTTGAGTATCTCCCCAAATAAATTAATTAGTCTTAATTTACTGCTGCTGGAACAGCTAAAAGTTCTGTTATTTTTGCTTTTAAAGCTTCACCTGAAAGGTTTTTAGCAACAACAACGCCATATTGGTTTAATACATAAGTATTCGGAATTTCTTTAATACCATATTGAACTGCAATTGGGTCTTTCCATTTTTTCAAATTAGAAACTTGTGTCCAAGATAATTTATCTGCAGCAATAGCTTCTTTCCATTTTGTAGCATCGTCATCCAAAGATACACCAACAATGTTTAATCCTTTGTCATGAAATTCAGCATATAGTTTTACCATATTAGGGTTTTCTGCTCTACATGGACCACACCAAGATGCCCAAAAATCAACGATAGTTATTTTACCTAAACTTTCTTTTAATGATACTGTTTTACCTTCTGGATTAGGCGCAGAAAAATCGGGAGCTATTCTACCAACTTTAACAGTTTTAAAATCGTTTAAGTTTTTTACAATTGATTTTCCAACTTTAGTGTCCTGAACACTTTTGTCTAATCCTTTGTATAATTTTTCAATTTTAGCAAGATCCGGTTGGTATTCACCAAATAAACTTTTTATTAATAGAGCCGATATAAATGCTTTTGGATGTGATTTCAAATAGTCTTCGACTTCCGTTTTGAATCCTTTCTCTAATTTTTCATAATCAGATTGGATTTTTTTCATAGTGGCGGTATCATTTTGATTTTTCGCCTGAATGTATTTTGGTTGATTTATTTTAGCGAATTCTTTCTTTTTCTTTTCGCTTTTTATTCCATTTTGGTTGAATTCATAGAGTTGTTCATTATTGTAGGTTCCAGAAATTTTATTTTTGAAAACAGAATCTTTTTCAATTACTAAATCAATTTCCCCATTTTCAATTATTACATAGGAGTTATTTGGAACACCTTCTATTTTTATGGATTCCATTTCTGGTTCTAAAGCTTTTCCTTTAATTGTAAATTTACCCCCTTTAACTTTTGTGGTATCTACTTTAATTGCTCCCAGTGAATCATCATATCTTTCTAAAGTTACCACTTTTCCATCTGGAACTCCTGCAACAGAACCATTTAATATAAATTCATCTTTCCCAACTTTACTACACGCCATTAATGAAGCGGCGAACACTAAAAGAACAATTATCTTTTTCATTGTATGTTTTTAAATTTCGATTGCAAATGTATTTAAAAATAAAATGTGAAAATCATTAATTCTATTTATATTTTAAAAAATTTAACAAATAAAAAAGGCTTAGAAATTATCTAAGCCCTTATTTATATGATACTAAATTACTTAATCTTGGTTAATCGTTTTTCTCCAAGTGTAGGCATTTAGAATATGTCTTTTTGCAAAACGGTTTGGTGAATCTGCGTTTACCATTTTTATATAGATAGCTTTTGGTACGCTAATGTATTCATAAACACTACCATTAGAAAAGTTAATAATCAATCTACCGTCTACAAATTTATAATCAGTAATGGTTGAGACCGTAATGGTTTCGGTATATTCAGGTAAGTTTTGTTTAATAGTTTCTGGATTGATACTTACAAGAAAGTGATATGCTTCAATGATTAGCTTGCTATTTTCTTCCGCAGCTTTTAATCCAGCTTCATCTCCCGAGAATTTATCAGGATGTGAATCTTTCATCGCATTGCGATAGATTGTTTTTAAATCTTTTAACTCTACTGTTTTTTCTACGTTTAACAGTTTACGGTATTCATTAATTTTTTTCATAAAATAATCTCCTTGTAACTTTTATTTGAAAAGTCAAATTTTTTGCAAAGGTACATCTTTTTATTAAAGTTCAAAGACCCAATTTGCAATCGATTTATTTTTATGGTTTTAGATTAAAAAGCGCAAAATTTTTCGACTTTTTTGGATACGTTCCATAGGAAATATCACTTGGATTTTCAATTACACTTTTGATAGTGATTTTATCACCAATTTGAAATTTGGTAGCGACCATTTTATAATCTAAAAGATAGGCACCACAGAAAAAATTTCCGTTGGCATCTTTCTCAATAATTCCAGTATGTACTCCTTTTTTTTCAGTTGAATTTGTCATATTTATTTAATAGTAAGGCAGGTTATAGCTTCTTTGTTAAGGATCAATTCTCCATAATTATAGAAATTTAATTTCAAAGGTAGATTTTTTTCTAAATTGATAATTGTTATTAATCCAAATGTTTTCAAATTCTAAAATTTTCTTTTGAAATAAATTATTTTCTAGATAAAAATTGAAAAATTTAGGTTACTGCAAAAAATATCCCTTTAAAAACGTAATCCTTTTCATAATTTTTTAGTTACGATTTTAAAATTCAAAAAAAGAGCCTGTAGCTTTTTTTTAATAGAGCTTCAGGCTTTTGAATTTTTTAAAGTTTTAATTCAGTTTTTAAACTTTTTTTTTGGTTTTGATATGACTCTTGTTGGGTTTATTTATAAATACTTCAGTTTTATTTCATTTAAAAGGGAACCATTAATAATTCTAAAACCATCATAAATTCGCATTTTAATCAGTAGTTATTTTGTCGATTAAAAGCATATTTATCCGATGAAATGCATTTTTTTTGCATTTATGTAGTATTATATACAAATAAACTTTTATCTTTGTCAAAGTTATTTATAAGATTGCTTTTAAGGAATTAAAAAATAATAATGATTATGAAATGTTTAAAAGAAAAATTAGTTGTCTTATTGTTGCTTGGAACATCCTTTTTTGTTCAGGCACAGGATGCTATATCTGCTTCGGGTGGAAATGCTACGGGTAGTGGAGGTTCTGTTAGTTATACTATGGGTCAAGTTGCTTTTACTTATCAAGCAGGTTCAAGTGGTTTTGTTTCGCAAGGAGTACAACAGCCTTACTCAATATCTACTGTTTTAGCTTCTGAAGAAACAAATGGAATTACACTTCAATTTACAGTATTTCCAAATCCAACTACAAGTAATATAGTATTAGAAATTGAAAACTATAGTATTGAAAATCTAATGTATTCCATTTATGATATAAACGGAAGAACTATTGACAATAAGAAAATCACAAGTGATAAAACATCTATTTATATGGAAAATTTGGCAGGAGCAACTTATTTCATTAGAGTAATGGAAAACAATAAAGAACTAAAAACGTTTAAAGTAATTAAAAAATAATAAAAATGAAAAAGCTATTTATCCTACTTATAGCAGTATTATTAACTGTTAGCGTGTCTGCTCAGGCTCCCCAAAAAATGAGCTATCAGGCTGTTGTTCGCGACAATAACAATGCATTAATTACATCTTCCAATATTGGTATGAAAATAAGTATTTTAAGAGGAAGTGAAGCAGGAAATGTTGCTTACTCTGAAGTACAAACAGTAACAACAAATGCCAATGGTTTGGCTATGGTTGAAATTGGAAAAGGTTCTCCAATTTTAGGAACATTCTCAACGATAAATTGGGCAAATGGTCCTTATTTTATAAAAACAGAAACCGATCCAACAGGTGGCACATCCTATTCGATTTCAGGAATGTCGGAATTGATGAGCGTGCCTTATGCATTATTTTCTGCTAATGGAGGCGCTCAAGGTCCCCAAGGAATTCAAGGATTACAAGGATTACAAGGAATTCAAGGTGAAAAGGGAGATCAAGGGATTCAAGGTATAGCAGGTCCTACAGGAACAATTGGGTCATTGGAATTTAATACTTCAGATTTAACTGTATGGAATAATGGTAAAGCTAATTTACCAACCAATACTACTTTTGGTGATAAAGCATTAAAATCAATTACAACGGGAATGCAATCTGCAGCCTTTGGAAATCAAGCTTTACAATTTAATACCACGGGTGATTATAATTCTGCAGTAGGAGCAAACTCTCTCTCAAGTAATACTATAGGTGAAAGAAACACTGCAGTTGGTTCGGTAAGTTTATCTTCGAATACAACCGGTAGTAATAATACGGCTGTTGGTCAAATTGCTTTATATAATAATACAACGGGTTCAAATAACACTGTTGTTGGTCAAGATGCCTTGAGGTCGAATACTACGGCTTCTAACAATACAGCCATTGGTCAATCCTCATTGTATTCAAATAATATAGGAACAAATAATACGGCAAATGGTTACCAGGCATTAAAATTTAATACTTCGGGTAATAATAACGTGGCTCTAGGTAGTTCTGCTGGTTCATTATTGAGTTCAGGTTCTAATAATGTAGCATCTAATAGTTCTATATTTATAGGGAAAGATACTAAAGCCTTTGCAGGTAATCAAACCAATGAAATTGTAATTGGTGATACTGCTATTGGTGCGGGTAGTAATACCGTAACATTAGGGAATAGTTCTATTACAACAACAAGATTACGTGGACAAGTGCAGGGTGCTTCTTTTGTAAAAGACGGAGGAACTTCTTCGGAATATTTGATGGCTGATGGTTCTGTTACAACTTCTAACTGTAGTCATGAAGCCGCTGACGAGTTTTCTTCAGCGAATGCTCAAACCAATTTTACCTTAACTCATACTCCTTCTGTTCACAGTAAAGTTAAAATGTATGTTAACGGAATTAGAATTAGTAATGCAGCTTATAGCTTAGCTGGAAACACTATAACTTATTTCCCAGCTTCAAATGCATCTCATATTCTAACTTTAAACGACAGGATTCAGTTTGATTATAGCTATTAATTGGTTGAATATGTTAACAGTTACAGTTTAAAGCTTGTTTGAAATATTATTTTTCTAAGTGTTTTGTAATTTCCAGTATTATATCGGAGTTAATAGGTTTTGAAAAGTAGCCTTTAATTTTAGGAAATGTTTTAGCTTTTTCTTTGTCTTCATAGGAAATAGAAGAGCTCACTATATAAATGGCGGTATTCTCAGTAAGCAGCTGGTCTATTTTTCCTAAAAACCCCCAACCATCTAGGATAGGCATCTCTATATCGAGAAGAATAATTTCGGGTAAATTTTTACTTGGACTATTAGTAAAACTGTCAAGAGCATCTTTACCATTCTTAAAGTATAGTATATCATATCCAGTTTTAGAAATGCTAATAATTTTATTTATCAAAAACTGATAAATAAGATCGTCATCTATTATGCATATTACTTTATTACTCATTTGAAATAAATCGTAAATTCAGTTCCTTCATTTAGTTTACTCTCAGTTTTAATAGTACCGCCCATAGCATCGATTTGATTTTTAACAATAAATAATCCAATGCCTTTCGAATCAGGATTGTTATGGAACGTTTTATACATACCAAAGAGTTTTTCTCCGTTTTTATCTAAGTCAATGCCAATTCCATTATCTGATATTTTTAAAGCTCTTGTTTGTTCATCAAATGAAATTATTATTTCAGGTTTTCTGTCTTTATGGCTATAACGAACAGCATTTGAAATAAGATTAAAAAGTATACTTTCAAGATAAGCAGTATTGTAATTGATTTCGATAGTTGGGGAAACTAAATTTTGAACAGTGGCTTCTTTGTCGGCAATTTGCTGGCTCAATATTAATTTTGCGTTTTCAATATAGTCCCTGAGATTAATAGTTTCAATATTTAAATTAATATTTGTTCTTATGCTAACCACTTCATTTAAGTTTGCCATGGTTTCATTTAGTGATTGGGATACTTTTTTTAGTAAATCAATCATCTCGTCACTTTCTTCTTTTGTTTCAGCTGTTTCTAAAAAATTAGAAATAGTTTCAATATTACTCGTGTGTGATCGGAGATTATGAGAAACGATGTATGAAAAATTCAATAGCCTTTTATTTTGGTCAGAAACTAAATCAAACGATTGTTTCAATTCTTCTTCTCCACGTTTTTTATCGGTAATGTCTTCCATAATAGCAATGTTGCTTCTTATTTTTTCATCCGATTTCGAGAGTCTGGAAACTATCAGGTTTACCCAAACGGTTCTTCCTTCTTTGTGGACATATCTTTTTTCCAAAGCAAATTCGTGAAGACTCCCGTCTTTGAGTTTGTTCAGACAATTCACGTTTTCTTCCAAATCATCTAGGTGTGTAATTTTCTGGAAATTATGGTGTTTCAATTCTTCTTCAGGATAACCTACAATTCTGCAAAATTCACGGTTTACAGCCAAAAAATTACCTGTTTCGCTATCAACTTTGGCAATTCCTACCGGAGCTTGGTCAAATAATGTTTTGAATTCAACTTCGCTGTCATGTATTTTTTTGCTTTGTTCGTGAACCAATTTTTGCAGTCGGGCTGGTTTTTTCATGATAGAAGCAACCCAAAGAGAACTGATTAATATTAACAAAAATCCTAAAACACCCGAAGTAAAAATTTGTTTGTATAAAGCATTTTTATCTCGGGCAATTAAGTAAAGCTTCCAATCACCATCTGGTATGGTAACGGTTTGAAAATATTTTTTTGAAAATGCCTCTTTGTTGGCGAGAAAAAACTCTTCTTTATGGGTTGTTGGGTTAACTTTTGAAAACTGAAAATAATATTTCGAATCATCAATAGATTGTATGCCTGAAAGTTTTATCAAGGTTTCCAAACGGATTATTACGGCAGAAAATCCCCAGAATTTATTCTTTTTGAAAATAGGTAATCTTCCCACAACCCCAATTCCGCCTTGTTTGAGTTCTAACGGACCAGCAAAATAGATTAATTTAGTTTGAATGGATTTTAGCGCTTCTACTCTTACTTTAGGACTGTTTAAAATGTCATATCCAATGGCGGCTTCATTGGCTTCATAAGGATATACATACTTGATAACACCATTTGGAACCAATTGCACAGCATCAATTGAGGCATTAGAATAAACCAATTTAGGAGCAATTAATTCAAAATTTTCAGGGACACCTACATCGTTAACCGTCATGGCAAGCGTTAAAGTTGTTGTATAGCTTGTTTTGAGAATCTGTTCGAAATTTTGTTGGACTACATTAATAATGTTCGACATTTCACGGTGCCGATTTTCTTTGGCAACATTATATCGCAATTTCACTAAAAAGCACAAAAACAAAAGCAACAAAAGAAAGACTACTGTTCCCGAAGTATTTGGTCTAGTTAAAAACCATTTGGATGTCTTTTTCCAATTTCTCTTGAAACTCATAATGAGACTATTTTTTTATGATGGGAAATGGTGCAATAAAGATAAAGAAAATACTAACAAAATGTAATTTGTTTTTTATTTTCCGATACAAAAGTTCGCAAAAATATTACCTAGTAATTCGTCGTTGGTAACTTCTCCGGTTATTTCGCCAATATAATATAAGGTTTGTTTGATGTCAATTGCCATTAAGTCTGTAGGCAAATTGGTTTGCAATCCGTGTTTTACTTTTTGTATTTCTTCCAAAGCTTTTAATAACGAATCATAGTGTCTGGTGTTGGTTACAATGGTTTCATTGTTGCGCAAAGCACCAGTATCAACAAAGGAAATCAATTGATTTTTCAATTCGTCAATGCCCTGTTTTTCTTTGGCAGAAAGCAATAAGATATTTGGAATTTGAGTAGTAAGAATCATCGTTTCCGCTTCCGAAAGTTTATCGGCTTTATTTCCAATGATTACAAGTGGTTTTAAAGGATATTGATTTTTAATTTTTTCAATTTCAACTTTTAATGCTTCCACTGTGCTTAGTGTGGCAAAAGCATCTACTAAATATAAAACGACTTGTGCTTGTTCTATTTTTTCAAATGTTTTTTTAATTCCAATGCCTTCCACAACATCTTTTGTTTCCCGAATTCCAGCGGTGTCAATGAATCGGAAATTCATTCCATGAATAGTCAATTCGTCTTCAATAGTATCTCGTGTTGTTCCCGCAATTTCAGAAACAATAGCGCGTTCTTCGTTGAGTAAAGCATTCAATAAGGTTGATTTTCCAACATTGGGTTCCCCAACAATAGTGACAGGAATTCCATTTTTGATAACGTTTCCAACTGCAAAAGAATCGATTAATCTTTTCAGGACAAACTCAATTCGGTTCAGTAAGTCGTGAAATTGTGTTCTATCGGCAAACTCCACATCTTCTTCTGCAAAGTCTAATTCGAGTTCAATTAAGGAAGCAAAATTTAAAAGTTCTTCTCGCAATTTTGAAATCTCATTGCTAAATCCACCACGCATTTGTTGCATAGCAATTTGATGACTGGCTTCATTATCGGAAGAAATTAAATCGGCAACGGCTTCGGCTTGCGATAAATCCATTTTGCCATTTAGAAATGAGCGCAATGTAAATTCACCAGCTTGTGCCATTCGGCAACCTTTTCGCAACAATAATTGGATAATTTGTTGTTGAATGTAAGTTGAGCCATGACAGGAAATCTCAACTGTATTTTCGCCAGTATAGGAATTTGTTCCTTTAAAAATGGACAATAAAACCTGGTCGTAAACTTTTCCATCGTCAACGATATGTCCAAGATGTAGTGTATGTGTTTTTTGTTTGGTAATATCTTTTCCCGAAACCGATTGGAATACTTGCGAAGCAATTGCAATCGCATCATTACCCGAAATTCGAATAACGGCAATCGCACCAGCACCTGATGGTGACGCTAAAGCAACAATCGTTTCTTGTGATATCATATTTTACGCATTTGTGGCAAAGGTAATAAAACTAAAGAAGTATTAATTTTAAATGAGATTCCTTTTTTTTATTCTTAAAATGCTGATAATAATCATATTAAATAAATATGTCGATTTGTAACTTTGATATATAAATTTAAAATTCTTACTCATCATGAAAAAAATTCTTTTACCAACTGATTTTTCTGAGACATCGGACAATGCTTTTGTTTATGCGCTTGAGATGGCAAGAGTGTTACGTGCTGAATTGGTTTTACTTCATACTTTTGATTTGCCAATTCTTGATAATCAAGCAATTCCGATTAACTATGGTTCAATTTATGAAACTATTGAATTGACAAACTTTGATCATTTTGCGGAATATATTCCAAAACTTAGAGAGTTGGCTGCAAAAAGAAATTTGGAAAATATGCCGATGAATCACATTTTAATGGATGGTGATTTGGTTTCAAATATAAAAAACACCGTTGCTCAAGAAAATATTGATTTTGTTGTAATGGGAACTAAAGGGGCTCATAGTTGGACAGAATTATTTGTCGGAACCAATACGGGTTCGGTAGTTAAAAGAGTTTCGGTTCCTGTTTTATGTGTTCCGCTTGAAAGTAAATTTGAGAAAATCGAAACGATTGCTTTTACAACACGTTATAGAAAAAAAGATATTGACGCCTTAAACAATGTGCTGAAAATTGCAAAAAGATTGCATGCTAGGGTAAAATGTTTGTATGTAAAAACAGCATCCTCTGATGTAACCACTGAGACAATGAAACGCTGGGAATCTCATTTTGAAGAAGAACCTATTGATTTTTTTGTGATTCCAAGTGAAGATGTTGAACAAACCATAGAAGATTTTTTAACCGATCAGGGAATTGATATTTTGGCAATGCTGACTTACAAACGGAATTTTTTTACAGCTTTATTTAGCCGAACATTAACCCAAAAATTAGCATTTCATCTGCGAACACCAATTTTGGTTTTGCATGAATAAAAAAAAACGTCCCGATTTATTGGGACGTTTTTTTGAATATAAGGGTTGTAATATTTTTAATTATTCAACATTACTGGCATCACCAACATGGTAACGGTTTCGCCATCGTCTAATCCGTCTATTGGAGTTAGGATTCCAGCTCTGTTTGGCATTGACATTTCTAATTGAATATCATCCGAAGTTAAATTGGTCAACATTTCTAAAAGGAAACGAGAATTGAAACCAATTTGCATATCATCACCTTGGTAATCACATGTCAAACGCTCTTCAGCTTTGTTGGAGTAATCAATATCTTCAGCAGAAATATTCAATTCGGCACCAGCAATTTTCAAACGAATTTGGTGTGTTGTTTTGTTAGAGAAAATCGCAACACGACGTACAGAGTTTAATAATAGGACTCTGTTAATCATTAATTTGTTTGGATTTTCTTTTGGAATAACCGCTTCATAATTTGGATATTTTCCGTCTATTAATCGGCACATTAAAACATAGCTATCAAAAGAAAAAGTAGCATTTGAATCGTTGTATTCTATTTTTACTTCTGCATCTGATGTTCCTAAAATACTTTTTAAAATATTCAAAGGTTTTTTTGGCATGATGAAATCGGCTACTTGCGAAGCTTTCACGTCGGCACGTGCATATTTTACTAATTTGTGAGCATCCGTTGCTACAAATGTCAAACCTTCTGGTGAAAACTGAAAGAAAACACCACTCATTACTGGACGTAAATCATCATTTCCAGCTGCAAATATCGTTTTGCTTACTGCAGTTGCTAATACATCGGCAGGAACTAAAGTTGATGATGGATTGTCTAAACTTACCGATTTTGGAAACTCATCTCCAAGAGCATAAGCGATAGCATATTTTCCAGAGTTTGAGCTAATTTCTATCGTGCTATTTTCTTCAACTGTAAAAGTTAAAGGTTGTTCAGGAAAGGTTTTTAGTATGTCTAATAACAATTTTGCAGGAACAGCAACACTTCCTTTACTTGTGGAATCGATTTCTAAAGTGGCAGACATCGTTGTTTCCAAATCGGAAGCAGAAACTGTTAGCGCTTTATGGTCTAATTCAAAAAGGAAATTATCTAAAATGGGTAAGGTATTGCTGCTATTAATAACACTACCCAAAACTTGTAGTTGTTTTAATAAATAAGAACTCGATACTATAAATTTCATTTGGTTGTTTTTAAACGTACGACTGTTATTTACAAACAGTTTATTTTTTACAAATATATCTTAAAGAATATAGAATTCAAAAAGAATTTTATTAACATTACTTACTGTACTTTCTCTTTCTCAAAAAGGTAAACAATACGCCAAATAGCAAAAGAATTAGAATTGGAACTCCGACAGTTATGACTTGTGAAAAGGTGTAGTTGGCATAGACTTTTTCTTTGTCCAAAATTGGTAAATCCACTTCCTTACTTCGAATGTTAATAAGTCCGTTATCGTCCAATAAATAATTGACACAATTCATAAGAAATTCTTTGTTAGCATAGAGATTATTGGTCCATTTATCATAGCCAAGTTCCAATGGTTGGTTGTTTTTATCCAATTGATTTTGGATCACATTGCCATCAGAAATGACAATCATTTTGCTTTGTTTTCCAATAGGTTTGAATGTTTTGTCTGCAAAAGGCAACACTCTGTTTTGATACACAGAATGGAATTTTCCTTCTAATAAAACTGCCACAGGAATATTTCCAGAATTTACGAAATCTTTCTGTTCTGGACGTTCCGAAACCATATTCAAATTCACCATGGATGGTACTCCAATAGCTTTAGAATAAGGAGAAGATTGTAATAAAATGGTTTTTGCAATATCATTTTTTAGCACTTCAATTGGGCTGGCAAATTCAAATTTGATACCGTCAAGATTGCTAACGATAGGATGTTTTGTTCCCTGCGAAGGATAAATCATCGGCGAAAAAAACCATGGATATTGGGTGTATTGTGTGGCACTTCCTTTATCTCCTGTTGCCAGAGAAATCGGCGTTGCCATGATATCTTTTATTAAATCGGGTCTCATTCGAACACCATATTTGAAGAGCATATCGTTCAAATTCAAGTCTCTTGGAAAAGCTAAATTGGAGCCCGTTTCATTGTACAAACTATCCATTTCCATATTCACAGGATCTACCAACCAAAGCGTTTTTCCGCCATTGATAATGAATTGGTCTAAGACTTGTTTTTCTTCATCAGTAAAAGCTTCTGTAGGTTTTGCAATAACTGCCAAATCATACTTATTCAAGTACTTCAGGGTTTTGTTTGGGTTTTTGGCAACCGAGTCTAAAGTAAAAGGTCCGATGTAATAATTCTCTTTCACAGCTCTAATGAAATCAGCAATATATCGATCTGGTAATTCGCCATTTCCATTTAAAATTACCACCTTTTTTTGCTTCGCTTTTTCAACTGAGTTGATGGCATTCGCAAAAGCATATTCCAAGTGTTGCACTGAACTTACTACTTTTTCTGCCGTTGTAGCACCCATCATGTTTTTTAATAAAGGAACTTTAACACTGCGATTGCCACAAGTAGCCACTGCCCATGGAAAAACCACTTCTTGCGTTTGCTGTCCTTTATCGTTAAGCGTAACATTTACGGGCGTCATGCCTCTTTCCATGAAAGATTGCATTGTTTTATCTTTCTTGTCTTCATCTTCCAAAGGATTCACAAATTGGAAAATGATATTTGAATTCTGAGCTTTAAACTCTTCTAGTAATTGTTGCGTTTCGCTTTGCAATTTTTTGAATTCACCAGGAAATTGTCCTTCTAAAAAAACATCTATATATAATGGTTCTTTTACTTCACTTACGATTTGTAAGGAAGTTTGAGAAAGGGTATAACGCTTGTCTGCTGTTAAGTCAAAACGTTTGAAAACGAAATGTCCAGCGAAATTCAATACTACTATTATCCCAACAGTAGTAAGTATATTTTTAAGGTTGTTTTTGGTAGCGCTCATTACGATTTTAAAGATTTAAGTTTAAAAACAGTGAACGATAAAAACAAAAACGCCACACTCACGAAATACAAAACATCTCTTGTATCGATTACGCCGCGACTCATACTTTTAAAATGATAATCCATTCCAACTCTTGCAATGACTTCTTCAAAATCTTTAGCATAAGAAGCAATTCCCTCAAAACCATAGTAGAAAATAAAACATAAAAACACCGAAAGTATAAAAGCGACAATCTGATTTTCGGAAAGGGTAGAAGTGAAAATCCCAATAGCCGTATAGCTTGCAACTAAAAACAGCAATCCAAAATAGGAACCAATTGTGCTACCCATATCAATGTTTCCTTCGGGCATTCCAAGGCTTGAAATTACATATACATAGACGAATGTGGGAACAATAGCAATGACAATTAGTAAAAAAGCACCTAAAAATTTACCGTTTACAATTTGCCATACCGATAAAGGCTTGGTGAATAATAATTCAATAGTGCCTTGTTTTTTCTCATCCGAAAAACTCTTCATGGTTACTGCTGGAATTAAGAAAATCAAAATCCATGGTGCCAATGTGAAGAACGGACTTAAATCGGCAAAACCGCTTTTTAGAATATTGTACTCTCCATCAAAAACCCAAAGGAATAATCCATTGAGCAAGAGAAAAATGACAATCACCAAATAGCCAATTGGCGAACCGAAAAAGGATTTTATTTCTCGTAATACTATTGATTTCATTAATGTTTATTTGTTAATTCGGTTATTCGGTTATTTGATTTTCACATCAAAACTTCGTAATTTATAATTTGTATTTAAGTTAGTGAAACTAATTTATCAACGCTCCAAGCTTCTGGTTTATCGTTGAATAGTTTTTTAGTAAAGGTCCAAACACCATCAAACAATGCCGATTTTCTATAGTTTTCCAAATCTTCTTCGGTTTCCCAAAAACTATAGGTAAAAAAAATACACGGATTGTTTTTATCCTGATATAACTCTAGATAACGGTTTCCTTCGGCATTTCGTATTTTATCTTTCATTATTTCGAAATTTTCCAAAAACGCTGGAATATTTTCTTCATGAAAGCTCATTTTTACTATTCGTATGAACATGGTTTATTATCTAAGATTAATTAAAAACTATTGTCACTACATCTCTATAACTCAACCCAAGTAGGGAAGATGCAGAACCCACTGTTTCTGGATTACTTCTAAAAATGGCAATTTCAAGGAAACCAGCTTCATTGAATATGGCTAATTTATCTCCCTCATAATACTTCATCGGATATTTCTCTGAAATACCAATATCGGAATATTTAGGTAAAATAGTTTTGATGGTTTTGTTTTTAAATTTGATTTCATAAGGTCGGCCTTTGCCCATTTCCAAAAACATTTTCTTGGTAATATTGGTTACGACATTTCCAAAATGATCACTATAAATTACAGTTCCTTTTATTTGATTGTCTTGAAGCGTTGCCTGTAAATCGGTTACTTCTTTGATAGTTTTTATTTCTTTCCCAATAACGTTCAATAAACCACCTTTTGCAAGATGACATGCTACTTTTACAAAGACGTCCAAATCGGTTGCATCATTTGGCAAACGATCATGTATATTGATTTCAACTAATTTCTGAGGTACAATTTTTTGAATGAGCATACTTAAAACGCCATTATCAGCACAAATGAAATAGTGATTATTCCATTCCATGGCAATGTGGTTGTTTTCAATATTACGCTCAATATCAACACCAATTAAATGCACTGTACCTTTTGGGAAACTACTATAAGCAGCGCCAATCATATAACTTGTTTCGGCAATATTAAAAGGGTCAATGTTATGTGAAATATCAATAATTGTTGCTTCACTATATTCTGATAGCAATTTTCCCTTCAATGAACCCACAAAATGGTCTTTCAGTCCGTAATCGGTTGTAAGGGTAATTATTGACATAAATTGTTTATAACTTGGTTGAAACAGGATTTTAATTTTGTAAAACCTATTATCTAATTTGATTAAATTTGAATGCAAAGCTAATTTATTTTTGGCTTTATAAAAACTATTACATCGGCAAAATAAAAAGGAATTGAAAGATTTTGTCAAATAGTAAAAGGAATGTGATGCTCTTAAAAAAACAATTTAAATCTTCTGCTTTTGAACGAACGTATCATTGAATTACACGACATTGCTCCAAAAGATTTTTGGGGCGCGCAAGATGCTCATCTTGAAACTATCAAAAAGTACTATCCAAAACTAAAAATTGTAGCACGAGGCACAACCCTCAAGGCATTTGGCGAAAAAGAAGAACTCGACGAGTTTGAAAATCGCTTTAATCGCTTGATGTTGCATTTCACACGATATAATAATATTGATACCAATGTTATTGATCGCGTAATACAAAGCACCACTCAGGAAGAGCAAAGAATGCCCGATAGCGATAAAATTTTGGTTCACGGAATAGGAGGAAAGCTCATCAAAGCGATGACGCCCAACCAACAAAAAATGGTAGATACCATTCAGAAAAACGACATGCTTTTTGCTGTTGGTCCAGCTGGAACAGGGAAAACTTATACTGGTGTTGCCTTGGCGGTGAAAGCTTTGAAAGAGAAACAAGTCAAGCGAATTATACTTACACGACCTGCGGTAGAAGCTGGAGAAAATCTTGGTTTTTTACCAGGAGATATGAAGGAAAAACTAGATCCTTATATGCAGCCGTTGTATGATGCTTTGCGCGATATGTTGCCTCCACAAACTTTGGATGATTATATTTTAAAGGGAATTATTCAAATTGCGCCATTGGCATTTATGCGTGGAAGAACTTTGGATAATGCTTTTGTAATTCTGGATGAAGCGCAAAACACTACCCATTCTCAAATGAAAATGTTCCTGACACGTATGGGAAAAAATGCCAAATTCATTATTACTGGAGATCCTGGACAAGTAGATTTGCCAAGAAGAACTATTTCTGGATTGAAAGAAGCGATTCTAATATTAAAGGATGTAGAAGGAATTGGCATTATTTATTTGGATGACAAAGACATCGTGCGCCACCGATTGGTAAAAAAAGTAATCGATGCGTATAAGAGTATAGAGAATCACGATTAAATAAATTTATTTTTAAAACAAAACCCTGTCAAATTGAACTTGACAGGGTTTTGTTTTTTATTTTTAAATCTTGTCTGAAAAAGTAATCTCAAATTCCTATTTTTGCACCACAAACAACTAACTACAAATAATCGTGAATACAATCACAACTACCCATTTCCAATTTCCTGGACAAAAATCAGTTTACAGAGGCAAAGTACGAGAAGTCTACAACATCAATGATGAACTTCTTGTGATGATTGCCACCGACAGACTTTCAGCTTTTGATGTGGTGCTGCCAAAAGGAATTCCATATAAAGGTCAGATTCTAAATCAAATTGCCACAAAATTCATGGAACTTACCAGTGATATTGTTCCCAATTGGTTAATTGCAACTCCCGATCCTAATGTAGCTATTGGATATTTATGCGAACCGTTCAAAGTGGAAATGGTTATTCGCGGTTATCTTTCGGGACATGCTGCACGTGAATATGCTGAAGGTAAAAGAACAATTTGCGGTGTGACTATGGCTGAAGGATTAAAAGAGAATGATAAATTCCCAATACCAATTATTACGCCAACAACCAAAGCTGATAATGGTTCGCACGATGAAGATATTTCGCGTGAAGCAATTTTATCAAACGGAATTGTATCAGAAGAGGATTATGTTGTTTTAGAAAAGTATACCAGAGCTTTATACCAACGAGGAACAGAGATTGCAGCTTCCCGTGGATTAATTTTGGTAGATACCAAATATGAATTTGGCAAAACCAAAGATGGTAAAATTGTTTTAATCGATGAAATTCATACACCTGATTCTTCCCGTTATTTTTATGCTAATGGTTATCAGGAAAGACAAGACAGCGGCGAAGAGCAAAAGCAATTGTCAAAAGAGTTTGTTAGACGTTGGCTGATTGAAAATGGTTTTCAAGGAAAAGAGGGACAGCAGATACCAAACATGACCGATGAATATATTGTTAGTGTTTCGGAACGCTACATTGAGTTATATGAAAATATATTAGGAGATAAATTCGTTAAAGCCGACATTACAGCTATTAATGACCGCATAGAAAAAAATGTATTGAGTTTTCTCAATAAATAAAGAATTATATTAAATCAAATTGAACTACGCCAAAAGCGTAGTTTTTTTTATGCCTAAAGTTAAAAAAATGTTATAATAATTTTTCTGGTGTAACAAAAGCAATACTTAAAGGTCTACTAAATAAATCATTAATTAATCAAATAATCAAAATCAATCATGAAAAAATCAATCATTTTCGCAGGTTTAGCCTTAGTGGCTTTCGCTAATGTATCATTAGCATCAAATGTTCCAACTGTTACAACTTCAACAGAAATTGTAAATTATGAAAACACTCCTTTGTGTACAGCTATTATGAAAGGCGATTTAGCAACTGTTAAAAAATTCGTTGAATATGGTAGCAATGTAAATGAGCCTTCAAAAGGTTTAACACCATTAATGTTTGCAGCTCGTTATAATAGAGTTGAAATTATTAAGTATCTTTTAGAAAATGGGGCAAAAGTAAATGCACAAGACGAGTACGGACATAGTGCTTTGTATTATGCTGAATCTTCAAAAGCTACTGATGCTATTGCTGCTTTAAAATAATCAGTTTTTTCAGTCATTAATCGCAAAGGCCCAATATCACTAGTGAGTTGGGCTTTTTTATTGATTAATTAGAATTTTAAAAATGTTAAATAAATGTTAAATTTAAGTACTATGCGATACAAGGTATTGTTTTTAAGCCATATATTTGCATAGGATATTAACAACAATATCTAAGTTAAACAGAAAAACAAAATCAATCAATCAATAAAAAAAATCAACAATCATGAAAACAACAATCATTAATTTAGGAATTCTTGCTTTAACAGTTTTTACTAATTGTAATGCAGAAAATGTGGTGAAAAAAGAAATTTTCAACCAAAATCAACAAGAGATTACTAAGCTGTTTTTAGTAAATGAGCAAAACGAAAATTTAGTTGCAACAACAGAGGATTCTAAAATCACCCTGCTAAAAGACACTAATGTAGCTGATGAAAAAGTAACAACTTATAAAAGAGCTATTGAAGAAGTAATTGTTGAGGATAACTTAATTACAGAAAGCCCAGAAGAAGAAGTGCAAGTTGCTCCTTTTGATCAATCTGTATTGAAAGTTATTGCCGAAGACAATAAGATTACTGAAAGTGCAATATCAGTTGAAATGATGCCATTGGATTTTAATTTCATCAATCAAAATGTAATGCCAAAAATACAACTAGGAATTAATAACTTAGATAAAACTGATATTAAGTATTAATTCAAAAGCTGCTTAAACTAAAAAGCCCCAAACCTTAATTGGTTTGGGGCTTTTTTTTAATAACTAACCTCTAATTTTTTGTAATATTGCCTGAGCCAGAAACTTTTTTATCTACTGATTCTGGATTTCCTGAGTAAATAATATTGCCACTTCCGGATATTTTTGCGGTTAAACTTTTGGAACAATTTAATTCAATATTTCCTGAACCTGAAATCAAAGCAGTAGCATTTTCGCTAGTAACGTTAGAGGAATCAATTTCACCAGAACCTGATAATTTTACATTAATATCTGAAGTTGCTCCTTTTACATTTAAATTCCCTGAACCTGATAAAATTGCGGCAAGAGAAGTGGTATCGGCATCAATTTTTGCATTGCCAGAACCTGACATGTTTACTTCTAGATTATTGGTTTTGATTGGACTTTTAGTCGTTATTTTTCCAGAACCACCAAAATCAATTTTGCTAATATCCTCAAAAGGAATCGTTATTTTAATTTTCTCTCCTCTGGAATCAAACCAGGTTCCTTTTTCAATATAAATTTTTAGCTTATTGTTTTCTACTTTAGTAACAATGAGTTCCAATAAATTATCGTCACCAACCATAGTTATAGTGCCTTCTTTTCCAGCTACTAATTCTACCGAAAAGGCTCCTCCAGTACTAATTTCATCATAATCAGAAGTTGATCGGGTAACTGTAACTTCGTTGCCACTTCCTTTAATTTTATTCTTTCCCCAATTTTGAGCATTTACCATTGAAATGCTAATAAATAACGCTAATAATGTTGTTGTAGTTTTCATTGATCTTATTTAGTTAAAAGTTGAACGCTTCCGTAATTTGTGATTACTTTTATTTTTGATTTTCCTTGACTTATATGATAACCAGTACCAGAAAAAGAGGTGTTTTTTTCTGATTTTTCAGTATATTTTATGCCTAAATCATCTGAGAGTGAACCGTATTTTAGAGCGACATCAATATCAAAGGCATAATCTTGACTGCATGCAATTTTGGAATTTGTGTAATTCCCTATGATGGATATGGCATCGGTTTTATTAGATGCAGATAATCTCACATCGGAATAATTAGAAATTACTGCCAATGATTTCCCAATTTCACCCAATTTCAGTGTGAGGTAATTGCCATCGATAGTTACTTTTTGAATGGAATTGGACTTAACTTTCGAATAATTTGAATTCAAATCCAGACTTCCAATGTTTTGAAAAGCAAAATCATTATAATTTCCGTTGATTTCTATTTGATTTACTTTTTGAATATCGATATCGGAATACTGACTTTTTAAATTAACTTTATCAATAGAATGAATACTTGAATTATTAGAATAAGCAATGTTAATAGTATTGGATTTATTATTAAAATCGCCCAGATTAATGCTTCCATAATGACAAGTAATATTGGAACTTCCCATTAATTTATCGATAGCAATATTGCCATATTTGTTAGTTAAATCAACACTTCCGTTCGTTGGTAATTTCACTATATAATTGATTTCATAGCTAAGGTTTCCGCCTTTCCAGCCACTACCAAAAGTTGTTTTTGCACTAACCAAACTTTGTGATGCTGAAAAATCCACATCAATTTCACTCAATTTATCATTGACCTTACTCTCATTATTTCCCGACACTTTAATATTGACCTGAATGGATATCTTATTCTCGTCCCACAAATAAACATTCACATTTCCATAGGAATTGGAAACATTAATTTGCGCGTCAGCATTTACGTTATAGGTTTTTGAGATTGTTTTCTCTTTGTTGTAGGCATGATTTTCATCAATTGCAAACCCCATTTTGGGGATAAGAACAATGAAAAAGAATATTTTATAAATGGTTTTCATCTTTTGTATTTTTTAAATTATTAATTGTTTCAATTTGGTCTAACACCGATTTAATAAAGGAAATTCTAGTTTGCATATTGGTAATCATGGCATAGACAATTTGTTTGTTTTCACCATTTTTTACTATTTCCTCTTTTAATTTGTCATAATCCTTTTCAAGAGTTTCCATTTCTTTCATGGCATCTTTAATTAAGGCTTTATTTTGAGGTGTTTCTTGTTTTTTCAGTGAAGCCAACTCGGTATTGATAACCGAAGAAAAATAATCATGTGTTTCTTGCACTTGAGGAGAAAAAGCAATTTTTTCTGTCTCAGTATAAGTAGAGGTGAAATAGAATAATCCAATTCCAAGTAGGAGCGAAGCCGCAATAGATAAAGGAATCCAATATTTTTTCTTTGTAATTGGAGTTGCTTGTTGCTTTCTTAATTTAGCAACAAATCGCTTTTCATGCCCTTGCTTTGGTTCCTCAAAATCCCAATGATTTTGTTTTTCAAATAAAGAATCTAAGTTGTTTTCATTATTCATACTGCGTCAATTTTTTTCTTAAACTTTCTTTTGCACGGCTCATCATCGTTCTACAATTTTCATTACTAATATTTAAAATACTTGTGATTTCTTCTAAATCATAGCCTTCAATGAAGAACAGCGTTAATATTATTTTGTAATTTGATTTTAAACTTTGAATGGTTTCTAAAACTTTCTCGGCTTTAAGATTGGTATAAGAGGCGCTTTCTTCTTCGTAATCATCTTCCACTTCGGTATTTTCATTCAAAGCTTCCATTCGGTACTTTGTGGATTTTTTTAATTCATTGATGCTGTAATTAATTACAATCTTTTTCAGCCAAGATCCAAAAGTTCCGGCACCACTAAAAGAATCTAATTTGGAAAAAGCCTTCAAAAAACTTTCTTGCATTATGTCTTCTGCTAATGCGCTATCATTAACAATTCTGTAAGACACATTGAACATTGCTTTATAATATTTATTATAAACCGTCAATTGCGCTTTCTCATTATTGGCAGCACATCCTTCAAGAAGTAAGGTAATATCCGAATATTGGTTTTCCAAATAGCTTTTTGTTAATCTACCCTAAAGATAGCTTTGTTTTTAAATTGTTACAGTTTCGAAAAAAGAATACTATAAAAATAAAAAAATCCGAATGATAAATTCGGATTTTGAATGAGTTCTATAATGTAAATCTATTATTTGAAATAAGAGAAATTATGATTGTCTTTAATAGTCAACAAACTTTCATAAATTAATTTAATTACATTTTCAACATCGTCTCTGTGAACCATCTCCACAGTAGTATGCATATAACGAAGCGGCAATGAAATCAAAGCAGAAGCAACACCTCCATTGCTATAGGCAAAAGCATCAGTGTCTGTTCCTGTTGCTCTTGAAGTAGCATGACGCTGAAAAGGGATTTTATTTTGAACAGCGCTATCTACAATCAAATCTCTAAGGTTATTTTGAACCGCTGGAGCATAGGCAATTACAGGACCTTTCCCCATTTGTAAATCACCTTCAATTTTCTTTTCAATCATCGGTGTAGTGGTGTCGTGACAAACATCAGTAACGATAGCGATATTTGGTTTTATGGTATTGGTAATCATTTCGGCACCTCGAAGTCCAATTTCTTCTTGAACAGAATTGGTTATGTACAAACCAAAAGGTAGTTTCTTTTTGTTTTCGTGCAATAATCGGGCAACTTCGGCAATCATAAATCCGCCCATTCTGTTATCAATTGCTCGACACACAAATTTATCTTTATTTAAAATCATAAACTCATCTGGATACGTAATCACGCAGCCAACATGAATGCCTAGTTTCTCAACTTCATCTTTTGTAGAACATCCACAATCAATAAATATATTATGAAGAGTAGCCGATTCTTCTTTCCCTCGATTTCTCGTATGAA
>Ga0208627_1000172_pt1 | contig 22655 bp, 19 predicted proteins | sample LakWasMet13_LOW5_2_FD_183861 | JGI IMG/M metagenome (GOLD analysis project Ga0208627, IMG submission 183861) | Freshwater sediment methanotrophic microbial communities from Lake Washington under simulated oxygen tension - Sediment Metagenome... | ecosystem: Environmental > Aquatic > Freshwater >... | reverse complement strand
GCTCAAGGCGGCGTGGGGATGATGCTGAGGATCGATGAGCGTCTGCCGGACTCACCGCTCGAGAGCGAGGTAGTGCTGCATGTGCGGCTTCACGCTCGACGGGCAGTTCGACGGAAAACTTCAGAGGCACCGGCGGCGCTCGCGCTCCTCTTCGGCTTCGAACAGGGAGTGGACGACGACTGGGTCATGGCCGCGAATGCGCCCGAGCCGATGCAATCGGGCGCCGCGCTCGCCCAGCAGCTCCGTGGATCGCGCGAAGCGGTCGTCGCGCTCGGGCACGACGACGCCCACGTCGAAGCGTGCAAGCGCTGGCTGGCCGCTCGGAAGACGCAAGACGACGTCTTCGCCGAGATCGAAGCGTCGGACCTCGCGACGCTGCTCGATCTCTCGAAGGCCCGCGACCTCGCGTGCGCGAAGGGCATCGACGCGCGTGGTGGCGAGCGCTACCTCCCGATCCTGATCCAGGGGCCGACTGGCAGTGGCAAGGAGTTGCTCGCGCTCGCGCTGCACGACTTGTGGAGCCGGTCGGCGAACGATTCGAGGGCCCCGTTCGAAGTGGTGCATGTCGGCGGGATGTCGCCGGACATGATCAACGACGAGCTGTTCGGGCACGCGCGGGGCGGGTTCACCGGTGCGACTGCCGACCGAGTGGGGCGCCTCGAAGCCGCGAACGGCGGCACGCTCCTCATCGACGAAGTCGGCGACCTGCCGCCGGAAGCGCAGGTTCGCTTGCTCCGGTTTCTGCAGACGCAGGTCGTGTCGCGCATCGGCGAGAACAAGGAGCGCCAGCTCTCCGTGAGGGTGATCGCTGCGACCTGGCACGACCTCGACAAGAACGTCGCGAGCGGCACCTTCCGCGAGGACCTACTCCATCGGCTGCGAGTGGGAGCCGGGCTTCGCCTCCCGCCGCTCGCCCACCGAGAAGGCTTCTTCGATGATTCGCTCCCTGCGCTGCTCAGGAAGCGTCGCCACCGTGCCGTTCCCCTCGTCACGCGCAGCGCTCGCGACGCCCTCGCGAGATACGACTGGCCCGGAAACCTGCGTGAGCTCGTCGGCGTTCTCGACGAGATCGTCGCCCTTGCGGACGGGGAGACCATTCGCCTCGAGCACCTGCCGTCGCATCTCCAGCGCGGCTACCTCGCACTACCGCTCCATCACCGCGCGATCGGTTTTCTGCTCGACGAGGTCGACGGCGGCGGTCTCCCCGACGAGCACGTGTCGTGGCGCATCGAGCAGATTACACAGTCGCTCGCGAACGCGGCCCTGCCTCCAGCGAACGAGCAGCTCGCGACCGTCGGGCAGTTCCTCACGTTGCTGGATGACAGTTCGGACGAACATCGTCGCGATGTCACCAAGGTGAGGGAACTCCTACACCTCGATCAGCACCTCCGGCTCGCCTCGGCAACCCATCACTTCTGGCAGTCGGTGCTCACACTCGATCCGCCCGCGAATGTGAAGCGCCTCGTACGTGTCGCGAGCAAGCGGGCAGAAACGGAACAAGCGGATCTTCAGGGACAGCTCGCGACCGGGGAACGACAAGCGACCATCGAGGCGAACCCATGGCTTCGTTTGCTCAACGAGGTCCACGATCTTCCGCTCCTACGTGGCGCGAGTCGTGGTGAACTGGCAAAGGCCTTCGTCGCTCTGTTCAACATCACGAAGCTCGCGGCACCGACGGTCATCGAGCAAGTCCGCGCCGACGCCGCGACAGGCGGCTTCGAAAGAATCCGCGAGCGGTTCATGCGCGCACTTCGCGACTCTGGGGAAGACGCGTCGCCAGACCGGCTAGTCGAGGCGTCGACGGAGCCGCGCACCCCGGCCCAGCTCTCAGCAGCGGACTGGGCAGCAATCGCTTCGCGATTCACGACGCAGAGAGCAGCCGTGGATGCGACTGGCTTCGACCCGAAGACCATCGCCAAGTACCTGCGGCAGCACGGAATCGCGAGTCCGTGGCGGGCCGAGCGCACGTTATGACCTCCGCTGAGTTCGAGGCTCCGCGAGGTGCCCCACGCGGCGCACTGCGTCGACGGCGATACGACCGCGCACGTGACCGTCGAGGGTGGGTCGCCGCAGACCGTGTCGTGGCGCCGGGAGCGCCAAACAGAACCTACACTTCGATGACGACTGGCACCCCAACCTGCTGGGCGACCGGCGTCCAAATGTCGGTGTCGACGCCCGGCGTTTCGATGGACACGACCAGGGCGTAGCGCGCCCCATGCTCGCTGCGGTCACGCTTCGGCTGGTCCTTCCACCAGCCGCTCACGGGGTAGATCCCGACGACGCCGCGCTCGGCGACGTCGGCCGCGAAGCCGTGATGGAGATCCGAGTGGAGGGAGCCGTGGCTGCGAGCCTGTTCGCCGAGGAACCACTCAGAGGAGTCGCCGCCCGTCGCGGGCCGTTCTTCGTCCTCGTCGAGCGCCCGCTGGTTGAGCCGCTTGCGGAACTCGTCGACCGATTCGGTCGGGCCCTTCACCTCGAAGCGAAGGCCGTGCGACGCGTAGCGGTGCCGCTTCTTCCAGCCACGTCGCCCCGGGTTCGGCTCGATGAAGTACGACAGCGTCACGCGCAGGCGAACCGCCGTCCCTCCGAGTCCCTGGAGGACTTCCCGCGGCCAGGGCAGCTCGAAGAAATGTATCTCGCGCATCTTTCCCTGAACGAAGGGTCGGATGCTGTCCTGCACGATCAGCGTGAGCGCGTCGCCCGCGCTCCGGAGGGCGCGTTCGACGTGCGGTACGCCGAAGCCGTAGCGACGCACGAGCCTGGAGCGGGCACGCTTCCCGCTCGCGCCGCGAAGATGGGTCTGCATCTGCGGTGTCCACTCGGCCGAGTGAACGACGAGTGCCCGCACGGCCTCGGGCCACAGCGTTGGGTACTCGGCCGTGATGATCGCGGCCATGCGCGCAGCCTGCGCCGTCGCCGCGCTCGTCGCCCAGCTCAGGACGAGCGGCTTCGTCGCGGGCTGGTGGTACGTCGTGAGCACGCTGAGATCGGCGCACGGGAAGTCGATTTCTCCCTTCGCGTTCTTCACGACGTTGCCGCCCTCGAACACGACGTCCGGCTTGATCGGCCAGGTCTCGGCGAAGGTGACACCGGTCGTGCTCCACGGCGAGAGGTCCCCGGCCTGTGCGACAGGAAGCCAGCCGCTCAACGTCGGATCCCGGACGACCGCTTTGTCGGTGAACGCCCCGACGGTCAGCGCGTTCCAGGCCTGCCCGGGATCGTGAACGGGATCGGTGTCACTCTGGTCGAGGTGTGCGACCTGCAGCGCGCGAGCTTCGACGTTTCCAGCGCTCACGATGAACAGGCGGCGGAGAGGGTCCTCGCCGTCGTCGAGGTACACGAGGCCCTGGCTGCTCGCGTCGAACGAGCGTCCCGCGGCCAGCGCATCGACGGCAGCAGACCATGATGTCGGTTGCCCCCGATCTCGCTCGTCGGTCGCGGTCACCGCCATCGAGAAGCAACGCTGCCGTCGGGGCGCCTGGATCTCCACGCGGCTCGTCGCCTCCGCCGTGATGGCCCCATACATCTCGGGCGCGTTTTGCCCGATCGGCGGCAGGATCTTCACCGACTCGAGCCCGTGGCGGAGACGCACCGGCCCGGAACTGGCCAACACCGGCGTCAGGTCGCCGTACAGCGCGAGGCCCGCCATCTCGGTGCCGTGGCCGTCGTGATCGTGAACGCCCCACGATGGCTCGCACGCGTGGCAGTCGGCAGCCGCGAGCGAGGCCGCGAGCAGCGGATGACCCCGGGTCACACCCGTGTCGAGCACGCAGACCGCGGGCGCGGTGGCCGAGGAGGCCTTGGTCCTGGCGAGCAGGTCTTTGGTCCAGTCGGCCTGCTCGTGGGCCGCCAAGTCGACGAAGAACGTCGGGTTCTCCTTGGCGCGCCGCACCTCGGCGAGATCGTTCAGCACGTCGAGGGAGGCGGCGAGTTGTTCCGGCGTCGCGTGTACCAGCGTGACGACGCGATCCTCGAACTGCAGCCGTCGCGGGGCCACGTCGATCTGCTGAACGTCCGCGAAATCCATCAGCCTCGCGAGTTCGCTTCCATCTTGCCGACGCAGCCAGACCTCCCACCAGATCGCCTGCTGCTCGTCCGGATACACGTCGGTCGCGTCGGTCCAGAGGCTGCGCAGGGTGGCAAGGCGCAGCGCCGCCACGGGATCCAGCATCGCCTCATGACGACGCTCGCCCTTCGCCTTCGGCCCGCTCTTCGCGTAGATCTCGAAGCGGTCGACGAAGTGCTTCACCTTGCCCTCGGGTACGAACACCGTCGCGCGCTCCACGCGACTCGACTCGGTACCGGAGTGGCTCACTGCGACGAGCTCGATGCCTTGCCGAGCGTCCTCGAGCGAAGAGAGTTGCAGCGACACGCCGGGCTGACTCTCGAACTGCACGTAGAGACCCGGCTCGGCACCGTGCACCTCGATGCCGGCATCCGCGCGCCGCTGCAGGGCCTCTTCTACAGCCGAATCGAGCGCTTTCTTGAGCGCCTTCCCGTGGGCCTTGCGGCTCGCGGGCGCCGGAGGCTTCGGGATGTCGAACTTCCGTCCGTGCGGCTTGTACGACTCGGTCGTGGGCCTGACCGGAACGATGATGTGTTTGCGGTTGCGAGGGGCGGCCACGCGTCATTCTCCTCGACGAGCTACGCGTGCGTGCTGCGTCGCTCTTCGAGCGCGGCGCTCAACTCCGCGTCGCGAACGGCCGTCGAGTGGTCGAGGATCGCGTTCTTCGCCGCGTGATCGCAGGCCATCACGATCTCCGCGTGGCTGAGTCCCTCGGCGGCCCTGGCTGCTGTGTTCCAATCGATGGCCGACGTGTCGAGCAGACCGAGGCGCGACCGCATCACGCGCGCGGCGATGTCCGACGTGGGCAGCGCGTACTCGAGCACCGCGTCGAACCGACGGAAGAGCGCGCGGTCGAGGAGGCCGACATGGTTGGTCGCCCCGAGCACGAGACTGTCCGATTCGTCCTGCTCCAAGAACTGGAGGAACGAGTTGAGCACGCGGCGAATCTCGCCGACATCGTTCTTGGTGCCGCGCTCTCCGCCCAGCGCGTCAAACTCGTCGAAGAGATACACGCCGCGCGTGGACTGGATGGCGTCGAACACGAGCCTCAGCTTCGCCGCCGTCTCGCCCATGTACTTCGTGATCAGCCCGTCGAGCTGGATGCTGAAGAGCGGCAGCCCCAACTCGCCCGCGAGCGCCGCCGCGGTCATCGTCTTGCCGGTCCCGGGCGGCCCCACCAGGAGGAGCTTCCGCATCGGCGCGAAGCCGTGCTCACGAATCCGATCGCGCTGTCGCTGTTCGGTCAGGACGCGATCGAGGCGGGCACGGAGCGCGTCGGTCAGCGCCATGTCGACGACCCGGGTCTTCGGGTAGCCGACCGTCAGCAGCCCGGCCAGTTCGCCTCTCGGCTGGGCCAGCGGGACCGGCTTCGGCCCGCGTACGGGCTCAACCGCGTGGGCGCGCGCCTTCACCTGGTCGACGAGCTCGCGAAGCTCCTGGGCGAACTTGCCGTGGCCACCGCGGGCCGCTTGCGCCGCGACCTGCATGGCGATCGCATAGAAGCGCGTGTCGTCGCCATCTGCATGGCTCCGGATGAGCGCCTTCACCTGGTCCGCGGTCGCCATGACGATCCTATTTGTACCCCGCCCGGCCGCTCCTGGGCCATCGCAAGCGGCTCGCGGCCTCGGATTCTGCCCTCCCCACGGACCAGCCTCACGCCGGCACTCCCGGGGCGCGGCGGCGGCTCGGATCGCGCGTGCCGCCACCCCCTGGCGCCACCCCCTGCCGTCGCTGCGGGCGCTCCCGACGGCGACGGTGCCCTCGCAGGCTGCCGTCACACCAGCCCGCCGCTCGCATCACCCCCTGCCGTCGCGCCCTGCCTTCGCCGTCGAGGCAGGGCGATCACTCGATTTCCACGGCGAACAAGGCGAATCCGTACACCCCTCCGGAACTCACATTCCCACTTCCAGGACCGGCACGAAGTAGGCGGCCGCAGTCTCCAGGCCAAAGAGATCAGTCAGAAACATAGAATGTGGGGGGAATAGGGGTTATGCGGCGACCATCCCGTATTGGTCGTCAAGATCGGAATTTCGCGGAGGAATAGGGCCTTCGCGTGACTTGGCGAGGGCGGCCGTCGAGTCCTTGGCCAACGTGGGCCTCGGGGACGAGACCGGCAGAACAGCGGCGGGCACCGTGCTTTCGAGCCGACGGACGGCCTCGCGGCGGCGGGTGTCGACGAGGTGCAGGTACCGGCGGGTGGTGTTCACGTCGCTGTGGCGCAGGAGTTCTGCCACGGTCGAGAGGTCGGTGCCGGCCGTGAGGGTCAGGGTCGCCGCCGTGTGCCGAAGGGTGTGGGGCGTGATGTGCTTCGGGGAGCCCATGCTCTTCCGAAGGCGGGCGAGGAGCGCCTCGGCCGCCCGGATCGAGAATCGTGTGCCGCGCAGGGAGACGAAGAGCGCCGCCTCCCCCGCGTCAACCTGACGCTCCCGGAGGTATGCGGCGAGGAGCGCGACGGCGGGAGCGTTCAGGGGCACGTCGTGGATGGTGCCGCCCTTCCCGTGGACGGCGACGAGGGTCGCGCTCGCGAGGTCGATCTGGGACATGTTGAGGCCGACGGCCTCGTGCACCCGCAGCCCGGCCTGCGAGAGCACGGCGAGCAGAGCCAGGTCCCGGGCGCGTTCTCCTCGGCGTGAGGTCGTTGCCGCGGTCTCGAAGAGTTGGCTGAGCTCGGGAGCGGTGAGGACGGCCGGATCGTGGGGAGCCTCCCTCACGAACGGGATGTCCTCGGTCGGGTTCGTGATCCAGTTCAGTTCGCGCCGGGCGAACGCGGCGAACGCACGCAGGGCCGAGAGCTCCTGGTTGCGGGCGGTCGCGGAGCGCGGCTTCCCATCGCGACGGGGCCGAGCGAGGAACTCCTCCACCTCGGCCCGTGTGGGAGGGGCGGCACCCGCGCGAAACGCGGTGAAGGACACGAAGATCGCCCCGTACGTTTTCACCGTGCGGGGGGCGAGATGGTCCGCAAGCAGGTGGCGGACGAAGGCATCGAGGTGGGGGCGCATACGCTCGGAACGCGGAGATCCCCAGCGTATCCGGCGGTATAGGGTTCGAGAAGGCTGCGCCCCGAAGACGTCGACCAATACGGGTTGGTCGCAGGATCAGAGCCTAAAACGACGACCAATACCAACGCGACGCGCCCCTCTCCGGGGGCGCGTTGTCGTTCTCTGCCCCGGCGCTGCCAGGTCGAGGTCGTCGAGGAGGCACCATGGTCCGCGTCGTCCTCGCCCTCATGATCATCCTCGTGGCCTGCAGCTCCGAGGGGCCCTCGGTACCGCAGCCTGACGGAGCCACGACTTCGGACGCCACGATCGACGTACCCGCGGGGGACTCGCGGCTTCCTGGGTGCTCCATGAACAGCGAGTGCGACGATGGCGTCAGTTGCACCGAAGACCGGTGCATAGAGCGTGTGTGTCGGCACCTGCCCAATGCCGCGCGCTGTGGGGCTGCGCAAACCTGCGATGATCGCCGAGGGTGTGTCGCCGGGCGCGCCTGCGGAACGAGCGCGGACTGCGCCGACATGGACCCCTGCACCGTGCGCGAACGCTGCGATCCCTCGGCACGTGTCTGCGTCTCCGAGCGGCTCGATGGGGACAGCGATGGCGAGCCGCCCCGCTCCTGTGGCGGCAACGACTGCGATGATGACAATCCCAGGAGACGCCCTGGCCTCCCCGAAACCTGCGACAGCGCCGACAACGACTGCAACGGCATGGTGGACGACTCCGTCTCCGACTGCACCATGCCCGGATCGGTGTGCAGCAGCATCGGCAGATGCGAATGCCCGGTTGACCGATGCGCGACCACCGAAGGCACCTTCATCTGCGTTGACCGACAAACGGATCGCAACAACTGCGGCTTCTGCGGACAGCGCTGCCCGGCAGGCGTTGATTGCGTCATGGGCAGATGTCCCTGCCCAGCAGAGCGGCCATTCTGCGCGACATCAAGGCCAACCGACTGCTTCGATCCAGCCATGCACCAGAGCGACAGCCTGAACTGTGGTGCTTGCGGAACTCGGTGTCCCGAAGGTGCTGCCTGCCAGGCGGGGCGCTGCGTCTGCACGACTCCAGGGCATGCACTCTGTGGGGATCGCTGTGAGAATACGCTCACGAGCAACTCGAACTGCGGTGGATGCGGGGTTCGGTGCGCGTTCGAATCTACCTGTCAGATGGGGCGATGCGTCTGCACGTTTCCTGGGAGGACCATCTGCGGAGATAGTTGCGTGAACACTCAGGAACATCCGGGGCACTGCGGCGGGTGCGGTCGCGCCTGCTCCAGCACCATGAACTGCGTCGGAGGCCGGTGTGGCTGCTTCGATGTGCGGGTGAACACCTTCTGCGCTGGCGGTTGCACCGATGCCCAGCGTGATCCCATGAACTGCGGGAGTTGCGGGCGCGTCTGCTCAGCCCCTGAGGGAGTGAGTGGACGTCGAGTCTGCTCTGAAGGGCAGTGCGTCTGTCTCTACCGATCGGCGGCAGGACTCGCTCCCATGTACTTCTGCCCGTCTGCGATGGGGACTGACTCATGCGTCGATGTTCTCATCGATACGCGCAACTGCGGCCGTTGCGGAAACGCCTGCCGCGCAGGAGAATCCTGCATCCACGGGTCCTGCCTGTGCCCAGATACGAGGTGCGGTGACAGATGCGGGGTCAACCTCATGACCGACAACAACAACTGCGGTGCCTGCGGGAACATCTGTGCAACGGGAACAGTCTGCCAGAGCGGACGATGTGCAGCAGCTTGTCCGATGTTCTGCTCGGATGTCGCCGATTGTGCTCCTTGCACACCTTTTCCCGGCTATCGGTCCTGCTGCGTCAGCGGGTGGTGCGTGTCGCGCGCGATGTGTCCGTAGAGGTGCCGACGTTCAACGCAAAACGCCCGCTCTGAGGAGCGGGCGTGGCGACCAGGCCGCGTGACAACAGCGTGCCAAATTTGAATGAAGTTGAGTGCTGCGAAGTTCTCTGTTGTACCCGGGTGCCCCCTCAGATTGATGCTCAATAGAGCGAAGAAGTAGCGCCGAGTGTTCTCGATGTGCCGAGCTGTGATGCGGTTCGAATCCCAGCCCCGGAGCCAACATTGACTTCTCCATGACGGAGAGGTTTTTGTTTTATCTGAGCGGAAATTCGAGCCTACGACTTTGAAGGTAGGGGCCGTCACACTGCGGGAGCAAGTGTGTTCGTGACAACGGCGTGACAATTCAATGCGATCGCCTCGGCTTCGGCTTGCAGAAGTAGTGGTACGGCCTGCGCGAGAGTCGAGGGAGCGAGGTGAGCGTAGCGCATCGTCATTTGGATGGAAGAGTGCCCCATGAGTTCTTTGATGGTGAGGATGGGAACACCGGCCATCGCGAGCTGCGAGGCGAACGTGTGGCGGAGGGCATGCCAGCCGATGTGTCGGAGCCCCGTGCGACGGCAGAGACGATCGAGACCGAGTTCCATGAGGTGCTTCGTCATCGGCTTCGCTGTCACTGGGTTCAGAAAGACCGTACCCTTCCGCCGGGGACTTCGTGACAGCATGGCGACGACATCCTCCGTGAGGGGCAGATGGCGAATCACGTTGCTCTTCGGCGCCTCCATGACACCGTCAACGAGCGAGGCGCGTACGGTGAGACGCTTATGCGCAAGGTCGATCGCTGACCAGTCGAGCGCCATGAGTTCACCGCGCCTGAGCCCCGTACGAAGAGCGAGGCGCGCCATATCGGTCCAGAGGGGCTCTGTGCGATTCTGAAGGAGCCTGTGGCTCTCCGCGGGCATCAGATAGTCGAACTCGGCTGGCTTTCGTTTCAGCCACTTGATGAGCGGGACGGACGGGATGACGTTGTCTTCGAGTGCGGTACGAAGACACTTGCCCAGGATCGTGAGGTGGTTGTTGATCGTCTTTGGGACCAGCCCTTCGTCTAGCTTGGCGCTCTTGTATGCCTCGATCTCCCGGCGTTGCACGGCTTCGAGCTTGAGCTCGCCGAAGTGGGGGAGGAGGTGCTTGCGCATGACACCCGCCTTGGTACGTTGTTCGGACGCACGGTTGTTGGTGCGGACATACGTCGCGAGCCATTCCTCGGCGAATTCTGCAAACGTGACTGAGCGATCCTCGGGTTTGGGCTCCATGGCCTTGAGTACCGCTGAGATCGAACCCTGAAGGAGCACCTCGCGGCGGAACTGGCCTTCCTGCATGAGCGCTTCAGTTCTAGAGGCCGCCATCGTTCTCTTCCGAAGGCGTTCGCCATTGAACATGAAGTCAACCCACCATGAGCCGTCCTTTTTGCGAACGCTCATATCAGAAATGCTCGTTCGACTCGATGCGGTGGCCATTGAGCCAGCGCATGATGTCTGCTCGTTGGAAGAACATCCGGCGTGCGAAGCGGTACACAGGGAGGTCTCGCTTCGCTACAAGGCGCCTGATTGTCATGGGGACGACGCGCAGAATGTCTGCGACCTCACGCAGGGAGAGCAGCGCAAAGCCGTCCCCTGGGAGGTTGGAGGTTGTTGTCATAGGGTCAGGTTGTAAATGTGCACTTCTGTTGTCGTGCGCACAAAGCGTTCGCCTGCGGTCTGGTTGTTTGAGCATACAATTTTAGTTGAAGAATGAAAATGGGACGTCTCCAGTAGGATCGTCCCATTTGCATACGTTCTGAGGAGTGAGCGCGTCGCGCTTCTCTAACGCGACCTATCCACAGCCACTTGCGAGCCTTCGATGCGCCTGGATATACACAGCTATCCACCACGGCTGCTCCAGGCGCTCACTCCACAGCCGCCCGGATTCCGGCACAATGCCAGGACTAACTCATTCAGCATGTGCGGTTCCGGGCAAGGACTTCCGCGTCATGCCAGTAGCGCCCTGTGTGGCCGAAACCGAGCGGAGCAAGACCGTACGCTCAGCGCTTCGAATTCGTCAATAGACGCAGGGGTATCTTCAATGCCAACACACCTTCAGTCCGCTGATTCGACCCGAATCCTCACCGTCATCTCCCACCAGTACTATCCCTCCCTCGTAGCCCTCGACCGGTGGGGCCTCGTTCCGCTCCGTGGCGCGGGTCGCCGCCCCGACTACCGGCCCGTCTTCCTCGGTTGGGATGCTCGGGATTGGGGCCGACGCTCGGAGCGTGCAGACCACCTTGTGGCGCGCGTTCGCCGCATGATCGCGAGATTCCGACCGGCCCTCGTGGTCCTCGGCATTCCGACGCATGAGGGCGCCTTCGGTCGGACCGTCCGGGCGAGGATCATGGAACTCCTCGAAGCGCTCGGCATCCCCCGCGTTGTCCGACGCATCGAGAGCGCGTGGCAGATTCTCGTCGGGCGCGGAGTTCGCCGAGCGGCCCGCGACCTCGCCGACGTACTGGTCGACATCGCCTTCGGGCACCTGGACGCGTCACGAGCGCACGATCGACACCGGCGGCTGCGCTGGTACGCCCTGGCCCTCGGGCTGGTCGAACTCGCGCGCCGACATCCTCGCCAGGCGGCCGCGCTCGTCGGACGCGATGTCCCTGCGCTGGCGCGCCTCATTCGTCGTCAGGAGCTCCGACTCCGCCCCGCGGTATGACCATGCTCCGCCCCATCATCTGCCTCCGACGCGAGGTCCTGCTCGGCGCCCTGCGCAACCTGTCCGTCCTCGAGGTCGCCGTTCTCCTGGTCCTCGTGACGCAGACCTGCCCGACGACGGGGCGGGTCTGGACGAGCGCCGCCCGCATCGCCGACGAGCTCAAGGTCTCGCCCGCCGTCGTCGAGACGCTCCTCGATCGCCTGGAGTTCGTTGGGTTCTTGCGCAGCGCGCCCGTGCGCGGCTCCATCCGCACGATTGAACTCGGTCTCATTTTCGTGCGAACCGCAGACGCTCCCGAGAACCTTCCGGTCGCACCCGACGAGGTATGCCCATGACCATCACCCTCGCGGTGACTCTCCCCGAGGGTGAGCGCGAGACCCGCGTTCCGCTTGCGGCGCTCGCGGCGGTCTTTCGCGTCCCTCCGCGGGAACTCGAAACACGGCTCCGCACCCTCGCTGGAAGCATCTACGACCGAATGCACGAGGGGGAACCTACGGAGGGGGAGATCGATCGATCGGTTCCGAACGAAACCAATACTCTCCTCCGATCGATCGGAGGGACAGGGGATGAGGGGGGAAGGGAGACACCCCTCGACGCCGCCACCGTCGCGGAGGCCCTCGGCGACCTCGCCGGGATCGCAGCGATTCGGCGCCTCATGGACGGCACCCCGCCCGATCTCGTCGCGATCGCCCTGGCCCGTACGCTCGCGGTCCCCACCGCGCAGATCCGCCGCAACCGTGCCGCGTACTTCTCGACTGTTCTCCAGGGACTCCGGCGCGCAGGGTCTCGCTCTTCTCCATGACCCTCCCTATGCTCGAACACACACCTCCTCGACGTGAGCCCCGCGTGCTCCTCGTGCGACGCTCCCACGGCTCGCACGTCTGGGCCGCGGTCGACCCCTTCGAGGTTCGCGGTCTCGGTTGGATCCGGAGCACGAACCCCGTCGGCGTCCGCCTCTCGCTCGCCCGCATCGTCCTTCGCACCCATCCGAGCGCGATCGTCGTCTTCGCGTCACGAACCCGCGCGAGCGCGCTCGACCTCGCGCTTCGCGGCATCGCTGATCGCGCCGGGCTGCCGCTCGTGCTGCCGACTGCCTCCGAACGGCGAGCGATGCGCGCGTGTTCGCCCGGAGCGGTTGATCTCGCGGGCGAGTTCCCGGAGCTCGTGACCGTACGTTCGACAGCCCTATGCCGCTCGGTCGCGCTCGCCGCCGCCGCGCTCTCGATCCTCACTCTTCCCCCTCGCCGATATGTACCAGGACTCCCTTCTGTATCCGCGCCCCGCGTGGGTCATACCCGCCCTCGCGTGCCTCGAACGCCATGAGTTTCTCGCGGCGCAGCAGATCGCTCGACGTTTCAACCTCGCCGAGGAGGACGTGGTGGCAGCGCTCAACGCCCTCGCGAGTGACGGGCTGCTCCGGCGGCTTCAGCCCGACGGCCCCGCGAACAAGGGGTCCCGGCCACCCATCTACGCCCTCACGTCGAGAGCGGCGGCGCTGCTCTCGACGGCCGGGCACGTGACGCCGTCGAGCGTTCCGACGCTCCGTCGCACGCTCGGGCACCTCGCACATGAAGCCGAACGCGCCGACCTCGGCCTGCTCCTCGAACGCCTCGACGAGGGCGGGAGCATTCGCCTCCGCCGCTTTGAAACCCGCGCCGCCGCGATCGGTGATGCGACGCTCGTCCTCGTCCGCGGGTACCTGCGTCGCGTCCCCCTCGTCGCGGATGCCTTCGCCGTCATCGAGGTCGCGGGGCGGGTGAGCGCGCTCCTCGTCGAACTCGACCGCGGGACGATCTCCATGCGTCGCATGCGTCTGAAGCTCGCCGGCTACTACAACTGGTGGCGGACCGGAGGACCTGCGAGGCGCTTCGGGATCGAGGCGCTGCGCGTCCTCGTGCTCTGCCCCGACGGGGCCCGGCTCCGCGCCCTCCATGCCGCCGCCGTCGAAGGCGCCGCCCTGCGTGGCTCTCGCTTCCTGTGGGTCGCGCCTGCGGCACGATACGGTCCCCAGGATCCCGAAGCGCTCTTCGAGCCACACGCCTTCCCTGCCGTGCAGGGGGCCGCGCCCGAGGCCCTCTATCGCGGCCCATGACCCGGCCGCCCTCTCGCCGACGCGGCCCCACCACAAGCCCCGTCGCCCGGTTCGCCACCACTGCCTGGCACCGGGAGAGGTCCAGGTCCCCCGGGGCAGCCAACCGCCGGCGGGGCCCCTCCGCGGGAGGGCGGTAGTCTCGACCATGCCTCGTATTTCCGAACGTCCGCTCCTCTTCGCAGCGGTTGATGGCCGCCACCAGAAGGGGCGGGCGTTTGGCGTTCTCCCTGACGATCTGCGCCGCCATGTTCACGTCATCGGCCGCACGGGGGTCGGGAAGAGCGTGCTCCTCGAACACCTCGCCGTCGGGGCAATCCAGCGTGGGATGGGCTGCGCCGTCATCGACCCCCACGGAGACCTCGCCGCACGCATCCTCGACCTCATCCCGCGCGCCCGCACGAACGATGTCGTCGTCGTCGACCCCGCGACCACCGACCGATCGCCGGGGCTGAACCTCCTCGCGCACGCAACGCCCGCGACGCGACACCTCGTCGCGGCGGGGGTCCTCGCCGTCTTCCGGAAGGTGTTCCGCGACAACTGGGGGCCCAGACTCGAACACATCTTTCGCCAGACCCTCCTCGCCCTCCTCGAAGTGCGTGGCTCGACCCTCCTCGGGGTTCTGCGCATGCTGGTCGATGAAGGTTACCGGGCGAGCGTCATCCGCCAGGTCTCGGACCCCATCGTCGCGCTCTACTGGACCCGCGAGTTCCCGCAGTACCCCCGAGCGTTCCTCGCGGAGGTCGTCGCCCCAGTGCAGAACAAGGTCGCGGCGGTGCTCGCGTCGCCTCCCGTGCGCCGCATGCTCGGGCAGCGTCGGAGTTCGCTGCATCTGCGTGAGGTTCTCGACGGCGGACACATCCTCATCGCCGACCTCTCGAAGGGGCGGCTCGGCGAGGATGCGTCGGCCCTCCTCGGCGCCGTGCTCGTGACCGGCATTCAGCTCGCCGCCTACGCCAGGGCCGACATGCCCGAGGCTGCGCGGCGCCCCTTCCTGCTCATCGTCGACGAGTTCGCGTCGTTCACCACCGAGTCTTTCGGCGAACTGCTCTCCGAGGCGCGCAAGTACGGGCTCGCCCTCGTCCTCGCCCATCAGTACCTCGCCCAGCTCGATGATCGACTCCGCGCGTCGGTCCTTGGAAACGCGGGAACCACCATCGTGTTCAGGGTCGGAGGCGAAGACGCCCTGGCTCTCTCGCCGGATTTCGCGCCCGAGTTCCGCGCGGAGGACCTGACCCGCATGGGACGCCACCAGATCGCGCTGCGCCTCGCCGTGGAGGGCCTGACGACGCGTCCGTTCTCCGCTCTGACCCTCCCGCCCGCCGGGACCCTCATCGGCCACGGTGCCGTGATCCGCGCGACCTCCGCCGAGCGATACGGTCGCCCGGTCGCGGAGGTTGACCGCGTCATCGCCGAACAGCTCCCGCTCCCGCCGCGCGACCTGCCGGGTGACCTGCTCCCGCGAGAGTGAGTTACCCACAGGTGGCCCTTCGGGCCGCGCGAGGCGCTCACTCCCGCGGCTTCTGGCGCCCGGTATCCTGGAAGTGAGCCACAGAGCTCACGGCGCCCCCTGGTCAATTCGACCCTGCGCCAGAAGGAGAGACCACGATGGAGAGCAACGCATCGGGCGGTGCTCGACACCCGCCCTCGACCGGCTCGCATACGACCGACACGGAACCTGCGAGCAACCTCCCGACCGAGGAGAGGACCGGCCTCTACGGCACCTCTCCCGCCATGCAGCGCGTGCGACGCCTCGTCGCCCTCTACGCCCGATCGACCGCATCCACAGTCGTCGTGCACGGAGAGACGGGCACCGGCAAGGAGCTCGTCGCACGCGCGCTCCATCGCCTGGGCCCTCGTGCGCCCCGCCCCTTCGTCGCCGCGAATGTCGCCGCGCTCCCCGAGAACCTCGCGGAGAGCGTGCTCTTCGGCCACGAGCGAGGGGCCTTCACCGGTGCCTACGGGCGCCACCGCGGGCTCTTCGAGGCCGCCGACCGCGGGACCCTCTTCCTCGACGAGGTTGCGGAGCTCACGCTTCCCATGCAGGCGCGCCTGCTCCGCGTCCTCGAGACCGGCGAAATCCGCGCGCTCGGTTCCGAACACACCCGGGCGGTCTCGGTGCGCCTCGTCGTTGCGACGCATACGCCGCTCGCCCCGCTCGTTTCGCTCGGTGTAATGCGGGCAGACCTGTACTTCCGACTGAACGGGCTCGTCATCACGATCCCAGCACTCCGCGAGCGAATCGAAGACATCGAGGGCATCGCGATGACCCTCCTCGCCCGCAACACGCGGGAGATCGGTGCTCGGCGCCTCGCTCCTGAGGCGGTCCATGCCCTCTCGAACTACGGGTGGCCCGGGAACGTACGACAGCTCGGGAATGTGCTGCTGCGCGCAGCGGCACACACCGCCCGCGAGGTGCTCAGCGCCCGAGACGTCTCCGACGCCCTCGTGGCCGAACCACGCGCTTCGTTCCACATCACCGAGGGGGCCACCATCGAGACGATCCGCGGCGTGCTCAAGGCCCACGGCGGCCGCATCTCGCCGTCCGCGCGCATCCTCGGCATGGCCCGATCGACGCTGCGCGAGAGGATTCGGCGCCACGCGATCGTGCTCGAACCGTGAGACCCACAACCTCTGCTTTCTTCGGGAGACGCAGCCTCTGCGAGCTCCCGCCTTCCTCCTGCAGACGAGCGACCGAGGTGCACTCATGCACCCGTGTCCGCTCGCCTCCAGGAGACGAGGCCCATCATGAACTCTTCCATCGTCCCCGTGTCCTCCGCTCTCGCCATCGTCCGGCCCGCCAATCACAGCGCGCCGCCGACCCCGCCGCCCGCCGGACCGAAGGGCCTCCCCTTCATGTCCGTCTACGGCGACGTCATGCAGCGCGCCGACGAGATGCTCCCCGACCAGGTCGTCCACGTCGCGGACCTCAAGATGACCCCCGAGGGCGCGATCGAGCTCCCCGGCGGCCACCGCTACCGCATGAACGACCACGCCCGGCGGCAGCTCAGCTCGCTCCTCGGGCTGCGCTGGGAGACCTGGTTCAAGTCGGCGAGCGGCGAGGAGCGCGCCGAGGAGGTCAACCGCCGCTTCTCGCGCATCCCCGGCGAGAAGAAGATCCGCGCCTGGAAGGACCACGACGGGCAGGCGAACGGCGTCGCCCGCGCGTTCCTCGCGCCCTCGTTCACCCCCATCGACGACGCCAGGATCTTCGAGCGGATGTTCGCGATGATGCGCGGGCTCCTCGACGAGTACCGCTTCACGGCGGTGCAGTTCACCGACTCGACGACCCACTACACGGCCGTCCACGTGGAGGGCTTCGACATCGTCGGCGACGTACTCCACCCGGGCTGGCACCTGCGGAACTCCGAGGTGGGCGCCTCCGCCCTCTCGCTCGACGACCACTGGCTCCGGCTCGTGTGTACGAACGGCCTCATGGTCCGCGTCGGCGGCAAGCGCTCCCTCTACCGCACCCACCGCGCGATCGAGGACGACCAGCTCGCCGCCGCCCTCGTGATCGCGATCGGCCGGCTCCCCGAGCGCTGGCAGGTGTCGAGCGGCTGGATGCGCTCCGCGAAGTTCACCGTCGTGCCCCACCCCGACGACGCCGTCGCGGCCATCCTCGGCGACTCCGCCGAGGTGCCCAAGGCCCTCATGGAGGAGGCCCAGCGCGTCGTCCTCCGCGAGGGCGACTCGACCCGCTTCGGCGTCGTGCAGGCCATCACGCTCGTCGCCCACGCGACGAACAAGGACCCCGACGTGCGCTTCGCCATGGAGCGGCTCGCTGGCGACTACCTCGCCGCGACGCCCGCCCTCGCGATGGCGTGACGGCAGTCCACCCCTACTTCCTTGCCCGGTCTCCAGATCTCTGGGGCCGGGCTGACTTGTTATGTCCATTGATTGACGAGTAAGGTATTCTGTGTATAGAATGTGTGTTCTTTGCGCGCATTGCATGTCTCCTGACTGGTGTTGGCCGATCACGGCTCTCGAAGAGCTCGTTTGATGCGGCCGATAACTCAAGGAGAGATGCCATGGATTGTAAGGACTGGCGCGATGTCAACCATTGCCCGCCGAAGAGCAACGTTCTCTGGTGGCAGGAGTGGGATGAGCACTACTTCCACTGCCTGAGCTGCCAGAAGTGGGGCAGGGAGTTCCGCCGCCAGAGCAAGGCGGCTGGCCCCAAGGACCAGCAACCCAAGTCTTCCATGGACTGCAGCAAGTTCCGTGAGTCGACTGAGGCGGACCTCTTCGGTCGGTGGAAGAAGATCGAGGAGCTCACGGCTGATGAGCTGGATGAGCGAGATCGTCTGCTCCAGGAGCTCGGCGACCACCAAGACGAGTGTGCGGAGTGCACACAGTGGCTCGACCACTTCCTCTGCTCCACCAACTGGGGCGAGAGGGCTGAAGGGGAGGTTGTCGACGAAGTCGAGACGAAGGAACTTTCCCCCAACCCGCTGGAGGACCCCAAGAACGCCCACCACGCGCGCGACATCTACCTGATCATGGAGCGGGGCCCGTCGGGCAAGAACGCCCTTCGCGTCGTTCGTGGCGGGAGTTCGTAGGCCCTTGAGGCCTCTCGATGAACGCGTCACGATCGCGGTTCCCCACTGTACCTTCCCTGCCTGCCGGCGCACACACGATGTGGCGCCGGCGCTTACGTTTCCGGTAGATTACGCCAATCGCCAGAGGTTCGCACCTACATTGGCATACTATTGTATACAAAAATGAGAGATCGGTGAGCCTCGGCCACCTTCTCTGAGTCCATGGCTACCGGAAGGATCACGCGCCGTGACAGCCGAACTGCCCTCGACACGCAGAGATAGAGACACAGCACTCCTTCGCCGCATGGCGGAGGGGGATCGGGCTGCCGCGGACACGTTCTGCCGTCTATATCACGAACAGCTCAAGCGCCGCTTTCTCAGGTCCACACAGAGCCAATCCATCGCCGAAGATCTGGCACAGGAGGTCCTCACAAAGGTGCTGGCTCACCCCGGCTCCTTCGAGGCGCGAAACGATGCCACTCCAGAGACGTGGCTCTATCGTATTGCAAGGAACACGGGGATCTCATCCGGGTGGAAACGCAGCCGCGAATTGAAGGCCATTCAGCAGGACGATGGAGTCGCTGAACAGTTGCCCGCCTCCGCAGCCCATGATCCCGAGCGCCATGCCATCTACCGCGAGGCGGTCCATAAGCTTGAAACCCTGCTGACCGAGCGGCAAATCAACATCCTCTTTCTCAAGCATGACTCCGGGCTCACTGACGAAGCAGCCGCGGTTGAACTGGGTGTCAGCGAAGCAACCCTCAAGCGCGACTATCGTGCTGCCAGAGATCGACTCCAGAAGGAAGGTCTTCTTGGCCTGCTCTTTCCGACGCTCGAGCCTCCCACCTCTTCGGCGCCCGCACCGGGCCCCCCGAGGTCTCCGTTCGTTGGTGGCGCGGTCGCACTCCTGCTCGCCTTCTGGCACTGGCTGCGTGTTCTGCCGCCCGTCGTCCAAGCGGCTGTGGCAGTAATCGCCGGTGTGTTCTGCGTCGTGGGTCTAGTTCTCATAGCCCGGCACCCCGGAGAGGCACGGATCGGCGAGGCGCAGGGAGCCGTTGGTGATGGAGAACGCCCCCACGAACCTCCTCCCGGTCGGGCACACGCCGAAGTGAACCGGGGCGAGACCGGAGAGGGTGGCCGGGGTCTGCCTCACTCAGAGCGCCCGTCCGACCCATGGACTCGATTCGCCGCCCGACCGTTGGTCCCTCAGGGGTTCCTTTTCATTGATGATCAGGGCAGTCCACTTGATCTCGAATTTATGGTTCAGGCTGATGGCACTGCCACGATTCGTCAGCGTCCCCGGCCAACTCGCGCCTTGTTCGGCGGGCATCTCGATAACTTGGCAGGCGGGGCGATAGTCTCTCGAAACGGTCAAGTGCGTTCCACGGCTCGTAACATCTTGCCGGACTGCGATCCAATCGAGTCGCTTCGATGCGAAGGTGTCCTCGATGGTCCGTGGGCCGCCTTCTATTGCCAGGTTATCATTCAGTGTTCTGCGTCCGAACCCCTTGAGATCGCGGCACGTCGGACGGATGGCTACTACCTCATTGGGCGTCGATTGGGAGACGACCTCATGGTTGGAAACGCGTGGTCGCAATCTGGTAGCCCAATGCGAACGTGGTTCATGCGTGGAAACACCGCTCGAAGAGATGAGCCCATGTACAATTCCGGATGGTGGCCTATCGATGCCGCTCAGGTTCTCAACCACTTGTGCGAGACCTATCGGCGGCACCCAGTGTGCCAGCGCACTCCCGCAGCATCGATCAGCTTCCTTTCGCAACCGGGTGATGCAGAGCATGCTCTTCTCATGGTGAACACGTCAGGTCCCTGGAGCGGTATCGTGCGGTACCGGCAAGATTCGCACCGTGTGCCTCGGCCCGGCGAAGATCCAGTAACGGTCTGCAACTTTAGTGACCCGGGCAGTTCTCTTATGTGTGTGGTGCCGCTCGCAGTCCACGACAGATATTCCTTGAACAAGTATGTCGAAGTTCGCTCAGAGCGACTCACGTTCCGTGATCATATGTATTACCCGTATTCCGTTGACGCAAGCCTCTTCATTCGCGGGTGGTCTGGGATCACGTGGCACGCAACCGGCGCTGGGCTCAGTGCGCATGTAGAGGACTTCGGTACTGCAGAACTCGTGGCTCGTTCTGGCTTGGGCGCGCTTCCCTCCGAAGTGCTCTTCAGATACGGAACACCTGGCTACTATCCTCCGGGGATGGCCGGCGTCGAGCTTCGTTCCGGAGGAGAGCCGTGCCGTCCTGGCGAGCGCAACTGCAACTAATCTGCCCTGAATGTTTGAGCGAGGTTCGTCTCGGGGAACTCCGGGGAACTCCGAAGAGCAGCACGCCCGGTGCCTGCAACTTCGCTCCATCTCGTCATCCGCAACCCTCACAGAGTCCACCCTCACTTTTCGTGAGCCTCCGGCCGCCCCTCCGAGTCTATTGCTTCAGGTAGCGAGATTGCGGGCGCTCGAGCCGCTGATCTGCGGACGAACGTCACCTCGCTGAAGCAGACCGGAATGGCAATGAACTAGGAAAACGAAGAGCCGCCCGTCAAGATCGAGACTGGTCTCGAAACGACGGGCGGCCAAACAGAGCTGGGGAGCTGCGGGTTGCAGTTCCGGCGAAGTGATCTGAAAGCGGCTCCTACCCCGCTAGCAGGCCTCGCGCGGAACCTCCCACGGCACTCTCTCTGGTCACATCTGGAGTACAAGTACAGATGAAACCTCAAGACCGTGGTTTGTCGCAGCCCCCCAGGGCTGCGGCTCAGGAAAGCTTTACCCTTCATTCTCGACCCCCGGACGACGCTCCGGATATCGAGACTGAAGGTTATTCTCCTGCGCCTCAATCCAGTGAGGGCTGCGGGGATTCACGCTGTAGCGTATCCCGAAGTCAGCACGCTACAGATTCCCTCAACTCGTGTCAAGACGGGGCGAAGTCCGAGCGCTGTCTGAACCCCTCAAAGTGGGCAGATGATGGCCAGAGATTCGAGCGTCACCTCAAGGTCGAATGGCCTCGGATTCAGGGCTGGTTTCAGCGCAAGGCGCCCGCGCTCGACCCAGGCGACCTCACACAGGAAACGGTGGCGCGGTCGCTCGAAGCACGTGCGGCCATCTCGCACCTCTCGGAGGAGGGGATCCCAAGCTTCCTCTGGGGCATCGCTCGGAACGTTCTGCGTGAGGGACGGAGGCGCGCGCGAACCGTCGGTGCCTGGCCCAACGAAGCGCCTGCGCGCCCTCCGACCGACTTCGACGATGTCGCGGAGTGGCTCGCGGAGCAGGAGGCTCACCATGGCCTTCACGCGCCGCCGGACTCCGTCGAGGTAGTCGTGGGCAACCGTGAAGTTCTGTCGCGGGCGCTCCAGGCACTCCCTGGCGCCGACCACGTCGCGATTGAGACATGGAATACGCACATGGAGATGCGAACGATCTGTCAGGCGAGGGGGTTTCGGCGTCCTCCACCGCTCACGAGCAGAGAGAGTGTCGCGTTTCACCGGGCGGTCGTGCGTCTCCGGGGAATCGTTCAAGAACTTGAGCGATAGCGGTAACGATTCGCCCTCTCGCGTCACCTTCCCTCGAGGCCACCGGGCCTCGACGGGAGGCGTATGGAGTTCGTCTTCATCTTCGTGCTGGCACTGGTCGGGCTCCTCTTTTTCATTGCATCCAAGCCCGTTCCACCCGCGCAGCTTCCGCCACCCCAGCAACCATGGGTTCCGCCGCAGCTACCAGCTCCGCCAACGCCGGCCTCCCGAGTCCGGCGCGCGATCTGGAGAAGCGCTCCCACCGTCTTCCGCAAGGTGAAGCCGAAGGAGGAGTCGCCTCCTGGGCCCTGCCACATCTGCGGCCGACCCATGATGAAGGGCGAAAGCCACGGGCATCAGTAACGATCGGGTTGTTTGCCTCATTGAGCAGTGTCGTCGCGGTGCGCCTGAGCGTTCTCCGCTTGCAGGCAAGTACCACGACGCGAGGAAGCTGCCATGGACGAACCGTTCAATCGCGAGAAACTCGCAGGATACAACCCCGAACTTCTCCAGCGCGCCAACGTACCCGTGATCGGCGCCGGCGCGCTCGCGAACAACCTGGTGCAGTGCCTGGCCCTGAGCGGGGTGGGGGAACTTCGCATTGTGGACTTCGACGTGATCGAGCTCAGCAACCTTACGCGTAGCCCGCTCTTTCCCCGGGACAGCGTCCGTGGAACGAAGCCCAGACACAAGGCGCGTGTCCTCGCAGCCGAAGCTCTCAAGCTCTCGTATGCTCCCGAACCCACCATTCGCTCAACGATCGGGTACTTCCAGGACATCGGCTTTGGGTTCTTCGAGGGGGCGGGGGCGATTGCTTGCGCAGTCGACTCCTTCGGTGCTCGGGCCGAGGGATCGGACATGGCACGGCTTCTCGGGGTTCCGTACATCGAGGCGGGGTTTCGGGGGAGCG
>Ga0208627_1000167_pt1 | contig 23492 bp, 25 predicted proteins | sample LakWasMet13_LOW5_2_FD_183861 | JGI IMG/M metagenome (GOLD analysis project Ga0208627, IMG submission 183861) | Freshwater sediment methanotrophic microbial communities from Lake Washington under simulated oxygen tension - Sediment Metagenome... | ecosystem: Environmental > Aquatic > Freshwater >... | reverse complement strand
TAAGAAGAAAAATCGGGAAAACCGGTTAACAATGCTATTTATTGGGTGTTGCCAAGTGGCTATTTTTCAAAAAAATCAGCTTGTCTGGCAATTGTGGCTGGAATACGATTTGTTCAGCGCTTCCCTAGAGATATTGCGTCAGCTCTTGAGATGGGGATCGGTAATAATTTCTTCTATCTCACGGCTTCTTCAAGAGATTATGGTCTGACGGTTGGTACTCGAGATACAGCGAAAATTGAAATTGGTGAAATTGGACAGCGATTCGCATATCCGAAATCTCCAGAAGAAGAATATGACGCTGTAAAAGATGCATTCTTAAATGTAGAGCTCTTCAAAAAGGTATTTGAGTATTATCAAGGGCAAAATTTACCTGAAATTCAATATTTAAAAAATACACTTAAAACCGAATTTGGTGTAGATGAGTCCCTACAGGATGAATTCTACAATCTTTATCAAAAGAATTTAAAGTATATCAATGATATAAAAGTAAAAACTGGGGTAAGTGAAGAAAAGGAGATAGAAACGAAATCAACAACTTCTTCCGGGGCTTCAATTATTTTAGGCGAATCTAAGAACTCGGGTGATCTTATAGCATTTGTTGCGATGCCTTTTTCAGAAAAAACGTCGAGCTATTCCAAAGGTTATTTTGATGAGGTACTTAAGCATTTAATTACACCTGCTGCTGTGCAAGCAAATTTTAATGCAAAAACTGCAAAAAAAGCTGGCAGCGAGGTTATACAATCGACAATAGTAAATGATCTTGACTCAGCCGATTTAGTGATTGTCGATTTAACAGAGCATAATCCTAATGTCTTGTTCGAATTAGGAATGCGAATAGCATTTAACAAGCCGGTTTGCCTCATTAGGGCAAAAGGAACAGCGCCAATATTTGATATAGACCATATGCTAAGAGTCTACGACTATAATCCATGTTTATGGCCATCAACACTTGAACAAGATATTCCAGCCCTTAGTGAACACATCTCAGAAACATGGAAAAGTAAAGACAAAGAAAGATCATATTTGAATTTATTACGAGAAAATAAATAACTTCCGAGCGGGACGGAGTTTGACGCCTGCCACCCAAGCGGGCCGGAGTTTGCAACGCTGTAAGGCGGATTCGCGTTAGCAATCCGCCATGATCGAGATGATCTCATTTGATCCCCACTTGGGCTTTCCAAGCGGGGATTTTTTATGTTCGATTGTATTAGTTATTTTGCATCGCCTAGCAAGTGTCCTGGATGAAGCGCAGCGGAATCCGGGGCTTCGAAGCTACGATCTGTTGTCAGCACATTCATGGACTCTATCGGCAGCAAGTCGCCGTGTTGATTTTGCATCCAAATAGGGTTAAAACCGACATGGGCGAATATAATGTGCCACGCCCAGTTGAAAAGGATGCGGAACTTGCGGCGGTTCTCTTAATTTTAAAGGCCAACAATTGCCGTGGCGTAGCCCCCTCCTAGCGGACAGGTCATCATCGTTAGCCATAAGCCAGTTTGGGCCGGTGATCATGAAAAATCCTTATACCCAAAGGGCATAAGTTTCGTTTGAGCAGACAAGCTGCTCAACTCAGCGTTAATGTTGAAGCAAGGAAAACCACTATGAAAGATAAAAATGTCGAACCTAAAGTGTTTGTTTTTCAACACAGTAAAGATTTGCAAGATCCTGTGTTGCACAAACAGTTGCTTTTTACTTTGGCAGTCGCCGTTGGATTGTTTTTCTCTGCATCTGTTGCCGCCAACAGCATGGAGGTGGAAGCCGCCATTGATTTGATGAAGCAATCGCACATGGATCAATGCCAAAAAATAAAAATCAAGAAGGAACTTCTGATAGCCCATCAGCATCACGATCAAGCCAAATTAAAAGCTTTAAGCCCCGAACTTGATGCCATTAACAAACGCCTCAAACCGACGGAAGACAAATTAACAATTTTAAAATCCGCCATGATGAAAAACCCCGATGACGAAAGCGACTTTGCAACTGCCATGCTTTACTTGGACGCATGTAATTGAACCGTCAACACGATTAGATGCGCTTAACGCTGATCGGGTGGAGATGACGGGATTGCCCCCGTCATTCCTCCCACACCACCGGACATGCGGTTTTCCCGAGCAGGACGGGGCAACATGCCCCGTCCTGCTACTCGTTGTTCCGATTTGCTGGTGCGACACGTCCGGCAACTGCGCAACGCATTTCGCAAAGTGCGGACGGAACGGTCTTTCACCGTCGACGCCATTGTTATTCTTCTGCCGGATCACTAGCATGCTGTTTGGACGTTGCCTGACGGCGATGCCGATTACTCGGGACGCTGGCGGGCGATCAAATCCAGCTTTACCCACGAACTGCGGCTGTCGGGAATGCCGTTAACTCCCGACAAACGTGGTGAATATCGGCTTTGGCAACGTTTCTCCCTTGAAACCGAAAAGACAGGGAGCGGGTCTATTATTGCATTTTGTAGACACTAGCCTTGGTCGGAAATTGTAGTGCAATCCTATGTGCTTGCCTTCGCTATCTCTACTTAGGAAATCATCATGACAGCCATTCAAATAGAAAAATTGTCCGTCACAGAAAAAATCCAAGTTATGGAGTCTCTTTGGGACAGCTTATGTACTCATGCTGATAACATCAACTCTCCGGCTTGGCATTTCGAGGTATTACAACAAAGGGAAGAGATGCTTAATGATGGAACCGATACCTTTATCGATTGGAATGATGCAAAAAAGGACATTCGCAACCAGCTTCCATGAAAATCCAAATACAGCGCTCTGCGCAACGGGATTTAATCGATGGTTACCGGCTTTATGAGCAGCAGGCAGAAGGCTTGGGAAGTTATTTTGTAGACACGCTTCTTTAAGACATTGACTCATTGATGATTAACGCTGGAGTTCATCAGGTCTATTTCGGGAAATATCACCGCTTATTATCAAAACGATTCCCGTTTGCCGTTTATTATCGGGTTGAAAATCAAACCGCACGAGTCTATGCCGTTCTTGGTTGCCGAAGACACCCGGCATGGACAAGAAAAAAACTGAGCCAAAAATAGAGGTTGCTAAATCCGGGGCTTCGTGGCGTTAATCAGCCCTACGCAATGTCAGCAGAAACTTTCACACCGCCCGCCAGACATAAGTAGCCACCGTGCTTCCAAGCGGGACGGGGTTTGCAACCCCGTCCCTGAGGTTCTGCAATGTCTGGCTAAATAATCACATTTAACCGCCGCAAAACGTTTCGGACGCGGCAACATGCCCCGTCGGCTGGAGAAATATTGTTGCCGGAAACGCCAGTTCTTGCCGTCGCTCGAACCAGACTTTTCCTGCTACAAGATTAATGTCCATCTATGCCCAAAGCGGTATAATCCAAAGCGACAGGAAACAGGAGCCAAGACAATGAGCGCACAACCACAATACATAACCGATTCAAACGGCCACAAGTTGTCAGTCATTTTGCCAATGGCAGACTATCTGGAGCTGTTAGAAGACCTTGAAGACCTGGCAACCATTGCTGAACGTAAAGATGAAGGTACTATTCCGCTTGAGGACGTTTTAAAAGAACTTAATCTATGACCCGGATCCGTTACCGGATTGAGTTTAAACAGACCGCCAAAAAAGAATTAGCGCAGCTGCCGCGACCGATAGCCGAGAAAGTGGCGGAACGCATTAAAGCGCTAGCCGAAAACCCAAGGCCGGATGGATGTAAAAAGCTGACCGGATCAGCATACTCATATCGAATTCGAATAAACGATTACCGCGTAGTGTATTCAATAGCCGACCAGCGCCTGATTATTCAGGTTATTAAAATAGGTCACCGCAAAGACATTTATCAATAATCAAGTTTGATTCATACGAGTTTTATCGTTCCCACGCTCCAGCGTCGACTTCACCAATGGTCTATATCGATCAATCCCTCCAAACCCGCACCGGCACTCGAATAGCGCCAATGTTCAGGCAAGTTTACATAACCGCGCTTCACAGGATTAGCGTGGATGTAGTCTAATTTCCCCCGCATCATTGTTTCGCTAAAACCAGTTCAGCATGAACACCTTCTTGCCAGAATTGATATTCCCGGTCTGTTTTGTGCGCTATTTTAAAATAACGTAAATGTGCCAATAAACGCTCAGCATGCTGTGTTTGCAGATGATCGATAATCTGCCGCGCAGTATATGATTTGAAACTGCTCACACATTTGTTCAGGTTTTTTGTTTGGGCAATAAAATGTAAATGGTTTTCTAAGATGACATAACCGTAGAGCTGAAAACCTTCGTGTTCTTGTTGGTAACGCCAGCAATCGAGTATGATTTGTACGGTCTCAGGGCGTGTGAAAACGGGTAGCCATTCCAGCACCGTGCAGGTCATAAAGTGCGGTTTATCCGGTTCAGTTATTGTGTAACGGCTTCTTCCCATGACGACTTTTTTGGCTGTGGTTTAGTGGAACGGGACGCTGGAGCGTCCCTTGCTGCATTCCCACGCTGGAGCGTGGGAACGATATATAAACTTTTACGCTGCTCGCCAAACATAAGTAGCCACCGCACTTGCAGGCAGGGCGGCAACTGCATTTTTCCCTTGGAATCGGATACTAAAGGATCGTGATTCAGCCCCATCATTAAGCGCAATCAGAACGATGTAGCCCTCAGGCGTAACAAAAGCCACATTGGACAAAGACGCTTGTTGATCGGAATAAATCCTCACCGAACCGGGGCGTACGAATTTCGCGGCATGGGCGATCACATAGTAGGCAACGTTGCGGGTAACCTCTTCGCCCAGGGTTAAAGCTCCGACACAACGAACCTCGCCACCCGGCGTATGGGGACAGCAAAACGGGTCGGAGGCCAGGTTCCATTCCAGCACGGTCCGGCTCCAGTTGCGTAGGGAACCGATCAGGACATTTTTCACGTGCCACATTAAATCCCCCCCGAACTGTCCGTCTGATCCCACCCACTGCTCGGTGAAATACAGTTTCATTTCAGGGTAAAGCCGATGCACCTCGGAAAGGGCCGAAATGTCCCCCCCGTATAGATGCCAGGCCGATCCGGTTAGATAACGGCGCGCTTCGGCATCGGCGAAGACTTCCAACGGATACTCTGGCACATCGCAATTGTGGTCCCAGCAAAACAATTCCACATTACCCAATCCAGCTGCCTGCAAAGCCGGTCCCAGATGATTTTTGATGAACTCGGCCTGCTCGCTCGCTTCCATGATCATGCTGGGTTCGTTTTTTTGATTCAAGGGTTCGTTCTGCGGGGTGATGGCATGAACGGTAATGCCTCTGTCCCGCATGGCTTTCAGGTATTTGACCAGGTAAGCGGCGTAAACAGTGTAGCAATCCGGTTTCAGTTTGCCGCCGCGAAAACTCCGGTTGGTCTTCATCCAGATTGGCGCCGACCACGCCGTAGCCATGATCTTGATCTCGGGGTTGATAGCCAAGATTTCCCGCAACAGCGGAATGACTTCAAGGTCCCCGGCTTCGATGTCGAAATGGACCAGCTCAAAGTCGGATTGTCCATCCGGCCTGTCGTTATAGGTAAAGCAGCGCTCGCTCAAATCCGACGCACCGATGCTCAGACGCAGAAAACTAACCCCGATGCCGTCTGGCAAGAACAATTCACGCAACAATGCGCTTCTGTCTGGAGCAGGCAGGCGACTGATCAGCATGGCGCTGCCGCCGGTCAACGAAAATCCGAATCCTTCCATGACTTGATACGTCTGCCCCGCATCCACGGTTATCACAGGGAAATCATTGGCGTTGTCGGCAAAGCGAAGGTCATCCGCCTGTCGTTGCAACAACAAGGTTTGGTCGGCGGTGGTCAGCCAAACAGCCAAAGAAGAAGGAAGAAGTGAATCATAAGGATTGGTTTGTTCAGGCATGACCGTCCTCTTGGCGGAATATCTTTACGTTATGCATACGAGCCAATCTGAAAGCCTTGCAGGTCGGATAATCGCCTGCAAAATCACTTTACTGCGGAGCGGAGCAAGCTTAAGTACAGTCCGCTTTGATTTGCCCCCCGACAACTGCAAGGACGAATTTCTCGATCCAGATGTAGTCGACAAGCTATTGATCAACCACACCCATTCTCAAAAACCACTACAGCCCTGTTATTTACCGAATAAAAATCTTCGCGTACCGGTTTTTGGTCTTGCGGAAGCACGATATCCTGCGGTGAATTCAGCGAAGTGTCCAAAGCCAGACGCCATGCTCGACCGACAATAAACGGCAATTCAATGCGAACGTGTTGGTCCGACATGTTCATTGCAACATGCAAGTCGGGTTCGTCGTCTTCAACGCCCGCCAGGGTAAAAGCCAAAACCTTCGCGTCATAATCGCCCCATAACGGCTTGTCGATTTCAGTGCCGTGCCATTGAATTTCGGCTATCCCCCGGCCATTGACGGGTTTTCCGGTCAAAAAACGCCGCCGCATGATGGATGGGTGTCGTTTGCGCAACGCTATCATTAGTTGGACAAAACGCAGCATATCGGCATTTTGCTCGGTCATATTCCAATCTATCCAGGACAATTCGTTATCCTGGCAGTAGCAGTTGTTATTGCCGTGCTGGCTGTTTAATAACTCGTCGCCCGCCAGTAACATGGGGACGCCATGACTGAGCAGCAACATGGCGAAAACATTTTTCACCTGTTTCCTGCGCAACGCCAGAATGCTTAAATCTTCGGTTTGTCCCTCAATGCCGCAATTGAAACTTAAATTATTATTGCAACCGTCCTGATTATATTCACCGTTAGCATAGTTATGTTTTTCGTTGTAGCTAAACAAATCGTACAGGGTAAAACCGTCGTGACAGGTGACGAAGTTGATGCTGTTAATCGGCAGTCGACCTTTGTGCTCGTACAAGTCGTTACTGCCGCAAAGCCGGGTTGCCAGCTCGTTGACCAGCCCCTTGTCGCCGCGTACAAAACGCCGGATCACATCCCGGTATCTGCCGTTCCATTCGGCCCAGCGATAACCGGGAAAACTGCCGACCTGATACAGTCCTGCCGCATCCCAGGCTTCGGCAATCAACTTGGTTTTAGCCAGCTGCTCCGAAAGCTCGATGCCCCAAAGCAAAGGCGGATCTTGCAGCACTTCGCCGCCCTCCCCTCGCGCCAACGCGCTGGCCAAGTCGAAGCGAAAACCGTCGACATGCATTTCCCTGACCCAATACTCCAGACAGCTGATAATAAAATTGGCCACCAGCGGATGATTGGCGTTTACGGTGTTGCCGCAGCCGGTGTAATCGTGAAGGATGCTCTTGTCGAACTGGTCATGATGATAAAAAATATCATCGCCTATGCCCCTGAAATTAATGATCGGACCGTCTGCCCCGGCCTCTGCGGTATGGTTGAACACGACGTCCATAATGACGCCCATGCCTGCCTGATGCAGCGCTTTAACCAGGTCGCGAAATTCATGGACATGGGTTCCCTGCTCCGGGGTGACGCAATAACCCGGATGCGGACTGAAAAAACTGTGAGTGCTGTATCCCCAGTAGTTTTTCAGCCCCAAATCGGCAGTATGCCTGGGAACATCCTGCTCATCGAAAGCCATGACCGGCAATAGTTCAACGTGCGTAATACCGAGCGCTTGCAGGTAAGGAATTTTTTCAATCAGTCCGGCAAAGGTGCCCGGATTGGCCACTTTTGAAGAAGGATGCCGCGTAAAGCCGCCGACATGCAATTCGTAAACAATGGCTCTTTCGCTACGAATGCGCAGCGGCACATCGCCTTCCCAGTCATAATGATCGTCAACAACAACGCAACGCATGGCGGTCAGTTTATTGTCGCCCGGCATACACGCGGCCTTGCGACTCCAACGCTTATGACTGACCGCACGCACCCAAGGGTCAATCAGTTGCTTGTCCTTATCAAAATGCAATCCCGCTTCACGGACATGATTAGGCCCGTCCATGCGCCACGCATACCAGGTACCGGCCGGCAATCCGGTCACATAAACATGCCATGAAAAAAAAGTGCGATTAACGTCTTCCTTTAACGCTATGGTTTGAAAGGGTTCATCGCAGTCTGCCGCATCAAAAAGCAACAGTTCAACATGCGTCGCATAACGACTGAAAATGGAAAAGTTAACACCCTTGCTTTTAGCTCTGGAACCGGAAGGATAAGGATTTCCCGGCCTTAACTGGTATTCTTTTTTGTGCATATCCTCATCTCACGCTTTGTAATCACAAAGCTTAATTAACTCATTTGGGTTGTCTTCAATTGAAAACAGGAACTTATAATAGCTATTATCCAAAGCCACCGGCCGCAAGGCAAAGGAATTTAAAATTCACTCATAAATAGATTGAGGGCATTACCGATTCTTAACCGTTTGAATTCATATAAATACAACAGCTCTTAGAAAAACGGGGGATAGGCTTTCCATCTACCAAAACCAAAAATCAGGGAAGCGATCGATGATAACCTCACAGCTCTGAAAGAATATCCAACGCCTCGGACAGCGTAGAGACGCCGTGAATCTCCAAACCCTCAATCGATTTTTTAGGCACATTGGCCTTGGGAATAACGGCCTTCTTGAAACCGTGTTTTGCCGCATCATTAAGCCGCGCATGACCATTGGCGACCGGCCTGATTTCGCCGCTCAGGCCGATTTCGCCGAAAAAGAACACATCGTGCGGAATCACCTTGTCCCTCAGACTGGAAACAACCCCCACCACAATGGCTAAATCGGAACTGGTTTCGGTCACCTTAATGCCGCCGACCACATTGGCGTAAATCTCATCGTTCGCGGTAAAAATGCCGCCGTGCCGGGACAGCACAGCAAGCAGCATCGCCAGACGGTTTTGATCGAAGCCCACCGCCAGTCGCCGGGGGTTGCCGTACTGACATTCGGTCACCAGCGCCTGAATCTCCACCAGCAGCGGCCGCGTCCCTTCCCACAACACGGTAACCACGCTACCTGACGAGGGTTTGTCCGGCCGGTTTAAAAACATCGCCGAGGGATTTTTAACTTCTTTAAGTCCCGTGCTGTCCATCGCGAAAAAGCCCAACTCGCCGACGCTGCCGAAACGGTTTTTGTCCGCCCTTAACACCCTGAACCGGGCGTCATCGGTGGACCCCAGCATCACCTGGGTATCGACAATGTGGCTCAAAGTCATCGGTCCCGCCAGCGATTGATCCTTGGTGACATGCCCCACCATAAAAATCGACACATCATGCTTTTTGGCATATTGGGTCAAATAACTGGCCGACTCCCTGACCTGGGAAACCGATCCCGGCGCGGATTCCGTATCCTGGGTATGCATCACCTGAATCGAGTCGATCACCAGAATTTGCGGCTTGACTTCATCCAACACATCGCAGATGCGTTGCACCGAGGTTTCGGCCAGCATCATGATTTTGTCCGCAGGCAGTTTGAGCCGGTGCGCCCGTTCGGCAATCTGTTGCAGCGACTCCTCGCCGGACACATACAGCACGCTGACGCCGCGCGCGGCAATATTGGCAATCGCCTGCAACAACAGCGTACTCTTGCCCGCCCCCGGCGCTCCGCCGATCAGCACCACGCTGCCGCAGACTATGCCGCCGCCCAGAACGCGGTCGAATTCGGAAATTCCGCTGAAAATCCGCTCCGCCTGGGAAAGATTAACATCCGACAGTAATTTGACCTCGGACCGGCTTCCGGCATAACCTGCCGAGCGGTTGTTACGCTCCGCCCCGCCCAGCCTGACTTCCTTGATGGTATTCCATTCGCCGCAACTGGTGCATTGTCCGCCCCAGCGGGGATAATCGGCTCCGCACTGATCGCAGACAAACGCGGTTTTTATTTTCTTACTCATGTTAATCAAAATGCCTTTCGACCATTAAATTGCCTGGAACTATACTCCTTTCCGGCGCCAGCAATCGCTGGTATTCATCCGCATCCGGCCGACCCTGCAAATACGATGCGCCGGGATCGATGATAAACCGCGCATCCATCGCCGTACGCCCCAGCAACATACGAAAACGCATCGTGTCCCGATTGGTCAGCGTCATTTCGGCCCTGATCGCCGACTGCCCCAGAACCAACTGCGTTTCTATCACATACCGACGCTGTTTGTGTCCCCCGGAATCCGTAACCATCCGCCTGTCTTTAACCGGCGCATGACATTCAATCGATACATCGCAACGTTGTTGCAAGGGATGAATAGCAAACATCACCCAGCGTTGCCCGTCTTTTCGATAAGGCTCGATAGCAAACGCATGCAACGCCGATGACCGGGCGCCGGTATCGATTTTTGCCTTAATCCCCGCCAGCTTAAGTTCCGGTAGCCCCACCCACTCGCGCCAGCCCAACATCGGTCTGTGTATCATCTGTGTAAAGCCTTAATCTAAAGTTATACTTTGATCCCAACAACTGCCGGAGCACCTGTAAAATGTGCGCCATTATGCTTGAATACAGCAACCAGATAAAAATATTTATCAAAAGGGATAAACCATGTCCGAATCACTGAGTTACGCTTCCGAAAAATCAGGTTTGCCGCCCGGCTCGTTGGTGCATGTCGGCGAAGTGCATAAACACGAACATAAAATCACCGTCATTGATTACGACAAATCAACGCTAACCAATCGCACCATCAAGAATATTGAAGAACTGCTGCCCTACCAAAGCACCGATACCATCACCTGGGTGATTATCGACGGCCTGCAAGACGTGTCGATTATTGACGCGATCGGACAGCATTTCGATATTCATGCGCTGGTACTTGAAGATATTCTCAACACCCATCAGCGTCCGAAATTCGAGGAATTTGATGATTACTTGTATATTGTTATCAAAGCGCTTTCCCTGGCTGATGAATTTAACGTGGAATATGAACAGGTCAGTTTATTGCTGCTGGATAAATTCGTTTTCACCTTCAAGGAAAAACCGGATGCGATATTCGACCCGATCTTCAGCCGACTTAACAACGATAAAAGCCATCTCAGGAATCTTGGCACCGACTACCTGACCTATATCATCATGGATACTATCGTCGATGAGTATTTTACGCTGCAAGATACCTTCGATGAACTGATTGAAAGCGTTGAAGATGAATTGCTGTCGGATCCGTCGGCGCAAACCCTGAGCACTATCCAGAAAATCAAGCGCGAATTGATTTTTTTACGCCGAAGCGTATCGCCCATGCGGGAATTGCTGGCCTCCATTCAGCGTAGCGAATCGCAGTTGCTTAATGAGAAAACCAAGCGCTACTTCGGCGATATATACGATCACGTCATTCGCGTGACTGAAGCCATGGAATCCTACCGGGATTTAATCGCCGGCATGCTGGACATTTATTTATCCAGCGTCAGCAACAAAATGAACGAAACCATGAAAGTGCTGACCGTGTTTGCGTCCATCTTTATTCCATTAACCTTCATCGCCGGGGTCTACGGCATGAATTTCGAATACATGCCGGAGTTGAAATGGAGATGGGGCTACCCGGCGTTGTGGGCGGTATTTATCGGCGTGTCGGTATTTTTGCTCAGGTTTTTCAAGAAAAAGAACTGGCTTTAGCTACGTAAAATTTACCGACATGTACCGATTCTAAACCTGTAGACTTAAAGTGGACCCTGTCTAATGTTTTGCTTTGTAACACCGGCAATCCCCGGCTTGATACGAACATCGCCGGAACTCTTGCCAACTTTCGTTTTAACTTTGCAGGCACAGAAACATGAATGAAATTTCAATTCAGCGCTTACGCACACATGTCTATGAACTTGCCGGTAAAATCGGCGAGCATAATATTTTTCATCCGGATGCGCTGCATGCTGCTGAGGCTTATATTACGGGAGAATGGCGGCAGCAAGGCTATGACGTCCGCAAGCAGACTTATACCGCACAAGGTATTGAATGCGCCAATCTTGAAATCACCCGCCCCGGTAACAGCCGCAGCACCGATGTCATTCTGATCGGCGCTCATTACGATTCAGTCTTTGGCAGTCCGGGCGCTAACGATAACGGCAGCGGCATTGCAGCGTTGCTGGAACTTTCCCGCTTGTTCAAGAATGTTGCGCCTGAAACCAGCTTGCGTTTTGTCGCTTTTGTGAACGAAGAGCCGCCTTTTTTCTTCTGGCCCAGCATGGGTAGCATGGTGTATGCCAAAGCCGCCAGGCAACGGGGTGATCCGATACGTTTTATGATCTCGCTGGAGACCATCGGCTATTATCGGAACCAGCGAGGCAGCCAAACTTATCCGCCTTTGCTGAAGCATTTTTATCCCGATACCGGTAACTTTATTGCTTTTGTTTCTAACTTGCGCTCCCGGCACATCTTGCGGGACTGTGTTCGGGCGTTTTCCTCGGCGACGGATTTTCCGGTGCAATCCATTGCCGCTCCTGCCATTGTGCCGGGAGTGTCCTTGAGCGATCAGCTGGCGTTTTGGCGGCACGGTTACAAAGCTTTGATGATTACCGATACCGCTTTCTATCGTTACCCCTATTATCATACGGCTCAGGATACGCCGGATAAGCTCGATTATGAGCCGTTTACAGAAATGACTAAGGGGCTGTTTTTGATGTTATGCCGGTTGGCGAATGCAATGCAACAAAGCCCGGAATCGGCCCATTGACCATTGCCGATAAGCCCGAGGTTTCTATATGGATGAAGAATTACCCTGTACTTTGATCACCTGGGAAGATGTCTACAGTTTATGCCGACAACTGGCTCAACAATTACGCAAGGCAAATTTCCGGATCGATGTCATCGTCGCCATAGCGCGGGGCGGTTATATACCGGGACGGCTTTTGTCGGATATGCTCGGCATCCATGACCTGACCGGCTTCAAAATCGAGCATTATCAAGGCGCCTATAAACAGCATCAGGCCTATGTTAAGTACCCGTTAAATGCCGACATCAACGGGCGAAACGTCCTGCTGTTGGACGATGTCTGCGATAGCGGCGATACCTTTACCGTCGGCGTCGAGCATCTCCGGCACTGCGGCAAGGCGAACGAAATGCGCACAGCCGCCATGCACCTCAAAACCGTTTCCAGCTATATTCCCGACTTTTACGTCGAAACGGTCAGCGAATGGCGATGGCTGATCTATCCCTGGGCGGTTAATGAAGATTTGTCGAGCATGCTTGCAAAAATGCGGCTCGATAATGCGGACACGGCCTTGCTGCAACGAGAAATCAAGCAGCGGCATGGCATCGATGTAACCGGCAGGCAGATCGAAGATGCGCTGATGTTGCTAAAGCGATAGCCAAAGATGTTACAGCGGTTCAATCAACCTAAAAAATCAATTGGAGCGTGTGAAAACCGTTCGTGCTGAGCTTGTCGAAGCATGAGCGGTTTTCACTCTCCCTCCCATTTGGTGAGCATTCCAAACCCCGCTCACCCTTCGACTGGGCTCAGGGCGAACGGGGTTTGGAATGCTCAGCTGCGGTTTTTAGATCAACATGAGGTCTTGTGCAAGATGATAAATAATAAAGAAATCGCTGCGAAACTGCGCCAAATCGCCGACTTACTGGATGAACAGAGAGCCAATCCTTTCCGGGTCAGCGCCTATCTGAATGCCGCCAAGACCATCGAAACCATGACCGAAGCGGTCGAGGATTTACTGGGCCGCGAGGGTTTTTCGGCGTTGCTGGAACTGCCCGGAATCGGCGAAGGCATTGCCCGATCCATTAACGAATATATCATGACCGGGCGCATGAGCCGTTTGGAAAGCTTGCAGTCAGGCCATGATCCCATCGCATTATTCGAACAGATTCCGGGCATCGGCCCCAGGTCGGCGCACCGGATCATTGAAACGCTGCATATAGACACCCTGGAAGCCCTGGAACTGGCGGCGCATAACGGCCGCTTAAACAAAGTCCCCGGTTTCAGCACCAAAAAAATCGCCCTGGTGCAAACCTGGCTTGCCCATGTCCTGGGTTTTCGCCGTCCGCGTTTCGAAGCGAAGCAAACCATTGCAGAACCGCCGGTCGAGTTATTGTTGAAAATAGATGAACAATACCGCAAAAAAGCGCAAGCCGGAGAGCTGCCGACCATAGCGCCGAAACGCTTCAACCCGACCGGCGAAGCGTGGCTGCCCATTTTGCATGCGAGCAGGAAAGGTTGGCATTTTACCGCGTTATATTCGAATACCGAGCGCGCTCACCAGCTGGATCGCGTCAAAGACTGGGTGGTGATTTATTTTTACGATGATAGTCACCACGAGGGCCAGCATACCGTTGTCACCGAAACGCGAGGCCCTGCAACCGGCAGGCGGGTGGTTCGGGGCCGCGAAAAGGAATGCAGTGGATATTATGCGGAACATGCGGTAAAAGGCGATGACGCGGGGAAAGGCTCCAGCCACGGCAGTTAAATATCGGGTGGTGGATTGTCTGCACCGAAGGGCGGTTTCCAGCCAGAAACGGATATTCGGCTCAGATTAATATATCAATCTACGGACTGCAGAACTTGATCATTCAAGCAACTTTTGAAAAACTTAGCATCTATTAGTAGTTATTTGTTTATATTTGACTATAATTGTCAATAATCATATCTAAACTGCAATATTATGCTAATCGAATTTGCTGTAACTAACTGCCGCTCTATCAGAACTGAACAGGTACTCAGCTTGGTCATGACTAAGAGTCATGAGCTGACAAACAGCAACAGCTTTACGCCCGAGTCTTCAGGTGCCGTGCCGTTGCTTCGTTCCGCTGCAGTTTATGGTCCCAATGCCGCAGGCAAATCCAATATTATCGATGCCATGCGCACGATGAAGCAAATTGTGCTTACCTCTGCTTTTGATCGCCATCACGGCGATCCGTTACCACTTACGCCGTTTCGTCTTGATCGCGAAACCGAGCACGCTCCTTGCGAGTTTGAGGTTAACTTTGTGGTCGAAGGTTGCCGTTATCAATATGGATTTGCAGCTACACGCGAACGCGTGACGGAAGAATGGTTACTGGCTTTTCCACTCGGTCGTCCGCAGCGTTGGATTGGACGCGTCTGGAATGAGGAAACTCAAAATTACGAATGGGATCCGATGAGGGCCTTAACAGGAAATAAGCAAGTTTGGAAAGAGTCTACACGCTCCAACGCGCTATTCCTTTCAACGGCGGTGCAGTTAAACTGCAAACAACTTCAGCCGGTCTATGACTGGTTCAAGCATACACTGCGGATAGCTGGTATCCAGGGATGGAATCCAAATTTTACCGCGTCGCTATGTAAAGAGCTTGAGCAACGAACTAAAATCCTCGATTTCCTGAAAGCGGCAGATATTGATATTCAAGACGTGCTTATCGAATTTGAGCAAATGTCTACTAAACACCTACCGGATGACATACCGGACGATGTGAAGAAAATCATTCTAGATGGCCTGAAAGAAAAAGATGTTTTCGACATCAAGACGGTTCATCTAAACGCCCAAGGAGAAAAGATCGAATTTGATTTTGAGGATGAATCGGACGGCACACGTAAGCTGTTCGCCTTTGCCGGTCCCTGGATTGACGCACTCAATAACGGATTCGTGTTAATCATTGACGAACTGCATGACAATTTGCATCCCAAATTAGTGCAGTTTCTTATTCAGCTATTTCACAGTACCGAAACCAACCCCAACAATGCTCAACTGATTTTCACAACTCATGAAACTTCGATTCTCAATCAGGAAGTTCTGCGGCGCGATCAAATCTGGTTTTGCGAGAAAGACAATACCAAAGGGACGTGCCTTTATCCGCTGACCGATTTCAGCCCGCGTAAGGGTCGAGAGAATCTGGAAATGTCTTATTTGGCAGGACGATACGGCGCATTGCCTTTTGTTCGGAGTTTGAAATGGACATCGGCTGGTTAGCATGGGTACGGATAACCTGTTTCATAAACGCAAAGCTAAAACTCAGCGTGATTTCAAAAGGCGCATATCGAAATTCGCACCCTACGATAGAGTCTTGATCGTTTGCGAGGGCAGTAAAACCGAGCCCCATTATTTCGAAGAGCTCAGAAATTATTATTCTCTGGAGACTGCCAATGTTCGTGTCTCTGGCGAGTGTGGCTCGGATCCCGTGAGTGTAGTTGAACATGGCAAAGCGCTTAATTTAGCAGAACAGCAAAAAGGCGATGGCTACGATCGTGTTTATTGCGTTTTTGACAAAGACAAACACGCAAATTACCAGCAAGCGCTCGATATTGTGACTGCCGCAAAGCCCAAAAATATTTTTTTCTCCGTTCAATCCGTGCCGTGCTTTGAATATTGGTTATTACTGCATTTCATATACACAACCGCGCCTTTTAGCGCTGTTGGCAACACGAGCGCCGGTGATGCCGTGCTTGCGGAATTAAAGCAATACTGGCCGAATTACGTTAAGGCGTCCAAAAATACTTTTTCTTATTTGCTGAACCAGCTTGACTATGCAAAAGCTAACGCAGCACGCTCTCTCTTGGAAGCCAGCAATAATAGTACGGATAATCCCTCCACTCATATTCATATACTGGTGGATTACTTACAGAACATCAAAAAAAAGACAGCCCAATGAGCCTTGGGCGGCACGATTTATTTTAGGTATTTCTTAATTAATTGGTATCGATGATGCCGAATGTCTCTTTGGGGTCGGATTGAGCCTGTGACCAATCCCGATTGTCATAATTGCCACCAGCTATGATTTTCTGCGATAGTAGCAAACGATCCAGCACAGGTAGCCGCTATGCCCCATCCCACGCCACTCCCGTTATCGCCCTATTGCCCTTCAAGCCTCGCCGAGCAACTGCTGAGCGGCGGGCAAAGGATTTTGCTGTTTGGCGAGACCGGTATCGGCAAATCCACGCTGACCGCCGAACTCGCGCGGATATTGTCCGAAAGAGGCCTAACCTGCTTCTGCATCGCCGCTGACCCCGGATCGCCCGGCTTCGGTTTGCCCGGCACCGTATCGCTGGGACAGTGGCGGGAGTCCGGCTGGCAGGTGTCGGCATTTGAAGCGCTTTGCACGCTGGATGCAGGCCGTTTTCGCCTGCCGCTGCTGTCGGCTGTCAGCCGGTTAATGCAAATGGCTCCCCTGGGCTTGATGCTGATCGACGCCCCCGGCGTGGTTCGGGGCATTGCGGGTTCGGAACTGCTGACCGGCATGGTCGAACTGTTGAAAATCGATACCGTGTTGGTGCTGAACCGCCAGTCGAAACCGCTGCCGTTAATGAACGAACTGTTGTCGTTGGGCGTCCGCATCCTGCCGGTTCATGCCCATCCTGAGGCCTGCCGTCCCGGCCAAAAGACCAGGGCGCACAAAAGAACCGGGCAATGGCGGGCTTACCTCGCCGTCGCCGCCGAGGTAACGCTCGATCTTGCCGATCTTCGCGTGATCGGCTCGCCGCCGCCAATCGATGTGCCGGATGCCTGGACCGGCCGCCAATGCGCTTTTATCGATACCGAGCGAACCGTCAGCATCGGCGAGATCATCGCCCTGCAAGACGGCAAACTTCACGTCAGACTGCCTGCGGCTGCGGCAACGACCCGGACATTGCTGGTGCGCGATGCCCGTTGCGAAAAAAACGGCCTGCTGGTCAGCGCCGCGCCGTTTGCATCCGGCAACCTGCAATTTTTGCCGCCGCCCGACGCGATGCCCTATCCGACGACGGATTACAGCGGCGGGCCCAGACCTGCGGTCAAATTGCGCGGCATGTACGCAACGATGGTCAACGGCGTGTTCGGCGACCCGCTGCTGCATCTGCGCCTGCACCAGCAGCAACGCAGCCTGCTGTTCGACCTGGGCGATTCGGGCAGATTGTCCACTCGCATAAGCCATCAAGTCACCGATGTGTTCATCAGCCATGCCCATATCGATCATATCGGCGGCTTCCTGTGGCTGCTGCGCTCCCGGGTCGGCGATTTTCCAAACTGCCGAATTTTCGGCCCGCCGGGTTTGATCGGCCATATTAAAGGCATGATCGACGGCGTTCTTTGGGATCGCATCGGAGATACCGGGCCGCGTTTCGAAATCGCCGAAATTCACGACAACCGGCTGCAACGGGCTCGTATTCAGACGGGCTGCGGGGATTGCATCGATCTCCCCGAAATTCAGTTTGCCGAAGGATTGATCGTAGACGATCCGCATTTCACTGTCCGCACGATCACGCTGGATCACCATACGCCGGTGCAGGCCTATGCCTTCGAGAGCAAGGCCAAATTCAACGTCGACAATACCGTTCTGAAAACCTTGGGGTTAAATGCCGGGCCCTGGCTGAACGAATTGAAGCGGGTCATCGGCGCAGGCGATACCGCAGCGATGATCCGGCTACCCGATAACAGCAGCCGGGCGGCGGGAGAACTGGGCGCCCTCCTCCTTACCGTCACGCCCGGCGAAAAACTGGTCTATGCGACCGATCTGGCCGAGACAAAAGCCAACCGCGCCGCCCTGACCGCCTTGGCGCACAAGGCCGACTTCTTTTTCTGCGAAGCTTCTTTTCTGGAAGACGACATCGACCAGGCACGGAGAACCGGCCATCTGACGGCGCACGCCTGCGGCGAGATTGCAACCGCCGCCGATGTCAAACAACTGGTGCCGTTTCATTTCTCCAGGCGTTACGAAACAAGGCCTGAAGATGTTTACCTGGAATTAAGCGCCGCCTGTTCCCGCGTCATCATGCCTACGAAAAGTCGGTAATAACTTCTTGAGGATTCTCTAGTTCCCAAGCTCAAGCTCTCGTCGTTATACATAAGTATTGAAAAGCACGTCATCCCGGCAGGGATTCATGTCAGGCTATCCTGCCTGACACCCTTTGGGTTAATGCAAATCCGTTCCAGACGGATTTGTGTCGGGATCCAGGCTACATGGACGTATACAGCTCGCCATCCATGGCACTGGATACCCGCTTCCCGGCGGGTATGACGCGTTACTTAGATACTTGTGTATAACGCGAGCGCACTGCGTGGGAATGCGGTCAAGGCGCGCTACGCCGTATACGGGACGCAGCGCGTCCGGCACTGCATTCCCACGCGGCGCGTGGGAACGAGGGTATCTCGCAGACACTTCGCTAGTTCCCAAGCTCCAGCTTCCCGTCTCGCGAAGCTGGAGCTTCGCATCCTGGGTTCCCAATCTGGAGATTGGGAACCCGCACAACCCGCACACTGCTCCTGCGTGGATCTACATCCTTCATTCTTGTAGTCGCTCATGTCTTCGTGGTAAAAGTAGACTACTAACAAAGCATCGTAATTTATTCGTCACCTTTGGAGTCGCCGCTATTGGACAGTTTGCAGATACAACAGGAACCTCGCCCAGTCATCGGAACCATCGTTGAAGTACATGGCCCGGTGGTGATTATCGACTGCACCCAATTGCCGCCTTTGCGTCAGGCTTTATGCACCTGTTTCGACCACACCGTCTATTTTTTCGAAGTTCATCAGCATCTTGATGAACGGCATATCCGGGCTATCACCCTACACGGCACGGCCGGATTAAGCCGGGGCATGACCGTATTCGATACCGGCGCGCCTTTGCATGTCCCTGTATCAGAGCAATGTTTGGGTCGTTTACTGAATATATTCGGTGAACCGCTGGATGGACTGCCGTCTTTGCCTAAAACCGAATTCCGCAATATCCACTCTAAACCGCTGCCGCTATCCGAAGCCATCGGCATGAGCGGTATTTTGGAAACCGGCATTAAAGTCATCGATCTACTATGTCCTTTCGTAAAAGGCGGTAAAACCGGATTATTCGGCGGCGCGGGGGTCGGTAAAACCGTGCTGGTCATGGAATTCATCCATGCCGTTTCCGCGATCCATAAAGGCGTTTCGGTGTTTGCCGGGGTCGGCGAGCGCATCCGCGAAGCCCACGAATTATGGAGGGAAATGCAACAAGCGGGCGTCATGGACGATACCCTGATGGTGTTCGGACAAATGGATGAATCGCCCGGCGTACGTTTTCGGGTCGCTTTGTCAGCCTTAACTTATGCCGAATACCTTCGCGACACCCTGCATAAGGAAGTGCTGTTTGTGGTCGACAATGTATTTCGCTTTGTTCAGGCAGGCAGTGAAATCTCCAGCCTGCTGGGTCGCATGCCCGCTACGGTCGGTTACCAGCCGACCTTGACCACCGAAGTCGCCGAATTGCAGGATCGTATCCTTTCGACCCGGCAAGGCGCCATTACCTCGGTGCAGGCGGTCTACGTTCCGGCCGATGACATGACCGACCCTGCGGTCAGCGCCATCCTCAGCCATCTGGATACCACGGTTATCCTGTCCCGAGACCAAGCCAGCAAAGGCATTTACCCCGCCGTCGATCCGTTGCGCTCCAGCAGCAAACTGATGGACAAACATACCCTGGGCGATCGTCATTATGCGGTTGCCAAAGGGGTGCGCGAACATCTGGCGCGTTATCATGAACTGGAAGATATTATCGCCATGCTGGGCATGGAAGAATTGGCTGAGGTTGACCGGAAAATCGTTATGCGCGCCCGTAAATTGCAACGTTATTTGACCCAGCCGTTTTCGGTTTTGGCCGAGCATACCAAGCAAACCGGGGTTTCAGTGCCGCTGGCGCAAACCTTGACCGATTGCGAAGCTTTTCTGGCAGGACGGTATGATGAGCTATCCGAGGAGCAATGCTACATGCGCGGATCGATGCAGGGACTTTAATGACAAGCAAGCAATTAAAATTCTTTTATTCACCACGAAGGCACGAAGGACACGAAGAAATAAAACTCCGTGTCCTTCGTGCCTTCGTGGTGCAAATGCTTTCTTATTAATGAACCCATTCGTACTGAACCTGTTTGATGCCAGCCATGAACAACGCATCGCCGGTGTCACCTCTTTTGTCGGCGAGGACGCTTCGGGCAGCTTCGGCATCCAAGCCCATCATGCGCGGTTTATGACTACGCTGGTTTTCGGTCTGGCGCGTTTTCGTCTGGCCACAGAAGATTGGCAATATCTGGCGCTGCCGGGAGCGGTTGCCTACTTCAACAACAATGAATTGACGATCAGCACCCGGCATTTCCTGATCGACACCGACTTCGAACGGATCAGTGCCTTATTGGAACAGCAGTTGATAGCCGAGGAAGAAAATCTGCGTGCAACCCGAGAAAGTCTGCACCGAATGGAACAGGCCATGTTAAAACGCATGTTGATGCTTAAACGTAAAACCAGCTGGCAGTCATGAATAATCGACAACAACTCAAAAACAAGGTTGAGCGCCAAGTCAAACGCATCAAAAAAGCGGGACATGAACCTCGACCGAATCTGCCATCAATCGGCACACTGGGGCTGGTCATGATATTGCCTATTATCGGCGGCGTTTATTTAGGACACTGGTTGGACGATAGGGTGGAGGGATATTCGACGCATTGGACACTCAGTTTATTGCTTGCCGGGTTGGTGATTGGGATTTTTAATGTGTATTTTCTGATTAAAGATTAGGCTGGATCATGGAAAACGAATTTACTTTTGCTCTCGGCCCGGTTGATATAGGTACCTCGATCATCACTACGTGGGGAATCATGCTGGTGATTACCGCAATAGCCTGGCTTTCAACCCGACATCTGGACATGCTGCCCGGTAAGTTGCAGACCACAGTTGAAGGCATTGTGGTCGCTATCGACGAGGCCATTGCCGCCGTCGCACCGGAACACGGGCGACAAATCATGCCTTTTATTGCGTCCCTTTGGCTGTTTCTGATCATTGCCAATCTGGTCGGTTTAATACCGGGTTTGCATTCGCCGACCCGTGATCTTTCAGTGACTTCGGCACTGGCGGTACTGGTGTTCTTATCAGTGCATTGGTTTGGCATAAAAACCCAAGGCTTGAAAAACTACCTGCGCCACTACCTGAGTCCCAGTCCGATTTTGCTGCCTTTTCACATTATCAGCGAATTTACCCGCACACTGGCGCTGGCTATCCGTTTATTCGGCAACATGATGAGCCTGGAAATGGCGGCAGTGCTAATATTGCTGGTGGCGGGATTTCTCGCGCCGATTCCGATTTTAATGCTGCATGTCATTGAAGCGCTGGTACAGGCCTATATCTTCGGTATGCTGGCGCTGATCTATGTGGCCGGAGCCATACAATCCCAACAACTTAATCCACCGGAGTAACTTATGTCTGACATTGCCTTAATCGTCCTTGGCTCCAGCGTCGCCGCTATTATCGGCATCGCGCTGGGAGTGATGCTCCCGGCCCTGGCCATGGGCAAGGCCATCGGCAGCGCATTGGAAGCCTTATCGCGGCAACCGGAATCGGAACAGTCGATTATGCGCACCTTGTTTATAGGCCTGGCGATGATCGAATCACTGGCTATCTATTGTCTGGTTATTATTTTGATTGTGCTGTTTCGAAATCCGTTGCTTGAATACGTTCTTAAATGATTCGAAAAGAATTCACCACGAACGACTGCATGGACAGATATTTGCTCCTCGGTAATTGCTCCTGCATTACTCTACCTCCTGTATCCATACAGTCGTGCAATATCTGCATTCACCACATCCATGTGGATTATGCAGGAGATAGAGCAACGCAGGAGCAAGTTGCCGAGACACACTGTAACTACTCAGCCACAAAACACAATGGAACGCAGATGACGCAGATCAATATGATAAACGCGGATAATTCGATAAAAATCCTATATATCATAATTATCAGCGTCATCTGCGTTCCATTTTTTCAACTGCTGAGTCAACACCTAAACCGGCAATAAAGCATATGGAATTCAACCTATCCACCTTTGTTCTTGAAATCATCAATTTCCTGATTCTGATCTGGATTTTGCAGCGGCTTTTTTACAAGCCCTTGCTGGAAGTGATTACCAAGCGTAAGCAGTTTATCGACCAATCGCTTAGCGACGCAAAAAACCTGCAACAGCAGGCGGAACAACAATGCAGCCGTTATGAAAATCGGCAAAAGCTATGGGAGCAAGAAAAACAGGCCGCTATCGCCGCCCTGCACCGGCAGTTCGAAGCCGAAAGAAAAGCCCACCTGGACAAGCTGAATGCCGATCTTGAGCAAGAGCGGCAAAAAGCCAACGTAGTACTGTCGAAACAGCGACACGAGTTACAACAACAAGCGGAAAAACAGGCCTTGCGAAACGGCGCCAAATTTGCCGGAATGCTGTTGCAGCAGTCCGCCGGTCCTGAGCTGGAAGCCCGCTTATTTACCCTACTGATAGACAACCTAACAACCTTGCCGGAAGCCTGCAAGCTATGCCTGACCATGTTCGGCACTAAAAAATCGGTGCCTGTCAAAATAACCAGCGCCTACCCGCTACCCATTGAAATGCGCCAACAACTGGAACAAAAGCTGGATGCGTTAATCAACAGCCAAATCAATTTTCAATATCATCAGGATAAAGCGCTGATCGCCGGTCTGCGCATGGACATCGGCGCTTGGGTGCTAAACGCCAACCTGCAACACGAACTGACCGGTTTTGCCGAGATTGCCAATGAACCAGAATGATACGGCGCTCATCGTTCCCACGCTCCAGCGTGAGAACGCAGCCGATTCAGTAACTTCTCATTAGTCGCAGGCAATACCTTAAAAATCAGGTTAAAATGGCCGCATGGATTCACTCAAGCCACAATTACCTAAAATCAACAACGAAGATCGCACACCGCTAATCGATGTGTTGCTGG
>Ga0208627_1000159_pt1 | contig 24429 bp, 21 predicted proteins | sample LakWasMet13_LOW5_2_FD_183861 | JGI IMG/M metagenome (GOLD analysis project Ga0208627, IMG submission 183861) | Freshwater sediment methanotrophic microbial communities from Lake Washington under simulated oxygen tension - Sediment Metagenome... | ecosystem: Environmental > Aquatic > Freshwater >... | reverse complement strand
CCTGCCACGCGACGACCACGCTGGAGAGAGCACGCGTGCTGCTCACTCCGACGATGACCACGACGACCACGACGACCACGAGGACCACGACGCCGACGATCGGCTCCGATACCTCGCCGCCGACATGGGTGGAGCGCCTGATGACGTTGACCGGCATCGACGCCGATCGGTGCGTGCGATGTGGCGTGGGGCGCCTGGTGCGACAGCCGCTCGATGAACGACCGGCGCCATCCCCCTGGGACACCTCGTGACGGCGCGCGTACGCACCACGGGGACACCCTCTGGCGCTCGCATGCGAGGCGCTCGGTGCACGGGTGCGCGCGCCGAATGCGACGCCGCCGCCAACATGCACCGCGCCGCATCTCGGGTCACCCAACAGAGCCCTCACGAGGTCGCACCGACAGGTCGCGGTCGCTGTTGGCGCGGCCGACTGCACCGCTGCGGGTGCAGCCGTGGACCGATGGCCAACCCTCTTCCCACATAGACGACTGACGGCGCGCCGGAGGCTCCGCGGCTTCGTTCAACCGCGCCTTGGCGAAGCGCCCGACGCCTCGTGGTGGGCAGTCACGCGACCGCGGTCGCGCTTCACCAAATCGCTATCTATTGAACGAAGCCGCTCCGCGGCAGGCCTCTCCCGGAGCCTCGCGGTCGCTCGCATGACCTGCTGACGCGTCGGTCCCTGCGTCTTGCTTCGTGCCGACGAGTTGCTCCCCGGACGCTCTGCGCCGCGGCGTCCGATGGACGGGCGCCTGCAATCGACGGAGGCGTTCGATGGGACAGATTCGGGATCGGATGGCGGCGGACCTCGCGCTGCGAGGGCTCTCGTCGGCGACGCGCGCGGCGTATCTGCGGTACGCGCAGAAGTTCGTCGCCTTCCACAAGCGGTCGCCGCACGAGCTCGGCGTCGAGCACGTGCGGACGTGGGTCCTGCACCTGCTGCAGGTGAAGGGCCGCAACCCCAACACGGTCAACGTGTGCATCGCGGCGCTGCGCTTTCTCTTCGAGACGACGCTCCAGCGACCGGATGTGATGGTCTCGGTGCGTCTGGTCCGGACCCGGAGCCGGCAGCCTGATGTGCCCAGCGGGAGTCAGGTCGCTGCGATCCTCACGCACGCCCGCAACGCCAAGGACCGCGCGATGTTCATGCTCCTCTACGGCGCGGGGTTGCGCGTCTCCGAGATGCTGGCACTCGTGGCTGGGGACATCGACAGCCAGCGCATGGTGATCCACGTGCGCGACACCAAGAATCGCCACGACCGCATCGTGCCGCTGCCGCTCTCGGCGCTGGAGGCGCTGCGCACCTACTGGCGAGAGAGCCGCCCGAAGGGGAAGTGGCTCTTCGGTAGTCCCAGGCGCCCTGCCGAGGGCCGGGCGCTGTCTCGCGTGGCGGTGCACAAGGCGCTGCTCAAGGCGGTCGAGCGCGCGGGCCTCACGCTCCACGTCTATCCGCATCTCCTGCGCCATGCGTTCGCGACGCACCTGTTGGAGATCGGCACCGATCTGCGCACCGTGCAGATCCTGCTGGGGCATCGCTCGCTCCAGAGCACGGCCCGCTACACGCACCTCTCCGAGGCCCGGCGCGCGACGCTCCGCAGCCCCCTGGATGTGCTCCATACCGAGGAGGGTAAGCGCCTCGGGTAGCGGCCCGTGGGGGCCGTCGTCGACTGCCCCGAGCGCCCGCGTGACGACACTGCCACGCGGGTGCAGATGGGTGACATCGTGCGCGTCTTCGCGGACGCGCTGCGGGGGACCTCTGCGCTCACGAGCGCGCAGCACGAGGTGCTCGTGGCGCTCGCCCGCTGCCGCACCGCCGCGCTCGGCGGCCACCTCGCTGTCTGCGACGCCTGTGGTCACACGACGCCGGTCTACAACTCGTGCCGCAACCGGCACTGTCCGACCTGCCAGGGCCTCGACCAGCACCGCTGGCTCGAAGCGCGCCGAGAGCGGATCCTCCCGACGCGCTACTTCCACGTCGTCTTCACGCTGCCCGAGGCGCTGCGGGCGATCGTCCGGTACAACCGCGAGGCCCTCTTCGCGATGCTCTTCCGGGCGGCATCGCAGACGCTCCTGGCGTTGGCGCGTGACCCGCGGCGCCTGGGCGCGCTGCCCGCCATCACGATGGTGTTGCACACCTGGACCCGGGAGCTGCTCTTCCATCCCCACCTCCACGCCGTCGTGAGCGCGGGCGGTCTGTCGCCCGACGGGTCGCGCTGGGTGCCGACGAAGGGCGACTACCTCTTCCCGGTGAAGGTGCTCGCGAAGCTCTTCCGCGGGAAGTTGCGCGCGGCGCTCATCGAGGGCCTCGCGTCGGGCGCCGTCACGCTGCCGCCGAACAGCGCGCCCGACGTGCTCGATCAACTCCGCACAGCGCTCTACCGCACGGACTGGGTGGTCTACGCCAAGGCGCCCTTCGGCGGCGCCGAGCAGGTGTACGCGTACCTCGGCCGGTACACCCACCGCGTCGGCATCTCGAACGCGCGCCTCCGCTCGATGGACGAGCGCGGCGTGACCTTCGCCACGAAGGGCGGCGGGCAGTGCACGCTGCCGGGCGTCGAGTTTCTCCGGCGCTTCGTCGACCACGTGCTCCCCAAGGGCTTCACGCGCATCCGGCACTACGGGCTGCTCGCGCCCTGCCACGCGACGACCACGCTGGAGAGAGCGCGTGTGCTGCTCACTCCGACGACCACCACGACGACCACGACGCCGACGGTCGGCTCCGATACCTCGCTGCCGACATGGGTGGAGCGCCTGATGACGTTGACTGGCATCGACGCCGATCGGTGCGTGCGATGTGGCGTGGGGCGCCTGGTGCGACAGCCGCTCGATGAACGACCGACGTCATCCCCCTGGGACACCTCGTGATGGCGCGCGTACGAACCACGGGGATACCCTCTGGCGCTCGCGTGCGAGGCGCTCGGTGCACGGGTGCGTGCGCCGAATGCGACGCCGCCGCCAACATGCACCGCGCCGCATCTCGGGTCGCCCAACAGAGCCCTCACGAGGTCGCACCGACAGGTCGCGGTCGCTGTTGGCGCGGCCGGCTGCACCGCTGCGGGTGCAGCCGTGGACCGATGGCCAACCCTCTTCCCACATAGACGACTGACGACGCGCCGGAGGCTCCGCGGCTTCGTTCAACCGCGCCTTGGCGAAGCGCCCGATGCCTCACCGTCGGCGGTCACCTGCCCGCGGGGGCGCTTCACCAAATCGCTATCTCTTCTGTAATCTAGCGCACTTACGCTGGATGAAGGCCAGGGTGAGCACGGATCGGACGCTGGATGGGTCTCGGGGTCAGTCGGGCTCGCGCTCGCCCACGGCGCGGCGCAGGCGGGCGAGCGACTCGCGCAGGTCGACGTTGGCGTTGACCAGGGCGAGGCGGGCGCGCAGCAGGTCGAGCTCGGCGTCGGTGAGGTCGCTCGAGACCGCGCTGCCGGCCTGGAAGCGCTCGCGGCGCACGCGGTAGCTCTCCTCCGCGGAGAGCACCTGCCGCCGGGCCGACTCGATGGCGGCGCGGGAGGTCTGCGCCGAGATCCACACGCCGCGCACCTCGATCTCGGTGCCCTCGCGGAGCTGGTTGAGCTGCGCGGTGAGGCCCGCGCGCTGGGCCGCGAGGCGGCTCGCCGCGGCGTTGGCGGAGAAGGCCCCGGTGGGCGACCACTGCGCCTGGATGGTCGCCGACCACGTGGTGTTGAAGTCGTTGGTCTGCGGCACGAAGCGCTGGTTCGGGTTGGCGACGTCGACGCTGAACTGCCCCGAGATGCTCGGGAACATCCCCGCCCGCGCCGCGGCGAGGTTGGCCGAGAGGGCGTGCGTCTGGCGGTCGAGGCTCTGTAGCTCGGGGCGCGACTGCAGCGCGCGGTCGATGAGCTGGTTGGCGGTGCCGGGGACGGGCAGGTCGCCGTCGAGGGCCTCGCCCAGCTCGAAGCGCTCGCCCTCGCGGGCGTGGATGCGCTGGCGCAGCTGCGCCTGGGCGAGGCTCTGCCCCTCGCGCGCGGCGAGCACGAGCCGCTCGCTCTCGGCGACCTGCGCCTCGACGCGCAGCAGGTCGACCCGCGCCACGGTGCCGGCCTCGACGAAGCGCGCGAGGTCGGCGCGGTGCTGCTGCACGGACTCCAGCGCCTGCGCCGCGGCCATCACCTGGCCCGACGCCCGCACGTACTCGTAGAAGGCCACGCGCGCGTCGGCCGCGACCTGCGCCCGCGCCGAGAGCTCGTCGAGCCGCCGCGCCTCCACCGTGAGCCCCGCGGCCTCGTACACGCGCGCCAGGCGGAAGGGGATGTCCGTCAGCGGCACGGTCACGGTGCCGTTGAACACGATGTTGTCGAGGATGACCGGGAACGAGAACCCCGAGCCGCTGCCGGTGCTCGGCGTCGACGAGCCCGGGATGGGGCCCGCGCCGTTGGGGCAGCTGAGCGCGCCGCCCGCGCTGCGCGAGCCGAGCACGATGCCGCCGTTGGTGTCGACGCAGAAGGGCTGCGACGAGCCCGACGAGAGCGCGCCGAAGTTGAGCGCGGGCTGCGTGATCGGCGAGAGCCGGGTGTACCGCGCCGACAGCGCGATCTGCGGGATCATCGCGACGGCCGCCTCGGTGCGGGTCGCGCCCGCCGCCTCGGTGTTGGCCTCCGCCGCGCGCACCGCGAGGCTCGTGCGCACCGCCCGCGCGGCCGCCCGGTCGGCCGTGAGCCCGCCCTCGTGGGGCACCAGCGCGGCCGCCAGGCCCGCGATCGAGGCGCCCGCGGCCCCCGGCGCGTCGCCCTGCGCCTGCGGCGCCTCCTGTCCCCACGCGCCGCTCGCGGCGAGAACCGTCGCCGCCGCCGCGCACCATCGAGCCGTTGATCTCATTCGTCCTTCTCCGCGTTCTGCACTGTCGCCGCCGCGCGCCCGAAGAGCTCCGCGATGGACTCGAAGGCCTGGACGATGCGGTCCTGGTCCTCCGGCGAGAGCTTCTCGAGCACGTTCCTGTGCCGCTCTCGCATCACCTTGCTCTGCTGCGCCACCATCGCCCGACCCCGGGTGGTGATGGCCACCATCACCGTCCGCCGGTCCGTCGGGAGCGGTTTCTTGTGTACGAACCCAAGCCGGGCAAGGCGTCCGACGATCTCGCTGAGCGTGCTCTGCGCGCCGGGAAACGACTGCCGCAGCTCCGTCAGGCTGATCGGGCCACGCTCCTCCAGCGCCCGCAGCAGGATGCCCTGGTGCGGCGTGAGGGCCGTGTCGTCGCAGCCCGAGCGCATGAGCCGGGGCATGACCAGCGCCATCTGGTCGAGCAAGGCGCTGAGGCGGTCCAACCGTCGCTCGATCATCGGGTCGATTCTGGCTCGCACGAGCCGCCCGGACACGGGGCCCGGAGTCCGCACATCCATTCCACCGGGATACGATGCATCGAACCCATTGAACGATGCAACCCCCAAGGTCAAGTACCCCTGTGGGCCTTACCCACCCGTCAGATTGTTCGACAACGCGCTGCAGCATGGACGCCTCACGAAAATACTTCGTATCACGATTGATCTCGTGACGAGTTTAGTGCATCTCATGCCGTGCGGCCCTACTGTCGAGCGCGCCGCCTACCCTCTCGAACCCCACGGACTGGGAACATGCACAGAGACTCCAAGCTGGCTTCGACCGTCGTGACGCTCCTCGCGCTGGGGGCCCTTCCCCTGGCCGGCTGCAAGAAGCCGACGGCCGACGGCCCGGGCGGCGCGGCGCCCGTCTCCCTCACCGCGGAGAACGCCGCGCCCGTGCGGGTCACCCTCGCCACGGCGGAGGCGCGGCAGGTGCCCGACGTGCTCTCCGCCACGGGCACCCTGGTGCCCGACCAGCAGTCGCAGGTGACGGCGCTGGTGCCCGGCCGCGTGACCGCGGTGCTCGTCGAGCGCGGCTCGCAGGTGCGCGAGGGTGAGCCGATGCTCCGGCTGCGCGACACCGACTACCGCGCCAACGCGGCGACCGCCACCGCGGCGGTGGGCCAGGCCCGCGCCCGGCTCGGCCTCGACGCCACCAGCGGGCGCTTCGACCCCGAGGCCACCGCCGAGGTGCGCGCCGCCGCCGCGCAGCGCGACATCGCCGACGACGGCCTGCGCCGCGCCGAGCAGCTGCACACCAGCGGCAGCATGTCCGACGCGGAGTACCAGCGGGCGCTGCTCCAGGCGACGGCGGCGCGCGAGCAGCACCGCTCGGCGGTCAACGGCACCCGGGCGTCGTACTTCGCCTACCAGCAGGCCCGCGAGGCGCTCTCGACGGCGCAGCGCTCGGTGGCCGACTCGGTGGTGCGCGCGCCCTTCGCGGGCGAGGTGGCCGAGCGCACGGCGAACGTGGGCGAGTACGTCACGGCGCAGCGCGCGGTGGTCACCCTGGTGAAGATCGACCCGCTGCGCATGGAGATCCAGGTGCCGCAGGAGCGCTTCGCCCAGGTGCGGCCCGACCAGGCGGTGGAGGTGCGCGTCGACGCGTGGCCCGACCGGGTCTTCCGCGGCACGCTCCGCTACATCTCCGCCGCGGTGCGCACCGAGACCCGCGCGCTCGTGGCCGAGGCGGTGATCCCCAACGCCGAGCGGGTGCTGCGGCCGGGGCTCTTCGCGACGGCGCGCATCGCCCTCGGCACGCAGCGCGCGGCGGTGGCCGTCCCCGCGCGGGCGGTGCTCTCCGAGGCGGGCACGAGCCGGGTGTTCGTGGTGCAGAACGGCCGCGTGCAGACGCGGGTGGTGACGGTGCTCGAGCGCCAGGGCGACGACGTGCTGATCGAGCGCGGCGTCGCGGCGGGCGAGCGGCTGGCGACGGACAACCTCACGCGGCTGGGCGACGGCGTCGCCGTGACCGAGTAGCGGTTTCGCAGGGTTAACGGAGAAAATCCATGCAGTGGCTTGCGGCAGTGTGCGTGCGGCGCCCGGTGTTCACCTGGGTGCTCATCCTCGCGTTGGTGGTGGTCGGCCTCGCGAGCGTTCGTGGCATCGGCGTCGACCGCTTCCCCAACATCGACATCCCGATAGTGGTGGTGAGCACCGTGCTCCCCGGCGCCTCGCCCGAGCAGGTCGAGACGGAGGTCTCCGACAAGATCGAGGAGCAGCTCAACTCCATCAGCGGCCTCGACGAGCTGCGCTCCAACTCCTTCGAGGGCCTCTCGGTGGTCGTGGCGCGCTTCGACCTCGACAAGGACACCTCCGTCGCCGCGCAGGAGGTGCGCGATCGCGTGAACCGCACGCTGTCCCTCCTGCCGGCGGGCATCGAGCAGCCGCGCGTCGAGCGCATGGACCCCGACGCCGCCCCGGTGCTGCTCGTGGCCCTCTCGGCCCCGCGCTCGCCGCGCGAGCTCACCGAGTACGCCGACCGCGTGCTGCGCCGGCGCATCGAGTCGCTCAACGGCGTCGGCAGCGTGACCGTGCTCGGCGGCCGCGCCCGGCAGATCAACGTGGTGCTCGACCCGTCGCGGCTCCAGTCGTTCGGGCTCACCGCGACGGACGTGCAGCGCTCGCTCGCGTCGCAGAACGTCGAGGTCCCCGGCGGCAACGTCGACCAGGGCGCGACGACCTTCTCGCTCCGGGTGATGGGCCGCGTGGCCACCCTCGCGGAGATGGGCGACCTCGTGGTGGCCCAGCGCGGCGGCCTCGGGGTGCGCGTGCGCGACGTCGGCCGCGTCGAGGACAGCGAGGAGGAGGCCAGCTCGGCCGCGACGGTCAACGGCCGCGACGTCGTGATGCTCTCGGTGAGCAAGCAGTCGGGCGTCAACACCCTCGCGGTCATCGACGCGCTCTTGGAGCGCATCGCCGAGGTGCGCCCGTCGCTGCCGCCGGGCTTCCGCCTGGAGGTGGTGCGCGACGAGAGCGAGTTCATCCGCAACGCCATCGGCGCCGTCGAGGAGCACCTCGTCATCGGCGGCATCCTCGCCGCCCTCGTCGTGCTGCTCTTCCTCTGGAACGGCCGGTCGACCCTCATCGCCGCCCTCGCCATCCCGACCTCGATCGTGTCCACCTTCGGGCTCATCAAGGCCATGGGGCTCACGCTCAACGTGATCACCATGCTCGCGCTCACCCTCGCGGTGGGCATCGTCATCGACGACGCCATCGTGGTGTTGGAGAACATCTTCCGCTTCATCGACGAGAAGGGCGTCTCGCCCCGGCGCGCGGCCGTGCTCGCCACCAAGGAGATCGGCATGGCGGTGCTCGCGACCACCCTGTCGCTCATCGCGGTCTTCCTCCCGGTGGCCTTCATGGGCGGCATCGTCGGGCGCTTCATGAAGTCCTTCGGCTTCACGATGAGCTTCGCCATCGCGGTGTCGCTGCTCGTCTCCTTCACCCTCACCCCGATGCTCTCGTCGCGGTGGCTCAAGCCCACCGGCAAGCCACTGCCCGACCACATGCTCCAGGCCAACGAGGAAGAGCTCGACCGCGAGGAGGTGGACGCCATCGACGCGGAGTTCTCCGACCCCGCGGCGGAGCCCCGCGCGCAGGAGAACGCCGGGTACCGCGAGTGGGTCGCCCGAACCCGGGTGCTGCCGCCCGCCTTCGCCCCGAGCGGCCACGTGGCCACCGGGGTCTACGGCGCCGTCGAGCGCGTGTACCTCCGCAGCCTGGCCACGGCGATGACCCACCGGTGGATCGTCGGCATCGTGATGCTTGTGGTGTTCGTCTCGACCTTCCCGCTGGCCAAGGCCGTGCAGAAGAACTTCCTCCCGCTCGACGACGAGTCGCGCTTCGACGTGCAGATCCGCGCCCCCGAGGGCATGTCCCTCGCCCAGACGCAGATCATCACCGAGCGCATGGCGCGGGAGATCCGGCAGCTCCCGGGCGTGGCGCTGACCGTGGCCACGGTGGGCTCGGCCCCGGGCGACCCCAGCGGCCGCGGCAGCAACCAGGCGTCGCTCTTCGTGCGCCTCGTGCCGGCCGACCGCCGCGCCGACGACCAGCAGGCGATGATGGGCCGCGTGCGCAACCAGGTGCTGCCGCACTACGCGGGCGAGCACCTCCGCGTGGCCGTCGCGCCCGTCAACGCCTTCGGCGGCGGCACCGCGGCCGACAGCGCGGCCATCCAGTACGTGCTCAAGGGCCCGGACCTCGAGCGGCTGGGCGAGTACTCCCAGCGGATGCTCCGGCGGGTGCGCACCATCCCCGGGGTCGTCGACGCCGACACCACCCTGGTGACCGGCAAGCCCGAGCTACGGGTGCGCATCAACCGCGCCCGCGCGGCCGACCTCGGCGTGAGCGCCCTCGACATCGCCAGCACCCTCCGGATGCTCGTCGGCGGCATGCAGGTGTCGACCTTCAACCAGGGCGGCGAGCAGTACGAGGTCTGGATCCGCGCGTCCGAGGAGGACCGCGTGACCACCGCGGCCATCGAGCAGATGACCGTGCCGACCTCGACGCCCGGGCGCAGCGTGCGGCTCTCGGACGTGGTGGAGATCGGCCCCGCGGTGGGCCCGGCCTCCATCCAGCGCCTCGCCCGGCAGCGCATCGTGACCGTCTACGCCAACGTCATCCCGGGCACCTCCGAGGCCGGCGTCATCGCGCAGTTCAACGCCGCGCGTGACGAGCTGCGCATGGAGCCCGGCTTCTCCGCCGAGCTCGCGGGCCGCTCGAAGGAGCTCGGGCGCGCGGGGGCGAGCTTCGCGCTCGCGTTCATCCTGTCGCTGGTCTTCATGTACCTGGTGCTCGCGGCGCAGTTCGAGAGCTGGATCCACCCGGTGACCATCCTCATCTCGCTGCCGCTGTCGGTGCCCTTCGCGCTCTTCTCGCTGGTGATCCTGCGCCAGTCGATGAACATCTTCTCGACCCTCGGCATCCTGGTGCTCTTCGGCATTGTGAAGAAGAACTCCATCCTCCAGGTGGACCACATGCGCGACCTGCGCCGCCACGGCCTCGGCCGCGCCGACGCCGTCATGATCGCCAACCGCGACCGCCTGCGGCCCATCCTCATGACCACTGTGGCCTTCGTGGCGGGCATGATCCCGCTGGCCATCTCCAGCGGCGCGGGCTCGGGCACCAACCGCGCGATGAGCTCGGTCATCATCGGCGGCCAGACCCTCTCGCTGGTGCTCACGCTCCTCGCGACTCCGGTCGTCTATTCGTTCTTCGACGACCTCGCGCACTCGCGCCGCATCGCCGCCGTCGGCCACGCCCTCACCTGGCCCTTCCGCGCCCTCGACGGGCTCTTCGCGAAGAAGGCCCCCGCCGACCAGGTCGACCCCCTCGACGACGAGCGCACCCGCGAGCACCGTATCCCGCGCTGATCGCCCGCCGGCGCCCCGCTTGACGTAACTCTGTTGCAATGACAACGTGGTCGCGTTATTGACGGCCGCGGGGATTTCACCAATGAGCATGAGCGACGTCTCGATCGTCGACGCCGACGACCTCCGCCGGGCGCCCGTGGCGCGCCCCGCCCACCCCCGCGTGATGCCCGCGTCGTTCGCGGGCGCGCTGGCCTTGCACGCGCTGCTGGCGCTGCTGCTCGTGGGCTTGAGCCGCATGGCGAAGGCCGAGGTCGTGCGCGCCGCTCGTCTCCGAGGTCGCCATCGAGGTCCCGCCGCCTCCGGCCCCGCCGCCGGAGGCCGAGACGCCGCCCCGTCCGCCGCCCGCGGCCGAACCCGTGGCCCCGCCGCCGCCCGCGCCCACCGCGCCTCCGCCGTTGATGGTCGCCGAGGAGCAGTCCAACGACCCGTCCGCGGACACCGTAGCGACGGGCAACAACGCCAACTTCCGCGGCGGTGACATCGCCAACAACGGCGTGGCCAACCAGGGCCCGGTGCGCCACGCCGACCCCGACGGCGTCCCCGGGGGTACGGGGACGCAGCCCGCGCTGCCGTCCACGGTGCGCGACGTCGACCTCACCGAGCGGCCGCACATCGACTGCGACGAAGACTCGCTGGGGATACGTGCTACTGACGGCGCCTGCGGGTCCGTTCAGGGGCCGACCCGGCCCGCGTGGGAGGTCATCGGTCGGCGCGTCGCGCGGGACGAGCCGCCCGTCGCAGGCAACAGGGGGCGGCTGACGGAGGTTTGGGACCAAAAGGCGGCGCCGCGATGGGCAGTGTTAGCCTCGGGCGATGCGCCAGCTCCTGCCCCTACTCGGCCTTCTCGCCGCCTGCGCCCCCGACGCGGTGTTCCTGCCCGAGGCGGGTACATCGGACGTCGGCTCGACGACGGACACGCGCACCGTCGAGGGAGGGGCCGGGGATGCGGCGCTCGACGTGGCGGAGGATCGCCTCACGCCGACGGACGCGACGCTCGACGTGGCGGAGGATCGCCTCACGCCGACGGACGCGGCGCTCGATGCCGTCGCAGTCGTGGACGCCGTACCGGTGGACACCGGCCCGGTGGTGAACCTCGACGTGCCGGTTGACCGCCCAGACGTGGTGGACGTGAGGACCGACACCTGCGCGTCCACCGTGGTCGGAAACTGCTGCGGCGTGGCTTGCTCAACGGCCAACGGCACGCCCACGTGCCTCGGCGGAGCGTGCGGCGTCGCTGCCTGCAACGCCGGTTACGGCGACTGCGACGGGGACCCGGCCAACGGCTGCGAGACCGCCCTCGCCCTCAGCGCGGCGCACTGCGGCGCGTGCGGAGCGCCCTGCGCGGCGGGACGGAGGTGCTCCGCGTCGGCCTGCGTGCAGTGCCCGGCCGGGCAGACGATGTGCGGCGAGAGGTGCGTGGACCTGCGAACCAGCGCGTCCGACTGCGGCGGCTGCGGCAACGCGTGCTCGGGCGCGCCCAACGCCCTCGCGGGCTGCGCAGGGGGCGCCTGTGTGTTGAACTGCGCGGGGGGCTACGCGGACTGCGACAGCGTCGCGACCAATGGCTGCGAAGCCGACACCCGCACCAGCGCGTCCAACTGTGGCGGTTGCGGGCGCGGCTGCGCTTTTCCCCGGGCGTGCCGCAACGGCAACTGCGGGTTCTTCTGATCACCTCGCCCGCGGGACCGGGACGCAGGATGGGAGGTCCGGCCCCTGCGTCGCCCCGGCGGGGCCGGGCGGCCCGCGACGGAGGCCGTCTGCGACGCTTTGCTCGATGACCGACGCGGGCGTACGCCGCTGGCAGGCCCGGTGAGGCGCGGAGCGGGCGTGGTGCCGACCGCGGGAAGCGCGCGGCGAGCCGTGCTCGGTCCATTCGCACCGTGCCTGACGGTCTCCTCGTGCCGGCGTTCGCGGGTCCGTCCGCTCGCCGCGCGGGCGAACAGGACCACGGCGCCCTCGACCCGACCTGCGCCGAGATCGTGAACCGCTGCCACCACCTCCACCTCGGCCCCGGCACCCTCCGCGACTGGCACCAATTCGCGGAGGGCAACACCGCGACGATGTGTGCCGCGCGCCGGACCGAGTGCCTCGCGGTCTGCCCCGCCGATGCGGACGGCGCCGCCGACGCCTCGGGCGCCGACGCGACGGGCGATGGCGCGGGCGCAGGGGGCTGAAGACGACGTCATCCGCGAGATCGCCCACGAGCTGAACCGACGCGGCGTCCCCTCGACCACGGCCCGCAAGCGCGGCACCTGCCGGGACGCCACGTAGGAGCCGTGACTCCGCGAGCTGCGCGTCCCACTGCGAGGGGCACTCGGCGAGCGTGCTTGCGGTGCGGGCATTGGCGCGAACGCTCCCGCCTTGAAGCGCGAGGTGCTCCACCGAGAGGGCGTCCGCGAGGTCGGGAGGAGGGTCAGCAGTTGCGAGAGCGATGGCGTCATCGGACCTCCGACCGACGCCCGACGATCACCCCAACACGCGGGCGGCGGACGCTCCAACATGCGTCGCGATCCGGCCCGATCAACCCGCTCCACACGAACTGCGGGAGACGAAGTTCGCGTCGTCGAGGGTGTCCGTGGGGAGTCGGCGCGCCTCGGCGGGTAGGTCGTCGCCGTCCCACTTCTCGCCGCAGAGCCGGAGCTGTTCACGGCCCACGAAGTCGAGTTCGTCGGCGCTCTGGGGATGGCGCGGGTTGGTGAAGACGAGCACGGCGCCGAGGCTGCCACGGCGGGACCGGGGGGGGCACGCACCGCGCACCGCCGCCCCGGGAGCGCCGGACGCCCCGCGGCGCTTGTCCCCGGCGGGCCGCCCCGGCATGGTCGCGCGGATGAAAAAGGCGCTCGCCGACTTCGCCCGCGCTGACACCCCCGAGGCGCGCGCCCGCGTGTTCGACGTGTTCGACGCGCTCGGCGCCGCCGTCGTGTACGCCTGCGTGGCCGCCGACCCGCGCGCCGGGCGCACCGGCTTCGAGCCGGCGTTCACTCTCGCCCCGGTCGCTGGCCGCGCCTTCGTGCTCGGCGCCGCGCCGGGCGGGGGCCGGAGCCTGCTCCTCTTCCCCGATCGCCGCGGGGCCGACGCCTGGAGCGCGCGGGTGCCCGGCTTCGCCGCCGAGCCGCTCGCCGGGCCGATGGCCGTGAACGTCGCCGAGCTCGCCGGGGCCGAGCTGATGGTGCTCGACCCGCTGGGCGCCGCGTTCCCGATCGATCGGCGCACGATGGAGTGGTGCTGTCCGCGCGCCGCCCGCCCGCCCGCGACCTTCGCCGAGCGCGCGAGCGCCTGGATCGAGCGCGACACCCCGGAGACCTTCGGCGCCCTGCTGGAGGCCTGGCGGTACGCGGTCTTCTACATCCAGTCGTGAATCCCGGCCGCGCCGCCCCGGCCGACACCGCCGCGATCGTTCACGCGTCGGTGGGCGGGTGCCGGCTGCTGCTCGACCTGGACGGGGACACAGCCTACCTGACCGGCAACACCGAGCGGGCGGTGGTCGAGGGCTGGTGCGCCGGGGGCGACTACCTGTGCCTCGCGCTCGACGGCCCCGCGCTCCTCGAGGCGGCGTCGCTGGTCGGCGCAGACGTCGGCGTCATGGTCGGGCTCGCGAAGACCTTGGCGATTGGCGCCGACGACCGCGACCTCTGGCCGCGCCGCCCGCTCACGGCGGACGACCTCTGACGGGCGCCGGGGCGACGGCCGCCGACCACGACGCGCACGCCGCCGACACCATCGTGCGCTTCAAGCCCCGGCAGACCGACGGACGGGTCAACAACTTCAAGATGCTCGAGCGGCAGATGTACAGACGCGCGAGCCTCGATCTCCGGCCAACGGCTCCTCGCTGCATGAGCCACGGCTCCCCACGAACTGCGGGAGACCCGATGTAATTGTCGCCCAGCAGCGTAATGGCGGTTGGCCTCGCGATGACGGTGGCCGCGCTCGCGACGACGGCAGTCGGGCGAGCAGTACCGCTGGCCGCGCTCGCAGCGCAGGCAGAGGACGATCAGGACGCCGCAGTCGCGGGCCTCGCAACGAAAGACACGGAACGACTGGGCGAGATCGACAGGGGGCACCGGCGTCGTGCCGGGCCTCCGGGGAGTGGACGACGCGGCGACGGCGTGCGACCAACGGCATGTCGCCGCACTGCACCGCCAAGGCGACCGAAGGCTCGGGAGGTACAAGCTCCCGGGCCTTCAAGCTTTCCGTGGCCAGGCCCCCGGACTCCACCCCAGGGCGCCCGGCGAGTCACCCCGCCGTCGGGACCCTCACGAAACCTCCGCTTCTACGCGGCCATCAACAATCCATCGCCCGCGCGTTGCGCGAACCGCCGAGTCGCAGCGGAAGGGATGGGAGCACCGCCGCCCACGCGGAGCCACGCGCAGCGAAAGCGAGCATGGCGAGCATGGGCAAGGTGCGACCTTCCCTGGAGCGAGCACGGCGGTAGGTTGTCGTCCGCGATGGAGCGAGGGCCGAACACCCCGTCGCCCGAGGCCGTCAAAAACCGTCGGATCTCTTCTGCCGTCTACAACTGGTCGTCGGCAGCCTCGCCGCCGCGTACCACTTTCGCCGCCAGATCCACCACGACGGGATCACGACCAAGGACGCCGACTGCGTGATCCACCCGGCGGGGGTGAGTTGGACGAGTGCCGGCAGATCGCGGAGCAGCTGCTCGCCGCAGGGTGGCGCCGTACGGCCAGGTGCCATCCGCAGGAGCGCGCGGAGCCCCACGACGCGCTGCGGACGATCCGCTTGTACCCGCCCAGCACGGATGCCTTCTTCCTCGAGATGCTCGCGTTTCCTGACGCCGGCCAGCGGGAGGCCATGACGTGGATCCCGTGCCAGTTGAGCGACGGCTGGTACGTGCTCTTACCGCACAACTTCCATCGGTTTGAGGACCTGAAACTCCGGACTTCGGAGACCTCCTCAAATCGCTGGAGGAGACGATGGACGAGAAGCGAGATGAGCAACGGCTGCCACGCAGCGTAGGGCGGCGATACACAGCCGAGGAGCGCGCGGCGGTGCTCGCCGATGTGCCGGCGTTGGGCTGCAAGCCCGCGGCGGCGAAGCATGGCGTTCCGGCCCCCAACGTCTTCCGCTGGGCGAAGGCTGCCGGGATCACGAAGGCGTCGAGCCGCGACGAGACGCCCACGGCGCCCGCCGCGCCCGCCGCGCCGCCGCCGCCCGTGGTGATCGCGAAGGCGAAGGCGGCACCCGCGCGGCGCAAGTCCACCGCGTCGGCGAAGGCGGCGGCGCCGCCGCCGTGGACGGGCAACAAGTCGCCCAGCGCCACGGAGAAGGTCGCCGCGACGCCCGCGTCGAAGCCGAAGACCATCGCGCGTTCGTACACGCCGTCGGAGCGTGCGGAGATCCTCGAGTACGCCGCCGAGAAGAGCGTCACCGAGGCGGCGACGAAGTTCCAGGTGAGCCGCTTCTCGATCTACGACTGGCAGCGCAAGGTCGGCGCCGCGGCGAAGGGCGAGGGCCCGTCGCCGACGAGCGGTGCAGGCGTGAAGGAGATCGAGGCGCGGCGCGACAAGGAGATCCTCGACGAGTGGAGTCGGCACCCCGGCCTCGGGCCGAGCCAGATCCGCAACCAGCTCCGTCGCAAGAGCGTGAAGGTGTCGGTGCACACGGTGCGGCGGGTGATGGAGGACGCCGGTTATCGGCCGCCGAAGGTCGCGCGGCATCCGCACATCCAGCGCTTCGAGGCCGTGCGCCCGAACCACCTCTGGCACCTCGACTTCGTGCATCGCAACATCCACCGCGCGAGCACGTTCACGTTGATCCTGATCGACGACCACTCGCGCTTCGTCGTGGGCCAGGGGGTGGACGACGCGGAGCGCGCGGACATGGTGATCGGGACCTTCGAGCGCGCCGTCGCGCGGTACGGCAAGCCCGAGATGGTGATGCACGACCGCGGCGCGGCGTTCTGGGCGTGGAACGGCATCTCGCGCTTCACGGCGCTGCTCACGGAGCTCGGCATCGACCAGATCGTCGCCGTGGACAAGGAGCACAACGGCAAGGTCGAGGTCTTCAACGCCAACCTCGCACACTGACGGAAAACCAAGGTGTTTGGAGCCAGACACAAAAAACTTGACGCTACCGCAGAAGCTGCTCCACGTCAGCGACCCGCTCCGGCTGGCTGCCTGGGGCCGGCTGGTCGCCCTGGAGGCGCCCGCCACGGAGCAGGAGCGGCGGCTGGCCGCCATGCTCTTCGTCTCGCTGTACGGAAGGACGGTGGCGGCCCGGCTCGACGAGGTGCTGGTGCGCTGGGCGGCGCACGCCACGCTGCGCGAGGAGGTCCGGCAGCTCCTGCCGATCCTGGGGGCCCGCGCCGACGCGCTGCCTCGCGCGGACCGGCTCGACCCCTCGATCCCGCTGGTGCTGCACGGTCGCTACCTCGACGTCGAGCTGAGCGCCGCCTTCGACGTCCGGACCAGGCAGGAGGGGGTCTTCCGAAACTTCTACACCGGCGTGGAGCCCACGAGTTGCGCAACTCGCCCCTCGTAGCCTCGCGCGCAGGCCGTAGTTCCTGGGGATAGGAGCTCCTGCGCCACGGCGGCATCCTCTGGGTTGCTGAGACCGGAGGCACCCCATGGCGCAGAAGCGTTCACAGGATACGTCCTTTAGCGGCGCCCGTTCCGTGGCTCTCCCGCACTGTTGCTGATGCGGCGGCTGCACCGCGGGTCCGCAGCGCGCGCAACGTTCCCGGTTGCAGCTTCAGGAACTCGATCAGCGCCTGGCCGTTGGTCTCCACCACGTCGACACGCACGCGCTTGCCGCGCGCATCGATCACCGCGCACGTCGTGCTTGCGGCATGCACATCCAGTCCGATAAACCTCTCCATCGGCGTCCTCCTCTCGGAGCGGGTTGATGTGTGACAACTCGATCGTCGCTCCGGCGGACGGAGGACGCCACTCACCCGCCGCGACGAGCTCGGGGCCGGCGTGAGCGGTGAGCGGGCGTGGGTCCCCGGCGATCGCCTCGAGCGGCGCGAACATCAGCGCCGTCGCGAGCAGCGCGACCCACGAACGGGAACCGCCCCGCGCGCCCATCGACGGGCCCATCGACGGTAGGGGTGTCCGGCGCGCGGAACGCGCGGTCAGGCTAAGCGGTTGGTAGCGAGGTCCCGGACGCCACCTGTTGTTGTCGAGTCGTTCATCGCGTTTTTCACCCTTAATGCGGATTCTGAGCCCGCTTCGGGCACACGAATCCTGTGAGCTCGACGGCGCAATCGCGGCGAGCGGTGGATCGGTGCCTACGCTTCGTCCCGCGGTGATGCGGTCGGTGACGTCGTTCGTGCGAGGCTTCGGCGCGTATCCCGGCCCTGTCATGGTGGTGCGTCCCAACGGGTGGGCGCTGGCTCAGCGAGGTGGGGGATTGCGTGGGCCGAAGTGCTCGCGCGGTGCCTCGTGACTTCCGCAGGGGACTCGCGGTGCGGTCCTTCGTGGCGTCGGGAGGTCACCATCGCGAACTCCGTGAGCCGACCGTGGAAGCGCGCGGGGCACTCCCAGGGCCGGCGTCATCTCATGGGCGCACCTCCGTCGTCGGCGACGTCACGCGGGAGCGCGTCACTCGTCGCACAGTGGTGGTGCGCGGCGTCTCGCGGGTGAAGCGAGCCGCGCGAGGGGCATCGACCCGCGCGTCCGACGTGGGGATGTCGGTCGGCGTCAGACGACGCGTGTCGAAGAGCTTGCTGGCGTCGAACGCACTGCCACGCGCGACGTGCCAAAGCGCCGTGGCGAGCTTACGCATCACCGCCACGACAGCGGCGGTACGGTGACCGCATTGGTACGCGTGGCGACGGACATACCAGGCACGCGCCACAGGATCGCCGTGTTCGGGGTGCAGCATCCGCAGCGTCGCCATGAACAGGAGCTGTCGAACGCGATCCGGTCCACGCTTGGACAGGTGCCGCGCCCCCTGCTGTACGCCGCTGCTGCGCTCGTAGAGCATCAGCCCGAGCGACTTGAGAAACGCCTGGGCCGAGCCGTAGCGCGACGGCGCGCCCACCGTCGCTTGGATGGACGCCGCCGCCAGGACGCCGACGACCGCACTCAACCGTTCGACCTCGGGATCCTCGTGAGCGGCCGCACGCAGCTGCAGCTCAAGCCTTGCGACGTTCGCTTCGCCCTCGCGCAGCCGCTCACTCATCCGCCGCAAACCCTCAGCTTCTCCGGACGTCACCGGGAGTCCAACGGTCTGCTGCGCCGAGGTCACAACACCCTGTCGGCGTGTCTCCGACAACTGACCGCGAGACGCCCTCGCGAGTTCGTGCAGCGCCACCTCGGGCATCGCGCGCACCGCGGCTGGCCCGGGGCATGCCGCGAGCAGTCCTAGCGTCGAGGCCGTGCGCAGATCGACCCAGCACGCCAGCTCGGGCCAGTGACGCGCGAGCCACGCCTCCATGCGGTTGTAGTCCTCTTCGAGCCGCGCCTTCTGCACGGCGGCCTCGTCGACGAGCACACGCAGATCACGGGAGGCAGAGGCGGCGAGCGGCCATGGCGCGCTGCGCCCCAGGGCATGAAGCTGCGCCAGGATGTGGACGTCCTTCGCGTCGTGCTTGCCGGGCAGACCATCCTGCAGCTCGGCGAAGTCGTGCGTGTGCTTGCTCTGCACGCGAAGGATCGGCCAGCCGCGCGCTTCCGCCTGACCGCGCAGCCAGTCGCCGTACGTACCCGTCGATTCGAGCACCACCGCGAGCCGCTTTCCCGCCGCCGTCAGCGCCGAGAGCAACTCGAGGAAGAGCACGGCCTGCTGCGACACGATGAAGTGCAGCACCAGCGCCACGACACCCCCGGCGCCCAGACCGACGACGTACCGCTCCTTGGCGACGTCGACACTCACCGTGCACTCCGGCTCGGGACCGAGTTTCGCTAGCACCACTTCGGGCCGAAGCCCTTCCACCGAGATCGAACGATAGCGACGCTTCTTGCTCATCGGGGATGCCCTTCTGCGACCGAGCGCCTACGTCTCGTCGTCGCATCCCCGAGCTTGCTACCGCTGACTTCCCATGATGCCTATCCCCCCGGCGCGTCGAGCGCGATGGGCTGCGGCGCACGCACGGCCGGGTCGAGCGCGAACTCCCCGAGGCTCTGGCCGTCGCGCCACACGCGCAGCCGGGTGATCCGTACGTTGGCGGCCATCCGCCGACGAGGTCGCCGGTGCGGCTGTTCCAGGCAGTCTGCGGGCGGCCGTCGACGAGGTGCTCGGGGAAGCCCCGCGGGTTGTCCACGAAGGACGAGACCGCCGCCGCGCTCGGGGTGAAGTGCAGCAGGTCGACCAGCGGCGGGGCCGCGCGGGGGACGTCCGCCGTCCCGTCGGCGGCGGCGCGCGGGGCGGCGGCGGCACGCGGGCGCGGCGAGACTCAGCGCGAGGAGGGCGAGCGAGGTGGCGCGCATGGCCCCGCGGACACTACGACGCGGGCGGCGTCATCCTCCGTGTTGCGCGGGCCCGCGGCGACGCCGTTGACGGTGAGAAGGACCGCGCGCCGCGCGGCCGCGGGCGATGCGGGCGAAGAGCTCCCCACCGAAGCTCGCCGGGAGCATCGGTGGCGAGGGTCCTGCCCGGTTGAAACTCCCTAACCCATCGCCGCCACGGCGCGATAGTCTCCGCCGACGATGCGTGCGCCCATCCTGCTCACCTTGGCCTTCCTGCTCGCCGGTGCCACCGCCCACGCCCAGGCACCCCAGTGCGTCGATCCGCGGGCCCGTTGCCCGGCGTCGAGACGCAGCGTCCGCGGCTGCTGTCCCGTCACGCCGCCGCGTGAGTGCGCTCTGGCTGCACCGACCGAAGGCTGCGCCGAGGCGTGTACGCGCACGCGCAGTACGGTCGCCTGCCTGCATGCCGGCCAGCGGCTGCTCGCGGACTTTGACAGGCTCTGGATCGCCCCGACCGGGACCAGACCCACGCAGGCGATGCGCGGCAGGGCCGTCGAGGCATACACGATCGCGTGCGATGCCGGGTCGAACGTTGGTTGCGACGAGGCCGCCAACTGGCTCCGTCAGTGGATGCGCTATCCAGCCGCGCTCGCCGTACAGCGCACCGCGTGTACACGGGGCGCGCTCGACGCGTGCGTGTCCGTGGCCGAAATGCTGGGCCCGACCGCGGCCATCCCGGGGCAGCCCGCCAGGCCGTTCTCCGGCGTCGACCCCGATCCCGCCGAGGCCCACGCGCTGCGCGTGCGGGCCTGCGAGGGTGGCGAGCCCGTAGGGTGCCTGTCCCTGGCCTACGCCTCGCGGGACGCTGTCGGTGTCGCGAGGGACCCGTCCGCGGTCAGGCTCGCGTTGCGCCGGGCGTGCGAGGCGCCGGGCGTCGACGTGGCGGCGCTGCGCCGCACCGCCGAGACGGAGGGCGCACCGGGGGCGAGCGAGCTGGCGGACGAGGGGCACCGTGCGCGGCGCGAGGCGCGCGGGCGGCTCGGCGCGATCTCGAGTGCCTGCTCGCAGCTCTCCACCGACCTCGCGGCCGGAAGGTACGGCCCGGTCGATCACGAGGCCCAGGGCGAGGCTCTGCGACGCGGATGCGACGCGAGTGTGCCGAGCGGCGGCCGCACACCGGTGCTCTGCACGATGCTGCAACAGTTCGGTCGCGACGGCGGCGTGGCCGGCCCAGCGCCCGCGAGCGTCGACGCCGGTGCGGCGCGCTCGCGCTGAACACCCCGCTCGGTAGCCACTGCTCCCCACCGAGCTCGCGATGAGCCGTCCAACGCCCCATGGCCCCGATCAGCGCGCCTGGGTCCAGACGCTCTGGACCCGTTGCTGTTCCGCCGCGGCCTGCGCCCGTCCGGCACGCGCGGCAGCGGCGCGGCGCCTCGGTCAGCTCCTCCACCCTCGTTGATGGTCTGACGCCCGGCGGAGGGGCATAGGTGAAGCAACGCCGCACCCACCACGGCACAGATCCGGTCGGGTTGCCGGATTAAACACTTTGCGACTTTCGCCGTTGCTGGTGGGTCGTCGAGAGTCCGGACGTGGCCGCTGGAGAGTTCGCTGGCAGGTCACGCGAGCGACCGCGGAGTCGCCCAACCGACGGCCCCCGCGCCGCCGCAATGTCCCGACGGGATGGTGATCATCGCGTCGGCAGCGCGTGGGTTCTGCATCGGCCGTACGGAGGTCACCGTCGCCGCGTTCGCGCGCTGCATGCGAGCGGGCGCGTGTCGCGAACTCCTTCGATCGGAGCATGTTCCAAGGCGACCTGTTGACGGTGAAGAGGGTCCCGCGACGGATCACCCGAGGGGACGATGCAACGCGAGGCGGGGCTGCGAGGGGCCGCGGTGAAGGTGGGCACCCGGGACGTGCGCGTCGTGCTGCCGAAGGACGCCGCGGAGCGGTGGATGGCGAAGCGCTGACCGGCGATCGGGTGGGGGACGATCTACGGCGCGGGGGCGTCGAAGGCGCCCGCGTAGAGGTCATCGACCGCGAGTTTGAAATCGGGCGCGGTGAACGAGAGCACGTCGCCCGGACCGAGCACCCGGAGGTTCCAGGTTCCGTCGTCGGCGCGGACGTACTGCTCCACCTCCACGGCTTGCGAGGAGAGCATCACGTAGTGCCGCAGGCCCTCGATGGAGCGGTAGCCCGCGAACTTGTCGCCCCGATCGAAGGACTCCGTGCCCGGCGACAACACCTCGACGATGACCGAGGGATTGGTCACGACGTCGGTGGTTCCCTCACGGAGGCCGAGGCGCCCGCAGATCACGCTGGCGTCGGGGTAGACCGCGCCGCCCTTGCGCGGGATCCACACCTTCAGGTCCGAGTTGTTGGGCCTGCACGGCGTCCCGCGGAGGGCGGTGAGCAGCGCCGCCGTGACGTTGGTCGCGATCGCGCTGTGCTCCGGCGACCCACCCGCCATCGCCCACATCGCGAAGATCTCGCCGTCCCAGAGGATGTGCTTCGCCGTCGCCTCGCGCTCGAAGGCCAGGTACTCCTCCAGCGTGACGCCTCGCCTGATCGGCGTCGCTTCCATGCGCTGATCCTATACCCGCGAGAGTGATGCGCCGCGGGCCTTTCCAACGGACCACCCGAGGGACCACGACGACTGGCGGCGTGGCAGGTCACGTCCGCTCCCTGACGGTCGCGGTCTGGCTCTGCTCGCTGATGACCTCGCGGTCGTACCGGCGGGCTCCTCGCAGTCGACCTCGCGGTCGCGCCCAACGAGACGACCCCGCGCGTCAGCCGCCGAGCCCGTGCTCCTTCATGACGGCGGCGTTCTTCGCGTCGGCGCGTTGCAGCGCGGGGCGCGCGGCGAGCCGCTCGCTGTACTCCGTGAACGCGGGCTTCGGCTCCACCATGTTGAAGCGCAGCATGTAGCGGAGCGTTCCGCCGAACACGACGTCGGCCATGGAGAACCTGTCGCCGAGGATGAACTGCCGCCCCGCGATGGCGGCCTCCATCGCGCTCAACATGGAGTCGTAGTCTCCCCAGCCGACCTGACCGGCCCGGGCCTCCCAGCCCTTCGACTTCGCCATCGCGCCGGGCTCGATCACCGAGGGCGCGAAGAACGACCAGCGGAGGTAGGTCCCTCGCGCGGGGTCATCGACCGCAGGCGCGAGCTTGCCGTAGGCGTAGCGGTCGGCGAGGTAGAGGGCGATGGCGCCGGCCTCGGTCACCACCTGATCGCCGTCGGTGAGCAACGGCAGCTTGCCCATCGGGTTGAGGGCGATGATCTCGGGCGCCTTCTGTGCGCCCGACTGGATATCGACCCATCGAAGCTCGTAGTCGACGCCGACTTCTTCGAGCGCCCAGACCGTGCCCGCCGCGCGCGAATAGGGGTGGTGATAGAGAACGATCGACATGGATGGCCTTCCCTTGTTGGGGGAATGGATGTTCCCCCGCGCGACGGTGTAGAGCAGCGCCGCCGCGGAGCGCCAGCCGATTGCGGGTCGTTCAAGGCACCATCGCGGCGGACGGGGCAGTCGGACGAAGGGCAGGACCAGCGCGAGGGCGGGGAACACGGCAGGGCATCGCACGATCTTCCTGGGAGAAGGTCGAGGGAGCCCAGCGCCCGTTCAGGGCAGCGCGCTGCCGGAGATGTAGCGCTCGGCGAGGGCTGCGGCAGCGAGGCCCACGTCGTGCCCGACGCTACGGCCGACGAAGTCGTCGGGCTGGAGGTGGATTCCCCCCCAGATGCGCGACTGCCCGGCCTGGTCGGCGGCGTCGAAGTAGGTCGCCCACTGGAGGCGCACGTCGGACGTGGGGCCCCGCTCGAAGGTGAGGTACTCGTTCGCGCGGGCGACGAATTCTCCCAGTCCGCCGGGGAAGAACTCGCTCCCGGTGATGCGCGCGAGCACCTCGGCGGCCGCGCGGCTGAAGGTGCTGTGCCCCGACACGAAGCCCGGGAAGGCCGGTGTGACGAAGGTGCGGCGCTGGTACGGGACCCAGTCGATGCCGCGCACCCAGTCGACGCCGCCGACCTGCGTACGGGGGTCTCCCGGCTCGCCCACCCAGCCGAGCACCACGACCTGATCGCGGTAGCGCGCGAGGCGGGCGTGACGCTGCCCCGTCGCCGAGCTCGCCGCGGTCACCTGCTCGATGAGCCCCGGAACCAACGGGAGGCCATTCGGGTGATACCCCGGGGCCGACGGGTCGCTCGACTGCCCGAGGCCGGCCATCCAGCGGATGAGGGAGATCGGGCGCGAGCTGGTGAACCGGCGCTTCAGCTCCCACGCGGCGATGGCGGCGTCGTGCGTCGCGCCGTTGAGCGCGAGGTACGCGCGGACGTCCCAGGCGAGCGGGTCGAGCGTCGGGCCCTCGCCGTGCCAGCGGCGGGCAAAGCCCGGGGAGTCCGAGACCTGGTTGGCGAGGACGTTCCAGTGGCCCGGAGGGGTCTCGGAGTGCGGTCCGTCGGCCCAGAACTCGGCGAGCACGCGGCCGAAGTCGCCGGGGAGCGCGCGCTGCGGCGCGTAGGGCTGCCCCGTCACGGGGTTCATCGGGCGGCCGCGCCCGTCGTCGGCGCCGAGGGAGTTGTTGCCCATCGACCCCGGCGACAGGTCGATCGGATCGCCCGTCGTGGTGTCGAGCTGCCGCTCTCGGCGGATCACGTCCACCATCCACGGGCCCATCTCGGGCTGCGTCGCGCTCGGCGCCACGTGGGGAAAGTACGCCGCGCCGTCGGCCCGCGGAGGCAGCGCGAAGGGGCGCACCAGGCCCCAGTTGGCGCCGATGTACTGCTGCCGCCCGGAGTCGAGCACGATGCCGTTCTGGGTGATCGCCGTGGCGAGGTCGAGCGGC